>Ga0213839_1001803_pt1 | contig 13003 bp, 16 predicted proteins | sample SWPATP21_FD_160075 | JGI IMG/M metagenome (GOLD analysis project Ga0213839, IMG submission 160075) | Coastal seawater microbial communities from Marineland, Florida, United States - SWPA TP2 #1 | ecosystem: Environmental > Aquatic > Marine > Coastal | place: USA: Florida | collected 2016-08-14 | reverse complement strand
TGAGCCGGAGGAGGCGCTGGCGCGCTATCCCACCTTCGACCACGTGGTCGAACTGATCCGCACCAACCGCGACGTGAAACTTCTGGTGGAGGTCGAGACCTGCGTCCGGCTGGTCAGCTACCGTCCCGGCCGGATCGAGTTCACCCCGACGGATGAAGCCCCGCGCGATTTGGCGCAGAAGCTCGGCAGCCGGTTGCAGGGCTGGACCGGCAACAGATGGGCGGTGATCGTCACTACGGAGGGCACGGCGGAGACCATCGCCGAAAAGCGCGACGCGAAGGAACTTGCGCTGAAGCAGGAGGCCAGCGCGCATCCGATGGTGCAGGCGGTGATGGCCGCCTTTCCGAAGGCGAAGATCACCGCGATCCGCACGGCCGAAGAGGTCGCCGCCGCCGCCGCGACCGAGGCGCTGGCCGAGGTCGAGGATGAATGGGACCCGTTCGAGGAAGAGTAGGCGCGGCGGCCGTCATCCCCGGGCGCGACCCGGGGATCGCCTTCCGTCCCTCGCACCCGGTCGGACAGAGATCCCCGGATCAAGTCCGGGGATGACGCCGAGCGAGAGAACCACCGACCGCCCTTGCCCCGGCCGGGCACGATTGCGATATACCGAACAACAGACCAGACAGGTGGAGACAGGACATGTTCAAAGGCTTGGGCCAGATGGGCGACATGGCAAAGATGCTGAAATCCGCGCAGGAGCTTCAGACCAAGGTCGTCGCGCTTCAGGAAGAGATGGACCGCATGACGGTCGAGGGCCAGTCGGGCGCCGGTCTCGTCAAGGCGGTGGCGACCTACAAGGGGGAGCTCAAGTCGCTGGACATCGACCCGTCGATCTTCAATGCCGACGAGAAGGAAGTGGTCGAGGATCTGATCCTCGCCGCGATCAAGGACGCGCAGCAGAAGGCGCAGGCGGCCAATCAGGCCGAGATGGGCAAGATCACCGAAAGCCTCGGCCTGCCCGCCGATTTCAAGATGCCGTTCTGATCCCCCGATGAGCGCCAGCCGCGACATCGATGCGCTGATCGACATGATGGCGCGGCTTCCGGGGCTGGGTCCGCGGTCGGCGCGGCGCGCGGTGCTGCACATGATCCGCAAGAAGGAACTGCTGCTGACCCCGCTTGCCGATCTGATGCATCACGTCGCGGCCTCGGTCCGGGAATGCGTGAACTGCGGCAATATCGGCTCGGACCAGCTCTGCGACATCTGCCAGAGCGAGAAGCGCGCCACGGGCGAGCTCTGCGTGGTCGAGGATGTCGCGGACCTCTGGGCGATGGAGCGCGCCGCCGTCTTCAAGGGGCGCTACCATGTGCTGGGCGGCACGCTCTCCGCCCTCGATGCCGTGGGCCCGGACGAATTGCGCATCCCCCGACTGATCGACCGCGTGACGGAGGAGGGGATCAGCGAGGTGATCCTCGCGCTCAATGCCACGGTCGACGGCCAGACCACCGCGCATTACATCGCCGATCAGCTGGAGGGGCGGGTGCGCCTGACCTCGCTGGCGCAGGGGGTGCCGATCGGGGGGGAACTCGACTACCTCGACGACGGCACGATCACCGCCGCGCTGCGCGCCCGCAAGGAGCTCTGAGCTTCATCTTTCCGGAAATACTCCGGGGGAGTCCGCAGGACGGGGGCAGCGCCCCCTTCTCCACCGGGGCTAGCGCACCGCCTCCAATAGCGCGTCTTTCATCCGGCAGTCCCTGACCACATCCGCTCCGCAGCGGCGCGGTTCGAGGTCCGTGCCCAGGCAGACCCGCGCTTCCTGAATGCGGCCCTGCTTGCAGGTGATGGTGATCTGGTCGCGTGTCAGGCCGGGGTTGGCCTCCAGAAACGCCTCCTCCACCACATGGGCAGGTAGGCGCACATCGCGGCCCAGGGTGCGCAGGACCTCTGGCCGGGTGATCTTCCCGTAGGCCAACCGCATCAGCGCGTAATATTGTGCGGCCTCCAGCCCGGTGCAGGTGCCGTGTTTCTTCCACTGGTGCCAGGCTACGCCCGGCGCACCCATGATATCGGCCATCTCCGCCGTCATCGCGCGGGAGGGCGGGCGTTTGGAACTCTGGCAGTAGGAGGGATAGCCGTCCTCATATTGCGGCCACAGCCCGTGCAGCACCCAGCCATGGGCCTTGCCATCGTCGCATTGGGGCGAGTTGCGGGCATCGCCGGTCAGCGCACACCAGGTCGGCGACCAGCTCAGCGACAGGAGGAGGTAGTCGTAATCCCCGGGCCGCTCGCCCTCGGCACGCAGCGGCAGGGCGAGGCAGAGGATCAGCAGGGCGGCCAGCCGGGTTAACATCTTCACTCTTTCCATATGCGTTCCGTCGCACTATATAGCCGCCAAGTTCCCCGACAACGGAAACCCGCACCGCAAGGTGCCGCCTGTCCCGGCAGGCGACGGGAGAGCCGTATTCGGGCCATCGGATTCAAGAAGGAGACACGAGATGGGCAAACCGATCATGGCCAAGGCCACTGCCGTCTGGCTGGTGGACAACACGACCATCACCTTCAAGCAGATCGCCGATTTCACCGGTATGCACGAGCTGGAAGTGCAGGGGATCGCCGATGGCGATGTCGCCGCGGGCGTCAAGGGGTTCGACCCGATCGCCAACAACCAGCTGACCCAGGACGACATCGACAAGGCGGAGGCCGATCCGCTCTACCGTCTGCAACTGAAATTCAACCCTGCCGCCGTGGGCGAGGAAAAGCGCCGTGGCCCGCGCTACACCCCGCTGTCGAAGCGGCAGGACCGCCCGAACGCGATTCTCTGGCTGGTGAAGTTCCACCCGGAACTGAGCGACGGCCAGATCTCCAAACTGGTCGGCACCACCAAGCCGACGATCCAGTCGATCCGCGAGCGGACGCATTGGAACATCGCCAATATGCAGCCGATCGATCCGGTGGCGCTTGGCCTTTGCAAGCAGACCGAACTGGACGCCGCCGTGCAGAAAGCCGCCGCGAAGAAGGCCGCCGAGGGCGAGGCGATGTCGGATGACGAGCGCCGCAAGCTGCTCTCGACCGAACAGTCGCTCGGCATGGACGCGGAGCCGCGCATTCCGACCGCCATCGAGGGGCTGGAGACCTTCTCGCTCTCCGATGACGAGGACGGTGAAGAGGAAGAGGACAACCTGGTCGACGCCGACAGTTTCTTCAATCTGCCGAATTCCTCGGACGACGAGGACGAGCAGCCCTGATCGGGGCCGATCCTCTGAAATGACGTCTGAAAACGCGGGTCCGGGGCCCGCGTTTTTCTTTGTCTCTTCCCTTTGCACGGCCCATGCCGCACCCTGCGGCGCATGATCGGAGAGGCGAGCCTGAAATACGGTGTGATCGGAGCAGGCATGATCGGGTCCGCGGCCGCGCGGCACCTGTCGGCTGCGGGTGCGGATGTGACCCTGATCGGGCCGGGAGAGCCGGAAGATATTGCCAGCCACGATGGCGTCTTCGCCTCGCATTACGACGAGGGCCGGATCACGCGGGGTCTGGATCCGATGCCGTTCTGGTCGCGGGCCTCGCGCGCGTCCATCGGGCGCTATGGCGAGATCGAGCGCGCCTCGGGCCTGCGGTTCTATTCCGAAGTCGGCTGCCTGATGGCCGGACCGGACGGGTCGCGGAAGATGCGCGACATCGACGAGGTGGCTGCGCGCGATTCCCTCTCCTTCGAAAGCCTTGACGCGGCGGGGCTGCGCGACCGGTTCCCGTATTTCGCCTTTCCCCACGATGCGGTCGGCCGGTATGAGGCGGTCGGTGCGGGCCATATCTCTCCCCGCGCGCTGGTGCGGGCGCAGATCGCCATCGCGGTGGCGCAGGGGGCCGCGCATCTGCCCGAAGAGGTGATCGGCTTTGACGAGGGGCCGCAGGGCGTATCGCTGCGCACGGCCAGCCGCAGCCTGCGCTTCGACCGGGTGCTGCTGGCCACGGGCGGGTTTTCGGAGGCGCTGATCGGGGATGCCCTGCCGATGGAGGTCTATGGCCGGACCGTCGCGCTCTTTTCCCTCGACGCGGGCGAGGCCGCGCGGCTCGGTGCCATGCCCTCGCTCATCTGGCAAGATCCGGAGGGCGACAACCCCTATCTCCTGCCGCCGATCCGCTATCCCGACGGGCGGGTCTGCCTCAAGCTGGGGTACGATCCGGAGGACGTGGTTCTGCCGGATACGGAGGCGGTGAAGGCCTGGTTCCGCTCTGACGGGGCGCCGGGCACGGGCGAGATGATCGAGGCGATGATCCGCGCCCGGATGCCGGGGCTCAGGATCAGCGGGCGGCAGGTGATGACCTGCGTGACCAGCTACACGCCCAATCGCCTGCCGCATCTCAAGGCGCTGTCGGACCGGGTGTTCACCGCCATCGGCGGTTGCGGACGGGCGGCGAAGAATTCGGACGAGTTGGGGCGGCTCGGGGCGATGATCGTCAGCGGACAGGGCTTGCCGGAATGGGCGGCGGAGGCAGGGTAGGTCGCGTGGCGGTGCGTGCAAGCACGCACCCTACACACCGCCCGTAGGGTGCGTGCTTGCACGCACCGGCCCGGCGTCAGCCGCCCGCGACCTTGAGGACGATCTTGCCGATATGTTCCGAGGTCTCCATCCGGGCATGGGCCTTGGCGGCGTCCTCAAAGGCAAACTCGCTGTCCATCACGGGGGCGATCCGGCCCGCGTCCAGGAGCGGCCAGACATGTTTGCGCAGCCCCTCGGCGATCTCTGCCTTGGCGGCGTCGGACTGCGGGCGCAGGGTCGATCCGGTGATCGTCAGGCGCTTGACCATGACCTGGGCAAAATTCAGCTCTGCCTTGGGTCCGCCGAGGAAGGCGATGAAGACCAGCCGCCCCTCCAACGCCAGGCAGGAGACGTCGCGCGGGATGTAGTCGCCGCCCACCATGTCGAGGATCAGGTTCGCGCCACCTTCGGCTTTGAGGACCTTGGTGAAATCCTCCTCGCGATAGTTGATCGCGCGTTCGGCCCCAAGCTCCACACATTTGGCGCATTTCTCGGCGTTGCCAGCGGTGGCAAAGACCCGCGCGCCAAAAGCATGGGCCAGCTGGATCGCCGTCGTGCCGATCCCCGACGATCCGCCGTGGATCAGGAATTTCTCCCCCGCTTTCAATCCGCCGCGCATGAAGACGTTGGTCCAGACGGTGAAATAGGTCTCCGGCAGGCAGGCGGCCTCTTTGAGGCCCATGCCTTCGGGGACCGGCAGGCAATGGGCGGCGGGGGTGGCGACATATTCGGCATAGCCGCCGCCGGGCAGCAGGGCGCAGACCTTGTCGCCGACCCTGGGCCAGCTTACCCCTTCGCCGACCGCGACCACCTCTCCCGAGGCTTCCAGACCGGGCAGGTCGGAGGCATCGGGCGGCGGCGCGTAATTGCCCGCCCGTTGCAGCGCGTCGGGGCGGTTCACCCCGGCATAGGCAACCTTGATGATCACCTGACCGGCGAGCGGTTCGGGACGCGGACGGGTGGTCGGTTTCAGAACCTCCGGTCCGCCGGGTTCGGTGATTTCGATGGCGCGCATATCGGTCATTGTGTCCTCCCTCGGGTCTTGGGGGGACTATTGGGCGGCATCGGGGGAATGTCTACCGGGTCAGTGGCTGCGACCGGGCAGATCGTCGGGGCGGCGCGGGGCCCGGATCATGTTGAGAAGCGATCCCGGCGCGGTCAGGACACGGCCGAGCGGGCCGCTGGTCACCTTGGCCTTCACCTTTTCGAACTGCATCACGTCCGCGATGCGCCGGTCGAGGAAATCCCAGGTCGCCTGATTGTCGGTGCTGTCGTCGCCCAGCCAGAAGAGCAGCGTCGATCCGATCACGCCCGACAGGGTCATCCGCTTGGTGTACCAGTTGTAATCGTCGGACGTGTCGCCCAGCATGGCCCAGATGCGGTCGGCAGTCTGCCACAGCATCCGTGCGCCCTCGGGTGCGTTCAGCGGCAGGACGTTGCGGGTGGTGGCGCGGCGCAGCGCCTCCTTGTCGTCGATTGCCTCGATCCGCAGGCGCACCGCATGGGCGACCTTTTCGGAATAGCGCATCCCGCTCAGATCGGCGGCCTCGAAGGCGGCGGCCATCCGGTCATCGCCCCGGTCGTGCCAGGCGCGGGCAAGATCGCGTGCGCCGCGCGGGAAAAGGCCCCGCGCCACCACCGGATCGACGCCGGTATCCTCTATCGCGGCGCGGAAGGCGGTTTCGGACCAGCCGTCAAAGACTACATGCGCGAGGATCGCGTCGATCAGCTTGTCTTCGATTTCGGTCATCTCGGTCTCCGTTCCGGTCTGATACTGGACAGATAGGGCAAAACTGGCTATACGGCCACCTCCTGCAACTTTTGCAACTCAAACTAGGAAGGTGGTGACAACCACATGCAGGTTAGTGTTCGCGACAACAATGTCGATCAGGCGCTCCGCGCCCTGAAGAAAAAGCTCCAGCGCGAAGGCGTGTTCCGTGAAATGAAGCTCAAGCAGCATTTCGAGAAACCGTCCGTGAAAAAAGCGCGCGAGAAAGCCGAAGCGATCCGCCGTGCCCGCAAGCTGGCACGCAAAAAAGCGCAACGCGAAGGTCTTCTCTGAGGCTTTTCACCGAACGCAAGTTCAAGCGACCCCCGTGGCCTTGCCTCGGGGGTTTGTTTTTTCCGGGGGGCGTTCCGTGTGTCCGCCACGCCGGAGATTCGGTTCCTGCGCCTGGGCGAGGTCGCGCCGCAGGCGATCATCGCCCATATGCCCGATCCGCGGACCACCTAACACATGCCGCTCGCCGGAATGGCGTGGACCAAGGAGGTCTGCACCGGGTTCATCGCCGTGAAGGAGGCGTGCTGGGACCCGGAAGGGCTGGGCCACTGGGCTTTCGTCGGTGACGGCGGCTATCTGGGCCGGGGCAGGCCGCCGGATAGCTATTCCGCAATGGCGGTCCCGTCGGCGGCGCGGTCGCGGTCCAGGCCGTACATCGCGGCGTTCCACGGGCTGAGGAAGATCATCAGGGAGATGATCGAGAAGGCGTATTCGTACAGTTCGAAGTTGCGGTCGATGCCGTCCATCGCGATCACGACCGCTGTGGCGAAGAGCGCCATGACGGATTCGCGCGGGGCAGGGACGGGGACGGCCAGAAGACGGACGAAATGGCGGACCCATTCGGCGCGGCGCCACAGCATCGGCAGCACCAGCAGGTAGAGCAGCAGCACCGGCGAGAGCCAGTTGCCGAAAAGCGTGGAGGCGAGGTGATGGTCGCCGATCACCAGATTGTGCAGATTGGTTTCGCCCTGCACGTTGTTTTCGACAAAGTAGTCGCCCGATGCCCAGCCAAAGATCCGCTGGCCCCACGAAATCTCCTCTCCCGCGACGAAGAGGTAGATCAGCCCATAGAGAAAGGTCAGAGCCACCGCATAGGCCGGAAGGCGGCCGCGCAGCCGCCAGCCGAGGCGAAAGAGGATGAGCCCGGCCCAGAACAGGAACACCGCCGTGAGATATTCCAGCGGGCCGTCCTCCTGCCCCAGGGATCGCGAGAAGACCGCCGGATTGCGGATCGCCGTCACGATGGAGGCAAGGTAGCCGATGGCGAAGACCGCCAGAAGCGATAGCAGAAGGGGGTGGTTGCGGGGCATCGGGCACCCTCACGGTCGGGGCCGAGGTGCGGGCAACGGGCCCGCAGCTGGCTCGTTACAAAACCTTTAGAAATCTTTAATAAATGAACTGCGCGGTTCAGGTCAAGTTTGCCCTGTGTGGCGGCCGGGGCGGCATGGACGCCTGGGGGGAGGCGCGGACATGAAAGAGGCCGGAGCGGGGACAGTCGCTCCGGCCTTGCTGCTCTGTCGGTGTGACCCTGATGAGGGGATGCCTGCCTCGGGAGAAATCAGTAGGCGTAGACGATGACCTTGTGATGACCGTGGCGCGTCGGAACCTTGTGGGCCGCGGGCTTGTAGCCGGAGACGTGGCCATGGGCGCCGGTATGCTTGGGCTTGTGCAGGCTGATCTCCTCCACATAGGCGCGGCCGGAGGTGAGAAAGCTGTCGTGCGGGATCTTGCCCCAGTGCTTCAGCTCCTTGACCACATGTTCCTTGCCATAGGGCACCTTGCCCGCCACCACCGCGTAATAGCCGTTGGAGGCGCGGTAGATCGCGGCATGGCTGAAGCCCTTCTTCTTCATCTGCCAGGCCTTGGCGCGGGCATCGGCGACATAGGCCATGGAATAGACCTGAAGGAATTTGGAGCTGTGGTAACTGGTCGCCTGGGCGGCGTTGCCCACGAGGGTGGCGGTCAGGGTGACAGCGGCGGCGAGGGCGGTGATGGTGCGGCGGATGGTGAAATGGGCCATGGGAATTTCCTTTCAAATCAGTGTCGTAATTCGCAAGTCAGGGTCCGTCCGGTCCCGCGGGGTCATCGGCGGGTCCGGCTGGCGCTTGGGTTGCAAGTCGTGAACTTCTGAAATTGAATTTAACGGAAGGGGCCGCCTGACACGAATGAACTATCCTGTCATGAAAGGCTTTCGCAGTCAGGTATTCCCTACCATCCAGCGGTTCGTCGCCTCTGCCAGCCGCGCGCCGAAGAGCGCGGCAGAGGTTTCGCAGCCCGCCGACAGGCCCTTGGAATTGGCGTTGACCGCGAGCCCGAGGAAGGTACCCGACAGGTTCAGCCCGTCGTTTTCCTTGATCACGGGCGCGCCGATGACCTCCTGCCCGACCCAGACCATGCCGTGTTGCATGGCAAAGATGTTCAGCGCCTGAAGCGCGGCGAGCTTGTCCCCGGCGGTGTTGACCCCGGCGGTGAAGCCTGCGGCGATCTTGTCGCGCCACTTGCGACCGACCCAGATGTCCTCTCCGCTGGCATCCATGAAGGCTTTGAACCCCGCCGCGGGCCCGCCCATGTAGGTCGGGGTGCCGAACACGATGGCATCCGCCGCCTCCAGCACCGCCCAATCCTCCGCCGCGACGGTCGTCACGTCGATCATCTGCACCTCCGCCCCGGCCGCGCGGGCGCTTTCGGCGATCAGGTCCGCGCTGCGGGCGATGGCCCCGGACCCGGAGAAATAGGCGATGGCGATCATGGTCTGTGCTCTTCTGCGATCATGTCGGCGGCTTTTTCCGCGATCATGATGGTGGGGGAGTTGGTGTTGCCGCTGGTGATCCGGGGCATGACAGAGGCATCGACCACTCGCAACCCACCAATCCCCCGCATCTTGAGCGTGGCATCCAGGGGCGCCGCGTCGTCCGTGCCCATGCGCACCGTGCCGACCGGGTGGAAGATCGTGGTGCCCACATCGCCCGCCGCGCGGGCGAGGTCTTCGTCGCTCTGTGCCTCCGCGCCCGGCTTCAACTCTTCGGGCCGGTAACGGGCCATGGCGGGCTGCGCCATGATCCCGCGCACTTGCCGGATCGCATCGATGGCGGTGCGCCGGTCCCCCTCGGTCGAGAGATAGTTGGGCGCGATGCGCGGCGCGTCCCCGGCATCGGACGAGGCGATGTCGATGCGCCCCCGGCTCTCTGGCCGCAGGTTGCAGACCGACGCCGTGATGGCCGGAAAATTGTGCAGCGGCTGGCCGAACGCGTCCAGCGACAGGGGCTGCACGTGGTATTCCAGATCCGGCGTCGCCACGTCGGGCCGGGATTTGGTGAAGGCCCCAAGCTGCGAGGGCGCCATGGACATCGGCCCGCGCCGCCGGAAGGTATAATCCATCCCGATCTTCATCTTGCCGAACAGCGAATTGGCCAGGGTGTTGAGCGTCTTTGCCCCGGTCAGCCGCCATGAACAGCGCAGTTGCAGGTGATCCTGAAGATTGCCGCCGACCTCCGGCATGTCCGCCACCACCTCTATCCCGTGGTCCCGCAGCAGTCCCGCCGGGCCGATCCCCGACAATTGCAGGATCTGCGGAGAGTTCACCGCCCCCGCCGAGAGCACGACCTCGCGCCGTGCCATGACCCTGTGCAGCTGTCCGTTGCGCCGGAATTCGACCCCGGTCACCCGGCACCCCTCCATGATCAGCCGCGTGGTGTGGGCATGGGTCTCCACCCGCAGGTTGGGGCCGGCATAGGTCCGCAGGAAGGCCTTGGCCGTGTTCATCCGCCAGCCGTTGCGCTGGTTGACCCGGAAATAGCCGACGCCCTCGTTGTTGCCGGTGTTGAAGTCGCCGGTGCGGGGGATGCCCGCCTCTTCCGCCGCGCGGATCCAGTCGTCCAGCAGGTCCCAGTGCAGACGCTGGTTCTCCACCCGCCATTCGCCGCCCGCGCCGTGCATCTCGGACGGGCCGTCGACGTAATCCTCGGATTTCTTGAAATAGGGCAGCACGTCGTCCCAGCCCCAGCCCATCAGACCCAATTGCCGCCAGCCATCGTAATCCGCCGCCTGTCCGCGCAGGTAGAGCATGCCGTTGATCGAGGAACAGCCCCCCAGCACCTTGCCGCGCGGATAAAGGATTGCGCGCCCGTTCAGCCCCGGCTCCTCCGCCGTCTTGTACATCCAGTCGGTACGCGGATTGCCGATGCAATAGAGATACCCCATGGGAATATGGACCCAGTGGTAATTGTCCCGCCCCCCGGCTTCGAGGATCAGCGTGCGGAACCCCGCTTCGGCCAGCCGCTTGGCCAGAACGCCCCCGGCGCTGCCCGCCCCGACGATGATGAAATCCCAGTCCATGATCTCCTCCCCCTTCCGCGCCTTATACCGGCAGGGCCGTGGTCTTGAAGACCGTGCGCAGCGCAAAGCTCGACTGCATCTGCTGCACGCCGGGCAGGCGGCTGAGGTGCTGGCGGTGGATGCGGGCGAAATCCTCGGTGCTGTCGGCGACGACCTTGAGGATGTAATCCGCCGTCCCCGCCATCAGGTGGCATTCGAGGATCTCCGGCACCCGCTTCACCTCCGCCTCGAAGGCGTCGAGTATCTCGTCCGCCTGACCGGAGAGCTTGATTTCCACGAAGATGGTGGAGGGCAGGCCGATCCGCCGCGCATCCAGCAGCGCGACGTAATCCTTCACGATCCCCTCCGCCTCAAGCCGCTGGACCCTCCGGTGGCAGGCCGAGGGCGAGAGGTTCACCTTTTCGCTGAGGTCGGCGTTGGAGATGCGCCCCTGTTTCTGGATCACGCGCAGGATCTTGCGGTCGATGTCGTCAAGGGTCATGGGGGTCCTTCCGGCCGTCTTCTGGCCGGAAGGGTATTCGATGATCCCCCCTCATGGCGAGAGGATCTGCGGAAAAACACCGCTCAGCGGCCGGATTTCAGCGAATCCCGGATCTCCAGCAGGACGTCCAGTTCCGTCGGCCCGGCGGGCGCGGCCTCTGCCGGGACCTCCTTGGGCTTGGTCATCTGCGCCTTCACCTTGTTGACGTACCGCACCAGCATGAAGACGACGAAGGCGATGATCAGGAAGTTGAAGACCGCCATGATGAAGGAGCCGTAGGCAAAGACCGCCGCCCCCGCCTCGCGCGCCGCCTCAAGGCTTTCATAGTCAGAGCGGTCGCCGGACAGGACGACGAAGTTGTTGGTAAAGTCGACGCCGCCGGTGAACAGGCCGACAATCGGGTTGATCAGGTCGTCGACCACCGATTTCACGATGGCGGTAAAGGCCGCCCCGATGATGATTCCCACGGCCATGTCCATGACATTGCCCTTGGCGATGAATGCCTTGAATTCCTGAAGCATGAGAGGACTGTCCCTTCGCAATTTTTGCCCGGCGCTTTGTGCGTCCGTGCAAATCCAATACCACGGCTGCGCGCAGAACCGGGACTGTTTTCTGCCGCTGACCGCGGGTAACCTCCTCCTGCCCAACAGGAGTTTTCCCATGTTCCCCGATGATTTTCCCATCACCAAACGCTGGCCCGCCAAGGACCCTTCGGTCATCCAGCTCTATGCCTTTCCGACGCCGAACGGCGTGAAGGCTTCCATCATGCTCGAAGAAACCGGGCTGGCCTATGAGCCGCATCTCGTCACCCTGGCCGATGCGGATGTCAAAAGCCCGGAATTCCTGTCGCTCAACCCGAACAACAAGATCCCCGCCATCATCGATCCCAATGGCCCCGACGGCGAACCGCTCGGCCTTTTCGAAAGCGGGGCGATCCTGATCTACCTGGCGGAAAAGTCGGGCAAGTTCCTTGGAAACACGGCCAGTGAACGGGCCCGGATCATCCAGTGGTTAATGTTCCAGATGGGCGGGGTCGGGCCGATGTTCGGCCAGCTCGGCTTCTTCTACAAATTCGCCGGCGCCGACATCGAAGACCCGCGCCCCCGCGAGCGGTACATCAACGAGGCGAAACGCCTGCTGGCGGTTCTTGAAGGCGAACTGGCCGAGAGGGACTGGATCGCGGGCGACTATTCGATCGCCGACATCGCGCTCTGCCCCTGGATCAATTCGCTGGATTTCTACGGCGCGAAGGAGGTTCTGGGCTATCACGACCTCACCCATGTGCCCGCCTGGGTCGAACGGTTCTATGCCCGCCCCGCGGTCGAGAAGGGCAAGAACATTCCCGATCGCAACGGCTGATCCTCAGCCCGGCAGCTTGCCGGTCTGCACATAGCGCAGGATGTCCGCCACCTGCTGCGGCGTTTCGGTCACCGCCAGCGCCGCAGCATCGACCTCCTTCAGGGCGTGCTGATGATCGGGCCCGTGCATCACGATCAGCGCCTTGCCAAGCGCCGCGGCATAGCCCGCGTCAAAGGCGGCATTCCACTGTTTGTATTTCTCGCCAAAGCGCACGACGACCACATCCGCCGCCTCGATGGCGTTGCGGGTGCGGATCGCGTTGATCTTGGCCCCCTTGTGGTCATGCCAGAACTTGTCGGCCTCCGCGCCCAGGATCGCCACGCCGCAATCGTCGCTCGCCGCATGATCGGTCACGGGCGCGTCAAAGACCACGTTCAGCCCCGCGCAGGCCGCCTCGACCTCCGCCCGCCAGTCCGTGTGAATTTCGCCGGACAGGTAGATCTGCATCGCATTCCTCCTTCAAAGTCGAAGGGGGCGACGCGCGCCCCCCTTCATTTTTGTCAAAATACGCAAAGTCGCGACGGGGACAACCGCGCGCGCCGTCACAGGGTAATGCGATACAGA
>Ga0213839_1001802_pt1 | contig 13020 bp, 12 predicted proteins | sample SWPATP21_FD_160075 | JGI IMG/M metagenome (GOLD analysis project Ga0213839, IMG submission 160075) | Coastal seawater microbial communities from Marineland, Florida, United States - SWPA TP2 #1 | ecosystem: Environmental > Aquatic > Marine > Coastal | place: USA: Florida | collected 2016-08-14 | reverse complement strand
AGGCGTTGCCTGGAACAGTAGCGGTAAGAGCAAAGGCGCATCCGGTCGCTGTGTACCACTGCTATGCCAGTACCTGATGAACCAGGCTGCCGAAGAGGAATAAGATGGCTCAGGCCGATTTCTATGTACTGCCCGCCGCCGACCCGGCGGCGCGGCAGCGCTTTCTTTGCCGCCTGGCCGAGAAAATTGTCCCGGCAGGACATCAGCTTCATATCCACTGCGACTCGAAACAACAAGCGATCGAGCTGGATCGGCTCCTCTGGGAGTTTAAAGCAGAAAGCTTCATTCCCCATTGCCTGGTAGACAGTGAGCAAAGTGCACCGGTACAACTGGGCTGGGAGCTTGATCAGATTGATCCTGAACGGGTCTTTGTCAACATGACGGAACAACTGCCTGAATCGGTATTGAGTATTGAGCGTGTCGTAGAAATCGTGGTGCAGACCCCGGAAATTCTGGCCGCCACACGGAACCATTACAAGCAATATCAGGCGCATGACTACCATATCAATATGAATGACATGCGCCCCAAAAAGCGCTGATTTTCCACCTACGGCATCCTGTAGTTCAGGATGCCTGAATCACCGGCCCGCCAACTGATTCTGATACGCATCGCTACGCCGGTAATCTCCTGGCGTCAGCCCTGTCCACTTCTTGAACGACCTGAAAAATGCTGAGGGCTCGTCAAACCCCATCAGTCTCGCCACTTCATTAATCGTTAGTTGGGGCGAGTTCATATAGATCAAAGCCGCTTCCTTGCGGCACTCATCTTTAATCCGCTGGAAAGAGGTCGCTTCATCCTGAAGCCTGCGCCTGAGAGTCGAGACCGACATATTCAAGGCTTGGGCAATCTCTTCGGCACTGGGTAGCTCGCGACTGAAGTCTTTACCAAACAGAGCAACGACCTGGGACTTGAGACTCTGATGGTCATCCAGCATAACCACCAACTGATAGGGTGCGGTATGAAGAAAATCCCGCAAACTGGTCTCATTCTGTACCAATGGGTATTCAAGAAAGCGCGCTGGAAACACCAGAGCATTCTCACTCTGGCCAAATTTGACATCAGCTTGAAACAAAGTCCGATACAACTCCGCATCATCGGGTGTCGCTGCAGTAAAGGTAACGGATTTAAGCTCGAGTCGGGTCCCAAGTAACCAGCAGATGAAATGATGCCACATGGAAAGTGTCGTACGAACCTGCTCAGGCGGCTCACGCTGAGTAACGCTTCCGACTGATTGGTCAACGAAACGATCCAGCAGCGCAAACGACAACCTCGCATAGCGCCCCGTACGCAGCAGTACTGGCTTATACCGCGTACCACGACAGATTTCGTGGAAATCCCCCGCTCGACGAATGGCCTTTGCCAGCGTCGAACAGTGAATAATACAGTGGCACATCATCCGGAAAGTACCGAGTGGTACGCTTCCTCCGCTCAGCATGCCAAAATACTCGTCCTGAGAAATATACATCACACGCTGATAAAGCTGGCCGAACTTCACCGCCGAGAATTCTGTGCCCTTTTCAATATCAGCAGGCTCAATGCCTACTTGTGCCATTAACAGGTCAACATCAAATCCCTGTTGCTCTACCTGCTCCAGAAGATAACGCACATAACCGGTCGGTACTGTAATTATCCGTCCCATACGCCTTTGCTCATCGTCTGACGGTTTTCGGGCAGCCATGCAAAGAATCGCTGACATCCTCCGTCTTAGAAAGGCATCCATGAAGCGTGCGACGTTTTTTGAACGGCTCCCTATCAGTGTAGACAACTTTGGCAACCTGCCAGCCTATAGGCATGGTTACTGCAGCGTTACCGCCTATTTGAGACAATTATCCTTCATAATCGATACGCTTAACCAAGATCGAAGACCATAGGCTTGAGATGAGTTTATGGTCAGCTTGTTCCAGATATACGCGCACGCCAAGATAGAGTGGCATAGTAGAGGGGATTCCAATGAGCCTGAACGTACTGCTGGTCGAAGATGATCGAGACCTGGCCGCCTCAGTAGCGGACTATCTCGCTCTGGAGGGAATCGAATGTGACCATGCTTATAACGGACAGGCTGGCCTGAATCTGGCCAGCGAAAATGCCTATGACGTCATTCTGCTCGACCTCATGTTGCCACGAATGGACGGCTTGAGTGTCTGTGAGAATCTGCGAACACAGGGGATCGACACGCCTATTCTGATGCTGACAGCACGCGATACCCTGGCAGATAAGGTGGCGGGATTTCGAGCCGGTACAGATGATTATCTGGTCAAACCGTTCGCAATGGAGGAACTGACCATGCGCGCAATGGCACTAGCACGACGCCGCAGCGGCCAGATCCAGAAATTGACCGTCGCCGACCTGATAATGGACCTTAAAGGTAAACAGGTCACCCGGGCAGGAAAGCCGCTTAACCTGACCCCCTCTGGGTGGACACTGCTGGAAACCCTGATGCGGGCCAGTCCCGATGTCGTCAGCCGCAATGCCCTGGGGGAAGCGCTTTGGCACGATACTCCGCCAGATACAGATAGCCTGAAGGTTCATCTATATAAGCTACGCCAGCAAGTGGATAAACCGTTTAATTACCCTCTGATACACACCGTTTCCGGGCATGGTTTTGCCCTCCGGAGTCAGGCCGATGATTAGCACAGACCAAAGATGCTGTAAGCGCACGATACGGCGCTCTCAGCTACAACTGCTCATTTTGGTATCCAGCTTAATAGCGCTGGTATATACCGCCGTGGTTTTTCGAATCTACGATGGCGGACTTGATGATGCGATGAAAACATCCTTCAAAATGGATGCACGGGACTTCGAACGCAGCTACCTACAAGATCCCACTACTCCCGTTCCTTTTACTCCACACCGCCCAAGCTATCTGGGCTGGGAACAGGTTCCCGAATATTTGCAAAACCTGTTCGCAGAATACCGTACAGACTACAACCAGATCAGTGAGGCCAGTTATAACAAACTGGGCATTAACGAACTCATAGATAAACTGGGCTATGAGCAAGGTATACGCAATAACGCCCATTTTTTACTGATGTATCCACATCAGCTCAGTAGCGGCCAAGTGTTGTATATGTTTGGTGATTTCGAACTGGCTCTGATCTCAGAGGTAGAGTTCGAGCGCTTCGATGACCGTCTGGATTTTACCTTGCCGCTGGGGCTTGGGCTTATATTACTCGTGGTGATCATTGCCTATTTCTTCAGTCGGCGTATCTCTCGCGCCTCCGACCAGTTAGTGGACTGGGCTGACAACCTGACACTGGATGATCTGGACCGCCCCAGACCTGAATTCCGTTACGCAGAGTTGAACCGTGTTGCCGATCAGCTAAGAAGCGCCTTCCAGCGAATTGGTTCATTGCTGGCTCGCGAACATCACTTTCTGCGCAATGCCAGTCATGAACTGCGAACACCTATTGCGATCAGCCGCGCGAACCTGGAGCTGTTGGAGAAGCAGGGCGTACCCGATACCATGCAACGCCCTGTTGAACGCCTGTTGCGCGCAAACCAGACGATGCAGAACCTAACGGAGACATTGCTTTGGTTAAGTCGCGATCAGGAAAAGATGCCCGAGCAACAACTGGTTACATTAGAACCCGTGCTTCAGCAACAGTGCGAGGACCTGAACTACCTGCTGGATGGAAAACCAGTAGAGTTGAGAATAGATATACAGACACCGGGGCATCAGGTTTGTGTACCAACGACTGCACTCCAGATTGTATTGCACAACCTTCTACGGAACGCATTCCAGCACACTCAGGAAGGCGATATTGAGGTAACGGTCGATGGCAGGAACCTGACCGTCATCAACCTCGATCAGGAACCAATATCAGAGCGCAATCACCCAGATAGTATCGGTCTCGGATTATCACTGGTAAAACAGATTTGTGAACGACTGCAGTGGCCGATCAGTATTACATCCCTGCCGAAGGGGATGAAGGTCGAGCTGTCACTTCCCTGAAAACACTCTTTGATGGAACAAAGCACGTTCAACTCAAAGAACAAAAAGAAAAGGCTGCCTGTGGCAGCCTTTTCTTTGCAAGAAGACGATGAAACCCGTGACGTGACGGTCGAAGTAATCTTACTTCTTCGGATCTTCGTTCATCAGATCGCGAATTTTAAAGAATGACCAGATCATAACTACGGTCATACCTGCTACACCAGCCAAGCTCGGCAACAGTACTTCAGCACTATAGATGTCAACACCAAACATAACCCACCTCAACACGTGATCGTTTATCTGAGACAGAGGTTAACGCCGAACACATTAGGGTATATTGATATAGCTCAAAAAACCCACGGACAGCCAACTGTACCCGCGTTTTAACTGACATTTCACTGCATCTGTGCATAAGGTCGAAGGTTGCAAATCCCCTCTTCGTGAACCATACATACTAGGAGTCTGCAGGACTTACTGAATAACCTACCGGCGGGGGATAGGGCAATGACCGAGAAAAAACTCAACGTATGGACGCCTGAGCAGCTGGCAAAGATGAATGAGGAGGCCTTTCTGGTAGAGATGCTGGATATGATCAAACTGTCTCCAGAGATCAGTGACGACGACAGCCGTATCGAAGCGATGAAAGAAAAGCTGAAGTTTGTAGAAGCCTCTCTGGAGGGAAGGTTGGACCAGCTATAAGTTTTACACTTAAAGTGTTCTGACCTGATAAGAGTCCGGCAGCTGCCGGGCTCACTGTTTTGCCGTGATCGGGCCTTTACCAGCTGAAGTACACTTCGACAGTCGCGCCTTTATCAGAATAGTTCAACGTCTCAACCAGCTCAGATACCAATCGAATCCCCCGGCCGGATAACGCTTGTTCATCAGAGATTTCAGCATGCGTTGCCAACCAATGCCGATAATCAAAGCCGTCTCCACTATCCTCAACACGTATGCGCAACTGGCCACCATCAAGCTTGGGCATATAGTCCAGAGCTATCCGAACATAGCCTTGCTCGAGCGCGCTCAACTTCGCTTCCCGTTCCTGATAGTACAGTGGAAAGCCTTCAGGCGATGCTTTCAAATCCGAACTTAGCTGAAGTACCCCATGATCTAACGCATTCACATACAGCTCAGTCAGGATAGTAAACACCGTTTGCCAATGCTCGGTATGTCCTTCCATCTCCTGAAGTTGGCTCAGCAGCATTGGCACAGGGTTTATTCGGCTCAGGCTTTTCCCTTGCAAATCAATAGACCAACACCATCCCTGCCCATGCTGCTCCAAGGCGTCAATATCAACCATCGATTTGGATAATGGATTCTGGGGAACCAGTGGTGCCCGTACATCACCTGGGATCTCAATCAGTGATACATCATCGTCCTGTACCCGGTTTCCCATAAACTGGCTGACCTTAGCAATAACATGATCAGCAAGTTGGTTCTTGGCCATCCCTTCATGGGCTGCAGCCAGCAAGCGCGCATCCCCAAACATATCGCCTGCTCGATTTCGAGCTTCTTGGACGCCATCGCTAATCAACAGAATACGATCATTTTCCTCTAGCGGTATAACCCTTGCTGGAGAAGTTTTGAAGCCGGGCACAATACCCAATGGAGGATCCAGTGATTCAACAGTACATTTCAACGCTTTCTCAGAACCGGACAACACCAATACAGAGGGCATCCCACAGTTCCAGACATACGCTTGTCCTTCATCCTGCGAGATGGTCACCATAATCGTGGCAAGAAACATCCCTGTCGGCAAAAGAGCTTTAAGCTTATCGTTGATCTGGTGAAGAATATCGTCACCGGCATAACCTTTACGGGTCATCGCCCGGAACGTTTCAGACAGCGGCAATGCACCAATAACAGACGTCAGTCCATGACCGGTGAAGTCTCCCAGTAAGACATTCACATCCCCATTTGGCCGATACGCAGTCAACTGCACATCGCCGCAGAAGATTGAAGCGGGACGTTTATAGATTCGCACCTTTTCACATTCAGCATTCCCCGCTTCAATCGCACCACTGAGTAACTCTTCAGCAATTTCCTCTTCACGCTGAAGCAACTGATGTAAACCATGCACTTCATGGTAGAGCTGGCTGATACGTTGCATCGCTGCCAACTTTGCCTTTACCAATGCCGGATTGGTCAACGGCCCCTGAATAAAATCATCGCCTCCCGCATCCAGGCACAGCTGAAGCACCTCATCGTTGGTGGTATGGGAGATAAAGAGAGTCGGTACGAAAATATCTCCGGCCAGGTGCTTAATTTGCTCTACTGCGGAAATGCTATCTTCATCCGGCGAGAACACTTCCGTGATCACTAACCACGGCAGATAGTCACGAAAATGCTCGACCGCCTGTTTTCCAGTTTCGACTTTGATGCTATGAAAGCCAGATAGGAACAGCATGGTTGCCAACCACTCACGGGACTCACGGTTGCGACTCACCACCAGCACTCTGCTTGTATTTAGTCGTACATTGCAATCCATGCAAACCATACCGGGCTACTCCTCGATGGTGACGAATCGATCGAATTTGGCTATATCGAGAATCTTACGAATCACCTCGTTTGGCTTCTGAATGACTAACTCACCGCCAATCGATTCAGCATGGTCTTTTAATAGCAGAATCATTCCTAATGCAGAGCTGTCCATATAACAGGCGTTGCGCAGATCAAGGGCGAAGCGCGTTCCCCCTTCTTTCATATCTCGATAACTATCTCGAAAATCCTGATGCAGAGAGAAGTCAAATCTGTCACTGATACTGATAGTCACCGAGCGATTATCACTCGTGGTATTACGTGATATAGACATGGTTATCCGTCCTCATGCTAGGGTGTCTGTGACCAAAGCCTTGCGCCGAGTGCCTGCCAACCGTACGGAAGGTGCAGGGTACTCTGTCTAGAGTGTTTAACATGCAGGCCTGGGGATCCCGATGTGTTAAAAAAGCTCTACTTCACCTTCCTCCATTGATTGCTGAGAGACCGTTCTGGACTGGTCCACCTGATGTGCAGTCTCTCGTAGTTCCTGGCAACGCACTTTCAACATGCTGAAACGCTGCAGCACTTCCTGGTCGGAGCAGTTCTCGATGTCGAGCAGTTGCGACATTTCATTAAAGGCACTGATGTTCCGCTTCATCGAAAACAATGCCTGTGATGAGATGTCTTCAAATTGTAGTGAACGAACAGCGTCTCCGACGGCAGAATCGATCTGCTGCCCAATAAGCGAAGCCTTCTGGATTCTTTCGCCGAGATATTCGTTCAGCCCTGCCACATGTCCCAGCATTTGCCCGACTCGTTCCTTTGTCTGAATTGTCTCGCTCATATCGGCAGAAGCGCTTTCTCCAACCGCTTCACGCAACTGATAGATGGTGGATTTCGTACTGGTAATATGTTCCCGAATCTCATTATTCAATTCAGCCGAGTTAACAGACAGCGTACGCACCTCGTTCGCAACAACCGCGAACCCACGCCCCGCATCTCCCGCTCTCGCCGCTTCAATACTGGCGTTCAATGCCAACAGATTAGTTTGTCCGGCAAGCCCTTCGACGTTTTCAATGAGGCTGAAGATCCCATCCAACTCGGAAACCATGTCATCAATATTGTGAACTGTACTGAGACTCTGCTTGGAAATGCTCACCATAATATCGACGAACTGTTCCAGCATATCGCCAGTTTCCTCAATAAAGTCCTTTATGCAGACCTCGTGCTCATCAACCCGTTCTCGATCCTCTCTGGTTTGAGCGACAATATCCGAGATGACGGCCCGTTGTTCATCGGATAATTGCCCCAGCCCCTGAAAACTGGTCCCCATGGTGTGAACCGCGTCCTTAATCAGGCCATCGACCCGTTGTATCTCCTGTTCAATCTGATGGCCTTCCTGCTGTAAGGTCTGTGCAAGCTCCACCAACGCAGGCCGCAAATCAGAAATATCCAGATCCGACTCGACGTTTATCGTTCCTGCAGGTTCAAATGAGTACGCCGACATCTGCCAGGCTGCCAGCAGGCCAACCAACACCGTTGCGGTATAGATCAGCCAGGATGCCCCTCCCAACATATGCAATAAAGCCAGCGATATCGCCAACACGATAATCAAGCAGTTGCTAACGACTCTAGACATGGCTGAAATCTCCCTTTTTAACGCGCAATCAGCGCTGGCTGTACTGCACCAGCTTTTCTGCAATCTGATCCAGCGGTACAACGAGGCTAGCGGCACCAAGCTTTATGGCACTTCCAGGCATTCCCCATACCAAGCTACTTTGTTCATCTTGCGCAATCGTCACAACGCCCACTTCTCGCAGCCTCTTCATACCTGCAGCGCCATCACTCCCCATGCCCGTTAGCAGCACAGCAATAACGTCAGAGGCATCAGACTCCAGTAAAGAGTCATACATCACATCCACTGAGGGCTTGTGCCGGTTCACCGCGCCACGGTCATCCAGACGGCAAACATATCCCTGCTTATCCCGCCTGATCGTCAAATGCAGATCGCCCGGGGCGATATACACATGACCAGCCTCTATGCGCATATCATTTGCCGCTTCGCACACCGTAAGGCCACATGCCTTATCTAATCGACGGGCAAAGCGCCCGCTAAACGATGCCGGTATATGCTGGGTCACCACAATCGGCGGCATCTGCGGTGGTAAAACCTGCAACACATCCCGCAAAGCCTCTGTTCCACCGGTAGAAGCCCCGACGGCAATAATCCGGTTGTCCGCCAGCGCGCCAGTTACCGACAAGCGCTCACTGGTACGCTGGTTCAATCGCTTTGCTTTGATTCGTTGCAGCTGCGCGCCAGACCCTGCCGCTACCTTTACTTTCTCAATCAATAAGGAGCGAAACTTTGTTAGCCCAGACGTCTGGTCAGTACGTGGTTTCGCGATAAAATCAACGGCACCAATTTCTAACGCTTCCAGCGTTATATCGGCGCCTTGCGTGGTCAACGTTGAAAGCATAACCACGGGCATCGGCCGTAAACGCATGAGGTTGCGTAAAAACGTAATGCCGTCCATGCGAGGCATTTCCACATCCAGCGTCAATACATCCGGATTCAACTGCTTAATCTTCTCTCGCGCATCAAAAGGGTCGACGGCAGTGCCGACCACTTCCAATTGCGGGTCACTCGCTAATAGCTCTGAAACAACCTTTCTGATTAACGCTGAATCATCTATTACCAATACCCTGGTTCGTTCCATAATCAGGCATCCTTATCTCAAAACAGCTCAACATCCATTTCATTCATCTGGCGCTCCAGCTGACGGCGGTATCCAGCCTCAGCCTCTACCAACCGGTCCATATGGGTATTGGCCATTCGTTTGACCAACATCCGCCCCTGTTTCGGGTAGTACATCACTTGGCGGGGACTCTCTCCGCCCAGGTCTTCACTACTAATCAACAACCCCTCGGTGGCTAGAAACTCCCGGATGAACTCAGCATTTCTGCGTCCAATGCCAGACAACGGCCCCATAATCTGACCTCCGCCGGTAACTTTAATTTCCAGCGCTTCGCGTGCCCCACCAAACCTCAGGATATCGTTGATCAATTGTTCCATGGCAAAAGCGCCATACCGCATCTCTTCCGAGAGAACTGAACGACTGCTGGACGCTGACGGCAAAATAAAATGATTCATCCCACCAATGCCGGTTTCAGGATCACGGACACATGCAGCGATACATGATCCCAGCGTCGTTAAAATCAGCTCATCATTACGGGTGACATAGTGCTCACCCAGCTTCACTTTGGTCGCATAGCGCTGCCGTTTAGAAAGCCAAAAGCGCGGCTGATGCTCGAAACCAGGCAATGTCGGTTCAGGTACCGAGTTCACTTTTACGGTCATCGTCATTTAACCCTTCGATAGATGGTCTTGCCGATCAACTCGAAACGATCGGTAAGACGATAGGGCGACTCAGAATGACCAACAAACAGATAGCCTCCCGGTTTTAGCAGGTCCGCCATTCGTCCCAGTAAACGGGCCTGTGTCTCGTTGTCAAAATAGATCATGACATTTCGACAAAATATAAAGTCCAGTGGACCGGGGATATTCCAACCTCTCATCAGGTTCAGCTGGTGAAAGGAGATCATGTGTTTAAGCTCAGGTCGTACCATCGCCTTACCCAAATGCTCTCCGCGACCTCGTAAAAACCATTGCCGTTTTATATCCGGAGGCAACACCTGAACTCGCTCCAGGCTGTAAATTCCCTCTCGTGCGGTTTGCAGAACGCGAGAATCAATATCGGTAGCATGTAGCTCAATATCCCAACTGCGCGTATCCACCGAGGTCAGACCGCGTAAAGCAATTGCGATACTGTAAGTCTCTTCGCCAATCGAGCACCCGGCAGACCATCCACGAAGCCGCCGCGTCTTCAAACGCTCTACTTCATGCACAAGCTCGTTTGCAAGAAAATCAAAGTGATGCTTTTCCCTGAAAAATGCCGTCAGATTCGTGGTCATGGCATTTATAAACTGAGAGAACTCCGACTCGTTCCCTTCGAGGTAATGGAAATAGTCGTCGAAACTTCCCAGCTTCAATTCACGTAACCGGCGTACCAGACGGTTATAGGCCATATCTTTCTTATGATCGGCCAATGCGATTCCAGCATAGTCGTATAGGATGGAACGCATCTGGTTAAAGTCCGCCAGCGTAAATGGAACTTCTCGCGCCATGGATATCAGCTGCTCAGTCACGGCTATTACCCCATTTTCCGTTCGGAGGCACCGATAGCTGATAGCTACAGATCAACTATCAGTGCATTCGAGTTGGCTCAAGTTCGGTACTGATCAGAACTCTTCCCATTCAGCCTCTTCAGATACTGCTACCGGCTGTTCATTTCGACGAGGCGCAGGCGTAGGTGCACTAGAACGATTCACCGGCGGTGCTGACGTTGTCTTAACCAATGGTGTCGCAAAACTGCCCTGCTCTTGTACCTTGAAGAAATTCACCAACGCCTGTAGCTGTCGAGCCTGCTCTTCCATCGACTCAGATGCCGCGGCAACCTGCTCCACCAGAGCCGCATTCTGTTGAGTTCCTTCGTCCATCTGCGCTACGGCCGTGTTCACCTGATCAATGCCTGCGGCCTGTTCCTGACTGGCACTGGCAATCTCACCAATGATGGTCGATACATTGTCCACCGCTCCCATAATCTCCTGCAGCGCTTTCCCGGATTCATCGACGTAGCGAGCGCCCTCTTCAACTTTCTCAACACTGTCGCTGATCAGCTCTTTAATCTCCTTGGCCGCACTGGCGCTGCGCTGGGCCAGGTTACGTACCTCGGATGCAACAACAGCAAACCCCCGCCCCTGTTCGCCTGCACGTGCAGCCTCAACGGCCGCATTCAGCGCCAGCAGATTTGTCTGGAAAGCAATTTCGTCGATAACACCGATTATTTCCGCAATTTTGGTAGAGGATTGGCTGATTTCACCCATGGAATTAACCACCTTACCCGCGATATCTCCGCCGCTTTCAGCCAGATGCTTGGCATTTTCAGCCAACTGGTTCGCTTCCAGCGCATTTTCAGCATTCTTCTTAACCGTGCTGGTCATCTGCTCCATGCTGGCAGCCGTTTCTTCCAGGCTCGCCGCCTGGGATTCTGTGCGCTGGCTCAGCGTGGTATTGCCATGGGAAATTTCTGATGCCCCTGTCGTGATTGAGGTACCGGCCTGTCGAATCTCCCCGACCATCTGCTGAAGCTTGGACATTGATACGTTAATCGCTTCATTTAGCTCGGCAAATTCGCCATGAAACTCGCCCGACATCTGTGCAGAGAGATCACCTTCAGCCAACGAGTTCAGCACAACCTTCAGCTCCTTGATCGGTTCCACAACCGAATCAAGCATCTGGTTCACACCTGTAGCGATGTTGCGCATAAAGCCCTGGTAAACCTCGATATCGAGACGGCTGTCCAGCTGGCCAACGCTAGCATTCTCTATCAACTGCTCGATCTGGTTTTCAGCCAACAGCTGGTCCGTAACATCGGCCCACTCAACAACCGTTCCCAGACGCGCACCGTTTTCGGCGACCACAGGGTTGGCAATGAGATCAAATGAACGCGCGCCCACGTTGATGCGCCCGCGGAATGTTTCTCTGAGAGCTTTAAGCATATTTCGCTGGTGATCAGGGTTGGCATGGAACTCATCCATATTGCGTCCCATCAGCTGGTTTGCATCGAACCCAGGTAAAACCTCTCGCAAGTCACTTTCAGCATGACGCATCATCTGGGTAACCGCGTCATTCATGTAGATAATGCGGCCTTCGTTGTCAGCCATCATGACGTTCGAAGCAACATTATCCAGCGCTTCTTTTACCCGCAGCGCCCTATGAGCCTGTTCCTTGGCATCATTTACCTCAAACCCCAATTTGATAGCCAACGACTTCACGGCACGGTTCATCTCACCAAACTCACCCGGGTCTTCTACAGGTATATACCGGTGGTATTCCCCTTCGGCCAACGCCCTTAACGTCACCAATGTTTCACGCATTGGCTTAAGAACCTGACGTTTAAGAATGAAAAGAGTCCCGATCAACAGGGTCACAAAGCCCGTCATCGCTGCAGCGGCTAACCAGCCAACGCCCCCGCCCATCGCCATACCGAGCCCACTAATCAGTAACATCGCTAAACCAGCGCCTCCGGCCAGTAGCAAGGTGTTACGAATTAACGAAGCAGTTTTGATCCGCTCAGGATCCGGCAGCTTAATCTCGTCCCGATTAAGGCTGGCATAAGCGGTTTCCGCTGCAGCAATTTCTGCTTCCGTCGGCCGCGTCCGCACCGACATATACTCAACAACCTGACCATTCTTTTGCACGGGCGTGACGTTAGCTTTGACCCAGTAATAGTCGCCATTTTTGCAGCGATTCTTTACCAGCTTGTTCCATGGCCGACCGAGTTTAAGGGTGTCCCAGAGATCCTTGAATGCTGCGGCCGGCATATCCGGGTGGCGAACAACATTGTGGTTCTTACCCAGCAGCTCCTCGGAACTGAATCCGCTGATCTCTATAAAAGCCGGGTTCACATAGGTGATTGTGCCCTTCAGGTCGGTCTTGGTAACTAACTCTTCACCGTCCTGAAGCTTAACCTCATGGTTTGTGACGGGC
>Ga0213839_1001801_pt1 | contig 13020 bp, 9 predicted proteins | sample SWPATP21_FD_160075 | JGI IMG/M metagenome (GOLD analysis project Ga0213839, IMG submission 160075) | Coastal seawater microbial communities from Marineland, Florida, United States - SWPA TP2 #1 | ecosystem: Environmental > Aquatic > Marine > Coastal | place: USA: Florida | collected 2016-08-14 | reverse complement strand
CTGGGGCCTCGGGCGGTGGCTCTACAGCACCCTCATTCGCAGTCCCTACTTCGGAGGCGACGAGGAGACGCTGCTCGCCAGAGTCCGGGCCCTGCTGCCTCGGGAGCTTCCCAGGTCCGAAGACCCGCTCCACCCCAGCCAGCTCAAGTCGCCTGAACAGGATGGGATCGACCTCGACCCCCTGTTCGTCGTGGCCGGAGCGATCCGACACTATCGGCGCGTCGATGGCTCCGTGCTCCTCCCCACACCGCTTCCCCTGGTCAACTCTCTGCAGCGGGTCGCCAGACAACCGGTCGGTCCTCTCCTCACCCAGCCTGGGCCGGATGGGTTGGGCTGGTATCAGAGCTGCCTTCATGTCGACCCGGCTCTTGCTGCTCGATGGCTGCTCACCCAGGAACTCAAGGCCGCGTGGCTCCAAGACGCTGGCGAAGCGGTCCAGCTGGAGTGCATCTCACTCCTGGAGCAGCAACCCGCCCAGACGCAGTGGCTTGCGTTTGCAATCCAGCGTGAAGGCCGGGGCCTGTCGCCTCAGGTGCAGAACACTGGACTGAGGGCCTGGCGTGAGCTCACCAAGTCCGAAGCGAGGCTGGCCGCTCATGCGGCTGTCGCCATGGCTGCCGGGCTCGCACCTCTGCTCACGGACCTGGACATCGACCGTGTGCTTGTCCTCAACCAGACCGCAGACTTCGAGTGGCGACCGTTCCTCCTGGCTGCACTGGCTCAGGAGTTGGAACCCGCACCTCACCAGTGGGCAAGGGTGATGGAGGCCCTGGTCGATGTTGCAGCAGACGACACAGGCGACGACCGAACCCGGCTGAACGCCGCCCTCCACCTAATCCGGCGAGTGGCCTCCGGCCCGACTCCCCAGAAGCAGGATGTCGAAGCGGGCCTGTCGAGGCTGGTCGCCAGCCTTCCCTTTCGAGACCACTCTGGCCTCCGTCGCGAGCTGCGCCGCCTGGGGCTTCCAGCAAGGCTGATACAAGGGCGTTCTGCATGAGCGGAGTGTTGCGTTGCTGTTCCTTCCACTCGGTGAAGGGAGGGGTGGGCAAGTCCACCTTGTCCACCCTCACGGCTCTCGCGCTTGCCCGTCGCGATGAAGGCCCCGTCTACCTCCTCGACATGGACCTCACCGGAACCAGTCTCGCCGATGTTCTTCCCCTGCAAGCGCCGAGCTTCCCGAAGAGCAGCACGGGCAATGGCCTCGATCTCCTGGCCACCCCATCGGGCTTCCTATCGGAGCGGCAGACCCGAGAGCAGGTCCGGCTGCGGGGTGACCATGGCGCAGAGATGGGCGGAGCGGTCGGAGTACCGTTTCTCAACGACTACCTGCTGTTTGCCAACCGGGAGTGGGACGAGGCTCGGGACATCGCACCCGAGCGCATCGGCTGGTCGCTCATCGGCGGCCCCGAGCAGCTTCGGGTGCTTCCCAGCAGCGCGCTGCCACGCGACCTCTCCCGCATCCTCCCCGTCATCTTCGATGAAGAGCACTCCTCGTTTCTGGAAGGGAGGCTGGAGTACCTGCTGGCCGGGCTCATCCCCGAGCAGGGCACCGCGTCGGTGATCATCGATGTCCCGCCCACCATACCGGGTCTTTCGAGAGCTGTGCTCGGACTGGCGATGCGACTCGGACAGCAGCCAAAGGTGCCTCTGTCGATGGATGGAGGCTTTCCGCCTGACCTCGAGGCCGCCTCCCTCTCCTGGCGCGCTGTGATGCTCAGCTCCATCGACATCCAGGATCTCCGGGCGATGGCCCGCTGGGTGGACCTGGCCTCGAACGAGGAGCTGGCCACCCTCCGTCTGCTCATCAACCGAGCCCCTCAGGCCGACCCGAGCCAGCGAGAGCACCTGCTGATGGAGCAGCTTGGCTACGAGCGACCCGACCCTGGAGCTCGACGAGCCGTGACAGGGCCCCCCGACGCATTCCCGGAGCCCCTACCGCCTCTGCTCGATGACGCCACCTGGCTGGAGGAGGGCGACGACCTGCGCATCTTTCGCAGAGCTGGCGAGATCTCGGATGCGGCGGTGGACAGGGTCAGCGAGCTGTTGGACGACTGGGGATGAGCGACAGCGTTTTTGTGAAGCGACCGCCAAGGCGTCCCAGACGATACCGTGTGTTCGAGCTGCCAGAGCACTCTGGGTTTCTACACAGGGTAGACACCCGTCCCCAGCGCTTCCTGGTGGGGGCAGACGAACAGGTGGAGCCACCGGAAGACCAGCTCAGCGACGCACCGGTCAACACCACCCTCTACCTGGGCCGGGTGGACGACGTGGAGGACAGCATAGTCTCGGCAACGGTCTGGGAACATCCAAGCGGCCGTCAGGGGATGGTCTTTCTCGAGATCGACGCCGACTTTGAGGGGCCAGAGCCCTGCTTTGGCGACCTGCTGCGCATCTGGACCTGGGTGGAGCTGCCAGGGGGTGGAGTGGTCACACCTCGGAAGCGGGTGCAGGTGGAGCGTCGGGAGCTGTCCGAGGCCGAGCGGGCCGAGCTGCAGGAACTGGTTGACCGCTGGAAGGCGGAGGAGGAATGAGCGCTGCTCTCGCAGCTGTACCCGAGCCCACCCGCGTGGAGCGCATCCTCCCAGAGCATCTGGTCGACGGAGCCTTGAGTGTGGTGGTGTTCGGCCCGGGGCGCGGAGAGGCCGTCGTCGTCCAGCTCCCCGATGGACGTCTGGGTGTGGTGGATGGATGCAAGGGGCCGAGCAATCCAAAGGACCCGCGGGGCACGGGAGACCCGGTCCGAGAGTTCCTGCATGCCGTGGAGGCCCACAGAGGACTGACAGAGCACACTCTCGAGCTGGAGTTTGTCTGCCTCACCCACCCCCATGATGACCACTATGCAGGGCTGGGACAGCTGATGAGCCGCTACTCCGGCCGAATTCGTCGACCCTGGACAGGGCCCCATGGTGGGCGGTACGCAAAAGCCTTGATGGCGTACATTGGGAAGACCCGGGGGGGACGGGATTCGCTACCCGACAATGCGGACCTGAAGGGTCTTGAGGCGGTCATTCTCGAGTTTGCCAATGCGCGGAGGCGCTGTCGGCTAGAGTTCGACGAAGTTCGTCGCGGGGCCATGTTGTTGCCACCTGAGGATGTTGCTGGACACCCATTGACCATCACCGGCTGGGGACCTGCCCCTGCCGACTCCCATGCTGCCTTGGAGGACTTGTACTTTGCCCTTACGGAGCTGACACAGGGCATGCGACCGCCGCGTCCACGCAATCCCAACCTCACCAGCGGAGCGCTTCTGGTCCGCTGGGGAACGTCAGCAGTCCTTCTCGCCGGAGACCTGCTGAGAGGACGCGGTGGGACAGTAGGGTGGGAAGCGGCGCATGGTCTCGTTGATGGGCCAGTCCAGGTGGTCAACGTGGCCCACCACGCATCCGAAGAAGCCCATGATGAGGAGTTGTGGCGGAAGATGGCTCCCGCACTGGCCATCATCACGCCATTCAAGAACGCCATGACCGACAAGCGAGGCACCCGCTATCCTCCCCGTCCCGATGACGTAAAGCGGCTGGCCGAGACATCAGTGGTGGCCATCACCGCACGCCCCCGCTGGGCGGAAGGCTCCCTACGACTTCTCTCTGGAAACGGAGTACTGCCAATCCAGACGGGAGGCAGAGCGGATGACATCCACAACGCAGTTGCAGTGTCACTGGACGCCGAGGGTCGGGTCTCTAGGCTGGTTCTGGGGGGGAAGGCCGATCTCTACCCGTAGCCTCGGTGGCACCATGTGCCCCTACCACAGCAGATCGCGCTTTACGTAGGTGGTGAACCAACACCGAGTGTTATCGCGATACCCAGTGAAGCCCCGCGGTCAAGGGTTTGAGCAGTTGCCAGGTGTCCTGGGCGGTGCAGGGGGTGAGGCGGGGGGACTACTCCTCGCCCCCCTCGGTGTCTTCGTCCTGATCGGTGTGCCGGGTCCATGGCTCCAGCGTGTCGGCGAGCTGAATGGTCTCGGTGGTGCCCGACGCCGGGTCGCCGATCACCATCCAGACGGTGTCCCTGCTTCGGTGAACGAGGCCTGGGCGCGGGTCGAACTTGTGGCCGCGCATGAACAGCGCCGGCGTCACCTCCCAGAGGACTCGGACGATCCACATGGGGACGAACCCTTCGGCTTCGAGCGCCCCGACTAGCCGCGCCCTGTCGGTGACCAGATAGTGGTGATCGAACGTGTGGTAGGGCGGCTTGACGTCCCGCTCGGTCGCGACGGGTTCCCCATGCCCGTCGAGGTAGTGCCGTAGCCATCGCCCACCCTGCATGCCGGCTACCCCGAAGGCCCTTCCCAGGACCGGCCCGAGCATCCAGACGTCCGGCTCCTGCGGCCAGTCACCCTCGAACCTCGCGGTGACACTCGCAATGGTCGCGCGAATCTCAATGTCCCTCGGATCGCCTTCGCCAGTGAAGCTGACGTAACCCTGGTCGGTTCCTCTCCATGTGTACCACGGCGCCCAGCATGTCAGGGCCGGGGCGGCGTAGACGCCTTCCTCGATCCAGGCGCCGCGGTCGTAGTGCTCCAGAAGCACGAAGGGGGCATCCCTGCGCAGGAAGCCGAGATCATCTGGCCGTACTCCGAAGGCACGGACCTGCACGAGCTGGTCGATGCAGTTCTGGTGGCCGCGGCGCCAGTGGGAGAACCCGAGGACAACGGCATCGGGCCACCTCTCCACCTCGCCGCCCAGGAAGATCGTGGGGTCCGGATGCACTCCTTCGGTGAGCCAGCGTTCTGCTCGCTGGCCGAGGTCGTCGACATCCTGGAACTGGTCCACCAGCACACCGTCCGGCGTCCAGGCATCCTGCGGGTCCTCATCACCGCCGTCACCGTGCTCGGAGTGTGGCAGTGGATCGGGTAGGCCATGACCCAGCCCGTCGAGGTTGGCCAGCCGCTCCCACCGCGCCTCGTCGCGATTCCAGACGGGCAATCGATCGGCGAGGACTCCGGCGATCCGGTCGACGGCTGCCCACACGTACTTCTCTCGGAACTGGCAGACAGCGCTGCGGGACCCATGACTGGCACCCGAACCATGGCGCTGACCGATCGCGTCGTCCACGACCTCGGGCGGCCGGTCCCAGTCGTAGTGCGAGAACAGGTCACGTGACCAACCCCAAGACTTGACGAGGTGCGCGACCAGACCGTTGCGGACCGCTCGCGGGCTTGGATCGGATACATCCAGCTCGGCCTCAACATGCGCGAGAAACTGCTGAAAATCGTCGGAATAGACCGGAGCGGGGTGCCTCTCTGCCCGAGCCTCCTTCATCTCCGGTTGCTCGGTCGCCCACGTCAACAGACCGCCTTCATCAAGCTCGTCAGCCCCGTTTCCGGTTCGCTCCGCGTACCACGCACGAAGTTGGGCGACGAGATCCTCCCGGCTGGCTTGAGCCTGCTGGCTCTTCTCCTCCCTGGCGGCGATTGCTGCCGCCTGCTGCTCGGCGAGCTTGGGTGGAGCGAGAAGACGCCCTTCATCCATTGCGCGCAGCAAAGCATGGTCAATCGGACCATCCCAGTAGCCGCCCGCGGAAGTCGCGGTCTCCGAGAAGCGCCGGAAACACCGCTCGGCGACGTACCAGCTCAGGTCTCCGGTGACGATCTCGCCGCCAAAGTGCCCGTCCGCCAAGGTTTCTTCCCGGTCTACTTCCGGCCAGCCGCCCCTCGGTGCATAGGGAGGGCGAGCTCGTTCCAGTTCTGCCGCGAACTGACCGGGGAGAGCCAAGGCGGCACGCTCGACAATGCCCCGGGCAGCCACACGGACTGGGATGCTCTCGGTCCAGACCCTCGCCTCGGGTGAGAAGAACAGGTCGTCCATCAGTCTTGCGAGGTCGGGCAGTGCCGGGTCGTCGACGAGTGCGCCAATCGCCGCGCCGAGCGAGGCTACCACGCAGTCATCGAGGATCTGCGGGTCATCCACGTTGGACATTTGTTCGAGCAACCGCACCATCTCACCGAGTCGCCCAGAACCCCAGACGGCCAGCGCGGCCCGTACACGTTGCCGCCGCTGCTCGATTACCGTGGAGGTCGCCCAAGCCGCCACGAGGGGCGGTCCATTCCACGGGTCCTGGCGCGCGAGCTCGAACTCGTCGAGAATCCTGTCGAAGCAGCGTTGCCAGGGGCCCGTACCGTCAAGGTCCTCGGGCACGGACCACACCGGGTCACGCGCGGCAAGATCGAGGCCGCGAAGGGCCTCATCCAGGGCCAGGGGCCCGAGCGGATGGTCCGGGATGCGAGACACCGGTAGGACGAGGCCGCGAACCAGCGCTCGGTTGAGCGCCGTGGACTCAACCAACCAATTGACGATCTCGTCTCTCCTAGTCGCCGCGAGCAGTGGTGGCAGTAGGGTGAGGGCCTGTGCGTGGACCACGCGGAGGCCTGGGGGTGGTTCCGCCCAGGAGATGTCGACGACGAAGTGCCCCCGCTCGGCAAGTCGAGCCGCATACAGAACACTGGCTGCGTCGCGCCTCCGAAGGGTCGGTGGGAACGCTACTGGATCGCCCGGCGGCAGGGCTGCGACAGTCATCTCCGCAAGGCAGCCGGCAAGCACGAAATCGGAGAGGTGCCTTGTCGCGAGGGAATACTCGGGTTGCGGGCCGCGCAGCCCACGGGGCGGCGGAAGGTATCGGTCGACGAGCCCATGTTCCTGGAGCATCGCAAGGGCTACCCGCACCCGACGAGCAGTGAACTCGGCGTCCACCGCCATGACTCGGGCGACGACGTCCGAGTCGTCGATGCGCACCCGTCCACCCTTGGCGGTGAGGTCGGAGAGAACCTCCAAGATCACCGAAAGAAGTCCAAGGTGCTCGGACCAGGCATCGTCGCCAGCGCGCTCCCGCGCTTCCTTTTCCAGTCTCGCGAGCTTCCGCCGGAAGAGGGTCAAGACGTTGGCGTTGGCGCTCTCGGCGGCGCTGACGGCGCGGCCTTGGAACTCCTCTGCGAGAAGCCTGATCTCCAGTGCATTGCGGAGCACCCAGCCAAGCCACGGGACCGCCTCGATGCCCACGCGGTACTCGCGTGCATAGGCGACAAGCATGGCGGGGAGGTCGACCTCCGCATGTTCCTCGACGCACGAATGACCGATCGAGCCTGGAAGATCCGAGTGACGGACGAACTCCGGTCGCGTGGTTGCGACGAGGTGGACCCTCGGCCGACGAGCAAGCTCGACCGCCAGGTCACCGAGGAGGTCACCCCACCGGTCTGACTCAGGGGCCTCCTCCAGCCCATCGATCAGGATGAGCGCCCGAACGAATCCGGGTTCCCCTTCCTCCGGAACAAGGGACGCTTGGCGCAAGACCGCCAGCGCCTCGAGGCCGTCGAGCATCCTTGCAAGCGACCACCCGGGCGTGTCCAGCGCGTCTGCGAGCATGCGCGCTGCGCCATCGCGGGGTGCACTGCTCTTGCCGAGGACCAGAACGCAGGGGGCGGTCCCCTCGACCCGTCGGTGAACGACGGCAGCCGCAGCGTGGGTCTTGCCACACCCCGCGGGCCCCACCACAAGCCTCGGACGAGCCGACGCGCGCAATGCCTGCTCAATCCCGTCGACCTTCTCGTAGGCCTCCCACACCAACATGAGCGCCCGCTCTGCGTGGTCCGCAGTGTAGGTGCCCTCGTCCTTCTTCCTGAAGTCCTCCAGCAGCTCTTCGAGCCCAGCCAGGGCGTCCACCTCCGGACCTTCCGGGAGCTCCAAGCGCGGACCACTTGCCACCACGCCAAGCAGCGACGAGGTATGGGAACGCAACGCCTCGATCGATGCCGCAGCCTCGATTGCGGGCGTGTCCAACTCCTGGGGCCGGCGTCCATCGGTCAGGCGAATGAAGCCGCCGAGAGCGCCCGACGCCTCGGACAGCGATTCGGACGCCTGTTGGAGTGCCCTCCGTTTCCGACCGACCGCCTGCGGCGACCACAAGTCGTTGTCGAGCATCGCGTCGATGGAGCCGACGGCGTGGAGATCCGGCAGGTAGCGGGCCCCGAGGCGTGACCTGGTCTTCTCCCAGGCCACGGTGATCATGCTGGCGGTGAACTCACCCTCGAACCAAACCGCCTTGAGCTCCTGGTTGCCGGGCTGCGCAAGCTGGTCCAAGAGGCCTGCCTCATCCCACCGAACGACCTCGACCCGTGGGTGGTCCTTGCTGGCCGCTGCAATGAACTGCTCCCAGCGCTCCACGCCGCCAGTCTCGTCATCGTGCCGTGCCTTCGTGAGGTTCTGGCGCTGGGCCACGACGTACTTGCGAAGGGTCGGGAAGGTGCCGACCGCGCGATCGAGAGACGCTCGGATCTTCCTGACTTCAGATGCCTTGATGTTGCCGGCGAACCACTTAGCCTGGAGTCCGATGACGTCGCCCGAAGGCAACCGTGCGAAGGCCTCCACGCCTCCGTCGCCACCTGCACCGTGCAGCGTGTAGGACGCGAAGTCCTCGCGGTGCTCACGCCGAAGCCACCGCTCGAAGAGCTGAGCGGCGAAGGCCTCGAACGCCGTCTCGGGACCTGTTGCACCGGATTGGAAGCGTGACCAGTCGAGCATCATGTCTACCTGCAAGGCGCCCGCGACGAGGCGGTGGAAAGTCGACTCAACGAAGGCGTAGAGCTCGTCCGCTGGGGATGGGACTTGAGCAGCGGCCGCCCCCGTCGGAGCCGCAGGCAGTTGAAGGTGTCCTTGCGGGCATGCTCTTGTCCAAGCCGCGCCGACTTGGTGGTGCGCTTGGCTTCAACCAGTGCGGCCACCTGCCCCCGAGAGAGCAGCACGTAGTCGACGTAGTGCTTGCCAAAGTGCACGCCCGCGCCGGGTTCTGCGGCGATGGGCGGGACGACGCCGGCCTCGACGAGGTCGACCTCGTACTCCTCGACGACCTGGGTGGGGTCGCCAAGGTGCCACCAGGCGAGACGCAGGACCTCGTCGATGAGCGCTTTGCGGGTCTCCGCTTCACTGAGCAATTGAGCCTCCTCCGGCGGAGCATCATACCGGAAACCCACAGCATGGCCGCGTCGTAGGGCTCACCCCTGCATCGCCCGCGCCCACTCCAGCATCATCTACTGCATCTTCACCACCGCGTCGTTGAGGTTTACTTCGGCGTTCAGCTCGTTGACGCGCTTGCTCAGCCTGCGAATCCGCGCCTCGATGTCATCATAGAGGCTCCGGCGCAAGCGCCTACACCTCTATGCGGATGTAAGTCCGTTCCAGGCTCCGGCAACTGCGTCTATGCCTTGGTGTTCGGCGAAGTGCCGGGGCCAACAATGGAGCACCGGGCGAACGACAAGTACCAGCCGCGAATGACTATGGAACACAAACGGAGTCCGACGGCCGGCCCCCACAGAGTTCTCGCAGGTATTCTGACCAGTCCACCTCGTCGGGCGAGTCGATATCAGCAAGCGGTCCGGCCCAGTACAACAAGCACGAGACTGCTTGCCGATAGTGAGGAAAGCGTTCTGTGCCCTGCCTAGCCATGCAGTGGTATCCGAGTTCATCCACAGCCTCGAGGAACGGAACATCACCGTGCATGGCGATGGTGTCAGGCCGCTCGGGGGCGAAACAAGGCTGCTCCCAGAAGCCCGCCAGCGCCAGGTTGCCAGCAAGCAGCTCCCATTGCGCACGATTGAGCTCCGCTTCGGTGACACCATAGAAGCTGTGCCTGTAGTTCCCAGCCCCTTGGAGCAGCGTCCCGCGGAGCCTGACGAAGTCGCCCGTTCTGTCAACACGAACGACCACGGGCTCCACGTAGAAGGACGACCAGGCTAATCGAATAGTTCCGTCATCCGGCCTCGATGTCGGATGGAGAACCGGCTCTCCTGATTTCGATAGTAGCGTGCTACTGACCACATTCGCCTCGTGTGTCCCCCAGAAGGCGGGGTCCGTTCCCGAGAACTCCGAGTAGTCCAAGTGCTTGTCCGGTGAGGGATAGATTGATCGCCAAGCAGACCACTCGCGCGCAGGGGCCTTCCAGGCGCTGTCAGGCGTAGCAGCTTCCCGCGGGGCGCAAGCAGAAGAAAGCGCGGCGAGGACGGTCAGAGCTACGACGCGAAGCACCATGCGAGTCTACCGGGAACTGGGGGCGACTTCCTTGGGCACCAGCCCCAGCAAGGCAACCACTATTGCAGGGCAGACGCGGAGCTCTCAGAGAGGCGTTTCGCCGAACGTTTGAATGTACGCGATCGTTGCCACCCAACGCGCCGCAGTCGGCAAGCAAGCAGCCAGGCCCGGATGGAGGCGCTGCGGGGCGCCTTCCGCGTCCAGGAGTGGGGGGAGAACTCCGCCGGAGCGACGCCTTTAGGAAGAAGAATGCCCCAGTTCACTGAACAGCGTTGCCTGCGCTGCGTCGAAGATGGCCTTTCCGACAGGACTCAAGTCGCCCAACGCTTCGGATGTCGCCTTGGTTGAGGGCTTCGCCTTTGGACGCCCTTTTGCCTTCGGCTTCTTCTTCGGGGCCTGCTTGGCATTGAGGTCAACGAATCCCGCGAGTTCCTCGTCGGCCTCCTGCCGCACGTCGAGCACCGGGATGCCAGCCCACTCCAGCTCGAGGGCAACTGCGTCCGCATGCCTGCCATCCGGGAACGACACCGACTGCGGCACTGAGATGAGGACACCACTCGCCGCGCTCGGCGCATCCTTGACGAACTGGACTCGTCCCCGCTTGATGCCCCACCCCAACAGCAGCTGCCGTCCCCACCGCTCCCACGAAGACGCCCGATTCTGCCGGGGTCGCTTGTCAGGAAGCACCAGCGCAGGCTTCGGTTCGTCGGTGACCATCGCAGCCCGCTGCTCGGCGGTGATGTGGTACACGCGCTCCACCCGGCCGTCCTTCTTCCACTCGATGCGGCTCTTGCCTCCGGGCGCCCCCGTGACCCGAACCGGGTGGGCGCCCACGAACCCCTTTCTGGTGTTCGCCAGGGCCCGCAGGTCGTCGAACTGGTCGGGCCGGAGGTCGGCGCGCACACGCACCCCCTGGACGGGGAAGCCCTTCACCCGCAGCTCCAGCTCCACCGCCTGGACACTCCGCCCCTCCGGCCAGGCCGTCCCCGCCGGCACCGAGATGGCCGCCTCGCCACCCGCCGAGTCCGGTCCGGCCCACGCGACGAGTGCCCGCTCGATGCCCCAGCCCAGAAGCATCTCCGCGAGGTACTCCTCCCACTCCCTCCGGACCTCGCTGAACGGGCGGCTGCGACCCGAGACCAGCGGAAGGTAGGGCATCGGCTGCGGCCGTAGCGTCTGCTGCAGCACCTCGACGTCGGTGAAGCTCATCTCAGCCGTGAGCATCCCCGCCTTCATGGTCACGACGTAGCGACCACCCACGCTGGACACGAGCGCCTCGTAGGAACCGACGTAGGCCGTCACCCCAAGGCCCATGTCGAGCAACGAGAGGTCCACCCGGTCGGAACCAGGCCTGGCGTTGGAGGCCCCCTCCCCGCCACACTCGCATGCCGCCTTCCCCGACTTCTGCCCGCACCCGCAGCCCTCGCCAATCCAGTCGTATAGGCCCGGGTGCGACAGGATGTAGTTCCACACCCGCTTCGCCTCGGTGGTGTCCGTGTCGGTCTCCGCCCCCTTGAGCTCGGGCAGGTTCAGCAGCTGTCCCAGGGCCGCGGCACCCTTGCGATGAAGCCGCGTGCTGGCACCTTCTCCACTCTCCATCAGCTTCACGATGCGCTTGCTCGTGGTGCTCGTCCATCCGTCGCGCCCACCCATCTCCTTGAACTTCGCCGCCAGCGCCCGCCACAGCGCGGACCACGTCTTGTGGGCGCGTGCCGGGGCGTTTTCAGGGATGGCCTCGACGACCACCAGCGGCGAGGACTTCGGCTTCGCGGTGTCCCTTGCGGGCTTCCGCCCTCCCGCCTTGGGGGCCGTGGAGGCTCCGTTCTCGCGGAAGCGGTCGGTGGGGGTGCGCGTGGGCTCGCGGTACTCCCGAATCGGCCGGAGCTTCGCGTACTCGGGGTCTCTCGACTGCCGGCGGACGGTGTCGCGGATGACGCATGATTGCGAGACGGCCTCGCGGCCCAGCTCGACAGCCCGAACGAGGGCGCTCTCCAAGCTGGACGCCACGCACTCGCTGTCGGACTCGGGGCCCTTCACCACATACCAGCGGCCCTGGTCCTGCACGTTGACGAAGACATCCCAGCACCCGCCAGATTGGCCCGTGCGGACCAACAGCTCCACGTAGGTGGCAATCTTCCGCTTGAGCTCCACCGTGCTGCCGAAGTGGCCATCCACCGCGATGGTGCCCCGCCACTGACCCTTCAGCACATCCCGGCCCGACGCATTGCCCTTGTGCATGGACTTGAGGGCCTTGTAGGCATCGTCGTAGGTCCAGTCGGCGGTGGGTCGCTGGACGACGTCCCCGCCGCTGGTGTCGGTGCCCTCCCAGACCAGCGCCGACTCCACGTGGTTGCGCCGGGTGGGCCGGTCGGCGACGACGAGGATGGACGGGCGGGCGCCCGACGGAGCCCCGAACACGTGGGTGAAGGCCACCTGCTTGTCGTCCACCTTCAGGTAGGCGTCGATGCGACGCGGGACGGTCTTCTTGGGCTCGTGGATCTTGAGGCGGGCTTCGGGCATGGCCTACTCCGAGGTGTGGCTGTCCGTGTCGTTGTCGCCCTTGTTGTCGGCGTAGCGATGCTCCACGACCAGGGTGGGGGTGAAGTTTCCGAGCGCGTTGGCGAAGGTGGTGGCCGCGGTCCGAAGGAACATCCCGAAGACCACGAGGGCACCGGGCCAGGTCAACGACGTGAGGTCGACGTCGCCGATGCTGTCGACAGCGACCGAGGCTTCGGGAGCGGCGTAGCCGACACCCAGCAGCGCCCAGAACAGGCTCCCCATGACGACCGACGACGACGGCAGGGATGGAAGGTGGTTCATCATGCGCCCACCCCTCCGGAGGCTGGCGTAGGGTCGCCGGCGGGACCTTCGGACCGAAGGCGTTCGTCGAGCTGGGCGTCACCCGAGCCCCGGGTTGTCCACGGGGGCAAGGAACGGGAGCCGTCGCCGGAACGGGAGCCGGCGAACCGCGCCCGGAGGTCGACCGTCGGCCGAAGCCGCCCCAACC
>Ga0213839_1001798_pt1 | contig 13030 bp, 7 predicted proteins | sample SWPATP21_FD_160075 | JGI IMG/M metagenome (GOLD analysis project Ga0213839, IMG submission 160075) | Coastal seawater microbial communities from Marineland, Florida, United States - SWPA TP2 #1 | ecosystem: Environmental > Aquatic > Marine > Coastal | place: USA: Florida | collected 2016-08-14 | reverse complement strand
ATCGCATGGCCTTGGCTTTCGGCTTGGCCTTTCTTTCGCGTTGGCTGTTGCCTTGCCTTGGATGGCCTTTCTTTCGCGTTGGCTGTTGCCTTGCCTTGGACTGCCGTCCCTCGGCTTGGATTCGGGGACTCTCTCTGAGTCTCTCGCGCGTGTGCGTCTTCGCGCTGTCCCTGCAGTTCGCTGTTGGGGAGTTTCCCGTGCCCGGTCGAGGAACACGGGAGGATCGTCTTGGTTGGAGGAGGGACGACGGCGGGAGCGGCATGGAGGCGGTCCAACCCGCTGGATTGGACGATATCGTTCATTGGTTGGTTTCGAGGTGGGAGTTTGCGGTGTTGGAGGTGCCTCGATGTCGGCACTTTCCCATCCACCATCCCCGTCCCTTCTCATGTGCGCGCTTTTTGTTTTCCCCTTCGTGTCTGTCTCTTGTTTCGCGGCATCTTTTTCACAATCATTGAACGCGTACTGAATTGTTCGTCGCCATTCGACCCACTCTGACTGTGCGCCCGTCACACACGGAATTCACTCGCCCTTGCGTGCTGGTGTTGACTACCTGCCTTGGGCGACGTTTGTTCGCACAATGGATTCGTCCAATGCACTGGTGAATATTTCCAACGATGCCTGCCTTTCTTCTGGTGTCGCAGATCCAGAAAAAGCTAAAAAGCTGGCTTTGGCTGAGCAAAAACGTAAGGAGCGGGAAGCTCAACAAAAAGCGTTCGAAGAGGAACAGCGCAAGTATATGGAGAGCCTTAAAAATGATCCTGTCCCGGAAGCAAGTCCAGCAGCAGCCACAACGGCCGATGCCGCTCCATCAAAACCATGGAAGAAAAAGTCACCAACCAAGAAGAGTCCCGCCAAGGCAACCAAATCGCCCCAGAAGTCCGCGGCAAAATCGCCTGACAAGCCTTGGCTGAAGAAGAAATCAAAGCCAAAGTCTCCCGCTCCAAATTCTTCCGCAGCTCCCGAAGCTTCCCCATCCAAAGATGCCAAGGCGTCCGCCAAAGTGGCGAAAGCTGAGGCACAGCGGCTGGCTTTTGAGGAGGAACAGCGCAAGTACATGGAGTCGCTCAAGGCTGGTGGAGACGCCGTCATTTCGGAGGACGCCACAGAAGATCCGCTTGCTGCTATCCCATTGCCACAACGTTTGACGAGCAAGAAATTTAAAGAGCGCAAGAGTGGACTAGATGAACTCGCCGAGGTCCTGCAGAAAGCTGATTCTGGGAGCCCAGTTTTCGACGAGTATCGGGGACTTCTGACAACAATGGTGAAGGATAGCAACGCTATCGGGCTGGGGCTCAGCATTGACTGCATTGGCATTTTCGCTGACAAGTCTTCGATTCCGGCTGATGACATCCCCATTCTGGCAAAGTTCATTACGGAAAAGGGATTGAAACTTCGTCGCACTGAGAAAGTTCAATTCACTCTGTTGAAACTAATGGAATGCAACGTTCCAGATCCAGTGGTGGAACACTTGGCCAAAAACTTTTCCAATCGTGTCAAAAAAGTGCCACCGTTGTGCGCAGACTGCTTAACCGAGGCCTTTGTACAGTTTGGCATGGGTGCCATGAAAACTAGCTTCGAGGTTATCAAGGACAAAATTCCGGTCTTGTTCAAAAGTTCTGATGCCGCGACTCGTCAGGCAGGTGTGAACTTGTGTGCTGAAATTCAGCGATGGGTGCCAGGAATCTTGACGAAACCTTTGGAGAAAGATCTTCGCGAAGCCCAGTTGAAGGAGGTTGCGGATGCGACAGCAGCTCGACAGGACGGCAGCCCACTTGTTCCCACCGTTTATTTAAGAAGTGACCGTGAAAAGATGTCTGCAGCAAGCAAATCTGGCGAAGCACCGGCCGCTGCTGCATTTGATCCGTCTGAGCTGGTCAAGGAGATCGACCTGACCAAGGCTTTGCGCAAAACCGACTACAGCACTTTGAAGAAATCGAAGAAATGGAACGAGCGAAAGGGATCATTTGACTTGATTGTTGACCTCTGTGGCCCTCATCCTAAAATTTCCAACAACGATGGCGTGGAAGACGTGTTTGATCACGTTCGTGACGTTCTGAATCGAGAAAAGGTGGTGCAGATTCGTATCAGCGCCTGCCGCGTGTGTGAAACATTCAGCAAGGCACTAAAGAAGAACTTCAGTTCCAAGGCAAGGATCGTTGTGCCAATCCTGCTTTCTCAGTTCAAAGAGAAGTCGAAACCTCTTGAAGAGCAAATTTACCACTCTGTTATGTGGTTCATGGAGCACTCAACTTCGCTTGACACGCACCTGAATCATGTGGACAACGTACTCAAGGAGAAAAAATTTCCACAGATACGAGAGAAGGCTCTTGAGTTGGCTTGTCGCATCATCAGCAATGACGCCATTGCTTCCTCATTGTCACAAGAGGCTGCAAATGTTTTCCTTACCGGATTTGGTAATGCAACCGACGAAACAACGCCCACGTTCCGAGCGCTGGGGGTCAAAGGTTTCAAACTGATGCTCCAGAAGTTTGGTGCTGAGTCTTCCCCTTTGCACAAAAGGATCATGAAGGCCCTTGCTGCAGTGCAGGCGAGCCACCCTCGTGTCCACAAGTCCATTGTTGGAGCTGCATCCACTTCGGGAAAATCTGGCGCAGCAACCGGCTCATCTACTGCAGGCAAAAAGCAAGGTGGTGGTCGTGCGCGCACATCAGGCTCCTCATCAGCGAAAAGGAAGGAAAATGCAGGCGCCACGGGCCGGAAGGCATCGGCTCCGGCAGCGTCTGCTGCGTCCGCCCAAGCTGCAATCGCTCCTGCCTCTCTTCTCGGCGCCGAGGAAGCCACTCAAGGCATGGTCTCGCTCGGTATTGACAACTGGGAAGAGCACGCTGCAGCATTCAGTGATTCTGCCTGGCAGCCCAAGGTGCAGGCATACGCAGCCATTGAGGCATACGTTGTCGCGAACAAAGATGCCATGGAGTCGGTGGACGTGATATTCTCTTTCGTGGCGGCGAACAGTCGCTGTTTCAAGGATTCCAACTTCAACTTGGCAAAAGCTTCGCTGTCAGTTGTACGAGCACTGGCAGCTGTTCCGAAATTCACAGCCGGTCATGCTGTTTGTGTGATTGAGTCAATCGCTGGCAAGTTTGGGGATCGCAAAGTTCATGAGGATGTGGTGGCCACGTTTGACAGCTTTTGCGAGCATCTTACTGGAGGTGTCGGCATTGTAATGACGCATATTCCCGGTGCAATGACCAAGGTTAGATCTCCGGTCGCTCTCGGGGCCTGCTTCGAATACATGACCACGATAATTGAAAGGTACGGCGCCATCAATGTCGACTGTAAGGGCGTTTTGAACTTCCTCAATGGAAGCGGACCGTCTGCGGGTCTCAAGTCATCCAACCGCAATGTCGCACCGAAAGCACGCGCTGTGCTGGCAGCCATCTTCCATCAGTTGGGGCCGAAATTCCACAACTTCGTCAAGTCTCAGATCACAGATGCAGCTGTCATGAAGCTGCTGGACACTGACTTTGAGAAAATTGGATACGATGCGGACAAAGCCAAATCTTTCAAGCCGGCCACTGCGTCTGCCGGCGTTGCCTCTAACGATCTCGACATCCCTCGTGCCGACATTGTCAGCATGCTGCCTGACAAGATTAACAAACGTCTATCAGACACGACGACAAAGACGGCCTGGCAAACTCGATCTAAGGCACTTGAGGACGTCGCCAAAGCGTTGGAAGATGCCAATCATTGCATCGTACTCAACAAACATTCCGCTGATTTACTCCGCGTCCTCAACGATCGATGTGTGGAATCAAATGTGAATGTGAAGAAAGTTGCATTGACGACCACGAAGTCGTTCCTCGCAAGCATTGAAGCCGGCAAACGCTCCAAAGTGTCTCGGATCATCGTGGAAGGTTTGATGAGCAGTTTTGCGGACAAGAAGGAAGCTATTCGAGAGAGTGCCGTTGACGCTATGAAAGCTTTTGTCACCGACTCCGAAGAAAACACTCTGAATACATCGTGCTTTTTGGGCTGTTTTAAGAGTATCACTGCAGTTTTGAATATGCCAGCGTTCCGTGGCACTACCCTTGGGTGGTTGAAGTTCTGCTTGGACTCTCCAGATATTCGTGCATTGAACACTCAGCTGGTGCCCTTGGTGACGCCACTGATTGCGTGCCTTTGCGATCGCACAAGTTCCGTTCGAAGTGCTGCGGAGGCTATTCTTGGAACAATTTACGCAAGCGCACCTCGCAAGACCGAAACGGCGATCAAGCGAGTTGTTCAGGATCTGAAGCCCGCTGAACAAAGAGCTGTACAATCTGCAATCACGAACATTAAAGAGTCTGCATCGGCAGCGCCCGCACCCACCAAGAAGGCCGCTGCCAAAAAGAGCGGTGGCACCAAGCCCTCACACGGCAAGGAGAATGGAACGCAGCGAGCTCCGGCGAACAAGCGACTCCCGGCACCAGGAAGTCGGCAGGTCCCGGCAGGGAAAGTTATCCGAGGTTCCGCTGCCACCACCACCGACGAGGAAGACACCCGTATTTTGGTTGCCAGTTCAACGCGCGATCGCAACAAACGCGAGAAGAAGTATTTGAAAACGAAGTGGATTTGGGACATTTCAAGCGCTCCCCGTGAGGATTTCATTGCCGCGCTTCGAGTGGACTTCGAACACTATTTCAACGTGGGAGTTGGGCCTACTGTTGTTAACTTGCTGTTTAGTAAACGGGACGCGGACCACTGCGAGGGTATCGCCAAACTATCCTCGTGCGTACGTGACTTTCCTCGTGAGTTGATGTCGGTAACAGATTTGGTGCTGAAGTGGGTCACTTACCGCATGTGTCTGCGGGACAACACCAAGGCAATCCAAGCCATGCAAACTTTCTTGCAGCGCTTTCTGCAGATGTTGATCAACCATTCCTATGAATTGGCAGATTTTGAAGCCCATTCCCTTCTCCCATTTTTGACTGACAAGGTCGGACATCGTTCTGATCGCTTTCGAACGTCCTATCGCAACATAATGGCCCAAATGCGGCAGCTGCATCCAGTTGCGAAAATGGCGCCATTCTTCATTGAGGCCCTCCACAGCAAGAACGCCAAAACTCGATCTGAGTGTCTCGAAGAGCTGGGCATCATGGTTCACGAGTCCAACAACTGGAAGATCTGTGGAAGGAAAGGAATTCAATTCATTGCAAAGAAATGCGGCAGTTCTGATGCAGCAACCAGAAATGCTGCAATTGGGGTCGTGTATCATGTGTGGAAGCACTTCAAATATGATTGGGCCGACTTGAAAAAGGTGGTTGGCGAGCTAACACCCAAAATATTGTCACTCATGAAGGAAAAGTTCCGTACGCTTAAGGCAAGTGACAAGGGACTTCGCAAATCCAGTAGCAACAAAATTATTGCAACTCCGAATACCATTCGAGGAGGTGGCGCCGGAAGAAAGGCTGCTGAGGCAGCTGCGGCTGACGAGGCGGAAAGTGTTTCAGGGCCAGGAGGCGATGACTTTGGAGACTTGTTCACGTTGGACGTTGTTACGTTGTCCCCAGCTCGCAGCAACACAAAAGTGGAAGCAACAACTCCCGCACCTCCAGAATTGAGCACCAAATCACTCTCTTTCACAGCTGAAAAATCTCGCGTTTTGCAACCATCATCCATGCTGGAAGTTGCTCTAGATCATGTCCGTCAGCTTGTCCCAGTATATGGTACTGTGGAGCAAGACGGACGCATTGAGGTTGCAGACCCATCAACTCACAGCCGCAGTGTCACGGCAATTAAAGCTATCGTTGATTTGGTACAAGTTGCTCTCGGAGAACCTTGTGAGCGTGAGGACACTCTAAGCTTTGACCAACAAAATGTTGTGGATGTTCTCAATCAGCATCAGTCTGAAATTGTGGAGGTCTTGCTTTCGTGTGTTGAAGGCGCAGCATCATCGCCTGGTGTTCTGGACTTCCGCGTTCTGTCGTTGATCTTGTCCGTCTTGATGAAGCTCGTGAGTATCAAGACCTTTGCTGAGCAGTCAACAACATTACAAGTTCAGCATTGGCTGTCGCTGATGGTCCAACTGCTCACAAGTCCGAAGTTGGACTCGCGCAATACGTCTGATGACGCTCTGTGTCGTGCAGTCAACTACCTCACAACCAAATTTGTTGCCGAGGCTCCGCTGCATACAAGCATATGTGCTTCCTATTCGTTGCTGGCAAAACAACCTGCTAGCGCCACAACGACCAGTCACAGTATTTTGTTGAAACTTCTGGAGAAGATCTTCAAGAAAGAAGAAAGCCGTGATGGGGACGCTTACGACAACGTTGATCTCTGTGCTCTATTTAACGATTTGAAGCAGGCGACACCAAGCGACTACACCAATAGCATCGCCCGTGATGTAGCACGAACCATCTGCCGCAACGTTTTGACCGCTCGCTCCGAAGCAGTTCATAGTGTCGTTGATACGTTGGATCCATCCAATGTCATCGTGCAGACTGTCAACGAGCTTGTGAAAGAGATGCAAAGTAGTGTCAAAGACATTTCAGATGAAGACTACGAAAGTCAAGTTTCCGAGATTGTGCAACAGATGCTGAAGCCTGACGTAGCGGTGTCAGAGCAGTCAGCAGCAGTAGCTCAACTCCACCAACTCACTGTGGACTTCCCGGACCATTCCATGTCGACTGCATTGCAAAAGACATCAGCGACCGCTCCATTCCGTAGTTTCATTATCGGCGAGTTGGCGTCGTTCGCGGAATCTGAAGGTGCCAAGGCCAGCCACGTAGTGCATCAGGGCAGCGTTTCACTGCAGTCAAGGTTGACAAAGATGCAAAGAAAGTTTCAGTTGCGCGGACAGAACGCTCGTGAAGAGAGTACTTCTCCACCAATTGCCGATCTCTCCAGTGCTTCGAAGGAAAATGGCGTGTTCGATGGCAACCTAGAGAAACGCCAGAAGAAGGCAGCGAAAATGATGCATGAAACCCGGGACTCTCTGAACAAGATGCGGGCGCGGCTGCAAAAGCTCAAAGTCGGGGCAACACCGGCAAAGACAAAAACCGAGGTGTCCTCATCAACCACCGCCGCAGTGCCGACGGAACCGAGTACCAACAACAAAGCGATGAGTAGTCTTCGAGATCGGCTGAAAATGTGGCAAGCTAAGCATTCATCTTGAGCACATTCGCTATCGAGGAGTTCAAACGGCATTGAGACGATTCAGCAGGTGTACTTGTACTGCACCGGGCTGTTCGTGTTGCCGTGATTATTTTATTATTTGATTGATGCAGAGTCTCGAATTAATTTCGTAACTCTTGCTGCAAGAAGTGTGCCACAATTGCTAAAATTTAGTGCACATATTGTTGACACCCTTTTGCGCTTCATTGAGTGCAACGTCTGATGTGCCATGCTAGTTGTATGTGAGCAATTGAATCGTTTTCACATTGTGACACCGTTTGAGTTCCTTAATGATTGCGTGAGAGATGTCGTGATAATGTCAGTGTACTTCGGAGCGTGCCATGCAGACTGGCTGCTCAAGACCTCTGTGTCCCACAAAAGTTCCTTACCCGGGTACTTTGTTGCCGAACAACAAACCACCATCAAACCAAGAAACTGTTCTCAAAGTAAAATTGTTTGCGTCACAATCAGAAACAGGCAATCGAGTTTGACCAATAATAAATGAATGAATGAAGAGCCCATGAATTAATGAATGAATGCATGCATGCATGAATTGGTGGAGGGAGGGATTCGTGTTAGATGATGTGTGTGTGTGTGTGTCGCTGAAAGTTCGTCGGTGCCAAAGCTGGTGCATCGTTCGTTCCCGCCAAGCAACGCCAACGATCCAACGAGCCAACGATCCAACGATGCCATTGTGTGACTGAGCGGCTGGGAGTGACTGACAGTGAGTGACTGACAGTGAGTGACTGACAGTGAGTGACTGACAGTGAGCGACTGAGAGTGAGCGACTGAGAGTGAGTGCCGACAGCCAAATTGGACTCCACAAAGATTCTCCGTGCGACTTCGTTCGTCATTGTCACTTCCGTTGGTCAAACATCACACAACGACGTTCGAACGATCAACGACAACGACGACACAACCAACGATGTCCCGAAGCCGAGGCTGAATGAAAGGTATAATGAAACCACCACCACCAGCAGCAGCAGCACCATCATAACAACCACACACAAGCCGCCGTACTTGCCGCGACTGTCGCAAAACACAGTGGGATTAAATGGCTGCGACATAAAAGGCGTATGCCGATTGGCCGTTTGATTGAATGTGCCACACGCACTTTGGAGAAGGGTGTGGGTCCGCGCCTTGCAGCAAGTGTGTTTGGTTTTAGAGAAGGATCCAGTAATTGGAGGTGGTGTGGTACGTGAGTCGCACTCGCATATACACTAACACAAAAACTAACGTGTCGCTTAAGGCTGAGGACTTTTCCCTGCACTTGTTGTTGCAAGAGTAAGACATGGCACGATCAGAAACGTGAAGTTGAAGCGCTGGAGCGATGGGCGCAACTCCATTGCCGTGTATGCTCGCATAGACTCAACTGTGCTTTCTGGCGGCTAGAATGTTCCGCCAGAACCCATTCGTGTCCAGTCCATCGTGACTGTGGCCCGTCAAAATCTTTCTGGCAAGATGACTTTTCGGCGATTCTTCAATCCAGTATCGCTGGTGCTCTATGTGTTCCTTTATGTCTTTTACGACATTATTATCGTCATTTCTTCACGGAACAACACCAGTTTTAGTTTCCATCCCATTGTGGTGATTTTCAGTGCCGAATTGTTGAAATTTCTCATTTCGGCAACTCTATTTGCTCGAGAATGGATCGTGCACAAGAATACTGGCAAACTCGTCGTTCCAAGTAATGCGACGCAAGGATCACTAGCGTTCAAAATTGTCCCCACAGACCCTCGGTCGAAAGTCAAGGCTGCGTTTGTTGCGACCCCTGAAACTGCCACAAAGCAAATACAGTTTGAGAGTCTCGGATTGACTTTGTCTGGATTTCAGAGCCTTCTACCAGGTACTTGCCGCAGTAATCGCAATGCCAGTGTTGCCGTCAACGTTGCACCATTCTTTTTGACCTGGTGACTCCTTGCCCGCTGCTCGTCGTCCGCAGGTGATGTTGTCACATCAGTTCAAGTGGGCACAAATACTCCTGTCTCTACAGTAGAAGCAGGCACGGACCCTCAACAGGTCCTCTCCAGTCTGGCTCAACGAAGTGAGCATTCCCACCATCAACTAACATTTCGGTTCGCACGATCGCACGGAAGGTCGACGTGGCTCAAGACGCTAGGTCTCTTTGGAGTGGCAGCATTGTACGAACCGTTTTGTTTTGACAAGCAAGACAGTTGCTTTTGTGTAACGCTATCGACGTGTGGTAGGTACACTATCTGGAACGTGTTGAACTACGAAGCGCTTCTTCGAGTTCGACTGTCGCAGTACAGGTTTGCAGTCGTTTGCTGTCGTTACACATGCAAATGGTAATCCTGTCATCCTAAGTTTTCCTTGTTGCGGTGTTATTGTAGCATCATTTACCAAATCAACATAGTATTTGTGGTCCTCCTGTGGACTGTCCTGTTCCAAAGGAAGTTTTCGGTCTTACAATGGTACGCCAGCCTTGTTTCTCTGCTGCACAACACAAGGTCGTTTGCTAAAGTGCAGTTTCGATGTAGGTTTTCCATTGCCCTGCTGATCGGCGGATGTGTGCTGATTCGAATGGGGAAAGGCTACGTCGTTGTATTGTCGTGGGCACTTGTCTACGTTGTTGCACAAGCCTTCGTCAGTGCTGTGGCTGGAGTTGTCAATGAATACCTGTTCGTTGCATGCATGCACCGTTTTTGCTTTTGGGGGTTCTGTTTTTCTGATTTGCGCACGCACGGGGTAGGTACAAAGACGGAGAGCTTCGAAAACTATCGTTGAACCTTCAGAATGTGTTTCTTTATGGGTACAGCGTCGTGTGCTGCCTAATATACGCTCTTATTCTACGACATATGGATCCATCTGAGTACGTCGAGTTTGATGACTTGGAACGATTTGTTATTGACCTCGATGACGCACACAGTAATGCCTTTTCAAGGTACTCGTTCGCAAGCCTCGGTGCTGAAAGCATTCAAAGCAAACCATTAGTCTTGTCCATGATGTCGACGGCGATTGGACTCAACACTGCATATATTCTCAAGAACCTCAGCAACATTGCCAAGGTGAGTTTATTGGTGGTTGCGGATCAGTCCGGTTGGCTTTTGACTCACAGTTATTCTAACTCGTGCTCGCCCAGATATTTGCAACGGCACTGCACTCGCCCATTGAAATAGTGGCGGCACACTTCATCATTGGCACCAACATTTCTGTTCTCATTATAATTGCAAGCACCCTCATCACGAGTGCTGTGATATTGTTCAAGGCACAAGACTCGGTTTTTCGTGTTTTTTGTCCAAAGGCGAAGCGCAATTGGTGTGGATACCGAGTGCAAACGTGTCCGTCCTGCCGTAAGTCTACTTCCGCTGAAGACCGTGACGAAACTGTCAACTTGATCGAAAATGAGTCCGTGTCCATCCCATTTGGAACACGCGCGAAAGAAGTGTAACATGTATTAGCATTATCTAAGCGTTATTGTTAGAGTGTTAGCTTGTGCAGGGCCACTCCCACTTTGTGGTTCTCACCGACTCCTAATTGTGGCAGTGGCTGCCCGATGCGGCAGTCAAACTCGCCTACTGCGGGAATGATCACGGCGCCATAAATAGATTTCGAATTGTAAATGGGCGGCTGGGAAAGTAGTGCCCACCCTCGGCTGCGTGCCTCGGCCAACAGGTCGGTTCTCAGCGTCCGCAAATGCTTGGACGCCAGGGCTTGACGAGGCAAGCTGTGCATGAAGTCAGGAAACTTGTGCCAATGGTCAATGTTCGCTTGAATTATCCATGGGACTGCTGAGCGGATGTTTCGCCGAACAATACGCACTTGGTCCCCACTATGATCCCATACATCGTTTGAATCGTCGTCATCATCAATGGTGCCATCATCTTTCAGTTCTACGGGGTGCAAATGGCGAAGTCGACTTCTTGTGACTTGAATTGCCTGCACCGCCGTGCCTGAAACTACTGTGATGTATGCCGGAGCAATGAGCCATTCGGAGCAAACGCGCTCAACTGCTGCTTGGTAAGAATCGTCGTTTAGAACGCAAGTTCGGAGCAAGTTGCCTATCGTGTATCCGCCGAGCAAGAACATTGCAAAATTGTGCTTGTACGCTTGTCCTCCTATTCTAAAATTGGTGGAGACAGAAAAGGCTCCACTCGGTGCCACGGTTTGCCCAAGTGAAGATCCGTCTCGGCTTTGGGGTCTCATTTTCAAAGCTGTGAGGACACCCACGTAGGCAGGCCAGCTGGCAGCCGTAAATACATGCCGACCATGAAGGTGCCCTTCGATGACGAAGGTGACGGGCCGCAAATCGAAAGGCATTTCCCAGTCCAGTGTTCGGAGGTGGACACAATGACCACTACACTCGTACACGACCGCAGTGCAACATGCGCATGCCTCGTACACGTATTGCATTACGAGTAGATCACCAACGGAAACTCTCGCACGAAGAGCGATTGCAATAAGTTCCCTGGAGTGTGGAAGCATGCCTAAATAGGCGGCAACGGCCAACATTCGTGCCGCGACCATAAAAGCGACGACTCCTGTGGAGCCATAACTTGTTCCAGCAATGGCTTTCTTCCACACTGAGCCAATTCCATTAATGTGGTCTCGATACCTATCAACCGTGGCGTCCCATGTGGGCGGGAGGTGGCGCACATACTGCGTAATGATTCGTGCAGTGAGCACAGCAACGACGATGACAACCCAAGATTCCAGAACGCGAAACCACCAAAAGGAAAAAACACATAAAACAATGCCCCAGAACACGAGGCGTAGCAGGCGATCTTGGCGTTGAATGTGCGCTGGTGTTCCAAATTCGATGCGGAAAACAGGAAGCCCGCTTGAATAAGGAATTGACTGCGACCCTTGGCTCATGGCAGTCTTAAGTGGCTATCTTTGGGGCTTCCACACTTTACATTTTCGTCTCTGGGCGCCCGCCGTGGGCTCTGCTCATTTGCCGGTCACGGATTCAAGAACTGGAACGTGAAAAAAATCAACTGAAGAAAATCTCAAACTGGTCGACAGCTACTCCGTGCCCAGCCGTCCACGTATCTTCCAATCTCTTTATTGTTTGCTCGTGTAAGCTTTGGCCAGAACGTTGAAGCACAACATCAGGTCACCAGACAAGACGTATGTATGACAGAATGTGATGGCGGTGATGACGATAGAGAGAAGGCATTATTAGACACGCGACGTGGTGATTCCAGACACCGATGTCGTGACACCATGGCACCAGACATGCTACATCGGGCAACAGACGGACGGCGACAGAAACCGCCACCCTCTATAATCATGTCCTTCGCTGTCTAATATTCGACGCGGCCCGGTCACAGACGACCAGCGACTCCACGACTGCAACGACCCAAACGGCGACAACGACGCAAACGGCGACAACGACGCAAACGACGCAGACGACGACGACGCAGACGACGACGACGACGACGACGACGACGACGACGACGACGACGACGACGACGACAATGAATGAATGGATCGAATCCAAACTTCAAACAACAAACGCCGATCTCCAAATCAGAAAACAGAACACAGAAATTAGAAATCTCGAAATCTCGAAATCTCGAAACCCCGAAACCCCGAAATCCGAAATCTCACGATCTCGAAAGACAAAAAGCGAAAAGCGAAACAAAGAAACAAAACACAAAATAGACAAAACGAAATAACAACTAACAAAACAAAAAACAAAATGGGACATTGGGACATTGGGGCACTTACTTGGACAAGGGACGAGTCGGCTGCAAGACTCCTACCATACAGTATACGATTGACCGATTGACCGATTGACCGATTGACCGATTGACCGATTGACCGATCGACGATGTCCACGAATTCCGAATTCCACAAAATTCATAAATTCCTAAATTCCAGATTCCAAATTTCCAAATTTGACTTTTTTTGACTTTTGACTTTGACTTTTTGACTTTTCGACTTTTTTGCT
>Ga0213839_1001796_pt1 | contig 13037 bp, 11 predicted proteins | sample SWPATP21_FD_160075 | JGI IMG/M metagenome (GOLD analysis project Ga0213839, IMG submission 160075) | Coastal seawater microbial communities from Marineland, Florida, United States - SWPA TP2 #1 | ecosystem: Environmental > Aquatic > Marine > Coastal | place: USA: Florida | collected 2016-08-14 | reverse complement strand
GTCGGTGTCGGTGTCGGTGTCGGTGTCGGTGTCGGTGTCCGTGTCCGTGTCCGTGTCCGTGTCCGTGTCGGTGTCGGTGTCGGTATCCGTGTCGGTGTCGGCCGCCGTGGTGTCGGTCGGCGGCGCGTCGTCGAACCCGGTACCCGGCTCGCAGGCTGCGAGGAGCGGAAGGAGGAGGAGGGCGGGGCGCATGCGGTCTCCGGTCGAGCGACCGTCCTAATGCATCTACCCGCGTCAGTCTTCCCCACTCAGTCTTCCCAGCTCCAGATGCGGAGGCCTTCCGCGCCGGTCGCCAGCCAGCGGCCGCGGGAGCTGAACGCCACAGAGGTGACGGGACCGTTGAATGCACGCACCAGATCGGGGCGCACCCGCTTGGCGATCTGGTCCATCCGGGCCAGCGCCACCGCGCCGTTGCGGGTGCCGAGGCCCAGGTATTGCCCGTCCTTGGAGAGGTCGCCGGCGGTGAGGTCGGGCAGGCGCATCGACCGGGGCACGCCCCCTTCCTGGCCCCAGACGCAGATGCCGGTGCTGGTGAAGCCGAGGATGTGGGGCCCGGAGGGCTTGAGCCGATGAGCCGTCGACTCCATGCCGCGGGAGAAGCGATGCTTGCCACCGAGCGGGATGACCTCGAGCCCCGCGGGCGTGGACTTGCAGAGCAGCGGGCGCCCCTTGTCGTTCAGTGTAGGGATGACCCGCGGTGGCAGCTTGGCATTGCCCTTCTTGGCACCGGTCTCGGCGTCGAGGATGAGCAGGCGACGCCCATCGGCGGAGTCGCCCACCATCACCAGGTGCTTGTCGGCGAAGAAGCCGTTCATGCCGCCGAGGTAGTCGTGCCGGCCCTCGAAGAGGATCTCGCCCCGCACGGTGCCGACGCGGTAGCGCCCCTGCCGGGACATCGCGACCCACCGCTTGCGGTCTTTGTGGATGTCGAGCACCGCCGTCTCGCCGATTCCCTCGACGATCACTCGTGTCCCGAGCACCGGGTCGACCGATACCAGCTGGCCATCCCGTGTGGCCGCCACCAGCTCTTCCTTGCGAGGAACCCAGCAAAGCGCCGTAGGGTGCTTCACAGGCGGGCGAAGCACGGCCTCGAGGCCGCTTCGCTCGTGCAGGTAGTGGGCCTCTGTGACCTCTCGGCTCATATCGGTGCCACTGTACCGGAGGTGGGGGGGCAGCGGGTCACAGATGTGTCTCCGGCCGGCGCTCGTTGACGATGAATCCTTGCTCATCGCCCGGAACGGGCACAGGGTAGCAGCCGGTGAAGCAGGCGGCGCAGAGGCGATCTCCCGCCACGGCCCGCAGGTCGTCGACCGGGAGGAACGTCACGGAGTCGGCGCCGAAGCGCTCGGCCAGCTGGCACTCCACCGCATCAAGCTCACCGTCGATGTCGGCCGCGACCAGCTCGGCCCGCGTCGGCATGTCGATGCCGTAGAAGCATGGGTGACGCACCGGCGGAGAGAAGATGGCCACGTGGAGCGCACGGGGCTCGAACCGCCGCACGAGCTGCACGATTCGGCGCATCGTGGTGCCACGCACGATGGAGTCGTCGACGATCACCACCCGGCGCCCACGAAAGATCTCGTCGATCGGGTTGAGCTTGAGCCGCATCGCCGCCTCGCGCGATGCCTGATCGGGCATGATGAACGTGCGCCCGGAGTAGCGGTTCTTGATGAATCCCTCGCGGCTGGGCAGCCCGAGGGCCTCGGCCATCGCCTGCGCCGCCGGGCGCGAGGTGTCGGGCACGGCCACCACCACGTCGGCCTCGTGACCCTTGGTGCGCCAGCGGTGCGCCAGGGCCTCGCCCATTCGTTGGCGCGAGGAATAGACCCGGCCCGTCTCGAGGATCGAGTCGGGACGCGCGAAGTAGATGTCCTCGAAGATGCAGTGGCGCGCCTCGGCCGGCCGCACCTGCCGCACCACGGGGGGCTTGCCGGCCCGCAGGAACACCACGGCGCCCGCCGGCACGTGTCCTCGAACCTCGGCATCGACCACGTCGAGCGACACCGACTCGCTCGCCGCAACCCAGGCTCCGTCCGAGCGCTCTCCGTACACCGCCGGGCGAAACCCGTGCGCGTCGCGGAAGGCGACCAGCACCTGCTCGCCTTCCATCTCCAGCATCGCCACCGCCGAGTAGCTGCCCTTCACCCGCTGGAGGGTGCGCCCGAGGGCCTGCACCACGTCGTCTTCGGTGAACCCCACCATGCGCTGGGCCAGCAGCTCGTCGCCGAGGACCAGCAGCAGGGCCTCGGAGTCACTGCCCGAAGTGACGCGTAGTCCGCGGGAGGCGAGGTGGCGCCGCAGCTCCCCCATGTTGGTGACCTGCCCGTTGTGGGCCAGCACCAGCGGGGGGCGGCGCGTCATGAACGGCTGAGCGTCGACGCGCGAGTTCTTCGCGCCGGCCGTGGGGTAGCGCACGTGCCCCACACCGATGGAGCCCTCGAGCCCGTCGAGGACCTCGGAGGTGAACACCTCACCCACCTTTCCCACGTCTTTGTGCAGCCGGCAGTGCCCGCGATCGACCACGCCGAGACCGGCCGCGTCTTGACCCCGGTGCTGGATCGCCGACAGCCCCAGACACAGCACCGGCGCCACCGTCGGCACCCCGACCACGCCAATGAATCCGCACACGTCAGCCCCCGTCCGCAGGGTGGCTGCCGCTGTAACGTGAATCAGGTGCTCGCAGGAGACCCCTGCAGCTGGTCGAGCAAGCGGGCCAGGATGTGAGCCTGGTACCACGCATCGTAGTCGGCCCGGTGCACCTGGTCGTGCTGCACGTCGGGGAGCTCGAGGCGCTCCGCGAGCACTTCCTTGGAGCTGTCGAGCCAGTGCAGCCCGAGCACCCCCATGGCGAGGGCCTTGGTGTCGAGGGCCTTGTAGCCGAACGGGTTGGACTGGCCGCACACGTGATAGGAGTAGCTGACGAAGGACCAGTCGAAGGGCGCGTTGTGACCCACGAACACGGCCTCGCTGCCATCCAGCCGGTGGGTCTTCACGAACGCCGTGAGGGCCTCCAACGCCTCCTCCAGCGGCTTCCCGTGGGTGCGCAGGGCCTCGATGTCGAGGCCGTTCACCGCCATGGCACCCGGGTCGACGCGGGGCGCGGTCGGCCGCACCTCCACGTAGAAGGTGTCGGAGCCCACCCGATGGGGCGCAGGCCCCGTCACCGCCACGCAGCCCAACGAGATCATGTCGTAGAGCGACGGCACCGGGCCGCTGCACTCGATGTCGATGCAGAACCAGGTGGCACGTCGGGGGTCGATGGCGGTCTGAGTCATGGTGCCTCCGGGGACGGGCGATGAGAGAGCTCGTCGCAGCGCTGCTGGTCGCGGCAGCAGGGGCCGTCGCGATGCTGCCCTTCTTGTCCCTCATCGGGCTCGGTGTCCACCGTGGGGGCGCAGGCTGGGCCGTCTCGAGCGCGGCCACGCTGCTCGTCTTCGGCCCGGCCCTGCTCGCCTCGGCCGTCACGGTGCCCGCGCGGCGAACCGGCGTGCTCGCGGGGACCCTCGCCGTCTGGTCGCTGCTGCTCTTCCAGCTGGTGCTCCCCGCCTACTTCCCCGGGGAGCGGAGCACCGGCTTCACCGCGGGCGTGGCGCTGCTCGGGCTCGGTGCCGACCTCGGTCCCCTGCCGGCCGAGCTGGCCCAGCAGCTGCCCGACGAACCCGAGCTCGCACGGCCCGCCGCCGAGCTGGCCGAGGCCGTCACCGAAGACGACCTGCCCCCGCCCCTCGACGAGGAAGCCCTGGCGATTCCCTACGAAGGCGATGGCCGCCGCATGGCCGTGCCCGTGGTGTTTCGCGACGGCGACCGGGAGCTCGAGGTGGTCATGATGTTCGACACCGGCGCCACCTACACCACGCTCACGGCCCGCCACCTTGCCGAGCTCGGCATCCGCGTCCCGGCCGACGCCCCCACCCTCGAGCTGCACACCGCCAACGGCGTACGCACCGCCCAGATGGTGCTGATCGACGAGGTGTGGCTCGGCAACCTCCCGATCCGCAACGTCGCCATCGCCACCTGCGAGCCGTGCGCCAGCTCGGAGACCGCCGGACTGCTGGGGCTCAACGTGTCGGGCGGCTTCAACCTGCAGATCGACGCCGATCGACGCGAGGTCATGTTCCACCCGCGCGCGGCCTTCGACCGCCGTCTCGACGTGCGCTTGTTCACCGAGGTCGCCGCCACCCACGAGCGCCTGCCGGGCGACCGCATCGAGGTCGTCGTCACCGTCGACAATCCGAGCGATCGCGACGTGGTCGAGGTAGTAGCCACCATCGGCTGCGGCACGGAGCAGTGGTCGATCCCGGTCGGCCCCATTCCCGGCGGGGAGTCCACCAGCCAGCGGCGGGCCCTGCCCCCCCATCCCCGCTGTGGGAGCTACGAGCTCACGATGACCGAGGCCCAGTGGTGATGCCCGCGCTACCCGACCACCTCCGAGATGGACGCTACGAGCTCGGCGAGCCCCTCGGGATGGGCGGCATGGCCGTGGTGGTGCGGGCCGTCGACACCGAGCTGGGCGTCGAGCGGGCGATCAAGGTGCTGCTGCCCGACATGGCACGCAAGTCGGTGCGCCGTCGCCTGCAGAACGAGGCCCGCGCCATGGCGCGCCTCGGCCACCCACACATCCTGAGCATCCACGACGTGGGGCGCGACGACGACCTCGACTGGATCGTCATGGACCTCGCCACCGGTGGCTCGCTTCAAGACCTGGTAGGCCGGGAGGGGCCGCTGCCCCTGGGGACCGCCATCGGGCTGATGGTGCAGGTGCTGTCGGCCCTCGCCGCTGCCCACGCCGCCGGCATCGTGCACCGCGACGTCAAGCCCCACAACGTCCTCCTCGACGCCGACGGGCGGGCGCTCCTCGCCGACTTCGGCATCGCCATGCTCACCGAAGACGACCGCACCACGAAGACGGGTGTGGCCATGGGCTCGATGTCGTTCATGCCTCCCGAGCAGCGCCTCGATGCGGCGAGGGTGGGCCCCCAGGCCGACCTGTACGCCACCGGGTGCACGCTGTATGCGCTGCTCACCAACGACAACCCCGTCGATCTGTTCATGGCAGGCCCCGACTCCGACCGGTGGGACGGCGTCCCTCCCCCGGTTCGTGCCGTGGTCCAGACCGCCTGCGCCCCCCACCCCACCGATCGCTACGCCGACGCCGGTCAGATGGCCCACGCGCTGCTCGACGTTCTCGACGTGCTCGGCGACGACATACGCGAGAGCGCGCTGCCCAGCCGTGGCTTCTTCCCGGCCCCGGCGAAAAGCACGATGGAGGGCCGAGCCCCCACCAAGGCACGGGTGGCCAGCGCTACACGAGAGGCGCTGGCGACGGCACGCACGCTCCTGCCGGCCCACGATCCCACGCGGATGCCGGCTCCGACCGCCGTCCCCGCCCCTCCGCCAGACCGCCGTCCCTGGGTGGTCGCGGCCGCGCTCGCGGGGATGGTGGTGCTCGGTCTCTCTGGACTCTGGGCGACCGGATGGACGACGGCCTCTACGGCCGAGCCCATCCCCCAGCCCTCGCCGTCGCCCCAGGCCACGCCAGCTCCGGCCGCTCCAGCCGCCCCGGCAGCCGCCCCCCCCCGTGAGCCCAGCCCCAGCGACGACGAGCCCGCCGACGCCGCCGAGCCCACGGCCGAAAGGCCCTCGCCGCGCCCCAGCAGCGAGCCGACACCGAGGGCCGCTCCGACGCCCGTTCCCGTTCCCGAGCCCGAGGTCCTCCCCGACCCACCGGCGGAGGGTCCGTTCGGGCGATGGGAGGGCAGCCTCAACGGAACCCCGCTCGACCTCGTGCTCCGGGGAAGCGCCGAGCAGGTCACTGGAACGGCCACGCTGCTCAGCGCACGCCGAGGCGATCGCACCGAGTCCCTGGTAGGCACCTACGATCCGGAGCGAAAGGAGGTGCGGGTCACCGAGACGACCGGCGACCGCACGGTGCCGCCCGGCACCTACGTGCTCACCTGGCGGGGAGACACGCTGAGCGGTCGCTACGAGGCGGCCAGCGGAGGCCGCGTGGTGTCGGTGGCGTTCCAACGACCGTAGGCGCGCTCGTGACGCGGGCCGCAACCCCACTGTCACCACCGGGGCTGCGCACCGACGAGGGGGCGGCTACTCGTGTGGTCGGAGAGACTTTGATCACAGGCTGGATCATCGCTGCCGCCCTCGCCGCCGAGCCCATCGTCGACCTCCACGCGACCGGGCTCGTGGAGGACCGGCTGGGAGGAGGCCTCGGCGGAGGCATCGGTGCCGCGTGGCCCCACGCCGAGCTCGTGCTCTCGGTCGACGCGATGTTCGCCGACGACGACGGCGTCCGGGCCCGAGGCTTCGCCCGTCCACGGCTCCACCTGTTCCCCGCCGCCGCCGAGGGGCCCCGTGGTCACCTGGTGGTCGGCGGCGGAGCGTGGAACGACGCGGCGGGGATCGCCCCGGTCGCCGAGGTGGGCGTGGGCATCGACCTCGGCGCGGGGAGCCTGCGCCCGCGGGTCGTGGCCTCGTTCGCTGCCGGCCCCGAGCAGCCGGGGCGCGCGCTGCTCACGGTGGGCTTCGTGCGCCACCCTTCCCCCGAGCCCGCCCTGGAGCCCGTGGCGGAGGTGCCCCGCTTCGATGCCGCCATGGTGTGGGTGCCCGACCCGGTGTGCGAGTGGCTGCCTCCCGACGACGCCTCAGGTCGCTGGGAGCAGGCCGCTGTGAGGAGCGATCCCACCGAAACGAACGTGATCGCCGACCCCGACGCCGCGAGCGGCACGGCCGACGGAGAATCCGCCCCGGTGGGCGACCTGGTCGTCGCCGCGCTCCCAGGCGACGTGGTCCAGGTGGAAGGCACCCTGCTCGCCGTCGATGCCGACGGGGTCGCCTGGACGCAGGCCCCACCCGGACGCACCGAGATCGTGGTGCGCGGTGGTGGCCGCGAGGAGCGCGCCACGGTGGCCCTCGCTGCCGAGGGCACCGTGTGGTACGCCGCCCCCGCTCCCGAGCAGTCGATCCGGGTCACCTTCCCGGCCGGCTCGGCCGAGCTCCCGGCGTCGAGCGAAGTCGCGCTGCGCACGTTCCACGAGCTCCTCGAGGGGTGGCACGTCGAGGTCTGGGGCTCGTTCTCCCCCGAGGGCAATGCCTTCGACAACGAGGCGCTGGCCCATGCCCGAGCCGAGGCCATCGCGGCCGCCCTGGAGGCCCAGGGACTGTCTCCCGAGCGGATCCGGGTGCTCCCCGCCCGGCTGCCCGAGCCCGGAGTCCCGCCCGAGCAGCAGCGTGCCGCCGTCCTCACCCCGGTGGAGCCCCGATGATCACGATGTGGCTGTCTCTGGCGCTCGCCTCCGAGCTCGTCCCCGTCCGCGCGGGCGACACCCTGGAAGGTCTGCTCGAGGCCCACGGACTCGGCGACGTGGCCGACGAGGTCCGCGCCGACAACGGCCTGGCCTCCGGGGAGGAGCCCACCGTGGGCAGCCTGCTGCGCATCCCGTCGAGCGACGGGGTGATCTCCCAGCGCGCCTTCCTCCTCACCCTGCGCGGCGAAGCCACCATCGACGGCGCGAGCGCCAGCCTCTTCGATGCCGTGACCCCCGACCAGGTGGTGTGCACCGGCGCCGACAGCTTCGCGACGGTTCGCCTGGCCACCCAGTGCACCACCGGCGGCGAGCGCTCCGACGACGTGACGCTCTCACCGGGCAGCTGCATCCGGGTCCTCGGTGCCCAAGGCTCCACCACCCGACGGTCCACGGCCCTGCGCGTCGTGAAGGGCTCGGTGATGGTGCAAGACAACCCCGACGGGGAGGGCCACGTCACCCTCCAGGCCGGCGACGCCCAGACCACGGGAAGCCACGGTGGTTACCGCGTCACCCTCGAAGCCGAGGCGGCACGCACCGAGGCGCTCTACGCCATGGTGGCGGTGCAGGGGGCCGGCCAGGAAGTGCAGCTCGACGCCGGACAGGGCTCCCGGGTGGAGCGAGGCCAGGCGCCCGGGGCCCCGGTCGACCTGCTCATCCCCGGGCAGCCGTTCCGCCCCGACGACGGCGCCGCCCTCCGCCGAGCCGACTTCGCGTGGACCGCTGCCCCCGATGCGTGGGGCTACCTCTTCGAGATCGCCACGACCCCCGACTTCGTCGATCTGGTCTACCAGGAAGAGACCACCGACCCGGCGCACCAGCCGTCGCTGCTGCTGCTGCCCTGGCCCGACGACGGGGTGCTCTACTGGCGCATCGCCACCTACGACCGGCTCGGGTTCCTCGGAATCCCCAGCGCACCCCGCTCGCTGCGGCTGCCCAGCGCGCCCGGCTGACCCATCGTCAGACCTTGACGCGAGCCACCCGGATGCGGGTGTAGCCCCGCTTCTTCTCGATGAACCAGGGGTCGAAGCCCGCATCCTTGAGCTCGACCCGCAGCCGATGCAGCAGCGCCTTGAGCTTGCCGCCACCGTCGGCGAGGGCCGCCTTGCCCCACACGCCGATGATCAGGTCGTCGTCGATGCACCACCCGCGCTGCGCACGCGGCACCTGGGCGTCGCGGTCCTCGCGCCACTTCTTGCCGAGCACGTAGAGAAGGATCGCGCGGTTGGTTGCGTCGACCGTGTGCTCCAGCCCGCGGCCGGCATCGACGACCACGGCCTGGGGCCCGGTGTGGCCGTTCAGGTCGACGGCGACGGCGTAGGAATAGAGCTCGTCGTCAGCCTCCACCGTCGAGGTGTTGTCAGCCGACACCTCCACCAGGCGGAAGGTCACCCCACCCAGCTCGAGCAGGCCGCCGATGGCGAGCTCTTCGTCGCCGACCCACACCTCGCCGCCGTCGTGCACGAGGATCGTGTGGTCGGTGGGGATGTCGAGCTGCAGGTCGCTACCGTCCTCGGGCCCGATGCGGAAGCGATCCGAGCGCAGCACGTACTTCACGCCGGTGGCCTCGTCTTGCAGCGCGAACGCACGCTGTGCCGCCTCGAGGGCCGGGGCACAGGACACCGTGGCGACGAAAGAGCCCGCGCGCACGCTGGCACCATCGGACAGCGGCGTGGCGCGGCCGATGCGCGCCTCGTCGACGAAGGTGCCGTTGCGGCTGTCGAGGTCACGGATCCACACGACCCCGTGCTCCACCCACAGCACACAGTGCCGACTCGACACCTCGGGGTCGTCGAGTGCCAGGGTGCACTCCGGGCTTCGCCCCAGCGAAACCGAGCCTTTGATGGGAACGACTCGCTGCTCCGAGTCGTCGCTGACGATGGTGAGGGTGGGTGTCATGGCGCCCACGGTAGCAGGTACGAAGCCCCCCGCCTACACCACCGCGCCTACATCGGTCGCAGAGCACGCCTCGCTGGGATAGGCGCCGGCCTCCGGAGGACACATGCCCAGCCCCCTCATCCCGCGCGACCGTGTGCACACCTGGTCGGAGAGCATCGGCAAGGAGCCGGTCGAACACCAGGCCGCGCTCCAGCGCCTGCTGAAGTCGCAGCGCCGCATCTCCCGCTTTGTCGAAGAGAACGCCGAGAACCTGACGATGGCCACCGGTGGGGTGGCCATGTACATGATCGGCGTCATCCTCCGCCTGTTCGATCTCGCCGGGGGCCAGCTGCGCTCGGCCACCTGGGCGCAGGTGCGGGCGGCCGAGGCCCGCGTGCAGGCGGCGGTGCCCGAGCTGCTTCCCCTCGACGACGGGCTGCCGGCCCGAGCCCGTGCCATCGGCTGGCGGGCTCAGCCCCACATCCTCGACGAGGCCCTCATGGCCCTGTTCGAGCGCAAGCCCAAGGAGGGCGAGGAAGAGCTCGACCAGATCGAGGCCTTCAAGGTCTACATGCTGATGTGGGTCGCCACCGAGGCACTGGCGGAGAACTGGAAGGCGCCGACGGCCTTCGAGGGCCCCTCCGACTACGCCTACCACCACATCGACCCCACCGAAGACGACGACGCCGACGAGGGCTGACCGTCCCCTCCGCCACCGCGCCCGCGGGCGCACTGGAGCTCCCATGAAGATCGTCTGCGCCTACTCCGGTGGGCTCGACACCTCGTGCATGATTCCCTGGCTGTCGGAGCACTACGACGCCGAGATCGTCACCTACACCGGCGACCTCGGCCAGGGCGTCGACACGGAGGCCATCCGCGCCAAGGCCCTGAACACGGGCGCGTCGATGGCGGTGGTCGACGACCTGCGCGACCGCTTCGTCAACGAGTTCTGCTTCCCCGCCCTGCAGGCCGGCGCGCTCTACGAAGGTCAGTACCCCATGCACACCGCGCTGGGGCGCCCCCTCCTCGCGCAGCGCCTGTGCGAGGTCGCCGAAGAGGTGGGCGCCGATGCCATCGCCCACGGATGCACCGGCAAGGGCAACGACCAGGTGCGCTTCGAGGTAGCTGCCCAGTGCCTCGCGCCTCATCTGACGGTGCTCGCCCCGCTCCGCACGTGGGAGCTGCGCACGCGGGAGCAGGAGATCGACTACGCCACCGAGCGTGGCATCCCGCTCCCGATCACCAAGGAGAAGCCCTACTCCATCGACGAGAACATCTGGGGCTGCGCCATCGAGTGCGGAGAGATGGAGAACCTGTGGACCGAGCCGCCGAGCGACGTCTGGCGAATGACGAAAGACCCCGCCCAGGCGCCCAAGGGGAGTGTGGAGATCACCCTGTCGTTCGCCAAGGGGCTTCCGGTCGCGATCGACGGCGAGTCGCTGCCGCCGGTGCTGCTCCTCGAGCGCCTCAACCAGCTCGCCGGTGACTACGGCGTCGGGCGCATCGACATGGTGGAGAACCGCGTGGTGGGGCTCAAGAGCCGCGAGGTCTACGAGGGGCCGGCGGCCGTGGTGCTGCACCAGGCCCACCGCGAGCTCGAGCGCATCGTGCTCGACCGGCCCACCAGCCACTACAAGGCCAAGATCAGCCAGGACTTCGCCACCCTCGTCTACGACGGGCTGTGGTTCGGTCCCCTGCGCGAGGCCTTGCAGGCGTTCATCGAGCAGACCCAGGAACAGGTCACCGGCGACGTGCGGGTGCGCATCTCCGCGGGCTTGTCCCGCGTCACGGGGCGTCGCTCGCCCTACAGCATGTACGACGACGGGCTGGCCACCTACTCCGACGGCGACACCTTCGATCACTCCGCCGCCGAGGGCTTCTTGAAGCTCTACGGGCTGAACTACCGCACCTGGGGACGCGTGCGCCGCCGCGGCGGCCAGCACTGATGGCGCTGTGGGACGGACGGTTCAGTGAGGGCCCCGGCGACGACATGGTGCGGTTCAGCGAGTGCCTCGACGTCGACCTGCGGATGTGGCGCGACGACATCGAAGGCTCCCGGGCCCACGCCACCATGCTGGGGGAGGTGGGGCTGCTCACCGAGGCCGAAGTCGCCACCCTCCTCGCGGGTCTGTCGCAGGTAGCCGACGAGATCGCCGCGGGGTCGTTCGTGCCGCAGCCCGAGCACGAAGACATCCACATGGCCGTGGAGACCCGTCTCACCGAGATCGTGGGCCCGGTGGGTGCCAAGCTGCACACCGCGCGCTCGCGCAACGATCAGGTGGCCACCGACGTGCGCCTGTGGCTCCGGCGACGCCTCGACGAGCTGGCCTCCGCCCAGCGGGAGCTCGTCGCGGCGCTGGTCGACCGCGCGGAGTCCGACGGGCACGCCCTGATGCCCGGCTATACGCATCTGCAGCGCGGGCAGCCCATCCACCTGGCCCATCACCTGCTGGCCCATGCCTGGGCGGTGCGCAGAGACGCCGAGCGCGTCGCCGACGCCCGCCGCCGACTCAACGAGTCTCCCCTCGGCGCCGGGGCCATGGCCGGCACGCCCCATCCGATCGACCGCCACCGCACCGCGGAGCTGCTGGGCTTCCGCGCCCCGATGGACAACGCGATGGACGCCGTCGCCTGCCGCGACCACCAGCTGGAAGCAGCGAGCTGCTGCGCGATCGCCCTGGTGCACCTGTCGCGCCTGGCCGAAGAGCTCGTGCTGTGGAGCACCTCCGAGTTCCGCTTCGTGCGGATGGGCGACGCCTACGCCACCGGGTCCTCGATCATGCCGCAGAAGCGCAACCCCGACGCCGCCGAGCTGGTCCGCGGCAAGTCGGGGCGTGCGGTGGGCGCCCTCACGTCGCTGCTCACCATGACCAAGGGCCTGCCGATGGCCTACAACCGCGACCTGCAGGAAGACCGCCAGCAACTGTTCGACACCCTCGACAACGCCGTGGCCTGTACACGCATCACGGCGGGCATGCTGCGCACGCTCTCCGTCGACCACGATCGGTTCGCCACCGAGCTCCGCGGCGACTTCCTGCTCGCCACCGAGATCGCCGACCACCTCGCCACCCGCGGTGTGCCGTTCCGAGAAGCCCACCACGTCGCAGGGCGAATCGTGGGGTGGTGCGAGGCACGGGGAGGAGACTTCGGTCTGCTGAGCGGCGAAGACCTGGCCTCGTTCCATCCGGCACTCGACGCCGCCGCTCTCGAGCTGCTCACCGATCCCGTGGCCGCCGCCGATCGGCGCACGAGCTTCGGAGGCACGGCTCCCGCCGAGGGCCAGCGGCAGATCGGGGCGTTGCGCGCCTGGGTCGCCGCGGGCGCCTGACACGTTAGGCGCCCGCATGGATCGCCGCATCGCCACCCTGACTGCTGCGCTCGTCGGGGTCGGCGTCGGCCTCGGCGCCCGCCCATGGGTACTGTCATGGATCCATCGCCGACTCGTCACCTCCTCGCTGCCCGACGCCCTGGCCCTGTTCGTCGGCGCCGCCGCGGCGGCTTGCGTCATGGCCGTCTTCGCCCGTCGCGCGAGGTCGGAACACACCGCATGGTGGGCCTGGGCCGCGGCCTCCCCTGCCCTGGCGGCGGCCATCGTGGCCGCCATGGTCCACTGGGACCCAAAGGTCTGCCGGTCCTCCCACCTGCCCGACTGGGTGGGCGCGTTCTGTGCCGTCGCGGCCCTGATCTGGGCCGGTGGCTGGGCCATCGAGCGACTCACCGCCCGACGCTGGCACGGGATCACCGCGGTGCTCTGTGGGCTCGCGCTCGCCGCCCTGACGCTGTCGACCGGCGACCGCCTCGCCGACAACCTCCGCGGCGAGCGGGTGCGGGTGTGGAACATCT
>Ga0213839_1001794_pt1 | contig 13051 bp, 10 predicted proteins | sample SWPATP21_FD_160075 | JGI IMG/M metagenome (GOLD analysis project Ga0213839, IMG submission 160075) | Coastal seawater microbial communities from Marineland, Florida, United States - SWPA TP2 #1 | ecosystem: Environmental > Aquatic > Marine > Coastal | place: USA: Florida | collected 2016-08-14 | reverse complement strand
GCCGATGCCTTCGCGCCCCCCAGCGAGGCCGCCGAGGGACCCCGCCGTCGACTGGCCGGCGTCGGCGCCTGGCCTGCAGCTCGGGCCCCGCTCACCGTCCGCTGGAACCCCTGGGTGCAGGGACTGCTGCTGCTGCTGGGCCTACTGCTCCTCGTCATGGCGCTCCTGCTGGCCGCCCTGGCCTTCACCGGCGACCTCGTCGGTAGCACCGTTCCAGAGGAGATCCCCAGCATCAGCGGGTTCAGCATCGCCATCGCGCTGTTCCTCGTCGTCCGCTACGGCATCCTCCGAGCCGCGGCCCGCACCGACCGGGGCATCCTCCTGGAGGACGACCGCGTCCTCGACCCCACCCGACCCGTGCTGCTGCAGTCCGCCGTCGTCCTCCCCTTCGTGAGTGCCCTGGTCATCATCCCCGCGCTGATGCTGAGCCTCGCCGCCCTCGCCGACCTGTGGCTTCCTGTGCTGGCCTTCGTCATCGGCTGGGTGCTCCTCGTCCTGCTGCAGGGCTACCGTCGGCTGCGCCTCGTGCGTCTCGTGCGGGCCGTCCACGTCGGCTCCGACGCGTCCATGGAGGCCGCCGCCCGGGGCATCCACCGGTGGGGCCAGGCCTGGGCCGTCCTCGCCCACTTCCTGAGGGGGAAGCCGGAGGAGGCCCGCAAGGCAGGAGAGCACGCCCTGCTCGTCACCGACGACGTCGCCAACCTTCTCCGATGGGACGCTGCAGCCCGAGGCGACCTCGACGTCGCCGCCATCCGCGCCCTCCCGCGCCCCGCCGAGCTCGGTCCCCGCTTCGCTCGGGAGGTCGCCCTGCGTCTCGCCGCCCTCCGCCAGGGGGACCCCGAGGTCGTCGCCGAGCCCGCCGTCGACGAGCTCCACCTCCCCAACCGCATCGGCGACGCCCTCCACGTCCTGGAGCACGAGATCCAGCGACGCCTCGACCCCATCGCTGCCCAGCGCACGGCCACCCGCCTCGCCCCCGAGCTCCGTCGGGGCGCCTGGATCCAGCGCTGCTGGCCCGACCTGTTCGACGGCTGAGCCCGTTCTTTCTCCCCTCCGCGCGTCGAGGGTCGTACAGACGGAGGTGCTCCCGTGCTGGCTTTCCTCGTCCGCCCCTTCCTGGTCCTGTTGGCGCTGCTGCCCGCCTTCTACCTGCTCGATCGCGCCCTCGGCCGACCCCGCCGCACCGCGTGGCGCACCGACCTGTCCTGGTGGTTCTTCACCGCGCTGGTCGGCAAGCCCATCGTCCAGGTCCTCACCTTCCTCGCCCTCGTCCCCCCCGTGCTCCTCCTGGGCCTTCCCCGTGGACAAGCCCTCCTCGAGGGCCACGGTCCCCTGGCCGACCTCCCCTTCGCAGCGCAGCTCGTCGCCGCCCTCATCGTCCTCGACGGCATCAACTACTGGATGCACCGGGCCCACCACCGCACGCCCTTGTGGAGGAGCCACGCCGTCCACCACAGCAGCGAGCACCTCGACTGGCTCGCCGCCGTGCGGGTCCACCCCCTGAACACCACGCTCCAGCGCCTGCCCGGCCTCCTCGCGCTCCTCCTGCTGGGCTTCGACCTGGCCAGCATCGCCGCCGCCGTGCCCCTGCTCGGGCTCTACGGCCTCGCCCTCCACACCGACGTCCGCTGGCGCCTCGGCCCCATCGCCTACCTGATCGCCACCCCCTCCTTCCACCGCTGGCACCACGCCCGCACCGACGTCCCCGCCGGAGGCTGCAACTTCGCCGGCCTGTTCCCGGTGTGGGACCTCGCCTTCGGGACCTTCCACCTCCCGGCCGACGCGCCGGTCGTGTTCGGCGTCGATGGACCCCGGCCTCGCGAGTCCTTCTGGGCGCAGCTGGCCTTCCCGCTACGGCGCCAGGTCATGGCCGACGAGGGCGGATCCATGGACGGCGCGCAGCCTTGACGGCCCCTCAGCAACGGTTAAGCCGGCTGGGTCGTCGGGGTGTAGCGCAGCCTGGTAGCGCGCCTGCTTCGGGAGCAGGAAGTCGTGGGTTCGAATCCCGCCACCCCGACCACTCCCAACACCGGCCCCACCGTCGTTCTCGGCGGTGGGGCCGTTGTCCTCAGCGTGGCCCACCATCGACCGCGACGATACCGCGCGTCAGACCGTGACCACGGAGAGACGCCGATGCTGGCCATGCTGCTCGCCCTTGCCTGAGGGCCCGGAACGCCTGCAGAGCCGGACCGCCCGACCGATGCCGATGCCGACGCCGACACCGACGCCGACTCGGACACCGACACCGACACCGACTCGGACACCGGCGGCTGCGGCGACTGCCCCCCCGCCACCGTGTGCAGTCACGACTACGAGCCCCCCGCCTGCGTGCTCGCCACGTCCCCCACGTGCTCCGACGCGAACCCCTGCCAGCTCCTGTCGGGCGGTGAGGTCACCGACGCCACCCCCGTGCCCGCCTGCGAGACCCCCGCCGACAGCGCCCATCCGTTCTACGACGACGGCCCCCCCGCCACCCTCACCGACCAGGACGGACACACCCGCTACGCCTGCCTCTTCCAGCCTGCGACTCCCTCGCCGGTCCCGCTGGTCGTCTTCCTCCACGGCGGCGGCGGCGGCGCGGAGAACCTCTACGGCGCGACGTCGCTCCGCACCCAGGCGACCTCCTTCGACCTGTCCGGGGACCCCGACGCTCCAGGCTTCGCCGTGCTGAGCATCCAGGCCCGCTACCTGCACGACCCCGTGCTGCCCGAGACAGGCGCCATCCACTGGGACGACCGGACCTGGAACCTGGCGGACAACACCGACGCGCAGCTCGTCCTGGACTGGGTCGACGCCCTGGTGGCGGCCGGCGATGTCGACCCGGACCGCGTCTACCTGGTGGGCTGGTCCGAGGGGGGCTTCCTCGGGCAGATGCTCGGCTTCGCGCATCCAGAGGTGTTCGCCTCCGTGGCCGTCTACAGCGCGTCCAGCCCGTACGCGCGGTCCCACGACGACGGGTCCACCTGGGTCGAGATCCCGGAGATGCCATCCCTCACCACGCCCCTCTACGGCATCGTGAAGGCCTGCGACGCCATCGGGTGCGACGACGCTCAGGCCGACGCCCTGGACCTCCCGCGCACCTACGTGTCCGTCGAGCACTGGCAGGATCAGATCCGCGCCCTCGCCGGCGTGCCCGCGTTCTCCTACCTCATCGTCAACGGGTTCGGGGTGGAGGCCTCCACCTGCAGCAGCGACTGCGACGTCCTCACCGCGGTCGCCAACCACATCACCTGGCCCGACGGCGTCAACGGCTTCGTGGATCAGGAGCCGGCCCTGCTCCAGTTCCTGCGAGATCACCCGCGCTGAGTGCAGCCCTCGCGACCTGCCCGAGCAGCCGACGAGAGACATCCCGTGACGTCAGGTGATCAGCGAAGACCGTCGCGGGTGCGTCCGCATACATACACGCGTGAACCCAATTTTCCATGCGACCCCGACCTCCCACGCGACGCGCCTCCTTTCGGCTCTCCTCCGAGCGTGCCCGGCAGGTGAACCCAGGGGCCCTCGCGGCCCTCTCGGTGCTCGTCCTCTCCCCGGGCTGCGGGTCCCACCGCATCGACCCCCTCGAGAAGCTGCCGGTGGCGGCGTCCGAGCTGCAGCTCTCCGAGGGCGGCGAGACGGCGCTGGACGACCGCTGGTGGGCTGCGTTCGACCGTGCCGACCTCGACCTCGTGGTCGACGAGGCCCTCACGAGCAACCTGGACGTCCGAGCCGCCTTCGCGCGCCTGGAGGCCGCCGAGGCCACCGTGCGGAGCCGACGAAGCGCCCTCGTTCCCGCCCTGGGGGCCTACGCGTCCAGCTCGGTGGGCACGGATGATCGGTTCGACGGGGTGCAGCGCGTGCCCGTCGAAGTCGGCGTGGGGGCCAGCTACGAGGTGGACCTCTGGGGCCGCATACGGGCCGAGGTACGGGGAGCCGCACGTCGCCGCGAAGCCACCCGGGCCGACGCGCACACCGCCGCGCTCACCGTGTCCGCAGAGGTCGTCTCGACGTGGATCGACCTGGCGGCCACCCGGGAGCAGCTCGCGTTGCTCGACCGGCAGCTCGTAGCCAACGAGCAGATGGCCGAGATCGTGCGCAGCCGCGTGATGAACGGCGTCGTCCGCCAGGCCGACTCGCTGCGACAGGACCGCCTCGTCGAGCAGACCCGCGCCGAGCAGGTGGCGCGCCAGGAGGACCTCCAGCTCCTGCGGCACCGGCTCGCCGTGCTCATGGGCCGCCAGCCCCGGGACGCCCCGGAGGCCCCCGCCACGCTCCCCGGGCTGCCCCCCTTGCCCGCCACCGGTCTTCCCTCCGACCTGCTGCTGCGTCGCCCCGACGTGGTCTCGGCCCTCGCCTCCCTCGAGGCCGCCGACGCCGACGTCGCCGCGGCCGTCAACGACCTCTACCCACAGTTCACCCTCAGGGCCGACCTCTCCAACGCGCCGGCCACCCCGGAGGCGCTGGTCACCGGCTGGATCGCGTCCGCCACCCTCGCCCTGGCGGCACCGCTCTTCGAAGGAGGGCGCCGGCGGGCCGTCGTCGCTCAGCGTCGGGCGCTGCTCGATGCCCAGGTCGCGGACTACGGCACGGCGGTCCTGGGCGCGCTCCAGGAGGTCGAGGACGCCCTCGCCGCCAACCAGCGGCAGGCCGAGCGGGTCGAGCTCATCGACCGTCAGGTGGAGCTCGCCGGCCAGACCGCCGACAACCTTCAGCTGCAGTACGTCGGCGGCCTCGACGTGGGCTACCTCGACGTCCTCACCGCCCAGACCACCGAGCAGCAGCTGCGACGCCAACAGATCACGGCCCGTCAGCGAATGCTCACCCTCCGCGTCGCACTCTTCCGGGCCCTCGCGGGAGGCCTCGAGCCGCCGGAGTCCACCGATGGATGACCCGAACCAGACCCCGCCTCCCTCACGGTGGGGTCGCGCCTTGATCACCGGCGTCGCCGCCATCGCCATCACCGGCGTCACGCTGCTGGCCGTCGCCGCGATCTGGCTCACCGAGCCCGAGGCGGTCCGCGAGGGCGCGGTGCGCAAGACGGCGATGCTCGTGGAGACCCGCCCCGTCGAGCACGGCACCTTCCGCCCGACGCTCCACGCCGTCGGGTCCGTGCGCCCCTTCGAACAGGTCGCCCTCCAGGCCCGCGTCTCGGGGCAGGTGCTGGAGGTCTCGGAGTCCTTCCTCCCCGGGCGGGTCGTCGAGCGCGGCGAGCGCCTGCTCCGCATCGACCCAGCAGACGCTCGCAACGCCCTCACCCAGCGTCGCAGCGAGCTGAAGCAGGCCCAGGCGGAGCTCACCCTGGAGCGTGGGCGTCAGGCCGTGGCCCAGCTCGAGCGCGACCAGATCGCCCGCCAGCTCGACGGAGGCATCAGCGCCGACCAGGAGGCGCTCATCGTGCGGGCACCCCAGCTCCAGTCCGCCCAGGCGGCCGTCGAGGCGGCGGAGGCGGCGGTTCGCCAGGCGGAGCTCGACCTCCAGCGGACCGACGTGGTGGCCCCCTTCCGAGGCCTCGTCCTGGAGCGCACCGCCCACGTGGGCTCGCTGGTCAGCCCAGGCACCACCCTCGGCCGTCTGGTGGGCGTCGAGCGCTTCTGGGTGGAGCTCACCCTCCCGGCGGCCCGCCTACGCGCGCTGGCCCAGGTCCCTGGCGCGCCCGTCGTCCTCCGGGATCCCGTGGGATGGGGGCCCGAGGCCCACCGCACAGGCGCCCTCGAGGGCGTCATCGGACAGCTCGACGAACAGACCCGCATGGCCCGCGTCCTGGTCTCCGTGGCCGACCCCCTGGCCCTCGAGCCCGGCACCGACGGTCCCCCGCTGATGTCGGGGACCTGGGTCGAGGCCGAGCTTCCCGGCCGGTTGCTCGAGGACGTGGTGCGGATGGAGCGCAGCTGGCTGCGTCGGAACCAGGGCGAGGACGCCGTCTGGGAGATGGTCGACGGAGCGCTCCGCATCCGCGACGTGGTCGTTCTCCTCGAGGACGCTGACCACGCCTACGTCGAAGGCCTCTCCGACGATGCACGTGTCGTGACGACCGACCTGTCCACGGTCACCGACGGGGCGCCCCTACGCACCGCGGAGACGGGCCCGTGAACCGCGTCATCGCCTGGATGGTGCGCAACCCGGTCGCCGCCAACCTGCTCATGATCGTGCTGCTCGTCGGTGGCCTCTACGGGGCCATGACGGTCCAGAAGGAGGTCGAGCCACCGTACGAGCTCGACGTCGTCCAGGTCCGCGTGTCCTACCCGGGCGCATCCCCCGAGGAGGTCGAGTCCGGCATCCTCATGCCCGTGGAGGAGGCGGTGCTCGGCATCACGGGCATCGACGAGCTGACCTCCACGGCCCGCGAGGGATCGGGCACCGTCACGTTGGAGCTCGTCGGCGGAAGCGACCGCATGCGTGTCTTCCAGGATGTCGACCAGGCGGTCAGCCGCGTCCGCACCTTCCCGGACCAGGCCGAGGAGCCCGAGGTCCAGCTCGTCGCCCGCCAGCGCAGCGTGATGGAGGTCGGGCTCTATGGCGAGGTCGACGTCTGGACCCTGCGCACCCTGGGCGAGCGGCTACGGGACCAGCTCCGCAGCCACCCCGACATCACCCAGGTCGAGATGGGTCGGGTGCCCGACTACGTCACCCACGTGGAGATCCGCCGAGACCGGCTCCGCGCCCATGGGCTCACCTTGCGGGACGTCGCTCAACGGGTGGAGGCGTCGAGCCGGGACATCCCGGCCGGCGCGGTGGAGGCCAGCAACGGCGAGGTCATGGTGCGGGTCCGCGCCCGCAAGCAGTGGGCCCACGAGCTGGCGTCCATCCCCATCGTCACGTCCGCTACCACGGGCTCCACCGTCACCCTGGGGGACATCGCCACCATCGACGACAGCTTCGAGGAGGTGAGCTTCCACAGCCAGTTCGACGCCACCCCGTCGATCGAGGTGCAGGTCTACCGGGTGGGCGACCAGTCCCCGCTCACCATCGCCGACGCGGTCGAGGAGGTGATGGCCGACGTCGAGCCCGGGCTGCCCCCCGGCGTGCGGATGCGGGTCGACAGCAACGCCGCCGCCGACTTCGACGAGCGCCTGGGTCTCCTGATCGAGAACGGCCTCATGGGCATGGTCATCGTGCTGGTGATCCTGGCCGCCTTCCTGGAGCTGCGACTGGCGTTCTGGATCATGTGCGGCATGGCCGTCAGCTTCGTCGGCGGCCTCCTGTTCCTGCCCTGGGTCGGCGTCAGCGTGAACATGATCTCGATGTTCGCCTTCCTGGTGGTCCTCGGCATCGTGGTGGACGACGCCATCGTCGTCGGCGAGAACGTGCACGAGCTGCGGGAGCAGGGCGTCGAGGGGACGGAGGCCGCGATCCGGGGCACCCAGGACATCGCCGTGCCCGTCGTGTTCAGCGTGCTCTCCACGGTCGTCGCCTTCGTGCCGGTGATGCTCCTCCCCGGGACCACCGGGATGTACTGGTGGCCCCTCCCCATCGTCGTGATCACCGTGCTGATGCTCTCCCTGGTGGAGGCGCTCGTGATCCTCCCGTCCCACCTCGCCCACATCGGCACCCAGGGCCGGCCGTGGCGGGTGGTCGCGGGGGTCCAGCGAGTGGTGACGTCGCTCACCCGGGGCTTCGTCGACACCGTGTACAGCCCGGTCCTGCGCGTGTGCCTCCGCTTCCGCTACGTCACCCTGTGGGCAGCCGTCGGCCTCCTCGTCGTGACCGGCGCCTACTCCACCAGTGCCCACATGGGCATGATCATGATGCCCGAGGTGGCGGCCGACGAGATCGAGGCGGGGGTGCGCCTCCCGGTGGGCGTCACCCGGCCACAGGCCGCGCGCGTCGCGGAGCGGCTGACCGCCGAGACCATGGCCCTCTTCGACAGCGCTGGGCTCCGGGAGGCCGCCGAGGGCGTGAAGACCAACGTCCGTGGCGAGAACTTCATCGACGTCGAGATCGTCATGAAGCCGCCCACCGAGCGGGAGATGTCCGCCGCCGACGTCATCCGCGTGTGGCGCGACACCCTCGCGGACCTGCCCGGCGTGGACCGCATCACCTTCGAGGCCGAGCGCGGTCCCGGCGGACATCGCAACGACATCGCCGTCGACCTGTCCCATCCCGACATGGACGTCCTCGCCAAGGCCTCCCGGGCGTTCGTGGCCGAGATGTAGCGCTTCGAGACCGCCCGGGACGTGAGCGACAACTACCGGCCCGGCAAGGTCCAGCTGGACCTCGAGCTGCTGCCCCAGGGACGGCTCCTCGGTCTGACCGACGCCTCCCTCGGGAGCCAGGTCCGAGACGCCTTCTTCGGCGCCGTGGCGCTGCGGCAGCTGCGGGGCACCAACGAGGTCGAGGTGCGCGTCGAGCTCCCCGTCGACGAGCGGGAGGACCTGCGAACCCTCGACGACCTCACCGTCCGGACCCCACAGGGGGTGGAGGTCCCGCTCCTCGATGTCGCGCGGATCCACCAGACCACAGCGTTCACCAGCATCGACCGCCGCGCCGGCCGGCGGGCCATCACCGTGTCCATGGACGTCGAGCCCAAGCGCGCGATGGGCTCCGTGATCGAGGCCATCGAGGGGGATGTGCTCCCGGCGCTGCGGGGGAGCTACCCGGGGCTGACGTGGACCTTCGAGGGCACCCAGGCCGAGATGCGGGAGTCGACGGGCTCGCTGTATACGACGTTCGCCCTGGCCCTCGGCCTCATCTACGTGCTCCTCGCCGTGGCCTTCCGCAACTACCTGCAGCCCTTGATCGTCATGGCGGCCATCCCGTTCGGGACCGTCGGCGCCGTCCTCGGCCACATGCTCCTCGGCTACGACCTGTCGTTGATCAGCCTCATGGGCATGGTGGCGCTGTCGGGGGTCGTCGTGAACGACTCCCTGATCATGGTCGACGCCGCGAACCGCTTCGGCCACGAGCCCGGGGTGTCCCGCCTCGACGCCATCCATCAGGCGGGCATCCGCCGGTTCCGCCCCATCCTCCTCACCACCCTCACCACCTTCGGGGGCCTCACCCCCATCATCCTGGAGCGGTCGAGCCAGGCGAAGCACCTGATCCCCATGGCGATCTCCCTGGGCTTCGGCATCGTGTTCGCCACGGCCATCGTGCTGGTGATCGTGCCGTGCCTCTTCCTGGTGCTGGAGGACCTTAGACGGGCGACGGGTTTCGCGGCCGCCACGCCCGAGGCCCCCTGACCCGCCACATCCCGAGGTCTGGGGACGGGCCTTGGTCAGCCGATCGGACGCAGCAGCCGCAGGAGGAACTGTTCGCCAGACTGCGTCGTCGCCCGTGGGTCGAGGTCGGGGTCGCGGATCACCATCGCCTTCGCCGCGTCCATCCAACACACCAGGATGCGGACGGTGGCGTCGACGTCGAGCGTGGCTTCGACATGACCTTGCTCCTGGCCCCGTCGTAGCAGCTCGGCGACCCAGCCGTGGACGATGCGGGACTGCCGCCGGACCAGACCTGCGATCGCGGGGTTGCGCGACGCCTCCGCCAGCACGTCGAACAGGAGCGCACCGCCCCGGAAGGCGATGCGTCGCTCGAACTCCTCGAGGAGGACCACGACCGGATCAGCCGTCGGGGCCACACGCAGGATCGCGGCCCGTGAGAGCTCCGTCTCGATCATGGCCTCGATCATGGCTTCTTTGTTGTCGAAGTAGTGGTACAGATGGCCCGCGCTGATGCCCGCCTCCTTGCAGATGCTCGAGACCGAGGCGCCGCGGAACCCATCGCGAAGAAAGCACCGCCCAGCGGCCTGGAGGATCTCGAGGCGCTTGGCCTCGTGCTTGACCGGATCGACCTTGCGCATGCCGGGGCCCCTGTTCGCGGTGTCCGTAGAGCGATCGTTCTAACGAACCTTGCCTCCGCTCGACCAGCCATTTATAGAATGAACATTCACTCTAATGATGGAGCACGGGCATGTCCAAGCGTGAGAGGAAGGACCCCGTCAAGGCGAAGCGGGCGGCCGCTCATCCCGATCGCCCGGGTGAGCACTGCAGCGCAGCGCCCGGCGTGTGGCGTCCCGTCGTGAACCGAGGGCGCTGCGAGGGAAAGTACGACTGCGTCGCGGTGTGCCCCTACGACGTGTTCGAGGTGCGTCGCATGGACGATGCCGACTTCGACGCCCTGGGGTTCTTCGCCCGCTTCCGGAGCCGTGTCCACGGCCGCATGACAGCCTACACGCCGAACGCAGACGCCTGCCGATCGTGCGGCCTGTGTGTGGTGGCCTGTCCCGAGAAGGCGATCCGGCTCGAGCGCGTACACGGGGGCGACGACGATGCCGTCCACTGACGCCCGGTCGTCGACCCAGGTGTGCCTCCCAGGGGCCCGTGGCGAAGGGACCATGGCGTCCGCGAGGCAGAAGGTCGTCGTCATGACGGGAGCGACCAGCGGCTTCGGCGCCCATACGGCACGCTTCCTGGCGGAGGCACCCGACACCCGGGTGATCGTAGGGGCTCGGGGCACCGGGAGGCGTGTCTCGCCGGGCGTGCGGGTGCTGCCCCTGGAGCTCGAGTCACTGGCCAGTGTGCGTGCCTTCGTGGCCTCCCTCATCGAGGAGCTCGACGGGGCGTCCATCCACCTCGTCCTGTTGAACGCGGGCATTCGAGGAGCCGACGCCGAGTCCCTCAGCGCCGATGGGTTCGGGCGCACGTTCGCCGTCAACCACCTGTCGCACCACCTGCTCTCCCGTCTGCTGCTGCCCCACCTGGCCGAGGGTGCCCGGGTGGTCGTCACCTCCAGCAACATGCACGACCCGCCCTTCCGGTGGATGGCTCCGACGGGACTGGACCTCGAGGCCTGGGCGCACCCGTCGCCGGGAGGTTCCGGCACGGGCATGAAGGCCTACTGCGCATCCAAGCTCTGCAACCTGATGATGGCCCAGTCGCTGGCTCGCCTCGACACCGTGAAGGCTCGAGGCATCGAGGTGATCGCCTTCAATCCCGGCCTGACCGGAGGGGTGGGCGGCACCGGAGCATCGGTCGTCCAGAAGGCGCTCTTCTGGTTGCTGACCCACACGCTGTTCGCCGTCGTGGGTCTGTTCAGGTCCGAGTTCGTGATGAACACACCGGAGCACTCCGGCCGCATGCTCGCCGAGCTCGCTCTCGGGCGGCTGGCCGTCCCAGGGGGTCGCGCCTACGTGTCCCTCGTTCGTGGCGAGCCCACCTTCCCCGACCCCTCGGCGCTGGCTCGCGACCAACAGCTCCAGGACCGCCTGTGGCGTGAGAGCGCCCGCATGGTCGGGGAGCCGCTCCAGGCATCCTGATGGAGGACGGCTCTCGCCGCCTGTCTGCGCGACACAGCCGAGCATTCCCCGGTACGTTGCCGGTAGTGGCGCTCCACGGCGCCGGAGGATCCCCCATGCGCACCGCCTTCCTGCTGCTCCTCGCCGGCCTCGCCGGCTGCTACGGCCCCTACGACGAGGGCTGGGACGAAGGCTGCTACCAGGGCGGACTCGACGGAGCGATGTGGGGCGGGGTCGACGCTGCGCTCTGCTACAGCTCCAACCCCACGCCCGCCGTCGTCATCGGCGGCCCCTCCCGCTACGACGAGGGCTACGTCGACGGCTACAACAGCTGCTTCGCCGACGAGTACCTCGACGCCTACGGCTACGCGATGGACGTCCTCGAGTACGACCTCGGACCCTGCGAGACCGTCCTGTAGATGGCGGCGTCGGCTCGGTGTCAGCGACCAGCGACCAGCGACCAGCGACCAGCCGACAGCCGACTGCCGATTGCCAGGTGGTGGTCGGTAGGCCGGGTTGAGGGGGGTCAGGTACCAACCCCCAACACCCAGGGGTCGAGCGGGGTCAGGTACCAACCCCCAACACACCCAGGGGTTGAGCGGGGTCAGGTACCAACCCCCAAACACCCGCACCGGGCTCGGTGCGGGAAGGCATCTCGCCATTCTGCGACAGGTTCACGGACCATCTCCCTTCGTTGCGACAGATCCGGCGAGGTCGCGCCGACCCGGAACGGGCAAAGCCACCTTTTCAGCGACTCCAGGTCGCCCAGACGCCCCGAGTTGTCGCAACGAAGGCGGATGCCTCCTCGGGGTGTCGCAAAGGAGCGAGATGCTCCTCCGTCGCCTTCCCCATGGAGGGTGCCGCTGGCATGCAGGCACGTGATCGAGAGCAAGACCACAGCCGACTGCCGACTGCCGACGGCCCACAGCCCACAGCCGACTGCCGACGGCCCACAGCCGACCGCCGATAGCCGACTGCCGACGGCCGACTGCCGACTGCCGACGGCCGACGGCCCATAGCCCACTGCCGACCGCCGACTGCCGATAGCCGACTGCCGACTACCAACCGCCGACGGCCGACTCCCGCCTCCAGACGGCCAGATGGTGGTCGGTAGGACCGGCGGCCAACAGGAGACGTGGGAGGAGCATCTCGCTCTCTTGCGACACTCCGAGGAGGCATCTCCTCTCGTTGCGACAACTCGAGGGGGCGCGGCGAGTTGATTCACCGAAAAGGCAGCTTTACTCGTTCGGCAAAGACGCCAGCTCCCCCGATCTGTCGCAACGAAGGGAGATGGTCCGTGAACCTGTCGCAGAATGGCGAGATGCCTCCCCCGCGCCGCAAGGTGTTTCCTTTCGGAGCCTGACCCCCTCGGCAGACGGCCGACTCCCACCGGCCGACTTCCGACGCCCGAGTCCCGACCGCGGACTGCCGACCGCCGACTCCCGACTGCCAGGTAGTGGAGTGCGTGCGCCCGGAACCGGCGGCGCGGTTCCTGGGAGCCTGCCCCCCCGCCCAACGACCACGGTGGCCGTGCCACCCCAACCACACCAAGCCTTCCCGAACGTCCGGTCCGAGTTGCGAAGCAAGAGGACCGGACGTTCGGGGAGGTTTGGTGTCCCCGGAAGGCATGCCCGCGCGAACGTCCGGTCCAAATGGCGAAGCAAGAGGATCGGACGTTCGCGTGGGTATGACTGGAGGACATTATCCGCCCCCGCGCAGCGGTCGCGGAAGCGTGGCGCTCGCAGTGCCTCGAGCCGGACGCTGGCCCCTCCGCCCGGCCTCCCGCCAAGGCTCTTCCGGACGGTGGCCCCTCCGCCCGGCCTCCCGCCAAGGCTCTTCCGG
>Ga0213839_1001793_pt1 | contig 13057 bp, 8 predicted proteins | sample SWPATP21_FD_160075 | JGI IMG/M metagenome (GOLD analysis project Ga0213839, IMG submission 160075) | Coastal seawater microbial communities from Marineland, Florida, United States - SWPA TP2 #1 | ecosystem: Environmental > Aquatic > Marine > Coastal | place: USA: Florida | collected 2016-08-14 | reverse complement strand
GTGAGCCGAGGGAAAGGTGGCCACGTCCGCAGTTTTTGGACACGCTGCATGATGCAAAGGAGTCGACAAAACAGCACGAATCCGCGTTGTTTCCCGAAGTGCATCATGACTGTCGTAAATGGTTTGTACACGCAGAAAGCAGTACCAACAATACAGTACGGAAATTGATTAAATTAATCAAAGCAAATTCGGGAATGTAAAACCAAATTAACAGTAGTTGATTGAGAGGGTGGATTGTATTGCAGTGCCTCAGTGAGTTGTTCAAAAATCGCGGTGGGGGGCGAAGGCGCACAGGTCGGTGGCAGCGAGTGAGTTCATTCGTTGTCGTTGCGTTGTCGTTGTTGCGTCGTCGTGAGTCGTCAGCGTAATGCTGTCTCAAGTTGCCGCCGCAGTTGACGAGGCAATTGCACCACTGTTGGTTGAGTGGGTGGGTACTCCTCACCCACTGCGCGCGCACGGCCTTCCTCGCTTTCGTCGGCTTGGGTTGTGGGTTGTGGGTTGTGGGTTGTGGGTTGTGGGTCATGGGTTGTGGGTTGTGGGTTGGGTTGTGGGTTGTGGGTGCTGCTGGCTGGGTGGCTGGGTGGTGGTCTCAAGTTGCGTTCGTTCGTTGTGGTGAGCATTGTGTGTTGCTTTGGTCGGTCAGTGAGTGGTCGGTCGGTCAGTCTGACCTGGCCTGGGGAGGCGCGGTGGCGGTGGCGCGGTGGCGCACGTGTGTGTTGTGTTGCGTTGCGTCGCAGAAACGAGACAACGGATAACGGAAAACGGCAAAACGTGGTTCGTTCGTTTGTCAGTTTCGAATCGCGGCGTGGTGTCGTGACGTCGCCCGCCGCTTCCGTACTGTAGCCCTCCCTTCCCTTCGTCGTTGGGGTGCTTGGCGTTGTGCGTGGTCGTGTCTCGCCACAACAACTCCGCGAGAAACCGTCATTCGGTGCCCACTGCCCACACTGCCCACTGCCCACTGCCGACTGGCCACCACCGCTTCCGCCATCTGACACGACTGGGTTTCGCAACGCTGACTGCTCGAGTGCGGCTGTATCGCCCACAACAAGCAACAACACACAAACACGTAGCTGGCTAGTGAGTTGTTCACTTTGTGCGATCAGCACCACATCCACCACTACTGTCTGGCTTCCTTCTGATCGTTCTTAGTCGACGATGGCGACCGCTGCGTCGGAGGGGAAAGTGAACAGGTCGTTTGGTTGCAAACACCACTCTTTGTCCGTTCAAAGGCGATTCCGTCAACGCTTGCCGCGAGTGACCGCGGTGTCGGCCGGGAGCGCCCAGACGGAGAGTTTGTCATTGTATGAGCAGCTCGTACGGACTCGCTGTCGGAGGGAGGTGGCGTTGACAGCAACAATATTTGAAACGCACCAACGACGGGGAATTCTACCACGTGATGGACGAAAAGGACATTGTATTTTGGACAATAAAACTCGTGTGCCAGATCGGTCGCACAGCCATTGTCGCTGTTGTGAGGCAAGGCCAGTCAGCCGCAAACCACACACGGGAACCCGCCCGCAGACATTCAAATGGGAACCGCAGTGTCTTCACTGGATGAGGATCCAGTGCCTATCGACAGGGTGAAGGAAGTGTTTGCGGAAAATCTGGAGAAAGTTTCGGCTGGAGGAGGTGAGACACCATTTCTTGTGCCTGAATTTTTTTATTTCAACTAACCTGTTGCCGTTTTCTCGCACGTGCTGTTGATGCACCACAGTGGTTTCAAAGGAAGCTTTGAGGGACTTGCTTCTGAAAGGAACCCGGCGTGATAGCCTGTCGCGGAAAGTTTCATTTACGAACAGAGACATTAAGGATATTTTGGCTTTGCATGGCCTGCTCCCTGACGATGCACGTATTCGAGAGATTGTGCAAACCTTCGAGGAAAGTGACGGGACAGTGACATTGGAGGACTTCGAGCACATCCGCCAAAGAAGCGTTCTCATCAACCGTGCTTTAAGTGGCGGACTCATCGTTCCAGATTTCGAGGAACTTCGAGACGACATTCGTGAAATGTACGAAAAAGTGAAGCCGATCCGCACGGGGGCCAATGCAGACTACATTCCGCAGCTTTCAGAGAAATTCGTCGACCCTGACCAATTTGGCGTCAGCATTTGCACCATTGATGGACAACGTTTCAACATCGGAGACACCGACGTTCGATTTGGAATTCAATCTTGCTCCAAGGTATCTCTCCGTTGATTGTGTGCTATGATGACTTACATGGAACGTATTAACACCCGAAGTGCCCACGAATAGGCCATTTCTTACTGCATCGCACAAACTCTGCATTCTGCCGAAGTCACTCACAAACACGTCGGCATGGAGCCGTCAGGTTTGCTGCATTTTGACTGCGCTGTTAATTGTTGTCGAACACGGGTGTTGACTTGGCCTACGTCTTTGCACCATTTCCCTCGTCTCACGTAGGACGCCCATTCAACGAAATGACGTTGGATGATCGAGCCCACACCGCTGACATCGAAAAGCAGAAGACCATGTCCGCACCGGAAGCTGCCAAGTTCAAGCCGCGGCCGTCGATCCCGCACAATCCAATGATTAACGCCGGTGCCATCATGGTGGCGTCGCTGTTGTACCGTGAGCAAGCAGTTGCTGATAGATTTGACTCCATCATGCAAGTCTGGTCGGATCTGTGCGGCTGTGACCACCACTCGACGGCTGGTCAACGCCCCTCGTTCGCAAACTCAATGTATCTGTCGGAGTCTGCCACTGCCGATCGCAACTTTTGCCTCGGATACATGATGCAAGAATCGGGGGCTTTTATGCCCGGCACAAATCTTGTCGAGATATTGAACTTGTACTTCATGTGCTGCTCAATTGAGCTGTCTTGCTCAATGATGGCAATTGTGGCATCAACGCTCGCAAACGGCGGCGTAAATCCCATTACTGGCAAGCGCGTCTTCTCCCAGCCCGTCGTCAAAAACACTCTATCATTGATGGCGTCCTGTGGTATGTACGATTACTCCGGACAGTTCGCCTTTACAATGGGCTTCCCGGCAAAATCTGGTGTTGGCGGAGCGATTCTGATTGTAATCCCGGGGTTGATGGGCATCTGTACGTTTTCACCCCGTCTGGACAGCATCGGGAACAGTGTAAGAGGGGTCGCGTTTTGCCATGCGATTTCACAAAAGTACAGCTTCCACAACTACGATTCTCTAGTATCGTACGTGACGTGCTGTGCCTTGTTTTGCAAAATTCGTTTGCTGCCGACCAAACAAAGTAACTCAGTTCGTTTGTATTTTCATCATATTCGCTATCTTCGCAGAGGATCGAAAGAGAAAAAGAACCCGTCTCGGTGGGCCCACTCTTTCACAACAGAACAACGTGTGCGCGCTTTGCTCTGGGGCGCGAGCGAAAATGACTTGACTCGAGTCCGTCATTTACTGTTGATGGGCTGTGACATAAATGGTGCAGACTACGATGGTCGTACCGCACTGCACTTGGCAGCTTCATGTGGACACCTCGACATGGTCAAGTAAGTGGCGATAGTTTAGCCGTGCAGATGTTGGGACGAATCCGTTATATGTATGGCCATACGTTTACCTTCACATCGGCACTTGCACGTGTAGGTACCTATATTCGAACGGGGCAAATGTTGACTTGTTAGACCGGTTCAAAAGTAAACCGCTCGACGACGCCAAACGTGAAAATCACAAAGATATCGAATCGTTTTTGTCATTCAAAAAAGGGTGCGTCTCTCTGAAGGGCAAAAACCCTTGTCTTGTGGCACTTGGAAGCAAAGATGGACGCACGATTGAAACTGAGCGTGTTTTACGAGTAATCGAGCAAAGTGGAGTTTCACGGTCCGACATCCGTATCGTGCAAGCATTTCAAGAATTTCCGAAGGTTGGCCTCCTGTTTCACGCCAAAAACATTTCTCCCCACGCATTCTTATTTGCTTGTGTTTTTGTGCAGATGCTTAATTCTACCGGCTTTGACAAAATATTTTCGGAGTGTGCCATCGTCCGAAAGTGCCTTACAGGCGAATTGGTTGTGCGGGACTTTGATGTCGTTAAAAGAAAGTTCGAGGACTTGTTCAATGCGGCAGCGCCGAACAAAAGTGGCGTTACCTGCCAAAGCATCGGAGCTTTGGCCGCACAGGATCCAGAGGTGTGGGCAGTAGGCGTTTGCTCGGTCGACGGACAAAGAATGAGCTTCGGAGATTGCAAACAAACGTTCACAGTGCAATCTTGCTGCAAAGCAGTGACATACTGCATCGCCCTTGAAGAGAACGGGTATGAAAAAGTTAACCGGCACATCGGCCGAGAGCCGTCAGGGCGACGTTCCGACGAAATGGTGCTCGACCGACGAACCACCCCTGCAATTCCTCACAATCCCTTCGTCAATGCTGGAGCAATCATGGCATGCGCTCTGGTGCAACCACAGCTTGAGACCTCCGAAGAGCGAGTCCAGTATTGTCTGAAAAATTACTGGAGTCGGCTCACAGCGATGGGTTCAGAGACTCCAACTTACGACTATATCACCTTCGAGTCGGAGCTTGTAGATGGAGACAGAAACCGCTGCTTGACATATATGATGGCCGAATCCAAATCATTCCCTCCAGAAGTCAAGTCAGGCAAAGATCTGCTCGAAAATTTGGACTTTTACTTCAAATCTTGTTCCATTCAGCAGAATGCCAACTCGCTCTCGATTGTGGCCGGCACATTGGCAAATGGCGGCGTCTGTCCCGTCACTGGTGAGCGAATTTTCGAAGGAGAAACCGTCCGCGACTGTCTGTCGTTAATGTATTCCTGCGGGATGTACGATTACTCTGGCGAATTTGCTTTCAAGATTGGACTCCCGTCAAAGTCTGGTGCTGCTGGTGCGATGTTGGTCGTAATTCCTAACAAGATGGGAATTTGCACTTGGTCCCCGAGATTGGATCAGAATGGAAACAGTGCGCGCGGTTTGGACTTCTTGGAACGGCTGTCTGAACAATTTCTCTTCCATATCTATGATCGCCTGCCAAGCAAGAAGACCAAAAAGCTGGATGTCGGTTTCCACAAGGGCGGCGACAATGAGCGAGACTTGGGCACTTTGATTGAAGCAGCATCGCAAGGTGACATTCAGGCTTTTCGGCTGTTCCACAACCTGCATGGTCCCGAATTCGTCAACACTGGTGACTACGACGGGCGAACGGCACTGCACCTTGCGTGCACGGAAGGTCACCAAAAAATTGTTGAGTATATCGTGGCTCATCCCAAGCTGTCCCTACAAGCAAAAGACAGATGGGGTACGACTCCATTGAACGACGCGCGAGCGGCCAATCACCACAAAATAGTTTCCATTTTGCAGCAAGCTATTGCCACCAGGACTCTGCAATGAAATCTGCATTGAGGTCTGCGCAGGTAGATTTAGGGCTACAATATTTATAAAAAATCTCCTCGAACGATTCGTCCTAACTAAAGAAGAATGTTTCAAGGTAGTAATGTTTCAGACCAACCTGCCTTAGATCTAGCTGTTCGATGCGTGTTTCTTCTTCGACTTGTTCTTTTTTCTCTTGCGCGGCTTCTTCCGCATTGACAACTTGGTCTCCAGGCGATGCATTTTGTCAACTCGATCAACAAACTTTCCCTCGTAACCCCCAATAGTTTTCGTTGGGGCTGGAGTGCCTTTACTCTTCACATTACGAACTTGCTTAACAGGAGCTGCAATGGCAGGTCGTTTCTCAGATGCATCATTGTTCTTTCGCATGCCATCCTACAACAAGCGCATGAAAGTGAGGGCGCCGCGAGTGAATGCAGAAGAAAACGCAACAGGATGCCAACCATTGACTGCATGTGGTGTTGGGGCTCTTCGCGGAGACGGCGCTCTAATGCCTCCAGCTTGTCTGCTCGTCGCCTGAGAGCCTCTTCCCATTCTTGTAAACGCTGCTCTTTTGCCACTAATTCAGTGGACTTGGTTTCTAATTCATGAAGCTGTGCTGGATCGACGGCCGATGCAGGTGACTGTGAAGCAGCGTTGAGATTCTCCGTACCGGCAGCACGTGGATCGGAGGGTAAGGCTGCCCCATCCGAAACAAATGCATCTGTACTATCGTGTCGCTGCAAGAGATGCTGGTGTGACCTTTCTGACTCGTGGATGGCTTTCGCTTTCAGTTCTATGTCGGCATCAGAACCTGACTCGTCAAGTCCAAATGCTTGTGCTCGGTTTATCCGTCGCTTTTGATGTACGTATGTCGCCAAGGCACGAGTGAGCCCTCGAAATGATGGCACCGTTCCACTTTCGTCGTCCATTCGTACATCTTCCTGCAAGTTGCTATTTGTTTTCAATATTGAAGCCAAACTACAAAGCAACAGTACGACGAATGAGTGAAGTCGATCTTCGAGCACATGACAGGGCAACAGGCTTCCACACCTTGATGGAGATGCATCTGGCCCAGGCGACCCCTCGCCAACGCGGTCCACATCAGCAACAGTGCGCTCCTTCTTTGACTTATTCTTTTGCTTTCTGAGCAAAACAGCCATGACAGGATCTTGTACAACTGTACTTTTTGCTTCGTACCTGCACCATACAGACAAAATATGCAGATCCTGTTACAAGAACATCGGAATCATGTGACTATCCCAACAGCAGTGGTGAACGCACTTGTCAGTCAACGCTTTTGCGCTGTCGAACCAGAGTTCTTTCTCCGACGCTGCTTGCAACGACACAACAAGATCCACCACGATACCCATCATCAGATTGACGATAATGAGTGTCGATATCATGGTGTAGAGTAAAAAGAAAATACTCATGATTTCGAGTTGGAGTCCTCCATCAATTCCTTTCAACATCACGTACTGCCATCCTTCTCCAATCATGAGTGTGAAAAAAGTTTTCATCGAGGCGCCCAAAGAATCGAAGTGACATTGAGGCTCAGTGTTGAAGATTGGGCTGAACTTTCCGCCCAACATTTCCATGCAAAATAATGAAAACAGCATGAGGAGAGCAACGTGCACCATCAAAATTGATGCAAAATGCGGCATGGCTATGCCCATCATGACGACGCTTTTGCGGACTTTCTCTAGCAAAAATGTGGGGCGGAGAGATATCACCGAAAGCCAAATAAAACGGATTTGGAATATTTCTCGTCGAACGTTGAGGAGACAAAGAGAAACAACATATGCGAACGTGCAGGTCAAGAAAATAGTCAAGTCCACACGGTTGATGTATCGCAAACCAAGATCGTAATGGTTCCAAAATCGAAACGGTGTCATTGCAAAAAGCTTGAGTGAAAACTCCACGGCGTACAACACGAGGAAAATCCAAACAACATACTCAGTCCAGTGCACGGCTGCACCCCAAGTGAGCACGGGGATGTCATCATAGGTTGTGTTTGAATCCAAGTCTTGCGCATCTTCGGATATTGACACAGTGAACCCAAGCAATGGTACGTAGAGAATAGATACTGTGGTGACAGCCCACGTGAACAAAGGGTTGATCAACAGCGATTGAATTGCAAGTCTCACTCGTCCAATCGGACCATAAATGTGCTTTCCATACCACAGTCGATTGGCTATGTTCTTAGCCGTCACTTTCTTTTCAGTTTCTGCAGACACAAAAAACTGTAGAGCCACAGCCAGCTCTTTGACGGTGTAGTGTTGCCGAAACGAGTTCCATTTCTTCACAATGTGAATGAATTTTTGTAGAGAAACGGTTCCCTTTTCCGCTGATTGCGCCGTGGGCTCCATGGACATTCGACGAGCGACGTTTCGCTTCAAGCTTTGCGCTCGGGCAGCATCAGCGTCAGCAGGATCAAACGTGATGACATCAAATACACTGTCGACTAGAGCCTTTTGCTGAGATTCCTTGATACTAACGTTGAGCTGAGCTTTGTTTTTCCACATCAAAGCAGCTTGCTTTTGAGTCCCAGACAAGTCTTTGTCTTTATCTGAAACCGAGTTCTTTTTCTTCAATCCGCTCACTTTACTTCCAGCGCGCAAGTCAACAGGCGTAACTTTGCTGTTTGCTCCAAGACTGTCTTCACTACTTCCTGCAATGCATTCCCCAATGTCCAGGCGTGTCCGTTTCGCCATTATCGCCTTGATGAAAGTGCGAAATGCCGCACTGCCGAGCGCTCCAGATTCATTGGTGTCAAGCAAAGCGTACGCATATGCACACACTGCATCAAATTTGCGTTCGCGTTTGTCCACTTTGTCCATAAAGCGTCTCATAAACTCTTCTTGAAAACCAGCTATCATCAAACCAGCCAACAAGTACGTTCCAATCATGCAAAGTGGGAAAAACAGGAACGGGGCCAAATACACACGCATCCATGTTGTTGCATCTTCGTCAACGCCATATGCGAGGTCCACAATATTTTCTCCGGTGGTCATCAATGTGAACATCGCGAAAAAGGACTGAAAGCCTGTGTCCATGTTCAGCTCTAGAAGCTGGAACTCCGTATCAGGACTGGTCATCATGGTACCTTCAAATCCAGCTCGGGTAATTGTTGCGGCGACGAAAATTACAATGAAAACCAGAGCGATCACGCTGCCGACCCCAGACACAGTTTGGAAGAAGTGGAACAGCGAGTTTCGATACGGCTCAAACCGCCAAATGTAGAGTAGCGGACGAAGTGGCCTGAATAGTCTCATGTACTCAAATGGACCAAACACGATGGCCAAGACCAAATCTACAGCTAAAAAGAACTGAAGAACAAGTCTTGTTGTGGTCACATCCCGACGTTCCGGTAAAAAACGGCCTTGATCATCTTTGAGTGGGGCCCATGATCCAATTCCGTATGTGACAGCTCGAAGGACAACATCCACCAGTAAAACGACGTTCAGCACAACTTCGATTGAAATCAGTATGGTCCACTTGGGCATCGTGGGTGCGCTCCAAATCAGTGATGCATCGCACTCCTCAACTCCAACATAGAACTGCGGCCGAGCACAGGCGAGCTCAGTGTTCGGTGGCTCGGCACCAATCAACGCAATCAACAACAAACAGCAAAGGTGTGCAAACAGAGAATACCATGACGATGAGTAAAAATTGTACACTGCAAGCGGCCACCTCACTCCAGTTCGGTCGAAATACAATTCTCTCGCAACTCGCTTTGTGTTGTCGGTGTAGGAGTTGTTGAGCGACTCAATATACTTCGACGCCCTAGCAACGCGATCTTTGGAACTAAGATCACCAAGGGCATCCCTGAATATGTCCGTGGTATCGTCGAGCTCTTGGTAGTATGCCTCCGATCCATGCTTAGTTTTCCACGAACCAGCACTTAGCACACCTCCAAAACCCAAACCCCCTCGATTGAAAGCGACCCTGCCAACACTCAGGAGACCGAAACAAATAGTGGCAGAGAAACCCAAACAAAGCAGAGCCTCCGCAGATTCCCTAATCAGAAGTTGGTGCTTGATTGGTAATGCAGTGACGAAGCAGAATTGAAGGTCGTCTTCAAGCGAAGTGCCTTCCCCAGCATCACCCTTCGCGACTCCAATACCAATGCTGCCGATCTCGGGGAGAATTCTTCTTCCACTTATTGACGGCATGAGGTAAGGCAACAACGATACTCTGGTTGGAGGCTGGGAACCCCCAACTGCAGAAACGAAGCCAGCGTAACCGAGAATGGCACTGCCACTCGAATCGATGACGGGGGCACAGGAAGAGTCCCTTGAAGCGGACCCCTGAACTGATTCATTCGTTATTGCGCTCTCATACCATTCGTCCAGCATCCAGTCATCGCCAAAACCGGGATTTCCGTTGGCGTGCCATGCATGAAGATCGGTTGCTGCTTTTGTGATGAGCAAGCTGTCAGAGTCTTCGGCCTCAATACGGTATCCAGCATCATGCAGCACATTGTCGGTAGAGGTCGCAACCATCAAACCGCCGTATTGCTGATGACTGATGTATGACACAGAGCCCTGCCATAAATTCGTGTCGCCGGCCAAAATATCACTGATCGCACTTAAATCTCCGCCAAAAACTAAAAATGAATCCAATTGTTGGATGGCGGTGGTTGTGCCTCCAGTAGTGGTCAAATGTGGATTCCAGTTCGACACATATGAAGTCGTGAGTTCACATACTGGATCTCCCCACAAATGAGGGAAGAACGTCCTCAATTCGTCGATGTCGAGGGTCTCAACTCCTGACCACCCAGCCAACTGCGTTGCAACTGACTGAGCATATGCTGCAGCACACACCGACTGAGGGACGGTGAGAGTGCCATTGAAAACTTTAAGGACATCGTCATCGTCATCATCATCTTCATGTATTTCGTTGGCATCATCCTCATAGAAGTTTTGAGCAGCAGCACCGCTGCCGCCGTCTCCTGGAATGGCAAGGGCGACAGTACACGAGGAATAATCCCTGGTTCGTGTGATCTTCACGAATTGCGTCTCTGTAACATCGTCGCGTCGCAGGCGATAACTCGCCAAATGAATGAACGAATTGTCGCCAGGAACCAACATGATCTCAGAAACAAAACTGTGCGTAACACTGCCGAAAAACTGCAGCAATTTGAAGTGGATCGAGGAATTGACAGCGAAGTTGCCACCGAACAGGCAGTGCTCTTCAAGTGCCGCGCTACGGCTCCCGGACAGACATGTCGACGGGTCCGTTACAGACATATCTCTATCACTCGCGAATGCACTACTTGTCATCAAGCTGAATTGTTCGGTTCTGTGAAGGACGTCTGCTACTTCAAACTGAACGACGCGAGAGTGCGCCTCGAAGGACGCCGCAACAACTGGGCGCACTATCGTTGGCTTCCACCACATCATCAAAAGTGCACCGGCCAAGTAAAATCCGATGGCTGCAAAGAAGAGAAGGTGGTGAATCAACATGCGGCGATTGACTGCTTTGCGGCGCTTTTGCATCACAAACAGTTGAACCTTCTCCCACTTGCGAGAGACTCGCCGCCGCGGCTCTTGACCACTAAAATCGCTCTGAAAAGAGAATGCCGCAGTGGCTGCCAGCACCAAACACATGGAGAGAAACTCTAACACGACTGAAATGGTTTGAATAGTGTTCCCACTGATGCTGATCTGCTGCGCTGCGTAGATGGCCCGGGTCGATATTGCGACCTTTACTGCAACGCGAGGATCATAACAAGAAAACAATGAATCGTCGTCAAGGTCGTCCTTTTCAGGCCCTCGCTCTTCTCCATCCTCCTGGTCACCTTCGTACACTCGTCTGGCCGTATTTCGCACGGACAGGCCGTAGTAATTGGGAACTCCACCCGGAAATAATCGGGCAGCGCCCCACGCCGATATGTTCCGTGACACATCAATTAAACCGAAAGAAATGTTCCATGCCGCAGCTCCAACGCCTTCGCTTTCATAGTCTCTGGAACATACGTTGGCGCCTTGATCATCATTGGCCTCATACAGAGCGTCCAGCTCCGTCCATGTCGCGTCACCGATTGCATCAATCTCGTTGATAAGGGCAATGGTTTCGTTGTTGATGGAGTACTCAAAATCCACTGGTAGCCCAGTAAATGCGCTGAAATTCGATGCCCATGTTGTCAGCCTCGACTGCAAAACGTCATGGTTGATTTCGGCAACAATTATGCTGGGCTTCATTGGATAACTGTCAGCAACACTTGTGTTGGTTGTGTTGGTTGCCGTATCAAAGCAGTCCTGGACACAATTCATGCGCACTTGGGTCGCATACGAAACCACTGCGCTGCCAGATTCGTCAGCGTAATCAACCCATGCCGAGCTGTTCGCACTCCACAGTTGTCCAAAAGTGTCGAGGTGATCTGTGAAGAAGCTCGAGTACACCAGGCTACCCTCTGGCACAACATATTCACTTGCCGGCACTGCGAGCAATTCGGCATGAGTGGCGTTGGTGGAGCCAACGAACACTTCACTCTGGGGCGAGTTCGATGATCTGGTCACGAAAACTTTAAAGTCACCAAAATTTGGGTGATCTGATTCTCCGGGGGCGTGGAACAAGCCAACAACAGACCCATCGGGCGCAACCGCGTAAAGAGACGAAACAGATGAGTAGTAACTGAGCGTTTTGGCCAAAATTTTGGCAGTCACCCACGCAGAATCAGTTGAAGCATTCACAAAGTGCAAGTCGTCGTACTCATGTACAAGGATGCCTGCGAATGTTGCTGCTTCGTAAGCTTCGTTTAAAGTAGCGTTCAGGAAGCTGTTTGCGTCCAATGCCTCGACCTTGACAGCAGTTGTAAACGCAGACTGCTTGGCGGATATAACAGCATTGACAACAAAAGAGTAGAAGACCAACATGACGGCCCAAATGCTGACAGAAACAACCGCCATGAAAAGAACAACTGCGCAGCAGCCGTTGGCTCTGACTTGCACACTGCCCTTGCCATCGTCACTGGACGTGGACTTCCGCGACACATCGTGGACTTTGTGCCGACCAATAACTGGCATCTTGCCTCAGCGCTTGGAGTGGAAGGTTGCCCCGGCGAGTTCGATCCACGGTGAGAATATCCGCACCGCCGACGTGCACATTGCGCCAGCGGGCCCTATCGCGAGGGAGTGTCTTGAGTTTACATCCTTTTGTGGGGATCGCGGAATGAAAAAAGATAATCCGTGTCCAAATTGTTGCCATTTTCAAACGTCGCAGGTCATGGTGGACAACCATGAAGCTTTGGATGGACGTGCGACGAGGAGACGTTCCATCTTCAACGCCAGGTATATTGCGCGCTTGATCGCGCGATCAACATGTTGGTTTCGGCCTCGATCAACCCAAAAGTCGCCATCATCGCGTACGCTGCCACTAGTAAGCATGGCTCCCATCACTTCCAGGTCCGTGACGACTGGTCGTCCCACACAAGCAAACATCTCCACCTCGATCCCTCTCTATCCAGAACGGACACCCAATGACCCACGACCTGCACTCAAACCGTTCGTCGCCCGACAGCAAACAGCAGAGAGCAGAGAGCAAAGACTGAACTAACGAAGTGACCACCACGACGACCGACGACCGACGGCCGACAAAACGACCATCGACAAAACGACGAACGACGAACGACGAACGACGAACGACGAACGACGAACGGCGACCGACAAAACGACGAGCGACAAAACGACGAGCGACGAGCGACGAACGACAAACGACGAACGACGAACGACAAACG
>Ga0213839_1001792_pt1 | contig 13061 bp, 4 predicted proteins | sample SWPATP21_FD_160075 | JGI IMG/M metagenome (GOLD analysis project Ga0213839, IMG submission 160075) | Coastal seawater microbial communities from Marineland, Florida, United States - SWPA TP2 #1 | ecosystem: Environmental > Aquatic > Marine > Coastal | place: USA: Florida | collected 2016-08-14 | reverse complement strand
GCAAATACTGCAACAGGCGAGTCAGCACACAGAGGAGATGAATGTAATACCTCGCGATCACCGACAGCTGTCACTCGTCAAGGGAACACTCCTCTCCCAAGGAACAACAGGAATCGTGGCAGAGGCGGCAGTTCGATTTGTGCAGGTGTGGCTGCTAACTGCAGCTGCTCCTCTTGCAGCTGCCGCAATGGATGCAGCTGCAACGTTGGTTGAGGCAGGCGATACGAGCCCCAAAACATTTGCAGCCTCCAAAGCGGTCCCCGACTTGACGGCTTGTATCCGACTGTACGCTGCTGGTAAAATCACTCAGGCCAATGAGGTGCTGTACAATGCCATGTTAGCGGGCGAGCAGGCCTTTCGGCAAATTGAAGAAGCAAGAACTTTCAGAGAGGATCAGCGCCGCAGGGCAATGCAGGTGAGTTAAAAGATACCATCATTCGCATGCATGTCTCCATGCCTGTGGTGACACGTGTGTGTGCTGTTGTGTGTAGATTCTTGCATCAAAAGCTGTGGACACTCGTAAACCATACCTGCATGCTTCGCCACATAAACGATCGCCGGCTCTCGCCCAAGCAAGGCAGCAACGTGAATCCTCTCAGCCGTCTCAGCCAGACGATGTCAGTTCTGCAGGTGACTCAAAGGATTCGTCCCCACCTCCGGAGTCGGAGTCGGAGTCAGAGTTGAAGAAAGCTGTTGTCCCAAAACGCAGCCGCACAAACCGTCACCGCAAGGGATCCCAGGTTCGCAAATCAACCGTGAACATGCGTGACAAGAAGCCGGTCTGGATGCCAGGCGGCCGAACAACGCCGGCAGCATTCCTCACCGTGGGGCGCGAAGCGGTGCAATCGTACAGTCATCACAACGTAGTTGTTGTGACACCTGGAAAGTGGCAAGTGGAGACGTGTGCCATCGCGGCAACCAGCCCGAAACCCGGAGCCTCGAAAAAGTTTCAAAAGAAGCACAAGAAGAGTGAGCGCGAGAGAAAGAGAAGACAACACGATCGAGCCGTGAAGACCACGAGACACACACGTGCAGACGGTGGTGCCATCTCCGGCCACGTTTTGCAGAGTCGAGCCCGCGCAACGCCGACTGGCATGTATTCGCAGCGGATGGGGAAATGGTTGGAGAAACATCCAGAACCCAACTCCAGGCCTAATCGTCAAAAGAAGAATGGGGGTGTTGCGCACCCTCGACCATGGGGTGCTCCGTCAGGAGATGCTACGAAGCCAGTCAACCAACGGCGTCGTAAGCATGTTCCTGCGGCTAGACTTCCTGTGAGTCAACGTCCAAAAACATCGTTGGCTCCAGGCCTACCACCGCCTGGCTACTTTTCAAAACTGGATGCTCCGTTCGTCCCCATTTCGGATGACACCATCCGCGGCGCCTTTGATGACATGAAGCAGCAAGACCTCCAAGAATTCGTTCCCCTCGATAAGACGCGCTCTCAGAAGGCGGAAGAAGCCATTCAAAGAGAAATTGCGAGAAATCCGCAGTCAGTTGAGGCTTGGTGGCCTACAGCAGGGACGAAACCTCAACGAAAGCCCCGCACATCATACGACATTCATGGTCGCCGAATTGTGCCAGATTCACAGAATCGATCAATGGATGGTGAATTTCACCATAATCCAGGGATTGCGTTCAAGCACGCGCTTCAAAATGTGAGTATTCCAGACGACAGTTATGTCTCCGTACTCTCAGGCACGGATCATAATGAGGGACTAGCTGCACGCGGTGCCGAGGTATGTTTGCGTCTTTGCTTGGTAACGATTGCAGGGCTGTGAGCTTGCGACTGACTCTGCCACGTTTGTGCAGTTTCGAGCGGATGAGTCTGTGGATTCGTCCAATACATCTCCGTCCATTGCTGCAATTTTAGCAGCGAACAAGAATGCGGAACTCGCTCGGCAAAGAGCTGGGGAGTGGGATATTGAGAGCTTGTATGATGCGGCCGCACACGCTACACCGGATGACCTAGACAAGTTGATGTCCCCACTCGGACTACAACACGAACAACATGCCGGCGTGCAAGCGTTTTACCGCCAAATGTCCCAACAAGCTTCGTCTTCTGGAAACAAGCGTGTCAGTCGTCCAAAGCCGCATGTTGCTGCGGCAAGAACTCGGAGTAGCCGCATGGCCGGTGGCAAGTTTGGTCCTGCTGGCTCAAAAAAGCGATTTTAGTTTTTTATGTATGCCATACATGTACTAATAACCATACCCGGGTAGTAGTTTGTTTGTGTGCGAAAACTCAGTGTCCCAACTGCCGCAGCTTCTACCATCCAATTAATGTCAATCGCCAATGCTGACATAATAGTGTTGGTACGTCACGCATGCAAGACTGGTATTATGCATAATGAAGTTGTAGCGGTTGCACACACAAGTTATTATTTTTTTTATCAATCAAAAAACAAAACAAGCTGAGCTGCCTAAAATCCATTGATCATGAACCATACTTGCTGCCCTCTGCGCTTGGACAGCGCCGCTGATCGCATGTAAATTGGAGATGTGCGTGTGATTTTGACGCGTCGGTACGAGATGAGGCGAACGGCTGCGTGAACGCTTGCATTGAACTGGTGCGTCCAGTCGTCGCGTGGATCCGTCGGTCCGCGGAAGCCCGGCGCCAGTTCTGTGACCTGCGGCGGAACACTCTTTCGGTACTTAAACAGTCGCAACTCCTCCGACATCCAATCCCACATGGAAAGGAGTTCCTGCACGTCCGATACAGCTTCATCAAACCAAGCCCGCCAGTGCTTGGACTCAAAGGAAATATCTACAGTCGTGATGCGGCAGGTGAGCAGGTGAACAGGTGTTGAACACAGCAAATGCTTGCACCAGCAGAACTCACCGTGGGTGCCAGCGAGCTCATTGACCTTTTGCGCGCACTGCTGTCGAAGTTTCTTCATCTGTTTGGAATAATTCAGACACTATGCATGTTACATGATGATTGACACCGGAAACATATGCAGTGTAACATACCTGCAACGACTTATTCGGGGGCAATCCTTCAATGAAGCGTGTTGTTAAATCAAAAATGTCCGGAAGGAAAGGAATTGCCGGGTCATCTGAAGCAATCGGCTTGGTTAAGCGATTTGGGACGAATGGTCGGGGTTTGCTGACGTCTGGCCGCGATGCGGTTTCTTCAATTATTTGATTGTAGATCCGCGGCATGTCGTCTTCAGTCACGCCACCAAGATCCAGGCCCTCAAATGCTTGAAGTCGGTGCCTCAATTGTTTTGGGGGAAGTTCTTCAATCAAGTTCCACGTGTAATCCGCTCTTTCAGTGGTTCCATCGGTCCGAGAAACTCGAGGGCTCGCCGCCCGAGTGTCTTTGGCCCCTCCTCTTTCGAAAACCAACGTACGTCCTGACATGTGTTGCGAATCGATGACCTTCTGAATTGCGTAAGAGAGCCCGCGAGAGCGCACATCATCACCGCATACGGCGACCAGCCTATCACCAACCCACACCTCACCAGACCGGCGAAGTGGTGAATCTTGGTTGAATCCCTCCACCACCACATCTCCTCCAACACCTCGAAACACGACGCCAATGGGTCCCTGGGGCACCTTGACCTCGAACGTACTACCTGGGGATGGCTCTGACGGCGCTGTCCCGGCTGAGTTGCCTTGACGGAGCAAGGATAAACACCTTGGACCAGCAGTGGTTATCAAAGAACTGAAAAAATCGGTATCGCGTCCAATAGTTGATGTGCCATTAACACCTGCTACAATATCGCCTTCCTTGAGGCCTGGTTGGGCGGTCGGGCGAAGCTCATCGACAACAATGACTTGCACGCCATTGAGTTGCTCCTCTGCAACGATACATCCCATTGAACCAGGCGAAAGGTGAACATCCACCAGGTGTGTTCCTGACGGCAAGCTCAGCAATGAAACAAGGTTGTCCTCGATTTCAGATGTTGCTTTGTTCGATCGGTCGCTTAAATCTCGCTCGACACTGATCCGCTGCTGTTTTTCTCTGTCCGCTACCTGTGGCGAGCGATCATTCTGGCTGTGTCTTGGATTATATTGTCCGTTGTCGGGACTCTGTTGTTGCGGTTGTGTTGACAGGTCAAAGGCTTTTGCACGCAGTTCTGCTGCGCGTTCACTTTGCTCACGCTGCGTTGCAGCAAGAGATCGCCTCTCTTCTTCGATGCGATCACGTTCGGCTTGCATTCGTTGCCGTTCTTGGTCAAGCAAGTCCTGTTGCCTCTTCAACTCTGCCTGGCGCTCTTCAAAAGTCTTTAGTTCACGAGAGCGATCCTCCTCCCGCTGGCGCAACGATGCATCGAGTTCCTTCTTTTCCTGCGCGACGCGTTCCCGTTCCCGTTCAGCTCTCGCTGCCCTCTCTTCCTGTTGCTTTGCCAGGCGTCGGATTTCCTCAAGTTGCTGATTCTTCTTCTGAAGGTCATCCGCTTGCTTTTTCAATCTTGCCTGGTATTCTGATTGCTCATTCAAGTCCACAGTTAACTCTTTGCCATCTTCGGCACCCACTGCTTCCATGACCTCCTGATCAATAGTTACAACGTCCACTTGGACATACGAGTCTGGAATAAACGTAGCGGACTTCGCATCAGCCTTTAGTGCTGCTTCGTCTCCAACGTGAGCACATTGCCACCACTCTCCGTCCTTGGCAATGCCGACGAGCTTGTCCCCGCGTACGGCAGTAATGCAGTTCTTCAAAGTGCTGTCGCCTTCCCGCACGTTGTACAATACCGTCAGTCGTACTTGGGTTTCCTGGAATACTCGACGTCGCATTTTAATCGAGGCGATTTGAGGTGACGCTTCCGCCGTTGTGTTGGGTTGAGAAATCTGTGGAGGCTCTTTCTGGGCCCGTTCAGCTTCCGCCTGAGCCTGCTCTTTCTTCGCTTTCTGCTCCTTCTTGCGGGCTGCCTCGGCTTTGCGCTCCGCCTTCTCTTTCTCAGCTGCGGCCTGTGCCTTTGCTTTCTCCTCCTCTTCGACCGCTCGCACGCGTGTCTCTGCAGCTTCTTGCTGCAGCTCTTGGGGAGCTCTATCGACAGGCTCAAATCCAGGTCCTTGCTGCAACTCGGCACCATCCACCAATGTACCTGCATCAACTTTGCGAAGGACAGCGACTGGCACAGCGCCAATGTCACCATAGCTGTTCTCCACCTGCACCCACTCTTCCAGCGATTCGCCAGGTTGCGGGCCATGGAAGTACAACACTTCGTCTCGTGCCACGCTTAGCTCATCAGAGTGCCCAGCATCGTATCGATACACGGCAACATATCGCACTCGGTTGTCGCCCGCACCATGGCGACTGGGACTGTGCGCCTCGCCGTCCGAGAACTCACGCACGGAGGCCCACTCATCAAGACTAAATTCGTCTTCGTGATGCGGATGGAAGTATGGTTCAGCATTCTTGACGAAGCTCCCTGCCGCATGTGAACCAAGCGCACCCGGCGTTTGGTGGAAAACGGCTGGCTCATCTCGATGCGTGGCAGCTGCAGCTGAAGCGTCAGTGTCGCTTTCTGCCACAGAATCCGCGTCACCGTTCAACTTCTTCGGGCTCGGGACCTCGTGTGTGTCCAAAATGTCTGTGTCAGCGAGGGCTTCCTTCATCTCCGACGGCAGAAAGTCGATGGATAGATTCGTTACAGAGTTTTGGAGCAAACGAGCGAGGGTTGCAGCCTCGTCGAAGAGTGACCGCACAAACTCATCTGGGTGACGTAATCCGATTTGCAGCGACTCGCCGGCAGAAAGGACACTGCGAATTCTGTTCAGTGAAATTTCTTGCACCGCTTCTTCCATCTCCTTGACATACGGCTCTGCTCGCTGAACAACTGTTAAGTCTTCACCAATGAGGTCATACTCGCCGTCCATCCACATGTCTTCGAGGTCTTCTGACGCAATGGACGAATTTTGCAGATTGGCTGTGTTGTCTAAACTGTGCACGTCGCGTAGCGCAGACGTTGCTGCAGCCCGAGATTGACTGAGAGTTGGGTCGTCTGCAGGTCGCCGAGATGCACGAATGTTCCACGAACTTTCTGCCCATTTGCTTTCCATATCGAGCTGACGCTGGAGAACCGCTGGACTTCGACCTGCTGACTGAGGTAACTCGCGACGCTGAACACTTCGGGAAGCATTGGGGTTGCGCATTCTCACTGCTGTGCGGTGTGCATCAGGGGACGATCGCAGTTGGTCGACGGGGTTTGGCACTTGTCGCCCAAATCCATTCGCGTTGTGCTTCAAGACGACCCAAAGAGCGGACCCACTTGGCAAATCAGGCCGCGCCATCGCGTCACTCCGGGTTTCACCCGTTAGTCGGTTGTACCAATACGTGAAAGTTTTGGGAACTTGTGACTTTCGCTGACCGACTTTCATCACGTAGTCCAGTTCGGCCAATTCAGGTGAAACAATTACGTCACTACCGTCTTCGCCCACTCGAATGACCACCGGGTTCGACGCGTGAATGTTGAGACGGTTAGATGGGACCCAACCTTCGTCACCTGCGGCATCACGTGCCCATTGCCACAAAGAGGCGTCCGTTCCTTTCTGGACAGCCTCGACGCGTTTGCGAGGCACGAACAGAACTAATTTCTGGCCGCGCGTGATGGACAGCTCATTCGCCGCAACACGAGCACGGAAGTCGTAAAGAGCGGTCGCCTCGAACACCGACAGTTTAGATGTCGACTTGATGGTTTGTTCTTCCTCAGGCTCAGTAATCCCAGTGACGAGTTCCCAACCAAGAAGCTCTCGATCATCGGACACAGCACAACGTCGGTCCACCTGTGCAGAAGTAGCCGCATCATGAGTGCGACTTCCTGCTGTCTGGCGCAGTGTGTTCGATGACGCCCACAGAGCAGGGCGGCCTAGAATCGAATGCGACGGACCACAAAGAGACGCAATGCAAACTTGGAGTGCTTCACACCATTGCGAAGTCTCAACTTGTGATTTCGCCTGGAACACGATATCAGTGGCAGCACTTGTTGCGTTATCCCCGAAAAATATATTCGTGACTGCAAACGTTTTGGACGTCAGCCTGCGTATGGTCGTTTCTGTTCGGAGAAACAAGGCTTGAGGGTTCACGGAACCAAGAGAACCTGAGGACTCGCGCGGAGAAATGCGCCATTCTTTCTCAGTGTTGTACCATTGCAGCTCGCCTCCTCCTAACAGCACAAAGAAACGCTTGGCAAAGTGCTGTCCGAGAACACGCCCTTGCTTGGGAAGAACTAAGCCCCCACGCATCAAGCATGGGGGTGACAACTTGGACGCAATCTGAGCCTCCGCAGCTACATCTGGTGGCTTTGTTACGAATGCACCCGTCTTACTGTTGTACAGAATAATATGCGCGCCTCGCCTTCGACCCCGCTTCGGCTGCCCAACTCCGGCAGCAACTTCCACTTCCTCCCAGTCCTCGGAAGATTGGCCAATTAACTCGTGAAGGAGCTCTTGTGCTTGACAGTAGGCGTCGCGGAAGGCAGCTCTGGGGTGGGTGTGCACACGTAAAACTGCGGCAGTGTCCAACAACGCGCCCAAGTGTTCGATAGAAACACTTTGAAGGGCAACAGCCAGCTTCGCGACCATGTCTTCAACCGCATTCGCGGCGGCAACGTAGTCGAGTGACACGTGCAGTTCTTTCTGACAAGTAATCAAGAAGTCCCGTTCTGCGTTCGTGAAGTCTGCGTCTTCGGCTGCATCCCCCTTGAAAACATCACAAGCTGCTCGAGCTTGGCGGACCAAGTCCGCCAATTTCAAACCAGTCATCTCGCTCTGTTCGGAATTTGCACGCGCCTCGTTGGTTTTTTCGTCGGTACCGTTGCCATTCACTTGAGACTGTCGAGCCAGCTCATTGTCCAAGATAAACGAATAAAGTCCTTTCCGAAGCGCCGCGAAGGCACGGCAAATACTGATGGCGCGAGCGCCATCGCCAGTGCAAAATGGGTACTCATCGTACTGTTTGACTTCGTCTTCTAGTTCCACATAACCAACATCCTCGAGAGAAATCTGGTACACGAGTGGAATGCCGTCTTTGTACCGATGGCGCACGAGGCCGTTTGGAAATAGGCCACCCTTCAAGAACGCACCGCGGAGACGCTGAACAACCTCGTTTTCACGCTGCAGGCGCTTTGCGTCTTGGTACACTGGCGTTAAGTCGACAAGCGGCACGGAGCTGCAAGACTGCTTCTCTTCCACCGTTCGAATGGTTTCAGCTGCCAGCTTGACACGGCCTCGCCATCCCTTTGTGTCGGCACAATCCTTGGCGTAATCATCGAGCAACACCAGGCACTCCTCACGCATTTCCAAAAGCTTCACACTGAACGCAACATCTTCTTTCATCACGGAGACGATTGACTCCGCAGCATCTGCAAAGTCCTGCGTTGGTCTGAAGTTGGGGTCTGCTCGAGGCTTGCGAGCGGCGGATTCCAGCGCGGCGCAAGTTTTTTCGAACGCTTTCCACGCGACGCGAGCTTCCTCAGCTGCTGGCTTGGCACCTGCATCGGCGAGGTCAGCGGCCACATCTGGGTCAACCTCGCTAGCCTGCAACGCAATGGTTTGCCCTGCGACTAGATTGTCACACAATGCAGCGCCGAGGGCTAACAAGAGTTGTCCTTCTGCAGATTTGTATGGACGCTGCGTAAACCTGTAAAGTTGCCCGATGACGATCGCCATTTCCGTTTCTTGGCCATCACCATCACTGTTCGGACCCAACGTGGCTCCTCCCATCCCAAGGGCTGCAGAGTTCACTTTTTGGACGTCATCTCCATTTTCGACACTGTGCATTGCTTGTCGTGGAAGCGGCCGTAAAAGCGCACGGAGACCTCTGTGGTCCATGTCGAGAACAACGGGGGGCACTGGTTCGACACACACCATTTCAAAATGGCCCGGCATGATCTCTCGAACCTGTGATCCCCGCTTTTCTTGCACTTGAACCCAAGATGCAAGCCTGAGCATCATTACGAATGCATCCCACGTCACGTGAATCCCCTTGAGTCCGATGCGCATGTATACCGTTGAGTAAATAGAGCGCAGTGTTGTTTTTCCAAGGTTCGTGGCTCGCAACAACACCGCGACATCTTTGCCCACTGCGAGGGACAGTTGATTGGCGTCTGGGGAGGTCATTTGCATCCAGAGACTTTCATACCGGGCCTTTTCGGCCGGAGACAGCTTGAACGTCTCCCTGTCGACGGATATGGTGCTGAAGCGCCCAACGGCGCCCCCAAGAGCATCGGCCGACGGGTTGCTGGAGGATGGAGCCTTGTTTTGCATCAATTCAGCCATAGGCTTCCTGCCAACCAAAAATTTGGAAAAATGCTGAAAGCTCTCGAATTCTTGCTCCAATTCCTGAAGTGCTTTCTTGCACCGCGCTTGCTGAGGGATGTCCGCAGACTTCGAAATGCGAGCCATGCGGTTGGAAATTGTGTCGAAGCTTCCCAACAACAACCGCAACGTGCGCACAGTCTCATGCAGATGGATTTTGTCCTCTGACTGTGCTGCTCCATCCAGAATGGCCAGCAGGCGATCGGCTTCTGCGATGTATTCGTCTTGTTGAGCCGCAATTTGCACCAACTCCTTGAAACTCTCAACTGCTTCAAGTAAAGCAGCATTTTCTGGAATACTGCGCAGAGCTGGGTCTTGGTCCGCGAGATCCCGACGCCTGCGATACTGCTTCATCAACCGGGATATTTGATCGAATGCTTCACTGACATCGTCGAGCTGGTTGACGCGCCTAATTTCTGCATTCAGACGCAGCTCCTCCTCTAGGTGCTCAATGATGGCCCGTGCTTGCCGAATACGAAGGAAGGGGAATTCGATGTCCTCCACTTTCTTGCACGCGACGTGCAGCAAGTCCAATTCGAGAGAACGCACAGCGCGTTCGAGCTCTGGCAAGTGGCGAGTGTACATTGCCGTCAGGCGACGCGCCCGCTTGCCTCGGTAAAACCGTTGGACATGGATAGCGCAGCGAATTTTCCTCACATATCGACGAGCCCACAATGCTCTCATCCGCGTCTGGACCAGGAGAATGTATTTCACGGTTGCCCTGAATCGTGCGAGACCCAGCGCTTGATTTTGCTCTGATCGATAAAGGCACATCGTCTTGCCGAATCGAATCTCCTCCACGCTTGCGATGAGACGATGCTGCGTGCAATCCTGCAACAGCTTTCTGCAGCCTTCAGCAAACTGATCCGGGCTCCACTCAAGCCATGGAGGAACGCGATGGGCTGCTTCGATGGCCATGCACGCTGGGGAGATGATTCTGTACTTCTTGTAAAAGCTCTCATGCGTTTCCCTGAAAGGGAAGCCTTGTTTTCTGATGGCTACTGCCTCAAAAACGCCAGCAAATCTCAGCTGCTGAAGGGATTCAACTCCGTTGAACGCAACCGCACTCTTCATTTGATTGGGCTTCACGCAGCGGACAAAGCGAGGCCACGTGGAATCCACCGACTTTTCCAGCGCCCGCAACTGAGACAAGAACTTGCTGGTCTGAGTGGTGCTGCGGGCACCCTTGTTCGACGCGAAGAGTGTGGCCACCAAGGTGTTTGAAGAGTTCTTCATTGCTTTCAGCTGGTTCGAGTGCAGCTTGTCCGCGTTTTTGGATATCCAGCCGGACACGTTGTAGCGCACAGGGCCCGCATAGTGTTCGATGATGAAGCACTTCTTTTTCAGACGGTGCCGGGTGAAAAATTGCACAAGCTGGCCGTGCTTGGTGGTCGTTTTCGAACCATGACGGCTGTTCACCGAAGATAGAAACTTTTCTTCATTGCCATTCATTTGTGTTTGCACATCGAGCTGCTGAAATAAACCGACTTTGGCAAAACCCTTGACCGTGAGACCCAGAAGGTCCAACAACGGCTGGGAATCGTAGAACGTCACGGGATCAAAAGTGATGCCTTCTTCGCGGTAAGTCTTCTCTTCGAGCAAAAATGTGTGCTTGTTGAACATTTGCTGCAGCTTTTCGTTGGCAAAGTTAATGCACAACTGCTCGAAAGAGTTGTGCTTGAAAATCTCAAAACCGAAAATGTCGACCATGCCGATTTGCTTCGGGGTGTAGCCTTCGGCCTTGGAAACCATCGATTTGTTCAACCGCTGCACAAGCCAATCAAACAAGCGCCCATACAGACCCTTGGCGAGCGAGTCTCGGGCCTGCTCAGCTACACGGACGGTGAATCCGCGCACCATTTCAGTCCCGGCCACTTTGCTCACGTTTTGCGTTAAAATAGCCTTGAGCGTTTCGACAGGCACCCCGATTAGTTGAGCTGCGTTGCTCACATACTTGAAGCCGTGCTTGGCTGAGACCTTCGATGTCCCGCCAGCGTCTCCCTCCTCAAAGTCGATGTTGCCGATTTGCAGAACGGCCGAGGTTACTTTGAAAATGGAATCACGCTCCTCGTCAGGGAATCCGATTTCCTTGAAAGCTTTGATCGCGTCGTCAAATTCTTCAACATCGCTGTGGGTGTCGCCATTGAAGCAAGATGACCGTGTCATGTACCGATACTCCCGAGCGTCATCGAGGAGAAGAAGCTTCTTTTGGTTGGGAGGTAGAAGACCAGTCAAGTAGTAAAAGATGTGGAAATTTCTCTCGCCGTCTTGCTGGTCCGCAATACGCGACTTTTCCAGAAGGTAGTTCTCGATTTCGCAGCCGATGATCTCGTAGCTCTGGTTGAAATAGAGCTGCATGAACTTGCCGAAGCGCGAGGAGTTGTCGTTTCGCATGGTTTTGGCATTTCCGAACGCCTCGAGGATCGGGTTGGTGCCCAACACCTTCTTTTCCACTCCAGTCGGACTTCCCGCGACTTTGGATATGTACGACAAACAGACGCGAACGGTGAAAGTCTTGCCAGCTCCTGATTCGCCAGAAATAAGAATGCTCTGATCCTTGCCGGCGTCTTGAATCGCTTTGTACGCATCGTCAACGATGGTATATGGGTGAGGTGGCAAGTTCATCCCAGCGACCCTTCCTTGGTACCGCTTAACTTGCTCATCCGTGAAGGAATTTGTTCTCCGAAACGGGTTCACAGAAATCAGGATGTCACCCACCGCCGTGTAATACTTTTGAGCCTTGAATCGCTGGTATAGCAACCAAATAATGGAGGACTCGTTCACATCATCAAGCTGCACAAGGTCGGAGATAAGAACTTTCGTCGACGCAATGGCACTGATTTGAGGGCCGACTTGGTCCGGACGCTTCGAAACCAGATGACCAGTGGCATAAAGCTTGAACTTTCCCTCAGACATTTTGCGAGCCGGCACCCATGCCAACTCATTGTCTGCCACCCAAAAGAAGTCATAGGCCTCTTCAGCAATTTCTTCTTCAGTATATAACTCGCGGGGTTTGACGTAAGTGGACTCCAGCGTGCGTGCATTGTAGTACATCAAGCGACCATCGGCGGAGACCTGCTCCACCCAGTGCCCGGCACCATCGGAGCCTTTGTCCGACATCGCTGCGCACGTGGAGCCGGTGTCCGCGTCAGGGAAACAACAACGCTTTGTGTTGCGCTTGGATCGTCAGTGAAAGAAGGAAGGCCGCGCTCGGTCGTGGAGCGTTCGGTGCAGGCACAGCCGCTCTGGCCCCGCCTCACGGCTCCAAGACTACAGTGTCTCGCACACAACCACACAGCTCACAAAATCCTCCAAAACCTTCAACACCTTTCAATGTTTCGTGTCCTAATCTGAAGCACGCCACTGCAAAGCCGACGCTTCATTCGTGTTGGAAGGACACGGAGGAGGCCAGCGATGGACTCAGCGACGACTACAACAAACCACGCTGTTGTTGGCTCATCCCAATTGAAGCTCGTGACTTCCTCTCGAATCACCTTCGTTCGTTGTGTCGTTGTGTCGTTGTCGTAGTCGTCGTCGTTGCCGTTGCCGTTGTAAATAGTCGTGCTACGTCGCTGTGTAGTTGTGCAGTTGGCTTTGTTAACTAGAACGACAGCGACAGCAGCGATCGCGACAATCACGACAGCAAAATACCGCAAACGACGACAACAACAACAACAACAACAACAACAACAACAACAACAACAACAACAACAATAACAACAACAACAACAACAACAACAACAACAACAACAACAACAACAACAACAACAACAACAACAACAACAACAACA
>Ga0213839_1001790_pt1 | contig 13068 bp, 16 predicted proteins | sample SWPATP21_FD_160075 | JGI IMG/M metagenome (GOLD analysis project Ga0213839, IMG submission 160075) | Coastal seawater microbial communities from Marineland, Florida, United States - SWPA TP2 #1 | ecosystem: Environmental > Aquatic > Marine > Coastal | place: USA: Florida | collected 2016-08-14 | reverse complement strand
ATAAAAACATTCAAGTTTTCGAGGACAATCGTACAATCGGTGAATTTGATTTTCTCTGCGTTGATCAGAAGGGAGAGACTCACCACCTTGAATGCGCCATCAAATTCTACCTGTGTGACGGTGCCGGTGATCAACTACATCACTATGTCGGCCCCAACCGTCGTGATCGCCTGGATCGCAAATGGGGACAGCTCACCGGACGCCAAATCATGCTTGGTCTGCACCCGGCAGCAGTACACACCTGTCAAAGTCTAGGCGTTCCAACGCCTGACCATTGCCATATTCTAATTCAAGGCTATCTGTTTTATCCGTTCGCCGACTTTTGCAACGGTTTGCCCAAGGCGCCTCTTAACCCGGCAATCAACCCACAGCACCAAAAAGGCTGGTGGATAAGGCACAGTGAACGAGAACGACTTCTAGAGGGCGATACTCTCAGACTACAGGCACGTCTGAAGCCTGACTGGTTAAAACACTGGGTTTCGCCGGAAGAACCACAGGACTGGAATCCGGTAAAGATTGAACGGCCAATAATGATTAGCCGGGTCCGCAAACATAAGGATGGATTCTGGAGGGAGGTAGACCGGGGTTTCGTCGTACCCGATCAGTGGGGTGCGCCATCAAACGGCAGATGACGCGACCACATCAGCATTACTTGTTGCTGGAAGCGTCTTTTGCAGCGTCCTGAGCCATCAGCTTTGGCAGAATCTTTACGCCAACAACGACCATTGCAACACAGCCAACAACAACAGCGATACTTGGGATGAAGGAAATCAGTGCGTACTTATCCATAGAACCGTCCTCTACAGCTTATATAGTTATGTATTGAAGCCTGCCTGAATGCTCACCTAGACAGACTTCGAGACGGCAGATTATAGAGTTCCTGAGCACTCTGTCCATAGTTGACCGAATGTTTGGTCGCACAGGTATACCTATTTACGACGACTCTCTATCCTCAGGTACAGCCTTAATCCTCTTCGCGTTCTAGTCGTGCAACCAGGCTGGAAGTATCCCAACGTCGCCCGCCCATCTTCTGCACCTCGGCGTAGAACTGGTCCACCAGCGCAGTAATCGGTAGCTGAGCACCATTGCTACGTGCCTCTTCCAGCGCAATACCCAGATCTTTGCGCATCCAGTCAACTGCGAACCCGAAATCGAATTCGTTATCCAGCATCGTCTGATGGCGATTCACCATCTGCCATGAACCTGCTGCACCGTGCTGAATCACGTCAAACAACGCTTCACCATCCAGACCCGCCCGCTTGGCAAAGTGAACACCTTCCGCCAATCCCTGCACCAGACCAGCAATACAGATCTGATTGACCATCTTGGCCAACTGACCAGCACCTGCCTCACCCAACAACTTGATGGATTTGCCGTAGGCCTGCAGCACCGGCTCACAGGTCGCAAACGTATCAGCTTCACCGCCGACCATAATACTGAGCACCCCGTTTTCCGCGCCAGCCTGACCGCCCGATACAGGCGCATCCAGGAAGCCCAGTCCAAGCGAATCCGCTTTTTCCGCCAGTTCACGGGCAACATCCGCCGAAGCAGTGGTGTGGTCAACGAGAATGGCGCCCGGCTTCATAGCAGCAAACGCACCATCGTCGCCAATTATCACCTGACGAAGGTCGTCGTCGTTACCAACACAACTGAAGACAATCTCTGCATTCTCCGCGGCTTTGGCCGGTGTCACGGCCTGTGCTCCACCATAGGTATCAACCCACTGCTGGGCTTTGCTGGCAGTGCGGTTGTAAACCGTCACCTCATGACCGGCACGCTGCAGATGCCCTGCCATTGGATACCCCATTACCCCCAGACCGATAAACGCTAGCTTCATATGACTCATCCTGATTGAACTTATAGTTGGAATAGCGATCAGTCTAACCTTGAAGCCTGACCGGTAACAGAGCCAGAAACTTCTTACAAATCAGATAACAGCGGGTCTGTATCGCAAACTGTACCGGTGCAGAATCCAACAATCTGTATACCTGTCATCTCAGCGACAAGTCTTAGCCATTACCGTTATGATGGTCACGATGAGAGAGGAGTCTATCGATGCGCACACTGCTTGCCAGTCTTGCCCTTCTAGTTGGCAGTCTGACTGCCCAGCCGGCATTTTCCGAAGCCGAGCTGTATCAACTGTCGTTCAACAACGTGGAACAGCAGCAGGTCAGCCTTGGGGAATACAAAGGAAAAGTAATACTACTTAACTTCTGGGCAACCTGGTGTCCACCTTGCGTGAAAGAGATGCCAACTATGGAGCGCCTGCGAAATCACTTTTCAGATCAGCCCTTTGAGATCGTCGCCATCAATGCTGGCGAGCAATCCGCCGCAGTGGAGTCATTTCTGATGGACATGGAAATGAAAGGTACGCCATTAACATTCCCTATTCTGCTGGACGAAAAGGGACGCAGTTTCAGAGAGTTCGGATTGAAGGGCCTACCGATGACATTCCTGTTCGATCAGCAAGGTGAACTGATTGAGACCATTGGCGGCGGCGCTGACTGGGATACACCGGAAAAGATAAAGAAAATTGAGAACATACTTGGCAGCGAAAAAACGGCTGATATCTGAATCAGCCGTTCTCATCATCATTCAATGCGAATGTGCGGCGGCTTGATTACCCCTGATACGCCGCTGTCGCCGCAGCGCCTGCCACACCTGTATTGATATCAGCCCCCTGAGCATTCAATACATTTTCCAATGCAGTTAGGCACAGCATCACATTGCGCTGGTTACATGCGGCTCCCATCAAGCCGATACGCCAGGTTTTACCCGCTAACGCCCCCAGACCCGCACCAATCTCCAGACTGTAATCGTTCAGCAGCTGACTGCGCACCGCTGCATCATCCACCCCTTCCGGAATCAAAACAGAGTTAAGCTGCGGCAAGCGGCAGGATGCATCCACCAGCAGTCCAAGACCCATAGCTTCCAGACCCGCTTTAAGCGCCTCATGATGCTTGGCATGACGCGCCCACGCATTTTCCAAACCTTCGTCCTGAAGCATCACCAGAGCTTCATGCAGTGCATACAGGGTATTTACAGGTGCGGTATGATGGTAAGCACGCTTGGCTCCGCCACCCCAATAGCCCATCACCAGTTTCTTATCCAGGAACCAGCTTGGCACTTCAGACTGGCGAGATTGAATCGTTTCAATCGCACGTTCGCTAAAGCTTACTGGAGAGATCCCCGGCGGTGCAGACAGACACTTCTGGGTGCCGGAATAGATCGCATCGATCCCCCAATCATCAACCTTGAGTTCAATCCCGCCGAGAGAGGTAACCGCATCGACGATAGTCAGGCATCCGTAGTCGCGCGCCAGTGCACAGATCGCTTCTGCATCAGAACGCACGCCGGTTGAGGTTTCAGCGTGAACAAATGCCACCGCCTTCACATCGTCGTTCTGTTCCAGTGCTGCTTTCACCTTTGCAAGATCAACAGGCTTGCCCCAATCATCCTGCACCATGATCGCCGTACCACCGAAGCGCTCAACGTTCTCTTTCATACGTCCGCCGAACACACCGTTTTGGCAAACGATCACTTTATCGCCAGGCTCAACCAGGTTAACAAAGCACGCTTCCATACCGGCCGAGCCAGGTGCTGACACCGGCATGGTCAGCTCATTCTCAGTCTGGAATGCATATTTCAGCATCTGCTTCACTTCATCCATCATCTGGACGAATAATGGATCCAGGTGACCGATTGTTGGTCGTGCCATGGCCGCCAGTACACGCGGGCTTACATCAGACGGGCCGGGGCCCATCAGGGTACGAATTGGAGGATTAAATGAACGAATCATGCCCTGCTTCCTTTTCCCTCAAGGTTTTTCTTTTATTTCAAACCGTTAGTTATGTCGTATTACTAAGGGACCTGCGAACAAGTCACTTGGGCCTCTAGCCAGCATTTCCAGATAGGTACGTTATCGGAATGCTGAAACAAAAACGCCCGGATGCAGTGTAACCACATTCCGGGCGTCTCAGACAATGCGCAATTGTATGCTTATAGAGCGTCAACAATCGCCATGATCATCTGTGCGGAGTTCTTTCCTGCGACCGGCAGGTACTCCTCAAAAGAGATGTTCGACTCTTTACCGGCAATGTCCGATAGCGAGCGAATTACCAGGAACGGTACCTGGAACTGAACACAGGTTTGGGCGATCGCTGCCGCTTCCATCTCCACCGCTTTCATCTGCGGGAATGTTTCCCGAGTGCGCTCAACACGCTGCGGATCGTTCATGAAAGCATCACCCGTTGCAATCAGGCCACGTACTGTTTGAATACCTTCCATGTGGGCAATGCACTGCTCAGCAGTTTTCGCCAACAACTCATCCGGCAGGAACGCCGCTGGCTGCCCTGGAACCTGGCCTGGTTCGTAACCGAATACGGTTACATCGACATCGTGATGACGCACTTCACTGGAAATCACGACATCACCCACATTCAATGCAGGATCAAAGCCACCAGCGGAGCCAGTGTTAATAACGCAGTCCGGCTTAAACTCCTGCAACAACAGCGCCGTGCCAATTGCCGCATTTACCTTACCAATGCCAGACTTCAGCAAAACCACTTGATGGCCATGCAGAGTACCGGTGAAGAAGGAATACCCCGCTATCGTGGTATCCTCACGCCCCTGCAGTGAGTTTTTAAGCAGTTCAACCTCTTCATCCATTGCACCGATGATACCTACTTTCAGGTGCTCACCTGCTGCCAGCTTAGTCGCCAGCGTTTGACCGTCTGTCATTGATCTCTTTTTAACCTTAAAACTGTGCGTTAATGACCGGGGAATCCAAGTCCCCAGATAGTGCGCTAGGATACGAAATTTGCTGCCGAGATAGAACGGCCTAACCTATGAATTTGCGCCTTTAATTACTATTTTCCGCATCTGTTTCCGACATCTCCGCTTCAGCGTCCGTAATCACCTGAATCACACCTGTACGGGTCTGCTTAATCGGGTATTTCCCCTGCCAGCCCATCTGCTGAAATAGCAGATCCGCCTCGGGTGCTACAGGGGCTTTGAGGTCAATCTGCTCACCGGTAAGCGGGTGGTAGAAAGAGAGTTCTGTTGCCATCAAAAGCAAACGCTGCAGATCAAAATGTTCGCGCCACAATTTATTGTGTCGCCCATCCCCATGCTTGGTATCACCAACGATCGGATGGAAGATATGCTTCATATGGCGTCGAATCTGGTGTTTACGCCCGGTATGCGGCTTACACTCGACAAGGCTGTAGCGTGCTGCGGGATAGCGCCCAACCGGAATCGGCAACTCAACAGTCGCCAGGCGACGATAGGCAGTCACGGCATCCTGCGCAGGCTTATCCTGACGGGTACGCTTATCTTCCATTTTGTCGAACTTCTCTTTCAGGGCGTAATCGATCACATCCTCTTCATCAATGTAACCACGCACCACACAGAGGTAGGTTTTCCGTACCCGACGTTCGGCAAATGCTTCATTCATTACCTTCGCCGCTTCTTTTTGCTTCGCAAACAACAGTACGCCCGAAGTTGCACGATCCAGACGATGCACTGTATGTACCGTAGCACCGTCAAGATAGCGTTTAATCATGCTGACGCAGTTCGGGGTACGACGTGGGGCGATCCAACTGGGATGAACCAGCAGGCCAGACGGCTTATTGATGGCAATCAGCGCATCATCTTCGTAAAGGATATCCAGCTCGGTAGGCAAAGGTATTTCTGACATCGACAGCGCACTTCAGCTATTTGCAAAGTGCGCCAGTTTAGCGTCACCCAACGCTAAAGCAATTGGTTGCAACCAATGAAAGCTTGAAAAATTCTCTCTACGCCGCCATAAATAGCAGCAACGACTAAATTTGTTCGAGGATAACCATGCGTAAGGTAAGTGCATACGAAGCAACGGCCCAGGCCTCACTGCTTTCGACCAACAAAATGATCCGCAACACTTATATGTTGCTGGCAATGACAATGGCGTTTTCCGCAGTGATGGCTGTTGTCTCCATGATCGTAAACCCACCGATGATCGTGCACCTGGCAACCGTAATCGGTAGCTTTATCATGCTGTTCGTATTGAACAAAAAACAGAACAGCGCCGCTGCACTGCCGCTGGTGTTCGCATTTACCGGCATGCTGGGCTTCGGTCTGGGTCCTATCCTGAACATGTACCTGGGCATGAGCAACGGCGGTGAGATCGTTGGTACTGCACTGGGCATGACCGCACTGACCTTTCTGGGTCTGTCTGCTTACGTGCTGACCAGCCGCAAAGACTTCAGCTTCATGGGCGGCTTCCTGGCTGCAGGCATGATCGTTGCGCTGATCGCCATGGTGGCACTGTTCGCCCTGCCGTTCTTCGGTGTAGACGTAGGTGCAGCGCGTATCGCCTTCTCTGCCCTGATCGTGCTGCTGATGGCCGGCTTCATCCTGTACGACACTAGCAACATCGTTAACGGTGTTTACGACAACTACATCATGGCAACTGTCAGCCTGTACCTAAACATCTACAACCTGTTCATCAACCTGCTGATGCTGATCGGTGTACTGAACGAAGACTGATTTGCGACGCTTCAAGCCGTCGCTTAAAGCTGCTGACAAACCCCGCTATCTGCTAAGATAGCGGGGTTTTCTTTTTTATATGCTCGAAAGACGATTTTCCTACCATGATCTTTTCGATAGTTGTACAGGGCGCGCCCCACTCCCAACAGAGTGCCGAAAGCGCGCTGCGATTTGCACGTGCAGTGCTCGCACAGGGGCACGGAATTTACCGTGTTTTCTTCTCCGGCGACGGTATCCATAACGGCTCTGCATTAGCTACGCCGCAACAGGATGAGGGACATATCATCGAGGGTTGGCAAGCGCTGGCAAAGGAGCATGAGCTGGACCTGGTGGTATGTATCGCGGCCGCCCTGCGTCGCGGCGTAATGAACGATGAAGAAGCCAAACGCCACGACAAGTTGAACAGCAACCTGGCGGACGGTTTTACCCTGTCCGGCCTCGGTCAGCTCACAGATGCAGCCATCCACTCCGACCGCGTAGTCACCTTTGGTAGCTGAGGAACAGCCCATGAGCAGTAAATCTTTTTTGATCGTCAGCCGCCGAGCCCCCTACGCCAGCAATCATGCGCGTGAAGCGCTCGATGCAGCACTGACTGCCGCCATTTTCGAGCAAGATGTTGCCATGCTATTCCTGTCTGACGGTGTCTACCAACTGCTGAATAACCAGCAACCCGGCACTATCGGCCAGAAAAACCTGGGGGCCAACCTGCAGGTTTTACCGATGTACGATATCGAGAAGCTCTATGTGTCAAAACGCGCTCTGGACGAGCGAAGCCTCACAACCGATCAACTGGTGGTCCCTGTCCAAGCGCTTGATGACGCCGAGATAAACACTCTGATCAAACAACAGGATCTGGTACTGAATTTCTGATGAGCACTCTGCATATTCTTTCCAAGCCACCGTCAGATAACGATTGCTGGCGCGATTGCCTCACGGCCTGTAGCTCGGGCGATACATTGCTATTGATTGAGAATGGCGTCTATGGCGCGACTGTACGCCCAGCCGAACTCCCGGAGGGAGTAACGTTTCTCGCACTACAAGCCGACCTGGAAGCCCGAGGCCTGTCCAACCTGCCGTTGTCTACAAAGGCGATCGACGATGCCGACTTCGTGAATTGCTGCATTGAAAACCAACAGACAGTGAGCTGGTTCTGATGAGTAACGACTGCCCTATTACCGATGCACAGGGCCAGACTATCCTGCTGGACAGTGAAGGTTACCTGCAGAAGCTGGAAGACTGGAGCCCAAGCGTAGCGGAACAGCTCGCGGCGCAAGCAGATTTGACTCTGACCGACGCCCATTGGGAGATCATCAACCTGCTGCGTGAGTTCTATCAGACCTTTGAGCATGCTCCAGCCATGCGCCCCCTGGTTAAAGCTATCAGCCAGAAACTGGGAGCCGATAAAGGTCGTAGCATTTACATTATGAAACTGTTTCCCGACAGCCCTGCCAAATTGGCTGCTAAAATCGCGGGCCTTCCGAAACCCACCAATTGTCTCTGATATACAGGATGTCTTATGGCGCTACCGACCATTGCCTTTCTCGGCATCGGCCTGATGGGCCGCCCAATGGCGATCAATCTGCTTGAAGCGGGCTACTCCCTCATTGCCTGGAACCGCACTCAACACAAAGCGGAAGCCCTCTCTTCACTGGGTGCTCACGTTGCCGAAAGCCCCGCTGAAGCCTGTGCACAAGCCGATATCGTGATCACCATGCTAGAAAACGGCCCTGTGGTGGATAAGACCCTGTTTAGCGACGACACCTTGACCAGCTGCCGTTCAGGCACGCTGGTTATCGACATGAGTTCTATCCCTCCCGAGCTAGCAAAACAGCATGCAGCCAAGGCAAAGGCTCAGGGACTTGGTTATCTGGATGCGCCTGTATCAGGTGGCACTGTAGGCGCAGAGCAAGCCACCCTATCAATCATGGCTGGTGGTGAGAAGTCTGACTTTGAACAGGCACGGCCCGTATTTGACGTACTCGGAAAAGCTGCAACATATATTGGCCCCGCAGGCTCCGGCCAACTGGCTAAATGTGCCAATCAGGCGATTGTCGGCATCACCATCGGCGCAGTATCCGAAGCCTTGCTATTAGCAGCTGAAGGTGGCGCAGACCCTGCCGCTGTGCGCGAAGCATTATTGGGGGGGTTCGCTTCCAGCCGGATCCTTGAACTACACGGCCAGCGTATGCTGGATCGTGACTTCATGCCTGGCGCTACATCTCGGGTACAACTGAAGGATCTGCGCACAATTCTGGACACCGCACGTAGCGAGCAGCTCACACTACCCCTGACACAGCGGGTGCATGACGAATACCTGTCACTGGTCAACAACGGAAATGAAAACGCAGACCACAGCGGTTTATTGCTGCAGCTGGAGGCGCTAAACCAGTGTCAGCTATCCCCAGGTGACACCCGTAAGCCTGACAACGATTGAGGTCGTATAGATGCCAAAATTCGCTGCCAACCTTAGCCTGCTATTTACAGAGCTGCCATTGATCGAACGATTTGCAGCCGCTGCAAAGCAAGGTTTCAAGCAGGTTGAGATCCAGTTTCCTTACGAACTTCCAATCGAAGCTATTCGCTCCCAACTGGAGCAACACAATTTACAACTAATTCTGATTAACGTACCTGCCGGCGATTGGGCAGGTGGTGACCGCGGCATAGCGTGCCAACCTGACAGGAAAACAGAATTTCGCGCAGGCGTGGTGCTGGCGCTTGAATATGCACAGGCACTTCAAGTGCCGCAGGTTAATTGTTTATCCGGTATAGCCCCCCATACAGTTGCTTATACCGAGATTGAAGACACCTTTCTGGAAAACATCGCGTTCGCCGCAGATATGTTTGAAAAAGCCGGAGTTAAGGTATTGATGGAGGCCATTAATACACGTGATATCCCGGGATTCTGGCTAAATAACAGCCGACAGGCATTTGAAATCATAAAAAAACTGGATAAGCTCAACGTTGCATTTCAGTACGACGTGTACCATATGCAAATAATGGAAGGCGATCTGATAAATACCCTCAGAACAAATCTTGAACAGATTGCCCACATACAGATTGCAGATGTACCGGGCCGCCATGAACCCGGTACTGGAGAAATAAATTTTCCGAACCTTTTCAAGGCACTGGATGCTATGGGATACTCAGGCTTTGTCAGCCTGGAATATAATCCAGTTGGCCAAACGATTGACGGCTTGCGCTGGCTAAGCCAAACGGATCAATAAGCAGGTATCAAAGATGAGTCTACAGGCAGCTGCAGATCAGATGAATATGATTGAGAGAGCCTCCCCCCCGATGGATGTAGAGGAGATGGGTTCTCGTGCTAATCAGGATGATGTTGTTTATCACCAGTGGGCAACATTCCGAGTTGATAACGAGTTATACGGCATCGATGTTGTACAAGTAAAAGAAGTACTGCGCTACAGCGAAATTACTCCAGTACCTGGCTCAAACAACTACATCCTCGGCATTATCAACCTACGTGGTAATGTTGTTACTGTACTCGATACTCGCCAACTGTTTGGCCTGCCGCCAGTACCGGAAGATGACGATACCCGTATTATCGTGGTCGAGTTTAACGAGCAGGAAGTGGTTGGCATGGTCGTTGACAGCGTCGACGAAGTCATCAACCTGCCTCAGAACGACGTAGACCGCGCACCTAACGTTACCAGTGAAGAGTCCACTCGCCGCTTTGTACAGGGTGTTTGCTACAACGAAGGTGTACTGATCATCTTGCTGGATCTGGTAAAAATGCTGGTCAGCATCACGCCAGCAGATTATGACGCTGAACAGTCAGTATCGAATAGCTCGTTCTAACCGATACGCTAACGGACACTAAAGAATCGCCGGACATCAAATCCGGCGATTTTCGTTCAGATACAGTTTGCTCCGCATCATTCACCGATATGTACCGCGACATGTCTGATCGTACCGCCGCGACGATGCTCCCAGACAAAGACCCCCTGCCAACGCCCCAGCATCAGCTCATTATCCATAATCGGAATTGAAATAGAGGTATCGGTCAACGCCGAACGAATATGGGCCGGCATATCATCAGGCCCTTCCAGGGTATGGGTATAGTGACGATCACCTTCCGGCACCAGCCTCTGAATCCAGTGTTCAAGGTCAAACTGTGCGCTTGAGTCAGCATTCTCCTGAACAATCAGGCTTGCACTGGTGTGCTGGATAAACAGAGTACAGAGCCCCTCACGCACCCCACTCTCGTGAATCAGCGTACGCAGATGGCTGGTGATGTCGTAAAGCCCTTGCTTATGGGTATGAATGTCGAGTTTGGTAACCATAACAACTGCCTCCTTACAGAAGAAGGCAGCTTATCATCTGAATCAAAACAGTTACATGACTGCGACTTACATCACGCGATTCGTCGTCAGGTATTTGCTTCCGCTGTCTGGTCCGGTTCCATCTGCGTACAGCGTCACACCTGAACGTAGACAAATAGAAAGGCCTTCATGAGAAGCAGCCGTCTCCTCTGGCAGGAGCGATTCAACCATCGACTTCTCATCCAGCAGTTCCTGCTCGGTTGCCGTCATCCGCTGACGACTGAACTCATTGATAGGCAGCCCCTGAACAATCTGATAACGACCATAATCGCAACGCACCGGGAAGGAGTAGAAAATACCTTTAGCAATCCCATAGCTGCCATCGCTGACGATGCTCATACTGACGATCTCAGATACGCCTGTACCCAACACCCAGTCACGCATATGATCGATGATTGCCTGTGCGGCAGATGCAGCAGAAGAGGCACCACGTGCTTTGATGATCTCTCCACCACGGGTCTGGATGGTCGGGATAAACTGCTCTCGATACCAGTTAGTATCGATCTGCGCCATAGCCAGCTCACCAAGAATCTGAGCATGGTGGAGATCCGGGAATTGGGTTGTGGAGTGGTTCCCCCAAATGACAACACGATGGATATCTTTTGGGTTAGCCCCGGTATAGTTGGCCAGGATACCGCGCGCACGGTTGTGATCCAGCCGGGTCAGCGCGGTGAACTGGGATGGGCTCAGATCCGGCGCATTACGGCTTGCGATCAGTGCATTGGTATTTGCCGGGTTGCCGACCACCAGCACTTTAACATCGCGGTTAGCATGGTCATTCAGCGCACGCCCCTGGCGGGTAAATATCTCAGCATTAACCTCCAGCAGGTCACGTCGCTCCATACCCGGCCCACGTGGACGGGCGCCAATGAGCAGCGCGTAGTGGGCGTTATTAAAGCCGTTTTCAACATTATCGTGCAGGGTGATCGTATGCAGCAGCGGATAAGCGCAATCTTCAAGCTCCATGGCGATACCTCGCAGAGCTTCCATCGCATCGGGCAGGTCAATCAGCTGCAGAATAACCGGCTGATCTTTGCCCATCATCTCACCAGCAGCAATTTTAAAAAGCAGGCTGTTTGCGATACTGCCGGCAGCGCCGGTGATCGCTATGCGAACAGGCCGTCTCATGGGTATTACCTCTACTCGTTTTATTAGTTTTTATACCTTCGTTAGACGAAAGCATTAGAACTATAAAACGAAAGGGCCCCTGAATTACAACTCTATTTGAGACAAAAACAGCACTATTTGCGCCGAACAGGCCTGTAACATCAAAGGTTACAGGCTGTTTAAGGAAAGACTAACAGTTGTTTTCAAAACAACTACAGACTATTGACAGAATGATGTCGCAAAGGGACAAGCCCTTCGATTGCGGAGCGTATCTGATGCAGCATCGCATCCTTATCTCGACCCAACACACCTTTCAGAACCAGACTATTAGAGATGTGGTCGCTTCTGAAGATACTACGCTCCAGTTCGGTTGCCCCGATAAAGAGCTCCATCTCCGTAAACAACTCTTTCTGACTCAACATCTCGAACTCGCCGCCAAACCCGTCGCGCACGCGCTGCTCACCTTCACCACGGAAAAACAACACAAGTGTCGCGAGATAATCCGGCTGAGCAGCGTTTACCAAGCGAGCAGAATTCAGGGCATGCTGCTCACTGAACTGCCGCCCGCCCATGCCATTGATGATCATCACTGAGCTTTTCATGCCTGCCGCTTTAATCTTCAGCAGAGCATCCAGCGTCGACTGCCAGGTCTCCCCTTTAGCGATTTTGTCCAGCACCATATCATCGCCGCTTTCGGCTCCGACATAGAGAAGACCCAATCCCAGTTCCCGTAGCTCTGCTAGCTCATCAACACTTTTACGGCGAAGATTCCGAGGCAGACAATACGCCGACACGCGTGTCACCGAAGGCAGATAGGCTCGAATCGCTTCGAGAATCGTCTTGAGGCGTCGATACGACAGCGCCATAGCGTCCCCATCCGCAAGAAATACGCGGCGCACACCGGGCATCTGTTCGCCACAAGCAATAATCTCAGCCAGCACCTTATCTTCCGCTTTCGGACGAAATTTTTTCTGCGGTGCGGTGTACATATCGCAGAAAGTGCAGTGATTCCAACTGCAGCCATTGGTAACTTGCAAAATCAGCGAGTTACCTTCGCTGGGCGGACGAAACAGCGGCTCGATATATTCAACGGGTG
>Ga0213839_1001788_pt1 | contig 13083 bp, 8 predicted proteins | sample SWPATP21_FD_160075 | JGI IMG/M metagenome (GOLD analysis project Ga0213839, IMG submission 160075) | Coastal seawater microbial communities from Marineland, Florida, United States - SWPA TP2 #1 | ecosystem: Environmental > Aquatic > Marine > Coastal | place: USA: Florida | collected 2016-08-14 | reverse complement strand
CGACGGCGACGAGATCGCCGCAGGCACCGACCCCAACGACCCCGACACCGACGGCGACGAGCTCTCCGACGGCGAGGAGGTCCTCACCTTCCTCACCGACCCCCTCGACGACGACACCGACGACGACCTGCTCACGGATGGCGACGAGGTCCTCCTGCACGACTCCGACCCCACCCTCTTCGACACGGACGGTGGCTCGGTCGACGACGGCACCGAAGTCCTGATCCAGGGCACCGACCCCAACGACCCGTCCGACGACGTCCCACCGGTGGACTCCGACGGCGACGGCCTGTCCGACGACGACGAGACCGACATCCACGGCACCGACCCCAACGACCCCGACACCGACGAGGACGGCCTCACCGACGGCGACGAGGTCCTGTTCGTCGGCACCGATCCCCTCGACGACGACACCGACGACGACGACCTCCTCGACGGTGAGGAGATCGGCCTGGGCACCGACCCCCTCGACGACGACTCCGACGACGACGGACTCACCGACGGGCGCGAGGTCGATCTGGCCACCGACCCCCTCGACGACGACACCGATGAGGACGGGCTCCTCGACGGCGAAGAGGTCGACGTGCACAGCACCGACCCCCTCGACGACGACTCCGACGACGACGACCTCGACGACCGGGCCGAGGTCGAAGACCACCTGACGGACCCCAACGACGCCGACACCGACGACGACGGCCTCGACGACGGCGTCGAGATCGACGTGGAGAGCACCGACCCCCTCGACGACGACACCGACGACGACGGGCTCCTCGATGGCGAAGAGGTCGACGTCCACGGCACCAGCCCGCTCCTGGAGGACACCGACTTCGGCGGCGTGCCGGACGGCGAAGAAGTGGCCCGCGGAAGCGACCCCCTCGATCCCGACGACGACATCGAGGACCGCGACGGCGACGGCCTGAGCAACGACGACGAGGTCGACCTCTACGACACCGACCCCGACAACCCCGACACCGACGGCGACGGCCTGTCCGACGGCGACGAGGTCCTGGTCCACTTCACCGACCCCACGTCCGCAGACCCCGACGGCGACGGCCTCACCGACCCCGACGAGCTCAACCGGATGACGGATCCCTTCGATCCCGACACCGACGGCGGGGGCACCAACGACGGCGACGAGGTCTTCGCCGGCACCGACCCCCTCGACCCGTCCGACGACAGCCCGATCCTCGACGCCGACGGCGACGGACTCACCGACGACGAGGAAGCCATCCTCGGCACCGACCCCAACAGCCCCGACAGCGACGGCGACCGCCTCACGGACTTCGCAGAGGTCCGGGAGGAGGGCACCGACCCCCTCGACGCCGACACCGACGACGACGGGCTCGAGGACGGCGACGAGGTCCTCGACATCACCAGCGACCCCCTGGACCCCGACACCGATGGCGACCTGGTCATCGACGGCCTCGAGGTGAACACCTACGGCACCGACCCGCTGCTGGCCGACACCGACATGGGGGGCACCGACGACGGCGCGGAGATCGGCCTCGGCACCGACCCCCTCGACCCCTCCGACGACATCCCCATCGTCGACACCGACGGCGACGGCCTCCCCGACCTCCTCGAGACCAGCGTCACCTACACCGACCCCCTCGACCCCGACACCGACGACGACGGGCTCGAGGACGGCGAGGAGATCTTCGTCTACACCACCGACCCCCTGGCCTTCGACACCGACCTCGGCGGCGTGGGCGACGGCGACGAGGTCCAGGCCGGCACCGACCCCCTCGACCCCTCCGACGACATCCCGGTGGCGGTCGACACCGACGGCGACGGCCTCTCCGACGACGACGAGGTGAACATCCACCTCACCGACCCGCTGCTCTTCGACACCGACGGTGGCGGCGTGGGCGACGGCGAGGAAGTCCTGGTCGGCACCGATCCCCTCGACCCCTCCGACGACCTCCCCGGCGACGACCGGGACAACGACGGGCTGTCCGACGTGGCCGAGGAGACCATCTACAACACCGATCCCGACAACCCCGACACCGACGGCGACAGCCTGTCCGACGGCGTCGAGGTCCTCACCACCGGCACCGATCCGACCTCGGCCGACCCGGACGCCGACGGCCTCACCGATCCGGAAGAGCTCGCCCAGAACACCGATCCGTTCCTCGCCGACACCGACGGCGACGGGCTCCTCGACGGCGCGGAGGTCAACGACCACGGAACCGACCCCCGGCTCATCGACAGCGACGACGACGACCTCGGCGACGGCTTCGAGGTCAACGACCTCGGCACCGATCCCCTCGATGAGGACTCCGACGACGACGAGCTCGACGACGGCGACGAGGTCCGCATCGGCACCGAGCCCCTCATCGACGACACCGATGGCGACGGCCTGCTGGACGGCCACGAGGAGTTCGTCGTCGGCACGGATCCCCTCATCGCCGACACCGACCAGGGCGGCGTCAACGACGGCACCGAGATCGTCAACGGGACCGACCCCCTCGACCCCACCGACGACCTCCTCGACGGAGACACCGACGGAGACGGCCTCACCGACGACGACGAGCTCGACGTCCACGGCACCGACCCCGACAACCCCGACACCGACGGCGACGGCCTCTCCGACGGCGACGAGGTCCTCGTCCACGGCACCGAGCCGCTGGTCCAGGACACCGACGGCGATGGCCTGTCCGACGGCGACGAGGTCCTCGTCCACGGCACGGAGCCCCTCGACCCCGACACCGACGACGACGGCATCGACGACGGTGACGAGCTCGGCATCGGCACCGACCCCCTCGACGAGGACACCGATGCCGACGGTCTGGTCGACGGCGACGAGCGGGCTCGGGGCACCAACCCCCTGTCCAGCGACACCGACGGCGACCAGCTCTCCGACGGCGACGAGGTCCTCGAACACCTCACGGATCCCCTCGCCCTCGACAGCGACGCGGACGGCCTGAACGACGGCGAGGAGGTCAACACCCACGGCACGGACCCCAACGACCCCGACACCGACGGCGGCGGCGTGGAAGACGGCGACGAGGTCGCGCGGGACACCGATCCCCTCGACCCCAGCGACGACCTGACCGGCACCCCCACCGACGAGCCCCCCGGAGCGGTCGACGGCGGGAAGCTCACCGGTGGTGGGGGCTGCGGCTGCGCCAGCTCGGGCCCGTCCGCCTCGTTCGCCCTGCTGCCGCTGCTCGCCGGACTGCTCCTCCGCCGCCGTCGCAGCGGACCGTGACGCGTCGAACCGGCCCGCGCGCCACATGGCGTGGTGCGGGGGCCTGGCGCACGCGAAACATGCCGCAACATTCCGGGCCCCCGGGAACAGCCCCCCTCAACACGGCGGTCAGCCAGCATCTTCCTGGCAACCCGAGCCGACTGTCCCATGTCTCACACATCCTACGTTCCGCCCCTGAGGCAGTTGACCTCTGCGTAGGGACCGACTACCTTCCGGCCCGGTTGCGCACATTGCGCGCCAGGAGGAGGCCCAATGCGCCGTTTCATGGTTTTCGCTATCGCGATGATGGTTTCCGTCGGCATGGTGTCCGACGCCGAGGCCGGCAAGAAGAAGAAGAAGGGCGGTGATGACTCCGCCGACGAAGACAAGGGGCTCGAGCTCAACCTCGACTCCGGCATCGAGTCCGTGGACTCGATCTTCAAGAAGGCTCAGGCCCCGATGGACACCCTGCACAACGCCGAGATGAAGCTCGACGCCGTGCCCGCGTCCGTCAACACGGCCCTCGGCCTCGGTGAGGGCACCCCCCTCGCTGACGCCCTCGCCGAGCTGAAGACGAAGGCCGAAGGCAAGATCAAGGTCGGCATGGAGGACGGTGGCGTCCCGAAGGTGTCCCTCGAGGACGGCGTGCCGGACGACGTCAAGGCCGCTGTGGAGGGTCTGAACACCTCCGTGTCCGAGGCGGTCTCCGCCGTCATGGGCCTCACCGAGGTTCCCGGCCAGGTCACCGCGGTCATCGACGAGGCCAAGGCCTTCGACCCGACGTCCATCAAGCCCGTCACCGCCGTGCCGAAGGCCACCAAGGCCATCGGTGGCAACCTGAAGGTTCTCGGCGCTGTCCCCGGCGAGGTCCAGGCCCTCGGCGAGAGCCTCGACAACATCAAGAAGGAGCTGCTCAACGGCCTCAACGGCTGATTGCGCATCTCTACTGGGGGGCCTCGGCCCTCCGGGCAAGCAGGCGGACCGGGGTCACCCCGGTCCGCCTTCGTGCGTCGATGAGGACCCGATGAAGCTGCACCTGGTGGACGGAACCTTCGAGCTGTTCCGAGCGTTCTACAGCAAGGCCCCCAAGGCCACCAACCAAGACGGGCTCGAGGTCGGAGCGGTCCAGGCCCTGATGCGCTCCATGCTCTCGCTCCTCGACGAAGACGACTGCACCCACGTCGGGATCGCCTTCGACCGGGTCATCGAGTCGTTCCGCAACGACCTCTTCGAGGGCTACAAGACGGGCAGCGGCATCGATCCGGAGCTCCTGGGGCAGTTCCCCCTCGCCGAACAGGCCGCCCGCTCCATGGGGCTCGTGGTGTGGCCCATGGTCCGCTACGAGGCCGACGACGCTCTGGCCACGGCAGCCACCCGCTTCGGCCCCGACGGAGATGGAAGCGCCTCCCAGGTCGTCCTGTGTTCCCCCGACAAGGACCTCGCCCAGTGCGTGCGCGGCGACAGGGTCGTCCTCCGAGACCGGATCCGCAAGAAGGAGCTCGACGAAGACGGTGTCCGCGAGAAGTTCGGCGTCCGTCCCTCGGCCATCCCCGACTACCTGGCCCTCGTGGGCGACGCCGCCGACGGCATTCCGGGCATTCCCCGCTGGGGCGCCAAGTCCACCAGCCAGCTCCTGGACGCCTTCGGCTCGATCGAGGCCATCCCGGCCGACCCCGGAGCCTGGGGCGTGAAGGTCCGCGGTGCCGCCACCCTGGCCGAGAACCTCGCCGCGCACCGCAACGAGGCCCTGCTGTACCGCACCCTCGCCACCCTGGTGACCGACGTGCCCCTCCCCCAGGAGAGCCTCGAGGATCTACGCTGGCAGGGCGCCGATCGAGAGGCACTCAGTACCTTCTGTTCTAGAATCGGCTACGACAGGTTCCTCGATAGGGTACCTGCGTTTCGCACGGAATAGGCTCCTCGGCTGAGGGGCTTCTCCCATCGCATTCAGCCACGAGGGGTCCTCCCCCGTCCGGCACCACGACTCGGAGGCACACGATGCTCACAGCGCTCTTCCTCATGTCCCAGATGGCCTTCGGCGGCGAGCTCGCCGGCGTCACCCTCCCTGACACGGCCTCCGTGGGCGGCGAGTCCCTCGTGCTCAACGGCATGGGCCTCCGGGAGAAGTTCTTCATCGACGTGTACGTGGGCGGCCTGTACGCCAAGGCCAAGTCCAAGGATGCCAAGGCCCTCATCGCCGCCGACGAGCCCAAGCGCATCGTCATGCACTTCATCTACAGCTCCGTGCCGAAGGACAAGATGGTCGCCACCTACCGCGACGGCTTCGCGTCCAACGGCGGCGGCTACGAGTCCGAGATCGCCACCCTCTCCGGCTGGCTGACCGACCTGACCACCGGTGACCAGATCATCATCGACTACGTCCCCGGCACCGGCACCACCTTCACCGTGAAGGGAGAGAAGAAGGGCACCATCGAGGGCGCCGGCTTCATGAAGGCCCTGTGGGCCGTGTACCTCGGCGACTCCCCCCCCACCCGCGCATTCAAGTCAGGAATGCTCGGCGAATGATCCAGCCACGAGGCGGTCGGTCGGCGGTTAGTGGGGGGCCCGGAGTGCCCCCATGCTGCTACGTCGCCTGTCCCCTGCTGCCACGCTCCTCGCCCTGACGGGGTGTGGAGCCTCCGAGCTCACGCGGCTCGAGACCGAGCAGCGAGCCCTCGAGACCGAGGTTGCGACCCTCCGCCAGACCGTGGAGGACCTGCGCGGGGAGATGCAGCGAAAGGGCGTGATCCGCGCCGGTCCCGGCGGTCCCCGCCCCAAGGCCGCGGGTGCACTCGCCCCCGAGAACGACCTTAGCCTGGACTTCACCCTGGAGGTCACGCGCTCGGAGACGGACCGGGCGGTCCGCTTCGTCAGCCAGCCCGAGGTCCGGTCCGACACCGTCTGCGGCTGGCGGGTCGGTCTGCAGCACCTCGAGTCCATCGCGGACTTCACGCTGGAGAAGGCCAGCCTCGGCCGGTCCAGCCCCCTCGTGGCCTCCATCGACGACGTGCCGCTGGTGCCGCACTCCGCCCCCAGCCGCTACGCGGACGCCTGCGACGGCGCCTTCCGCCACCAGAGCAAGTACCTCTTCTACAGCCCCCCCAAGCTGGCCGACGGCTCCGCTCTGCAGGTGGTGCTCTCCGAAGAGCTGCCGCTGCCGGACGAGGAGGGACGTCCTCGCTTCTGGGTCTACCCGGGCACCACCCTCACGATCGCTGCGTCGGGCACCTGGGATGCCGAGACGTGGGGCGCGGCGCACCTCGTCTACGACCTGCGCCTCCGCAACGTCGGCCTCCCCAACAAGCCCAGCGCCACCTCATCGGGGGCCGTCACCCTGGCCCTCCCCGACGCCGAGCTCACCGGCGGCGCCCAGCCTACCTGGCGCGGCTCGGAGCCCCTGACGGGCAGCGGCCCTTGGACCATCACCATCTCCTCCCCCTCCGACGGACCCTTCGTGCTGATCGAAGGCCTGGCCATCGGCAACGGCGGCTGGGCGTCGGTCGTCACCAGCAAGCAGCACGACGGAGGGGGCGAGTGAGAACCCTGCTCCTGGTGCCGCTGCTCGCCGGATGCCTCGACCACCGGCGCCAGGCCCTCGACCGCGACATCGAGTCCCTGCAGCGCGAGGCTGCTCAGCTCCAGTCCGAGGCCGACGAGCTCACCGAGCTGCTGGCCAATGCGACCCCCGCCACCCAGGCGGTGCGCAAGGAACTCGACGCCCCCGACTTCGATCTCGGCGCGCCCCTCCCCCAGGGTCACCCCACCCGCCCCGACGTCCTGCTCCTGTCGATCGACACGCTACGCGCCGACCACCTGGGCACCTATGGCTACAAGGAGGCCACGGGGCGCGACACCAGCCCCTTCCTCGACCGCCTCGCCAGCGAGGGCACGGTGTTCGAGCAGGCCTGGTCCCCCACCTCGTGGACGCTCCCGAGCCACACCAGCATGCTCTCCGGCATGCTCCCCGACCACCACGGCGTCATCGACGACCACCTGAAGATCCCGGCCGACCTCCCCATGGTCCAGGAGACATTCAAGGAGGCCGGCTACGGCACCATCGGGGCTGTGGCCACCCTCTTCGTCAGCAGCCGCTTCGGCTTCGACAGGGGCTTCGACGAGTTCAACGACTTCGGCGTGAAGACGAAGGCGATGAACAACCTGTCCATCGTCGACGCAGACCACGTCTTCCACAGCGCGCTCCACGCGGCCCAGAAGGAGTCCAACGGCAAGGCCCTGTTCGTGTTCCTGCACGTCTACGATGCCCACTACGGCTACGACGCGCCGCCGCCCTACAACGAGCTCTTCGACCGTCCTCCCACCTGGGAGGACCAGAGGTACAAGACCTACCACGCCTACCTGCGCAAGGGCCTGCCGAGCGAAGACCAGATGGCCCACCAGGTCGCCCAGTACGACGAAGAGATCCGCTACGTCGACGCCATGTTCGAAGAGCTCGTCACCACGTGGCGGGCCTCCGGCCGGGAGCTCATCGTCGCCGTCACCGCCGACCATGGAGAGGAGTTCGGCGAGCGCGGCTCCTGGGGCCACGCCCACACCCTGTTCCCCGAGCAGACCCACGTGCCGCTCATCGTCAACGGCCCCGGCATCCGCACCCAGCGGGTGTCGGACCGCATCGGCACGGAGGACATCGCCCCCACCCTGGCCGAGCTCGCCGGCCTCTCCTTCCCCACCGCCGACGGCGCCAGCCGCGCCAAGCAGCTGCAGCGCGGCGGTCCTGCCCCCTACGGCAAGAGCGCGGAGCTCGCCTCCACCTACCGCAAGGACACGATGATGGTGCGGTACCACGACGCCCCTTGGGACCTGACCATCGATCTCCGCGGCAAGAAGCGGATGCTGTGCCGGCTCGACACCGATCCGGACTGCACCACCTCCGTGTACAAGGAGAACGCCGAGCTCGGCGACAAGATGTTCGGGGACTGGCTGCGGGCCTATGGCGCCGACTGGACGGTGCTCCGCAGCGGCGACCTCCAGGTCGACCGCGGGGTGGTGTTCCGGGGCACCGAGCGGGGCCAGGGAATCGTGCCCGTGCGCGCGGGGGATCGCCTGGCGGTCATCCCCGGAGACGCCCTGGTGGGCTTCCGCACCGACCCCAATGCCTCTCCGATCGGGCCCTGGCAGCCCTACGGCGGCACCGTGCCTGGAGCCGGCTGTCCCGTTCGCTACGATGGCCACTACCTCAACGACGCGGGCCTCGGCGAGAAGACCGAGGAGGAGAAGGAACAGCTCGTGCTCCTCGGCTACCAAGAAGACGACACCGTGTCCGGTGGCCCCTGGGGACCCGCCCCCTGCGAGCCCTCCGCTCCGTGACCACGGACTCCACCACCGCCATCCAGGGAGGTCGACGCTCCGACCCCGAGGAGGTCGCCCGAGACCGCCCCAAGGTGTTCACCCCCGGCAGCCCCGTCGGGATGCACCTGCGGGTAGAGCGGGTGGTCCGCATCGGGGGCGACCGGATCATCTACCTGGTCAACAACCACAACCCCCGCTGGCACTCCAAGAAGTGCTGGTCCTGCGGCAACAAGCAGTCACCGCCACGGGCCCAGGCCTGCACCTACTGCAGCCGTCCCCTGGGTCCTCGCCGCTTCCTGATGAGCGCCCGCTGGAGCGCCGGCTCGGCCCTGGAGTACCAGGCCTACGCCCACCGACGGCTCCGCTCCCGCTCCCTCGGCGAGCCCCTCGCGCTGTACCGGTACCGGGAACAGCTCCTCGCCTGCTTCGCCTGGGCCGGGGACCAGCTGCTGATCAACGAGCCGGCCCCCCTCCCGGCCGCCACCGTGCTCTCCCTGACCTTCCAGATCGCCGATGCGCTGGCCACCCTCCACGCCCACGGGGTCCTGCTGGAGAAGCTCGCCGCCCACCAGGTGCTGCTCCATCCCTCCGGCTCCGCGCGCCTGTTCGATCTCGAGGTGAAGCGGCTGGTCGATCGACCCCTCCCCGCCAACGACGACCCCACCTCGCCCCCCCTGAAGGATCTGCGCGAGCTGGCCTCCATGATGGTCCGCTGGGTCGACCCTGCCGACCGGGACATCATCGAGTACCTCCAGTCGGTGCGGCGCGGCCAGTACCGCACCGCCGACGCCCTCGCCGCCGGGGTCAGCACCTTCGCCTGGTCCAGGCAGGTCGCCGAACCCACCCACAGCGTGGCCAGCATCTCCGACACCGGCATCGTCCGCCGGGAGAACGAGGACGCCTGGGGCTGGCGCCGGCTCCGCACGCCCACCCGCAGCCAGCCCGGGCTCACCGCCTACGTCGTCGCAGATGGCATGGGGGGGCACGGACACGGCGCCGAGGCCAGCGCCCTGGCCGTGCGCACGGTGCTGCGCACCCTCCGTCGCGCCCTCCCCGACGACGGAAGCCTCGCAACCCCCGAGCAGCTCGAGCTCATCCTCCACGACGCCATGGAGGCCGCCAACGAGGCGGTGGTGCTGGTGAACGAGGAGCGCGGCCTGGAGATGGGCACCACGCTGGTCGCACTGCTGCACCAGGGGGCCAACGTCCTGGTCGGCAACCTCGGCGACTCCCGCGCCTACCTCCTTCGCGGCGGCGAGATGCGCCAGCTCACGGAGGACCACAGCCTGGTGGGCGCTCGGGTCGCCGCCGGCAAGCTCACCCGGGAGGAAGCCCGAAACCACCCCCAGGCCAACGTGCTCCTCCACTACCTGGGCCGTGAGCGCGACGCCGACGCCGACGTGTACCAGCTCGACGCCAAGCCCGGCGACCGCTTCCTGCTGTGCACCGACGGCCTGTGGGGCCAGGTCGACGGCCGCCGGCTGGCCACCCTCCTCTCCGAGCACCGCGACCCCCGACGCACGGTCCGCCGCTTGCTCCGCTCCGCCAACGACGCCGGCGGCCCCGACAACATCACCGCCATGCTCATCGACGTCCCCCGTCCGGGCGAGCGCCCGTGAGCGAGGAGCGCGCCGGTGTGATCGGTGCCCTGACCCGGCGCTTCCCCGACTCGCTCGTGTTGGTCTTCGCCATGGTGGTGCTGGCCCAGCTCGCCACCTACGTCATTCCGTCGGGCCGCTTCGAGCGGGCCCCCGTGGACCAGGCCTGGGAGGATGCCCGGGTCCTCACCCTCGCCGAGGACGTTCAGGAACCGGCCCTTCCCGCTGGCACCGTCCTGAGGCTGCCGGCCGGCACGACCGAGGCGTCCCCGGGTCGCAAGGTGGTCGCGGGCTCCTACCACACGGTCGACGCCGACCCCCTCCCCTGGCACACCTTCCTCACGGCCCTGCCCAAGGGGCTGGAGAAGGCCGCCGACATCATCTTCTTCGTGTTCCTGGTGGGCGGCGTCATCCACGTCATCAAGCGCACGGGAGCCATCGACGCCCTCATCGGCAGCGCCATCGCGCGGCTGCGGCACCGCCCCCTGCTCCTCGTAGGGGGCATGGTCTCGCTCTTTGCCGTTGGCAGCTCCACCATCGGCATGGCCGAGGAGTACATGCCCTTCATCCCCATCCTGGTGGCCATGTGCCTGGCCCTGGAGATGGACGCGGTGGTGGCCGTGGGCATCGTCTACGTGGGGGCCGGGGTCGGCTACGGCGCGGCGGCCCTCAACCCCTTCACCATCCTCATCGCCAAGGACATCGCCGAGCAGGACCCGGGGGTGTTCTTCTGGCCACGCTGGGGCATCCTGGCCGTGTGCATCGCCATCGGGACCCACCACCTGCTCACGTACGGGCGACGCATCCAGGCCGATCCGTCCGCCAGCTACGTCATCGACGTGGACTACGACGACGGCAGCTTCGCCATGCCCGACGACGTCGCCCTGACCCCCGCGCGCGGCGCCATCCTCGGCCTGTTCGTGGCGATGATCGGCGTGTTCGTGTGGGGGGTCGACGCCCACGGCTGGTACCTCACGGAGCTGGCGGGCCTGTTCCTCGCGCTGGGGCTCGCCGCGGCGGCCATCGGCCGGCTCTCCCCCAACGAGACGGCACGGGCCTTCACCCAGGGGGCCAGCGAGCTCACGTCGACGGCGCTGCTCATCGGGGTCGCCCGCACCATCGAGGTGGTCCTCTCCGACGGCGTCGTCATCGACACCATCGTCCATCACATCGCCCAGCTCCTCCAGGGGGCCGACAGCCTGGGGGCCCTGGCACCGGTGGTGGGGGCCTGGGGAATGCTCGCCGTGCAGTCGGTCTGCAACGTCCTCATCCCCAGCGGAAGCGGCCAGGCCTATGTGACCATGCCGATCATGGCCCCCCTGGCCGACCTGGTCGGGGTCGTCCGGGAGACGGCGGTGCTCGCCTACCAGTTCGGCGACGGCTTCACCAACATGGCGGTCCCCACCAACGCGCTGCTGATGGGCATGCTGGGCCTGGCCCGCGTGCCCTACGTGGTCTGGCTCCGCTTCATCGTGCCGCTGCTCGTGAAGATCTACGCCGTCGCGCTGCTCGTGCTGGCCTGGGCCGCCTGGGTGCAGCTGGCCTGACGACCTACGCGGCCGCGGCCGTGGGGGTGACCATCATGCTCTCGAGGACGGCCAGGAACACGCTGTAGGCGTCTTCCTCCCGCCCGAGCTCGTGGAGCACGCGGGCGTAGGTCAGGGCTTCCCGCACCGACAGCTCGCCCTCGATGAGGGTCACCTTCGCCTGCAGACCCCACGGCTGGAGCAAGGCGACACACGCCTGCTCGTCGACCGGCAACAGCTCCCAGAGCGTCTGCTTGAACTGCTCGAACATGGGACCTCCTGAGCGCATCGCCATGGATGCGCTGGGTGAAAGGCTCGTGGAGGGGATGGGAACCACCACGAGCGGCGGCGAGAGGCAAAACCGACCCACCGTCCACTTTTAGCCTACACACCTTTTCGACCCGCCGTCCAGTTTCTTGAAGCCAACCGACAGCGATCCGCACCACCAGCCGATCCTCCGCGATCGCCGGGGACATTCGATCCGTGGGGATCCCGGGTGCCTCCCCCGAAGTGGGCCGATGGCTACTTGGTGGCCTCGATGGGCACCCAGTACTCGAGGCCGCGGGTCGTCTCTCCCTGGGCCTGCACGAGGCGGGTCGGTCCCACGTCGGGGGCGTCCTTCTTGCCGAGCATCGTGATGCGGCCCGCGTGGTGGTAGGAGCCGTTCTGGAACAGCGCGGACGCCGTGGCGTCTCCGGTCAGCGCCCACACGCGCTCGACCATGTAGCCTTCCTCGAAGTCGAAGATGCTGACGCCGATCATGTCCGTCTTGTAGTTGATCATCGTCTCACCGGCGCGGGGGTCCGGGATGGGCATCGCCACCACGCCCTTGCCGATGGACTGCACCAGGACGTGGCCCTTGTAGCGGTTGAGGTAGTGGACCACCATGCTGGAGCCCGAGACGCCGCTGATGCTCGGGGGAACCGGCATGGTCATCAGGTTGGAGTTGTACTCCATCCACTTGCCCTCGTGGAGCTGGTTGCCCTTGCGGAGCTTCATGTCGAAGCCCACCACCACCCGGCTCATGATCTGCCGCAGGGTCTCCGAGATCTCGGCGGTCCGCCGGTTGTCCTCGTTGACGTCCTCGAGGTCGATGTTCACCACCCGCCCGTCGTCGGCCACCTGGAGCTGCAGCCGGGCGTCGGTCAGCTTGGCGTCGATCTCGTCGAGGACGGCCGTGCCCGCCTCGATCTTCCGCTTGGCGCGATCGTTGCGGAAGGGCACCGCCTGCACGCCGATGTCCTCCATGACGCAGTCGACCTCCCACCGCTTGCGGCGCAGCTTGGCGGACTTGTTGCACCGGAGGATGGCGCGGATCTGCATCGCATTGGCCCGGATCTCGAGGTCCTCCTCCTTCTGCAGCATCATGGGGAAGGGCAGGCCGATCTCCGTCTCGACGAACCACCGGGTGTCGTCCCAGCGCGCGAACAGGTCGCCGTAGACGACGATCTCCTCGAACAGG
>Ga0213839_1001787_pt1 | contig 13085 bp, 9 predicted proteins | sample SWPATP21_FD_160075 | JGI IMG/M metagenome (GOLD analysis project Ga0213839, IMG submission 160075) | Coastal seawater microbial communities from Marineland, Florida, United States - SWPA TP2 #1 | ecosystem: Environmental > Aquatic > Marine > Coastal | place: USA: Florida | collected 2016-08-14 | reverse complement strand
CGACGCCCGACGCCCGACCGCCGACGACCGACGCCCGACGCCCGACTGCCGACGCCCGACTGCCGACTGCCGACGCCCGATGACCGGCTGCCGATAGCCGACGCCGGCTGCCGACGGCCGACGGCCGATGACCGACTGCCAACTGCCGACGACCGACGGCCGATGACCGACGACCGACGCCCGCTTGTTGGCTGGCAGCTGGCTTGCTGCCCCGTCGTAGGCCCTACCGACGTCGACAGGGCCGCGACCTGCTCCGACGAACCCCGCCGAAGCCTCGGACCTACGCCTCGGCGACCGGGGCCGCCGCAGTGGCCGTCGGCGCCGGCGCGTCGGCCGGGATGACGCCGTGGAACTGCAGCACCTCGTGCTGGATCTGGGCGGCCAGCTCCGGGTTGTCCTTCAGGTACTGGCGGGCGTTCTCCTTGCCCTGGCCCAGCCGCTCGTCGCCCTTGGCGTACCAGGAGCCGCTCTTCCGCACGGCACCAGCCTGCACACCCATGTCGATGAGCTCGGCATCCTTCGACACGCCCTCGCCGTAGTAGATCTCGAACTCGGCCTGACGGAAGGGAGGCGCCATCTTGTTCTTGGTGATCTTGATCTTCGTGCGGTTGCCGATGATCTCGTCGCCCTTCTTGATGGAGCCGATGCGGGTGATCTCCATGCGGACGGAGGCGTAGAACTTGAGCGCCTTGCCGCCGGAGGTGGTCTTCGGGCTGCCGAACATCACGCCGATCTTCTCGCGGATCTGGTTGATGAAGATGACGGTGCAGTTGGACTTGTTGATGGCGCCGGTGAGCTTCCGCAGCGCCTGGCTCATGAGACGGGCCTGGGCACCGGGCTGCACATCGCCCATGTCGCCCTCGAGCTCGGCCCGGGGGACGAGTGCGGCGACGGAGTCGATGACCACGACGTCGATGGCGTTGGAGCGCACGAGGGTCTCGGCGATCTCGAGGGCCTGCTCGCCGTGGTCGGGCTGGGAGATGAGCAGCTCGTCGACCTTCACGCCGAGGTTGCGGGCGTAGTTGACGTCGAGGGCGTGCTCGGCATCGACGAAGGCAGCGGCGCCGCCGGCGGCCTGGGCCTGGGCGACGGTCTGCAGGGCGAGGGTCGTCTTCCCGGAGGCTTCCGCTCCGTAGATCTCCACGACCCGGCCGCGGGGGACGCCGCCGATGCCGAGGCAGATGTCGACGGTGAGGGACCCGGTCGAGATGGACTCGACGGCCGGGAGCTCAGCGTCGCCGTAGCGCATGATGGCGCCCTTGCCGAACATGCGCTCGATGGAGGAGATGGCTTGGTCGATGGCCTTGCTACGGTCGTTCTTGGACATGGTGTCCTCTCTGTTGCGGGAGGGGTGGGAAGGCTGGGCGAGGGGGAGGCTCCCCCTCGAAGGGCGTTGCGCTAGACGAGTTGTCTTGTAGGGGTGCCGGAGGGGGCGGGCCCCCTCATGGCCAGGTGTCGGAGGAGCTCGAGGGCGGCTCCGACGCTGAGGGACTGGACCCGGGCCCGGTTGCCCGGGAGGCGGAGCCGACGATGGGTGGTGCCCTGGGCACTGCTGATGGCGACGTGGACGGTGCCGACGGGCTTCTCCTCGGTGCCGCCGCCCGGGCCGGCGATGCCGGTGATGCCGATGCCGAAGGAGGTGCCGGCACGCTCCCGGACACCCTCGGCCATCTGCCGCGCGACGGGCTCGCTGACCGCGCCATGCTCGGCGAGGGTGGCCTCGGAGACGCCGAGCTGGGCGATCTTCGCCCCGTTGCTGTAGGTGATGCGGCCCTCGAGGAACCAGGTGCTGGCCCCGGGAACGCTGGTGCAGGCTGCGGACAGCTGCCCGCCAGTGCAGGACTCGGCCACGGCGAGGGTGGCGCCCCCGGTGGCGAGGTGGTCGGCCACGACCTCCACGAGGCTGCCGCCACCATCGTGGAGCCCCAGGTCGGCCCCGGACATGCCGATGGATGCGAGGCCCTCGACCGTGAAGGTCCACCGGCCGATGGCACCCGCGATGCGCTCGACGATGGCTCGAGCGGCCGCCGCGCCGACCCGGGGGCCGAAGCGGAGCTTGATGTGGTTCTCGGGGAGCTTGGTGCGGTAGGAGAGCACGGCGCCCTCCTCCTCGAAGCGACCGAGGGCCTCCTGGAGGTTGGACTCGCCGACGCCGGTGGTGCGGAAGGTGACGAGGCGGGCCTCGGGGAGATCCAGACGCAGCTGGAGCCGCGGCTTCACCTGCTCGTGGAACATCGCCTTCATCTCGCGGGGGACGCCGGGGAGGCAGACGAACCAGCAGGCGCCCTGCTCGAAGGCGAAGCCGGGGGCGGTGCCGTGGTCGTTGTCGACCCGCTCGGAGCCGAGGGGGAGCAGCGCCTGCTTCTTGTTGACCTCGGGCATGCGACGGCCGAACGCCGCGTAGCGGGCCTCGAGGGCGGCCAGGGCATCGGGGTCGAGCGCCAGGGGCCGGTCGAAGGCCTCGGCGACCGCGAGGCTCGTGAGGTCGTCATCGGTGGGACCGAGGCCACCGGTGCAGATGCACACGGTGGGGACGCCCAGGGAGCCATGGGCGACGTCCGCCCGGTGGACGATGTGCTGGAAGGCCTCCACGAGATCGCCCAGGCGGTCGCCCACCGAGTGGTGGCGCACCACATCGAAGCCCAGCTCGGTGAGCTTGGTGGCCAGCCAGGCGGCGTTGGTGTCGGCCACCTGGCCGGTGACCACCTCATCCCCCTGGGAGAGGAGCTCGACACGGGGTCGGTGGTTGGTGTTGGCGAGGGGGGAGGGCATGGGGGTCCTGAACACGTGTGCAGCAACCTACCAAGGTCCAGCGACCGCGTCCACTGTTTTTGAGGACAGAATCTGACCGACTAGGTATTGAATTGGCGCAATCGGGTCGTGATCGATGCGCTGGAGTATGCTCTCAGCCCGATTGGAGGACCGGTGGGGCGTGTGGTGGGCCTGGACGTGGGCACGAAGACGATCGGCGTGGCGTTGTCGGACCCGACCCGGATGCTGGCCTCGCCCGTCCACACCGTGTCCCGCAAGGGGGTGAGGAAGGACATCGAGGCGCTCGTCACCTTGCTCGACGGCAAGGGGGTCGACGCAGCGGTCGTCGGCCTGCCCCTCGAGCTCGACGGCAGCGAAGATCGCTCGGCCCGCCTCGCGCGGCAGGTCGGCGAGGCCCTGTCCGGTGCCACGGACTGGCCCGTCTTCTACGTCGACGAGCGCTTCTCCTCCGTGGACGCCGAGCGGCAGCTCATCGCTGCAGGAATGTCCCGGCAACGCCGTAAGGAGGTCATCGACCAGCAGGCGGCGGTGCTCATCCTCCAGTCCTGGCTGGATCATCCGGAGCTTCAACATGGCGAATGAGCTGGCGAAGATCGTGGTGGCGGCCGGGGTCGCGCTGGTCGCGGGCCTGGTGGTCGGAGGCATGGGGCCCCGGGCCGAGCTGCGCGCCCTCCAGGTACGGATGGACGCCATGCAGGAGGTCGACTGCGGCCCCAACCGCCTCCCCGCCGAGCTCGCGGGGGTCCTCCAGGGGCGTCCCTGGGAAGACGGAGCCCCTCCCTCTCCCAGGACCGGGCGTACCGAGCCGGAGCGCGAGGAAGAGCCGGAGCCCGTCGGTCGTCCCCCCCGGCCGAGCTCTGATGGCGCCGAGGTCGTCGTCGTGGGGGAGGACGGCCGCGAGCGCATCCTCACCGAGGACGACAGGGAGGAGGTCGTCGAGAACCTCGACATGGCCCGCGAGGCGATCGAGATCCGCAACCGCCAGGCGTGGCGCGCCCTCGACGAGCAGGTTCGCCCCACCCCGGAGCAGCGGGCCCGGATCGAGACGGCCGTGGCCGACATGAACGCCGAGCTGGTCAACGTGGCCGACGCCCTGGTCCAGACCGTCGAGGGAGGCGAGCCTCCCGAGCGGCGCGACATGATGGTGTTCGCGGCCGACGCCCTCGAGACGATGATCGCCACCGAGGATGCCATCTACAACAGCCTCACCCCCGAGCAGCGCCTCGACGTCGACGACAAGGTCCTCGATCCCACGTCCTACGTCGACGCCTCGGTGGTCGACGTCCTCCAGTCCCTCGAGGACCTGTGAATGCGTGACGTGTTCCTCATCGCGCAGTTCGAGCTGTTCCGCGCGATCCGGACCTGGCGGGCCGTCGCTCTCGTGTTGCTCTACGCCGTCGCCACCATCGGCGCCGGCTACCTCTTCGCCAACGCCATCGGTCTCGCCGAGAAGGCCCTCGCCGAGTCCCTCGGGGTCGCGGCCACGGAGGTGCCGGGCGCGATGATGGACGACCTGATCGCCAGCGATGGCTTCATGGAGGTGCTCAGGGCCATGGTGGGGAGCACCGACGGTGCCGAGCGCCTGATGGAGGTGCCCCTCGCCGCCATCTTCCACCTGTGGCTCGGGTTCCTCCTCGTGCCCTTCTTCGCCGCGTCGGCCTCGGCGGAGTCCATCGCCATCGACATGAACAACCGGGCCATCCGCTTCGAGGCGCTCCGGACCTCTCGGATGGCCCTGGTCCTCGGCCGCTTCGCCGGGCAGCTCACCCTCACTGGCGTCGCCAGCTTGGCCGCTGCCCTCTGCATGTGGGGCACGGTGATGTGGATGATGGTGGTGCAGGAGCCCGTGGCCCTTGCCGGCTGGCTCGGCTGGTACACGGTGCGTACGTGGTGCTTCGCCGTGCCGTTCGTCGGCTTCGGCGTCGCCTGCAGCCAGTGGACGACCTCCGCCGCCTGGGCCCGGGTGATGGCCGTCGGCGGCACCGCGGGCAGCTGGGTCCTCTACGGAATCGCCCAGGTGATGATCGAGGAGGACTGGTTCCCGATGGTGGCCGACGTGCTCGTGCAGGTCCTGCCCCAGGGCTGGATCCGCGGCATGTGGGACCCTGGCACTGGCTGGATCCTCTCCTGCATCGTGTGTGTGGGCCTCGGTCTCAGCAGCCTCCTCTTCGGCTACGTCCGCTTCGCCCGGAGGGACCTGTGACCGCCGCACTGACCTTCCAGGGGGTCACCAAGCGCTTCGGCCTTCGAGGCGGCAAGCTCGCCCTCGACGCGCTCTCCTTCACCATCCCCGCCGGCAGCATCACCGGCTTCGTCGGGCCCAACGGTGCGGGCAAGACGACCACCTTCGGCGTGGTGAGCGGCTTCCTCCAGCCCGACGCGGGCACCGTCGACATCCTGGGGGAGGGTCCCTTCGACCCGATGCGCCTCAAGGGTCGCCTCGGTGTGCTTCCCCAAGACGCCGAGCTCCCCGACCGCCACACCCCGCTGGAGCTCCTCACCCACCTCGCCTGCCTCCAGGGGATGTCTCGGGCTGACGCCCGCACCGAGGCGGAGCGCCTGATCAAGCTGGTTCGCCTCGACGACCGCAAGGATCACCGCATCACCACTCTGTCTCACGGCATGCGCCGTCGGGTCGCCGTGGCCTCGGCCCTCTGCGGCTCTCCGCAGCTGGTCCTCCTCGACGAGCCCCTCGCCGGGCTCGACCCCTCCCAGGCGTACTCCCTCCGGGACCGACTGGCCGAGCTTCGGGGCGTCCAGACCCTCGTGGTCAGCTCCCACAACCTCGCCGAGGTCGAGCGACTCTGCGATCACGTCGTCATGGTGCAAGACGGCCGCTGCCTGCGGGAGGGACCGATGGCGCAGCTCACCGGTGCCGACGAGGTGAGCCGCTGGCAGCTGGCCCGAGTCCTCGGGCCCACCGAGCTCTCCACCCTCCAGGAGGTGCTACCCCCCAGCGCGACGCTGCGGATGGACGGGGTGGTGCTGGAGGTCCGGAGCGCCGTTCAGGAAGACGAGGCCACCACGGTCGCCATGCTCGGCGCCCTCGCTGCGGCCGGGGTTCCGCTCACCAGCCTCGCCCGGGGGGTCGGCCTGGAGCGCCGCTTCCTCGACGACCAGGAGGCGTCCAGCGCGTAGTCGGGTCCGTCGAGAGACGCCGAACGGTCAGACCGGGTAGACGATGTTGAGGCGCTTGAGCTTGTAGAGCAGGCTCGACCGGGGCATCCCCAGGGCACGGGCCGCGGCGGTGCGGTTGCCGTTGGACTCCTGGAGCGCCTTGAGGATGAGGGACCGCTCTTCGGCATCTCGCGACGTCTGCTGGTCCGCGATGGTCTGGGTCGACGGGCGGACCGGTGCCGGCATCGCCTGGGTCTCCTCGAAGGCCCAGGGGTTGAACGTGAGGTCGCCGGGGCCGATGGCGCCGCCGGTCATCACGAAGGCGCGGGTCAGCACGTTGCGGAGCTCGCGGATGTTGCCGGGCCAGTCGTACTGCACGAGGGCGTCGACGGCTTCGGGAGAGAGGCGGGCGCCGGGGTGGTTGCGGCGGAGCAGGGCCTTGGCGATGGCCGGGATGTCCTCCCGACGCTCCCGCAGGGCGGGCAGGCGCACCGTCAGCACCTCCAGTCGGTAGTAGAGGTCCTGCCGAAAGGTGCCCTCGCGGATCATCGACGGCAGGTGCCGGTTGGTCGCCGCGACGACGCGGACGTCCGGGTACGAGGGCTCGTGGCCGCCGACCCGGCGCACCTCGCCGGACTCCAGGGCACGGAGCAGCTTCGCCTGGAGGTCGAGGCGCATCTCGCCGACCTCGTCGAGGAAGAGCGTGCCTCCGTCGGCTCGCTGGAAGGCGCCGTCGGAGCGGGCGGTGGCGCCGGTGAACGCTCCCTTCTCGTGGCCGAAGAGCTCCGACTCGAAGAGGGTGTCGGCGACGGCGGCGCAGTTGATGGCGACGAAGGGGCCGTCGACCCGGGGGCCGGCCTCGTGGAGACCGGTGGCTGCGAGCTCCTTTCCGGTCCCGGACTCGCCGGTCAGCAGAACGGGGGCGTCGTGGGCGGCCATGCGGGTCAGGATGCCGAACAGGCGACGCATCTGGGGGGTGTTGCCCACCATGGCGCCGAAGCCCGGCCGCTCCTTGCTGGACTCCTCGACGGTGTAGGGCTCGACCCGGAAGGTCACGTCGCCGAGACGCACGACCTCGCCGGGAAGCACGGGGGTGATCTCCCGGACACGCTGGTCTTCCAGGAAGGCGGCGCCGTGGCCGGGCTCCACCATCGGACGACCCCGCACGACCCTCACGAACATCGCGTTCATCGGGAGGTCGGGGCCGATCTCGATGGAGCTTCCCTTGCCGCCCACGCCGACGCGGCTGCGGTCGATCTGGATCGCGTCGCCGTCGCGGTGGCCTCCGTCGTACACGATGCGGGCGCGAACGTAGGCGACGGTCTCGTCGCGGATCTCCAGCAGCTCCTCGTGGGCCATCGACACCATCGGCATCGTGGCGGTCTGCCCGGACATGCTGGGGTCGGCGCCTTCCTCGAAGCGGGCCTGCCAGGCCCCCACCCCGATGACGTCGCCATCGGTGAGGAGCGCCTCCCCGTCGATGGGCGTGCCGTTCAGCTCGGTCCCGTGCTTGGAGCGATCCACCACGACGAACCCATCCGGTCGCTTGTCGACGGTACAGTGGGTGCGGCTGATGGCGTCGGACGGCAGAGCCACGTCGCAGCGATCCGAGCGGCCGATCAGGGTGCGGCCGCCACGGAGCACGTGGACGAAGAGCTCGTTGTCGCCTTTGAGAAAGGTGAGGGTCGGCATGGCGGCATGGTACCTGCTGTGTCGGCTATGTCATCATGGCCACCCCCTGGGACCGAGCTTGCCTGCGACCACACCTCGTTCGTTCACGATCCACACCTGCCTCGGCCGGGGCGGCTTTGGCGAGGTGTACCGCGCGGAGATGCACCGCCCGGGGAGCATGGACACCGAGGTGGCCCTCAAGGTGCTGCGCCGCGACGTGGGGCTGAACAGCCAGGCGGTGCAGCGGCTGCGGGACGAGGGGCGGCTGCTGGCCAAGCTCTCCCACCCGGCCATCCTCAAGGTCCACGACCTGCTCACGGTCGAGGGTCGGGTCGCGCTGGTCACCGAGTTCGTGGATGGGGAGGACCTCGGGGCCTGCTTCGAGGGCGACGACCCCATGCCGCTGCGGGCCCTCCTGGAGGTGATCGCCCAGGTGGCGGGCGCCCTCGACGCGGCCTGGACGGCGCCGGTGGGGGAGGGGGGCAAGCCCCTGCGGATGATCCACCGGGACGTGAAGCCGTCGAACATCCGCATCAGCAAGCGGGGGGCGGTCAAGCTGCTGGACTTCGGCATCGCCCGCACCGACGAGATGACCCGGGAAGCCCGCACGATGACCGACATGCTGGTCGGCTCGCCCCCGTACATGGCGCCGGAGCGCTTCCTCGCCGACAACATGGAGCCCGCCTCCGACACCTTCGCCCTCGGGGCGACCCTGGCGGAGGGCATCGCGGGGCGTCGCATCTTCGACGTCCCGGTCACGATGCTGGCGGGCCTGGCCGTCAGCCACGACCGCTACACCGCCTTCGTCGACGAGAGGGTGGGGTCGCTGCAGGAGAAGATGCCGGCCCAGGTGTTCGCGCTGCTCCGGTCGATGCTGGCCTACGCGCCAGACGACCGACCCCTCGCAGCGGACGTGGCACGGGCCTGCGAGCGCCTCGCAGACCGGCAGTCGGGGCCGTCGCTGGCCCGCTGGGCGAAGGCGAGAGCGTGGGCCCTGCCGGAAGAGGACCCCGGGGAGCTCGACGGGCGCGAGGTCCTCGAGGGCACCATGGAGGACCGCCGTCCCCTGGCTCCGCCGACCATGGGCACCCTCTCCGCAGCAACGGGCACGAGCAGTGGGCGGGTCGGCCTGGTGATGGGGGGGATGTCGGTGCTGGCGATGCTGGGCTCGGCGGCCGTGCTGGTCGTCGCCTTCGGCATGATCGGCCTCGCCGTGTGGCAGCCCTGGTCGGGGCCTGCCCTGGCCGAGGTCGTGGAGGAGCCGGAGGCGGTGGCGCCCGTGCCGCCTCCAGAGCCGGAGCCGGAGCCTGTCCCGGAGCCCGAGCCCGTCGCGGAGCCCGAGCCGGTCGCGGAACCCGAGCCGACGCAGCCCCGTGCCCGTCCGAAGCCGGAGCCGAAGCCGGAGCCGGTACGCGTCGTGGTGCCACCGCGCCCCGACCCGAAGCCCGCTCCAGCGCCGGCCCCCGAGCCCGTCCTCACCAGTCGCGTCGAAGCCTCCGGCGTTCCGGCCCGGATGGTGAGCGGAGGGAAGGTGCACGTGCTGCCCGGCAACGTCCCTCTGGGCGTGTACACCATCGAGGCGCAGTTCCAGGGAGCGGAGTGGACCCCGGTGAAGGAGGGGGTGTCGATCGGCCCGGGCGCCACGTACGCCGTTCGCTGCGGCAGCTACAACTGCAAGATCGAGCAGCGCTGATCGCCCGAGAGCCAGGACGGACCTGCCTCGTTGGCCGGAACGTGCCGCTCCTGTAAGCTCCCTGCGCACCTCCCGTTGGGGAGGCGGAGGACGGATGGACGAGCACCTCGACGCCCCGCGCCCACAGCTGTGGCGCGCCCTGACCCCTACTGCCCTCGTCGCCGTCGCCATGCTGGGGACCGTCGGCATGTGCGTGGGCTACCCCTGCGTGCCCACCGGCATCCGCTATGGCATGTGGCTCGACCAGTGCCCCGCGACGGACCTCCGTCTGTCCGCCAGCGTCGAGGCCGGCAACCTCGTGCGGGGTCGCGACACCGGCTACGTCGCCCTCACGCCCACGGCCAACTGGCTCGACGGCGATGGTCCATGGGCCAGCAACCGCCAGGGGGTCATGCGCCGCGGCGTCGACGTCTCCTGGACGCTGCTGCGGGACGACGCCGCGATCGAGGGGCTCGCCATCGAGGACCTCGGCTTCGACGGCCGCTGGAACTTCCGCCCGACCCTCCCCGAGGTGCCCGACGGCGACTACGTCCTCCGCGCCCACCTGAACAGCGGCTTCGAGGAGATCGACGTCGACGTGCCCCTGGCGCTCTACACGCCGGCGGTGGTCCACGTGGCCTCGGATCGACCCCTCTACAAGCCGGGCCAGACGGTCCAGCTGCGCTCGGCGGTCCTGGCCCGCACCGACCTGACGCCCCTCGACGATCGGCCCGGGCGCTGGGTGATCCGCGCCCCCGACGGCATCGAGATGCACACCGAGCGCTCCAAGGGCGGCCCCTGGGGCGTGTCGGCCACCAGCTTCCCCCTGTCGGCCGACGCCCAGCACGGAACCTGGGTCGCCACCTACCAGACGGGCGACGAGCGGGTGGAGCATCGCTTCGACGTCGAGCCCTTCCAGCTGCCCAGGCTCTCGGTGGAGGCCGAGGGCGCCGCGCCGTGGTTCCGCATCGGGGAGAACGCACGCATCGAGGGCCGCGCCGTCTACGCCTCCGGTGCGCCGGTGAGCGGCGCACGGGTCACCGCTCGTCTGCGGGTGACCGAGGGCCGCTGGCCGATGCCGCTGTCCTGGGAGGAGCCCTTCACCGCCACGACCCGTCCCGACGGCTCCTTCGCCATCGACGTGGGGCGCGTGCCCGCCGACCTGATGGATCGGAGCGTGATCTCCGCCAGCCTCCAGGCCGTCGACACCACCGGCGAGGTGGTCACCGGCTCCGCCAAGCTGGTGCTCGCGGTCGACGACATCACGGTCGACGCGGTCACCGAGCTGGCCCAGGGGCTGGTGCAGTCCGCCAACAACCGCGTCTACCTGCGGGTCCGCACCCCCGACGGCCGTGCCCTGCGAAACCACGACGTCGTGGTGAGCAGCCCCTTCGACCCCGAAGGGCCCACGTACACCGCCACCACCGACGTCGACGGCGTCGCGTCGATCCAGCTGGACCCCGGAGAGCCCATCACCGTGGTGGACCCGGCGCCTCCGGCCCGTCCCCGTCCGCTGACCCCCTCCCAGCCCAACCTGGCCAGCGGCAAGGAGCTCGTGGGGAACAGGGTCCTCGACATGGCCGAGCGTCGTGCCCTCGACCGCACCCATCCCGCCATCGCCCGCTGCGGCCAGTACACGACGGGCAGCAAGCGGGTCGACGTCGCGGTTCGCACCTCGGCGTCCGGCTCGGTCTCCGAGGTCGTCGCGGGGGACGCGCCGCTGGACCAGTGCGTGGCGCGGGCCATGGGGGGCGTCACGATGCCCCGCTCCGACCAGGGGGCGATGTACGCCTTGACCTGGACGGTGCCCGACCCTCTCACGCCCTCCCTGAGCTGGGACAGCCGGGTCGCTCGGGGCGCCCAGCCCAGCGACATCACCGAGGGCCTGACCCAGGCGGGCTTCGAGGCTCGCCGCTGCTACCCGATGGGGGCCGGCTACGACAACGCCGTCGTGGCGACGGTGCGCTGGTCCGTCGAGCCGGGCGCCACCCGCCCCAACCTCGACCTGCTCTACGAGGGAGGGGGGCTGCCGGCGTCGGCCCGCTCCTGCCTGGCGTCGGCCCTCGGTGGGGTCCGCCTCGACAAGCCGCACGGCGGGACAGCGGCCGCGGGCGTCTCGGTGGCGCGACTCCACGTGCCCAAGCCCCCCGGCTACCACGCCCCTCAGCCGGTGGCGCGCATGGGCTTCGAGCTCGCTGTCGCGGCCAGCAGCAAGGGCAAGGAAGCCGGCGACAGCAGGCTCCGCCTCGGGGTCGGGGCCGTCCCGCCGCTGCGGATGCGGGCCGAGCCCACCGTGATCTCCCCAGGTGACACCGTCGCGGTCAAGCTCCTCCGTGGGCCCTCCTTCTCGGGGACGCTGCCCAAGGAGCTGCAGCTCAAGCAGGGCTACGTCGACGTCGCCAAGGCCAAGGGGAAGGACAACACCTTCGAGTTCGTCATCCCCGAGGACGCGGCGGGCTTCTACGACGTCGAGCACGGCGGGGCCCGCGCGGTGGTCTTCGTGGCCCCCAAGGATCCGCTGGCGATCTCCCTGTCGACCGACCAGCCCATCTACCGGCCCGGGGAGGAGGCCACGCTCACGGTCAAGACGACCGCAGGGGAGGCCGGGCAGCCCGCCGCGGTGCTGCTCGCCGGTGTCGACCAGACCCTGTCCCAGCTGCGACCCCTCACCCCCACCGACGACCTCGGCGCCGCCACGGTCCGCGTCGAGAGCCACACGAAGGCCTTCGACGTGTTCGACGCCCGCATGCTCGCCCTCGGGCAGGTGCGAGGCACGAACGCTGCCCAGGCGGCGGTCCTCGGCGTTGGCCAGCTCCCCCGGGACCACGCCGGCGACGTGACGGCGTACGGCAACGGCTCCAAGGCGGTGCCGGTGGAGGAGGCGCTGTCGACGGCGTTCTACGACGTGCTCGAGGCCCTGGTGCCCAAGGTGCGCTCCTGGGAAGATGACGCGGCGGACGGCACCACGATGAAGCCGGCCGACATGGTGACGCTGTGGGAGGCGGCTCGGCGGGAGACCCAGGCCGTCGACGGCTACGGCCGGCCGCTGACCCTCGCCGTGCTGCCCGACGACCTGCTGGCCCAGGTGGATCCGCACTCGTTGGTCGCCGACGCCACGAAGCTGCCCGAGGACGTGGAGCCCTGGGTTCCCTATGTGCGCCAGGGGGTGAACTGATGCACGCCCGATGGATGAGCGCGGCGCTGGTCGCCTCGGTGTTGGCGTGGTCCGTGGGCTGTGCGTCCAACGGGATGATGGCGCCCGAGGCCGACAAGGAGGTCATGGAGGAGCCCATGGCCATGCCCCAGGCTGCGTCCGCTCCGATGGACATGGATGGCGCGGGCACCGGCGGCGCAGTGGAGGGGGCCAAGGCCCGTCGAGCGCCCATGCGGGACAAGAAGAGCGAGGACCTGACCGTGCAGCTCGAGGCGCTGGGGTATGCGGCCGATGCCCCCGACGCCGCCATGGACGGAGACGACCAGAAGCCTGCCGGGAACGCCGAGGTCGCCGACGCCGAGGGCGAAGAGGCCCGCACCCGGAGCTGGTTCCCGGAGTCGCTGCTGTGGCAGCCCCTCGTCGAGACCGACAACGACGGCGTCGCGACCGTGCCGGTGACGGTTCCGGATCAGCTGACGACGTGGCGGGTGCTGGCGCTGGCCCACGACCGCCGGGGTCAGCAGGCCGGGGCCGAGCACAGCTTCGTGGGGACGCTCCCGGTGTACGTGGAACCGGTGGTTCCTGGCTGGCTGTACGCCGGGGACCGGGTGGTGGTGCCGGTCCAGGCGATGAACACGACGGGGGACCGGCTGTCCGCCGAGCTGACGGTCCGTGCGACGGGGGCAGCATCCGGTGCGG
>Ga0213839_1001786_pt1 | contig 13094 bp, 14 predicted proteins | sample SWPATP21_FD_160075 | JGI IMG/M metagenome (GOLD analysis project Ga0213839, IMG submission 160075) | Coastal seawater microbial communities from Marineland, Florida, United States - SWPA TP2 #1 | ecosystem: Environmental > Aquatic > Marine > Coastal | place: USA: Florida | collected 2016-08-14 | reverse complement strand
TGTCGCGCATCTGCTGATCCGACACCGCATCGATTATTGCCTGACCGACCGCCGCCTGCTGATCGCCCCCGACCGCGACATCCCGCTCACCGAAATTTCCGGCTTTGACGTCGGCCCGCATTCGCTGACCATCCGCACCCCCGACCGCCATCACCGGATCATCGCGCTCTCCAGCCCGGCCTGGCTGGCCACCCGGCTCAACCGGTGCCGCGCCCGCGTGTCGCCCGACAGCGGCGAGGTCACGGCGTGAGCGGGCGGCTCCACGCCCATACCGGCGAAGGCTGGGACGGTGTCCTCATGCCGGGAGAGCAGATCCTCTGGCAGGGACGCCCCGATGCCGCGTTCGAGTTCGGCATGGCCCAGGTCGCCACCGCGCTCTTCGGCCTGTTCTTCGCGGGCTTCGCCACCGTGTGGATGCTGCTCGCCTCGACCGGGGGGGGATATTTCTGGACCTTCGGCCTGATCCATTTCTCCGTCGGCATCGCCATGGCCATCGGCGCCTTCGTCTATGCCCCCTGGCGGCGGCGGCATACCTGGTACACCCTGACCAACCGGCGCGCCTTCATCGCCACCGACCTGCCGTTCGCCGGGCGCAAGCTCCGCTCCTGGCCGATCGACGCGGATACCGGGATTTCCCATGATGGCGGAGACCCCGCAACGGTCCATTTCGCGCAGGAATTCATCCAGACCAAGAACGGCACCCGCACCGTGCCGATCGGGTTCGAAAGGATCAGCGACGGCGAAGAGGTCCACCGCATGATGGCCGACATCCGCGACCGCCGACGCGCGGCAGAAACCAAAATGGAAACGCAGCAATGACGCTTCTCTCCGGGACACGCGACACCGTCCACCTCTTTGCGGTCGATCTGCCCGAAGACGACCTCTGGGCCTTTGTCACCGCCGATCCCGACAGCGGGGACCTGCCGCTGCGCGACGCGCTTGGCGTCGATCACCTCGACGAGACCCAGGTCGAGGGCGCGGTGACGGAGGACCTGGTCGGCATTGGCCTGGCCGGGTTCATGACCGAAGGCATCGGCGTGGACGAAACCCTCATCGCGCCAGACCGCGCCCGCATCGACGCGCTGACCGGGTCCGTGGTCATCGTCCGTGGCGCGGCCTTTGACGGGGCCAACGTGGCCCTGTCCCCGCGGCCCCCGCTGGCCCATGTCGGCACCTGGGCAATGACCCCCGCCGCATCCACGATGAAACCGCTGGAAAGCGCCGCCGCGAAGGGCACCGTACCGCCGCCCGCACCGCCGCCCCCTGCCCCCGCCACACCGGACCGCCGCCCGGCATGGATCATCGCCGGGATCGCCCTTCTCATCCTCGTGGCCGTGGTGGTCGGAGCCGTATTATGACCTCATTCACCCTCACCAACCTGCGCCTGATCGACCCTGAAAGCGGCGCGGAGACCCGCGGCGGCCTGACTGTGGAAGACGGGGTGATCACCGGCCTGCACGAAGGCACCGGCACAGGCACCGATTGCGGCAGGCTCTGCCTTGCGCCGGGCATCGTGGATATCGGGGTGAAGGTCTGCGAGCCGGGCGAGCGGCACAAGGAAAGCTTTGGCTCCGCCGGACAGGCGGCGGCGGCGGGCGGGGTCACCACCATGATCACCCGCCCGGACACCACCCCGACCATCGACAATCCCGAAACGCTGGAATTCGTCGCCCGCCGCGCGCGCGAGGCCGCCCCGGTCCGCGTGCTGCCGATGGCCGCGCTGACCAAGGACCGCGCGGGCACGGAGATGACGGAGATCGGCTTCCTGATGGATGCGGGCGCCGTGGCCTTCACCGATGGCGACCATGTGATCGCCAACACCAAGGTCTTCTCCCGCGCCCTCACCTATGCCCGCAGCCGCGGCGCGCTGGTGATCGGCCATGTGCAGGAACCGGGCCTGTCGGACGGGGCCTGCGCCACCTCGGGCAAGTTCGCCTCCCTGCGCGGATTGCCGTCGGTCAGCCCGATGGCCGAACGCATGGGACTGGACCGCGATATCGCGTTGCTCGAGATGACCGGCGCGCGCTATCACATCGACCAGATCACCACCGCCCGCGCCCTGCCCGCGCTGGAGCGGGCCAAGAACAACGGGCTCGACATCACGGCGGGCGTCTCCATCCACCACCTGACCCTGAACGAGCTGGACGTCGCCAATTACCGCACCTTCTTCAAGGTCAAGCCGCCGCTGCGCCACGAGGACGACCGCCGCGCCGTGGTCGAGGCCGTGGCCTCCGGCCTGATCGACGTCATCTGCTCCATGCACACGCCGCAGGACGAAGAGAGCAAGCGCCTCCCCTACGAGGCGGCGGCGAGCGGGGCGGTCGGGCTTCAGACGCTGCTGCCCGCGGCGATGCGGCTCTATCATGCGGGCGATCTGACCCTGCCGCAGCTTTTCCGGGCCCTGTCGCTCAACCCGTCGAAACGGCTTGGCCTGCCCTCCGGGCGGCTGGCGGTCGGCGCCCCGGCCGACCTCGTGCTCTTCGACCCCGACGCGCCTTTCATCATGGACCGCTTCAAGCTCTTGTCGAAATCCAAGAACACCCCCTTTGACGAGGCGCGGATGCAGGGGCGCGTAGCGGCCACCTGGGTCGGCGGCACCCTGGTTTACGGAGAGACCCCATGATCCCCGAAATCGTCACCCCGCCTGTCGCGCTGCTGCTTTGGGCGGTGACCGGCTATCTCATTGGCTCCGTGCCCTTCGGCATCGTCATCGCCCGCATCTTCGGCCTCGGCGACCTGCGCAAGCTGGGGTCGGGCAATATCGGTGCGACCAACGTGCTGCGCACCGGCAACAAGACCGCCGCGCTGCTGACCCTGATCCTCGACAGCGGCAAGGGGGCGGCCGCGGTGCTGATCGCCCGCGCGCTTGCGGCGGAGGATGCGGTACAACTGGCCGGGGTGGCGGCATTCCTTGGTCACTGTTTTCCGATCTGGCTGAAATTCAAGGGCGGGAAAGGCGTTGCGACATTCCTCGGCCTGCTGCTTGCCTATTTCTTCCCGCTCGGCCTTGCCGCCTGTGCCACCTGGGCCGCCACCGCCGCGATCATGCGCATCTCCTCGCTGTCGGCGCTGACCGCGGCGCTGCTCGCCCCGGTCTGGGCGGGGATGCTGGGCCTGCCGCAGGCCATCGCGATGACGCTGGCCCTCGCGACGCTGATCTTTATCCGGCACCGCCCCAACATCGAGCGGCTGATTGCCGGCACCGAACCCAAGATCGGCAGCAAGTAGCGCCGCGCGGCCGGCTGCGTCACAAATTGCTCAAACGCGCGCCTTATGGTACTTTCTGAACTGTCAGAAAGGAGGAGGCGGAATGAAACTCACTCCAGCCATGCAGGCATTCATCCTGCACTGGGGGGATATGGGATCGAAATGGGGCCTGAACCGGTCGGTCGCCCAGATCCACGCCCTCCTGCACCTCTCTCCCGAGGCGCTCACCGCGGAACAGATCTCCACCACGCTCAATCTGGCGCGGTCCAATATCTCAACCGGGCTCAAGGAACTGGCCGCCTGGCGCCTGGTCCAGACCACCCGGCAACTGGGCGACCGGCGGGAATATTACACCTCCATCGGGGATATCTACGACCTGGTCGAGGCGGTCATCGCCGCCCGTCGCGACCGCGAATTCGCCCCCACCCTCGCCGCCCTGCGCGAGATCCAGGCGGAGGCGGAAACCGACGATACCCCGGCAGAGGTGAAGACCCGCATCGCCGAGACGGTCGAGACCATGCAGCAGCTTGACGGCTGGTACGAGAGCCTCTCCGCCCTGCCGCGCGCGATGCAGTTGACCTGCTCAGAACCGGCGCGAAAATCGGCGACCTTCTGGCCCCCGCGCCGGAGGAGCCGAAGGAGAAAAAGAAGAAAAAGAAGAAAAAGGCCGATCCCGAAGGTTGACCCCGGCCCGCCCCGAAGGACCGCCGGGCCTAGTAGGAATATTCCGGGTAGATGCGGGTCAGATCGCCCTGCCACTCGCCGTGATATTTCTCGAGCAGCTCGTCCGCCGGGACCGTCCCCGTTTCCACGCTTTCCTTCAGCGCGTTGAGGAAATGCGTCTCGTCCGGCACCAGCCCGCCCGCGCCGGGCCGCGCCCGCGCCTTCAGCCCCGCATCGGCAATCGCCACGACTTCGCGGGCGACGGCGTGCATGTCGATCCCCTCGACCTTCGCCTGAAGTCCGTGCTCACCGGCCTCCACATGCAGGGCCGCGCGCTGCTCTTCGGTCCAGCCCTTCACCAGATCCCAGGCCGCATCCAGCGCCGTCTGGTCATAGGTCAGCCCGACCCAGAATGCCGGAAGGGCACAGAGCCGCCGCCACGGCCCGCCATCCGCGCCGCGCATCTCGATAAACTTCTTCATCCGCGCCTCGGGGAAGAGCGTGGTGAGGTGATCGGCCCAGTCCGAGAGGGTCGGCACCTCGCCCGGCAGGGCGGGCAGCTCACCTTTCAGAAAGTCCCGAAAACTCTGACCGAGGGCGTCGATATACGTCCCGTCGCGATAAACGAAATACATCGGCACATCGAGAGCGTAGTCCACCCAGTTCTCGAACCCGAAGCCTTCGTCGAACACGAAGGGCACCATCCCCGTCCGCGCCGCATCAAGATTGCGCCAGACATAATTGCGATAGCTCTTCACCCCGTTCGGCTTGCCCTCGAAGAAGGGCGAATTGGCAAAGAGCGCATTGGCCACCGGCTGCAACGCCACGGCGACGCGCATCTTCTGCACCATGTCGGCCTCTGACGCGAAATCGAGGTTCACCTGAACCGTACAGGTCCGCCGCATCATCACGCGCCCCATGGTGCCGACGCGGCCCATGTATTCGTCCATCAGCTTGTAACGCCCCTTGGGCATGAGCGGCATGTCCTCATGCGACCAGATCGGCGCGGCACCCAGCCCGATGAACCCGACACCGACCTTGTCGGCAATGTCCTTCACATCCTCAAGATGCTGGTTCACCTCGTCGCAGGTCTGGTGGATCGTCTCAAGCGGCGCGCCCGAAAGCTCCAACTGCCCGCCCGGTTCGAGAGAGACATTCGCCCCGTCCTTGGTCAGGCCGATCAGCTTGCCGCCCTCTTCCAGCGGCTCCCAGCCATGGCCGTCGCGCAGGCCTTCCAGAACCGCCAGAACCGACCGCTCCCCCGCATAGGGGATGGGTTTCAGCGTGTCCTTGCAATAGCCGAATTTCTCGTGCTCGGTTCCGATGCGCCAGTCCTGCTTGGGCTTGCAGCCGCTTTCCAGATATTCGGTCAGCTGCTCGGGCCGCTCGATCGGGCCGCCTCCGGACTGGGGAATGGACATGTCAGCGGCCTCCGGGCTTGGTCTTGTCCGACAGGGATGGTCGGATTTGCGGGGGGTGTCAATGCAGGCGCATATGTTCCCTGCGTTTCTCCCATATCACGACCCTGTGTGGCCCGGAGGCGCGGCGCATCTCCTCCAGCATCCGGTCGGTCCTGATCCCGGGCAAGGCAGCAAAGACGTCAAAGAGCGCATCCGCCCCCTCCGCCGTCAGCGGCACGGTCAGCTCGGGCTGGCCCGGCTGTTCAAGAACCCACACTGGCGGAACGCTCTGCGCATCCAGAGAGAGACGGGTCACCTCGCTCAGCGCCACGGCACCGCCGGTCAGCGGGCCGAAATATGCCACCTGCCCCTCGTCCACCCGCACGACGCCCGGCCCGCCGGAACCGGTGCGGAACCGCCCGCGCTGGATCCCGGCAAAGACCATCACCGGAGAGAGCGCCACCAGCCCCCAGCCGATCCAGGACAACAGGCCGAAAGAGGTGAGCGCCCAGTAAAGCCCCAGCGCCCCGATGCCCGCGCCGATCAGCGCCTCGTGCCAGCGCGCGGCCCAGTCCTTCAGCTCCGGTCGCACCACAGCCACCGCTCAGCCCCAGTCGCCCAGGGCATTCTGCCATAGCGCCATCGCCGCCACCGCCGCCGTGTCCGCCCGCAGGATGCGCGGCCCGAGGGAGACAGGATGCGCAAAGGGCAGCCCATGCAGCCGCGTCCGCTCCGCCTCGGAAAACCCGCCCTCCGGCCCGATCAGGATCGCCCAGGGCCCGCCCGCATCGGGCAGCCCCGCGGCCCCGCCCGCCAGCGCCTCGTCACAGAACATCAGCCGCCGGTCCGCGGGCCAGTCCCCAAGCAGCGCCTCCAGCTGCTGCGGCTCCGCCACCTTGGGCACATAGGTTCCGCCGCATTGTTCCGCCGCCTCGACGCAATGCGCCTGAAGCCGGTCAACCCGCACCCGTTCCGAATTGGTGTAATCCGTCAGCACCGGCAGGATCCGCCGCGCCCCCATCTCCGCCGCCTTTTCAACGATGAAATCGGTGCGCGCCTTCTTGATCGGCGCAAAAATCAGCCAGAGGTCGGGCGGGTCCATCTGCGGCGCGCTCTGCCCGACACAGGCCAGCACCCCGTTCCGCTTGTTGCCGGTCACCACCTCGGCCCGCCACTCCCCGGCATGTCCGTTGAACAGCGCCACGGCGTCGCCCGGCCCCATCCGCATCACGTTAAAGAGATAGTTGGCCTGATCACGATCCAGAGGAACGGTTTGCCCCGCCCCCAGTGGGTGATCTACATAGAGCCTGACTTTCGCACGATCCATGAGGCCTACATATGTCCCAAGCCACGCCGACACCAGAGGGCCAGGTCTCCGACGCGGTCAAGGGCAACTGGGTCGACCGGCTGGCCCCGGCCCGGACCCGCCCCTACCTGCGCCTCAGCCGCGCCGACCGCCCGATCGGCACCTGGCTGCTGCTGCTGCCCTGCTGGTGGGGCCTGATGCTGGCGATTTTGCACGACCGCGCCCCGACGCCCGGCGACCTTTGGATCGCGATAGGCTGCGGCATGGGGGCCTGGCTGATGCGCGGCGCGGGCTGCACCTGGAACGACATCACCGACCGCAAGATCGACGGATCGGTCGAACGCACCCGCTCCCGCCCGATCCCGTCCGGTCAGGTCAGCACGAAACAGGCGCTGGCCTGGATGGCGGTGCAGGCGCTCGCCGCCTTTGCCATCCTGCTCACCTTCAACACCGCCGCGATCGTGCTGGGCGTGCTCTCCCTCGCCCCCGTGGCGATCTACCCCTTCGCCAAACGCTTTACCTGGTGGCCGCAGATCTTCCTCGGCATCGCGTTCAACTGGGGCGCGCTGCTGGCCTGGACGGCCCATACCGGGTCGCTGTCGTGGCAGCCTGTCGTTCTCTACCTCGCCGGGATCGCCTGGACGCTCTTCTACGACACGATCTACGCGCATCAGGACAAGGAGGACGACGCGCTCATCGGGGTGAAATCCACCGCCCGCCTCTTTGCCGAAGAGACCCCCCGGTGGCTGCGCCGGTTCCTCGTCCTCGCCGTCTCCCTCATGGGAATCACCGTGCTGGGCGCGATGCTGCCCGGAGCGAACCCCCTCGCCCTCGTTCTGGCGCTGGCCGGCCCCTGGGCCTTCGGTTGGCACATGGCCTGGCAGCTTCGTTGTCTCGATATCGACAACAATGACCGCCTGTTACAGCTATTTCGCTCAAATCGTGACGCCGGGCTGCTGCCCCTGCCGTTTTTCGCCGCTGCGCTTTTGGTGTGATTGCGTAGGCGAGGAAACCTCTCTAAACCCTTTGCAACGCCAACAGAATGCGTGAATTTATGCGTCTGTCTTCACTCACGATCCTGGTCGGAACCTTCCTCGGTGCCGCCCTCATCTCGGTCATTGTCGCCATCTTTGCCGCTGCCGCGATCGAACGCAGCTCGGCCGATGGTGTCAAAATGGCGCTCGACATCGAAGGGATGAGCTGGACCGACGTGACCGCCGACGGGCTTCGGGTCGAACTCACCGGCACCGCCCCGAGCGAGGCCGACAGGTTTCGCGCCATCACCGTGGCCGGGCATGTGGTCGACGCCTCCCGCGTGATCGATGCCATGAAGACCGCCGACAGCGAGGGCCTTGCCCCGCCCCGGTTTTCCATCGAACTGCTGCGCAACGAGGGCCAGATCTCTCTCATCGGGCTGATCCCCGCCGCCACCGACCGCGAGGCGCTCATCAAGCGGCTGGACGATCTGCCCAATGTGGACACCGTGACCGACCTGCTGGAAACCGCCAACTACCCCGCACCGGAAAGCTGGCCGCTGACGCTCGACTACGCCGTCACGGCACTGCGCGACCTGCCCCGGTCCAAGATATCTCTCGCGGCCGGCAAGGTGTCGGTGACCGCAATGACCTCCAGCATCGAGAAGCAGAAAGAGCTTGAGACCCGCCTGACGCGCCGCGCGGGCGGGCCTATCCAGCTCACCCTCGCGATCTCTGCCCCGCGCCCGGTGATCACGCCCTTTACCCTGCGCTACATCATCGACGACGCCGGCGGCCGGTTCGACGCCTGTTCCGCAGATACCGAAGCCGCCCGCGACCGCATCCTGACCGCCGCCGAAGGCGCGGGCCTGACCGGCGAGGCGCGCTGTACCCTGGGGCTGGGCGTGCCCTCGCCGGAATGGGACGCCGCGGTCAGCTCCGCCATCCTTGCCCTCGCGCGGATCGGCAAGGGCACCGTCACCTTCTCTGACGCCGACATCAGCCTGATCGCCGCCGAAAGCACCGACCGCGCCACCTTTGACCGTGTCATCGGAGAACTGGAAAACGCCCTTCCCGACGTCTTCGCCCTGCACGCCGTCCTGCCCGAAGTCGACAGCGGCGCGCCCAAGGGCCCCGCAGAATTCACCGCCACCCTGTCCCCGGAAGGGCAGGTGCAGCTGCGTGGGCGCATTCGCAACGAACTGTCCCGCAAGACCGCCGACAGCTATGCCAAGTCGCGGTTCGGCATCGACAATGTCTATTTCGCCGCCCGCCTGGACGACACCCTGCCCGAGGGCTGGTCGCTGCGGGTTCTCGCCGGCCTCAGCGCCTTGGCACAGCTGGCCAACGGCGCCCTCACCGTGACCGAGGACAGCGTCAGCGTCACCGGCGTCACCGGTAACAAGGACGCCAGCGCCGATATCGCCCGCCTGCTGTCAGACCAGCTGGGCGAGGGACAGGAATTCCGCATCGACGTGGCCTATAACGAGAAACTCGATCCCGACGCCGCCCGCCCGCCGCCCGAGAAATGCATCGCGGACGTCAAGGCGATCCAGTCCGTGCGCAAGATCAACTTCGAACCCGGCTCTGCCACCGTCACTGGCGACAGCCGCCGCGTGCTGGACGATCTGGCGGAAATCCTGCGCTTCTGCGGCCCGCTCCAGATCGAGATCGGCGGCCATACCGACAGCCAGGGGCGCGAGGAAATGAACCTCGACCTGTCGCAGCAGCGCGCCGATACGGTCATCGCGGAACTGCGCAATCGCCGCGTGATCACCAGCGGCTTTGTCGCCACCGGCTATGGCGAAACGCAGCCCATCGGCGACAACGCGACCGAAGAGGGGCGCGAGGAAAACCGCCGGATCGAATTCAGCCTGATCTCGGCCGACCCGGCCGATGACGGCACCCCCGAAGGCGCACAGCCCGACGGCACCGAAGAGACCAGCGCGGACGAACCGCAGCCAGAAGCGGAAAAGGAATAAGACCAGATGAACAGAACCGAATTCGTGATCGCCACAGCGGTCATCCTGTTTGTCGCCTTTGCGCTTGGCTGGTTCGCCTACTGGCTCATCCACCGCTTCACCCGTGTCGCCAAGGCGGACATGGGCGAACTTGAACGCATGGCCAAAGAATTGCACGAGGCGGAGGAGATGCGGGATCAGGCCATCACCTATCTGCAACAGCGCGAGACGGAGCTGACCAACCAGCTCAGCCAGACGGAGGCGGAGCTGTCGGCCGCGATGGAAGGTCTGCGCGAGGCCCGGCACGAGGCCGAGGAACTGCGCGCCTATGTCGAACGGATGCACGCACAGAAGTAACCGCTACCAGCGGCTCAGCGCGTCCTCGTCCTCATCCTTCGCCGCGACCCAGGCCTGCCCGTCCGGGCCGACCTCTTTCTTCCAGAAGGGCGCGCGGCTTTTCAGATAATCCATCAGGTATTCCGCGGCCTCGAACGCATCCCGGCGATGCGGAGCCGCGGTCGCGACCATCATGATCACCTCGCCGGGTTCCAGCCGCCCGTAGCGGTGGATCACCAGCACATCGCCAAGCGACCAGCGGTCCCGCGCCTCTTCGGCGATCCTGGAAATCGCGCGCTCGGTCATACCGGGGTAATGTTCGATCTCCATCGCGGAAAGCCCGCCATCACCGCGCACGAGGCCTGAAAAGGTGACGATCGCCCCCATCTCCGCATGGCCCGCGGAGAAGCTGTTGAGCTCCGCCCCCGGATCAAAGGCCGCCTCCTGCACCGCGATCTTCATCCTGCCCCCTCAGCCGCCGGTCATGGGCGGGAAAAAGGCCACCTCGCGCACGCCCGCGAGCGGCGCGTCGAAATCCGCCAGATCCTGGTCCAGAGCCACCCGCAGCGCCGAGAGATCGGCAAAGGCGGCCTCGTACCGGTCCTCTCGGGCTTTCAGTTCTTCGACAAGTTCACCCACGGTCGCCGCCGAGGTCTCGATGGATTCTTTCGGAATCCCGATCCTTTCCCGGACCCAGGCGAAATAAAGCACGTCCATCAGTCCTCTCCCAGATGCGCGCGGGCCTTGGCGAAATAATCCCAGCCCGTGATCCCCGTGAGCAGCGCCGCCGCCCAGAGCAGCGCGATACCGCCATAGCCCGCCCATTCGGTGCGGAAGACCTTGCCCCGGATATCGAGCGGATCGTCCTCCCGCCCGTCGAGGATAGCCGAGATCATTTCGCCATCCATGCCGAAGACCGCCATGCCGAGGTTGGAATTGAACGCCCCCTGCGCCAGCAGCAGGGCAATCGCCACCATCTGCACCGCCGTCTTCCACTTGGCCAGTTTCGTGACCTTGAGCGTCCCCGCGACATTGCCGAGGAATTCGCGCAGCCCCGAGACGAAGACCTCGCGGAAGAGGATGATCGCGCCCGGCAGCACCGCCAGATGTGCCAGCGGCGACCAGACGGCCAGCGCCAGCAGGGCAATCGCCACCATCGCCTTGTCCGCAATCGGGTCGAGCATGGTGCCGATCCGGCTGATCTGGTTCCATTTCCGCGCCAGATACCCGTCCAGGTAATCGGTCAGCGAGGCTCCGACAAAAAGCGCAAAGGCCAGCCAGTCCGCAAAGGGACGCGGCAGGATCACGAAGGCGAGCACCACGCCCGGCGCGGCCAGCAACCGGAACAGCGTGAGGATATTGGGAACGGTCATGCGCATGATGTTTACCTATCCTGCCCGGCGTCGGGAGGAAAGAGAGCGCGTCAGGGGGCGCTGCCCCCGCGCGGCTGCGCCGCCCTCCCCCGGGATATTTGAACCAAGAAGAAGCCGGCCGGCCGGCGCTTATCCCTTACTTATCCCTTTTCGTGGAAATGGGCGTAGATCGTTTCGGCCATCGCATCGGAAATGCCGTCCACCGCCTTGAGATCGGCGAGGCCTGCGCGGCTCACCGCCTTGGCGGATCCGAAATGCGTCAGCAGCGCCCGTTTGCGCGTGGCGCCAACCCCGGCGATTTCATCCAGCGGCGTGGCGGAAACGGCCTTGGCGCGCTTGGCCCGGTGCGTGCCGATGGCAAAGCGGTGCGCCTCGTCCCGCAGGCGCTGCACGAAATAGAGCACCGGATCGTTCATCCGCAGCGCGAAGGGCGGCTTGCCGGGGCGGTGAAACTCCTCCTTGCCATGGTCGCGGTCGACCCCCTTGGCCACGCCCACCATCGGCAGGTCCGGCACGCCCATCTTGTCGAGGATCTCCTGCACGGCGGAAACCTGCCCGGCCCCGCCGTCGATCAGCAGCAGATCCGGCCAGAGCCCGTTGCGGCGGTCCGGGTCTTCTTTGAGCAGACGGGTCAGGCGCCGCGTCAGCACCTCTTTCATCATGCCGAAGTCATCGCCGGGGGTGAGGTCCTCGCCCTTGATGTTGAACTTGCGGTACTGGGATTTGAGAAACCCCTCCGGCCCGGCGACGATCATGCCGCCGACCGCGTTGGTCCCCATGATGTGGGAATTGTCGTAGACCTCGATCCGTTGCGGCGGGCCCTCCAGCCCGAAGGCCTCTGCCAGCCCCTCGAGCAGCCGCGCCTGGGTCGCGCTTTCCGACATCTTCCGCGCCAGGCTCTCGCGGGCATTGCGCGCCGCATTCTCCACCAGCTCCGCCTTTTCGCCACGCTGCGGGACGGAGATCTCCACCTTGCGGCCCAGCTTGTCGCTCAGCGCCTCCTGCATCAGGTCGGCGTTCTCGATCGGATGCGACAGCAGCAGAAGCCGTGCCGGGTCCTTGGTGTCGTAGAACTGGCCGAGGAAGGCCTCCAGCACCTCCGCCTCGTCGACCTCTGCCCCGACGCGGGGGTAGAAATCGCGGTTGCCCCAGTTCTGGTTGGCCCGGATGAAGAAGACCTGCACGCAGGCCTGCCCCCCCTCCATGTGCAACGCGATCACATCCGCCTCGGGCGTGGTGCGCGGGTTCACCCCCTGCGAGGACTGCACATTGGTCAGCGCCTTGATCCGGTCGCGCAGGGCCGCCGCGCGCTCGAACTCCATCGCGTCGGAGGCCGCGGCCATGTCCTTTGCCAGCTTTTCCTGCACCTGGGTCGACCGGCCCTGAAGAAACCGTTCCGCATCCGCGACCGAGGCCGCGTAATCCGCCTTGCTGATCTCCCCCGTACAGGGGGCGGAGCAGCGCTTGATCTGGTAGAGCAGGCAGGGCCGGGTCCGGCTGTCGAACATCGGATCCGAACAGTTCCGCAGCAGAAAGACCTTTTGCAGCTGGTTCAGCGTCCGGTTCACCGCCCCCGCCCCCGCAAAGGGCCCGTAATAGGCGCCCTTGCGTTTCTTCGCGCCGCGATGCTTCACGATCTGGGGAAAATCGTGGTCCTTGGTCACCAGGATATTGGGAAAACTTTTGTCGTCACGCAGCAGCACATTGTAGCGCGGTTTCAATTGCTTGATCAGGTTCTGTTCAAGCAGGAGCGCCTCTGTCTCCGTCCGCGTCGTCAGGAACATCATCGACGCGGTCTGCGAAACCATCCGCGCAATCCGCGGACTGTGGCCCGACGGATTGGCGTAATTCGACACCCGGTTCCTGAGGTTCCG
>Ga0213839_1001785_pt1 | contig 13101 bp, 12 predicted proteins | sample SWPATP21_FD_160075 | JGI IMG/M metagenome (GOLD analysis project Ga0213839, IMG submission 160075) | Coastal seawater microbial communities from Marineland, Florida, United States - SWPA TP2 #1 | ecosystem: Environmental > Aquatic > Marine > Coastal | place: USA: Florida | collected 2016-08-14 | reverse complement strand
TCCCGTCGAGGCGCCGGCCCCCGTGCCCCCACCTCCGGCCGTGCCTGCGGAGCCCCTTCAGGTCCTGCACAGCCGCGTCTCCAAGGGGCGCAAGCTCCCGAGCCATGTCTCCGCCACCTGGGTGGGGCAGGGCGACGGCAGCGCGCTGCAGGTGATGATCACCGGGCTCCACCGCGCCTGTGAGCCCGATCCGACCTTCTCCCTGGTGATGGCAGGCGACCAGGTACGCCTCGTGGAGGCTCCGTTCGAGGCCCAGGGGGACTGCAGAGGCAGCCACACGCTGATGCTGCAGCTCAACGGGCAGCAAGCGCGGGACCTCACCCTCACGGTGGTGAGGGCCGACGGGAGCGAGCTCGGCACGGCGGACGTCGGCGCCGACGATCACTGACCCTGGCTGCGCGAACGCAGCGATGTGAGAGGAGGCTCCGATGGCGGATCCCGCGGCGCACCAGGTCACCCACGCCGACGCCGACGACATCGGCTTCGCCACCGGGGCGGACGGAAACCAGCTGGCGTGGGCCCGCTACGGGCGAACCGGGCCTCGGGTGTTGCTGGTGATGGGCCTCGGCATGCGAGGCATCGTGTGGCGTCCGCAGCTCGACGACCTCCGTGCCGACCACCAGCTCGTGGTCTACGACGCCCGGGGCCTTGGCGCCAGCGACGACCCGCCCGGACGCTTCACGATGACCACCCTGGCCGCCGACGCCCTCGCCGTGGCCGATGCTCAGGGCTGGGAGATGCTCCATGTCGTCGGCGTGTCCCTCGGTGGCATGGTGAGCCAGCACGTCGCCCTCGCGGCGCCCGACCGGCTCCGCTCGCTGTCTCTGATCGCGACTCAGCCTGGTGGTCGCCTCGCCTGGTTGCCCCCCCTGGCGGGGCTTCGTCCGCTGTTGGCGACGCAGCGGGCCCGCACCACCGAGGCCCGCGCGGCCGCTACCGACCGGCTCCTGTTCACCCGTGGCGTGGCCGAGCGGATTCCGCCGGACGTCCACGCTCAGCGCCACGCCGACACGGTGGCGCATCCCGCCCCGGACCACACCGTCCGTCGTCAGTTCCGCGCCGTCGTCGGGCATCGGGCGAAGCATCGGCTCCACGAGATCACCGCGCCCACGCTGATCGTGCAGCCAGCTCAGGACAACCTGATCCGGCCTCGTCACTCCGAGACCCTCGCTCGGGGCATCCCCCGGGCCCGCCTGGTTCGCATCCGGGACGCAGCCCACGGGGTGTTGGTCGAGCAGGCCGCGAGGGTCAACGGCCACCTGCGAGAGCACATCGGTCGCCACGACGCCACCGGGTAGCCCCGGGCGGGTCAGGGCATGGGCCAGACAGCGTCGTTGACGTCGTTGGTTCCCATGACGGCGCGGAGGATGGCGCAGCGCTCCGGCTCCACGGCGTCGTCGCAGGCCTGGGTCTCGTCCCAGACGTCGCTGAGGGGGACTCGGCTACCCAGCGTGGGGGCGATGGCCTCCGAGACGAAGGCCAGATCGACCTCGGTGGGCTCCTCGCGGACGTGGCACTGGCCGCAGGTGGTGCCCTCGCCGTACGCGAGATGGCCGTAGGGGTCGGCGGGGCCTTCCTCCATCGGGAAGACGATCTCCCCCTTCAGGCTGGTGGTGCCCTTCTCCACCCACTCGCCCATCTCCAGGAGGTGCGAGCCCGAGCCCTCGGGCACCACCGAGAGGGTCATTCCGTCGGTGAACAGGAAGAAGCGGGGGCTGTACCACGTGCCTGGCTGGGCCGAGAACACGCTGGCCACGGCCATCACGTCCACGGGGCGGTCCAGGGACTGGATCATGCAGGGGATGCTCCGCTCGGGGAGCTCGTCCATCCGCGCCGCCACGTCGGCGATGGTCTGGGTGTCGCCCCAGCCGCTGCAGCCTTGCTCCTCGGCCTCCGGCGTCGTCGTACAGCCAGGGACGAGCAGGAGGAGAGCGAGGTGTCTCATCGCTCGACGCAGTGCATCGTCAGGGCGTCGACGGTGCACTGGTAGGTGCCCCACTCGATGGGCTTGTACTTGAGTGGGGCGCCTCCCTTCAGGGACAGGGTGCACACCTCACCGGCCGGGACGCCGTCGAACACGCCGGTGTTCTGGGCGATGTCGGCCCGGTTGCGGTAGCCGGAGGCACACTGGAGCTCCATCCAGCTCCCGGGCGCGGCTTCCTTGGCCAGGATGACGTTCACCCGACCGTCGGCATCCTCCACCGGGCGGTGGAAGACGTCCTTCATGCTGCAGGACTGAACGTCGCAGGTCCACTCGCCGGGCTCGTCGATGACGCCGGCACGGCGGATGATGTTGACCGTGCAGTTGTCGGGCTTGCGCTCGAAGATGGCTCGGCCGTCCTTCACCACGGCCCGGTAGGTGCCATCGGTGCACTCCAGGACCACGGAGACGATCTGCGGATCGCTGATCAGGATCTCGAGGGGCGCGGCCTGGGCGGACATCGAGGCGAGGAGCAAGGCGATCACGGGGTCCCTCCGGTGCCGGGTGGACCCGGCTGGTCCCCAGCATATTCCAGCGACTCGGAGGTTCCGTGTTCGACATCGACGTGGCCCTGGAGCACCTGTGCGCCGAGGGCGCCACCACCCCAGCCGTGGAGGGGGTGCCGACCCACGAGCTCACGCGAACCGTCGCCGCTGCGCGCGTGGGGCGAGCGGCCGCGCGGGAGGGCTTGCTGCTCTTCCACTTCGAGCACCGTGGGCTGATGGAGGTCCCACCAGCGTGGCAGCGCCGGGCTTCGGACGGAGCCCTGCCCGAGTGGTCCCAGGGGGTGTTGCCGGAGCCCAAGTACGGCGCCTTCCGCCACGACCAGGGGGTCGGCTCCTTCCACCCGGGTCATCGGGCCAAGTGGTCGAGCCACGAGCTCTGCCACGGCCTGGTGGGGACCGCCTGGGCGCCTGGCGCGTCGCCGCTCTTCCACGCGACGGCCGGCCGTCTGGCCGAGCTCGTGCCCGTGGTCCTCTGGTACACCCTCGACGAGATCGGCCTCCGGCGGTGCCCGCGCCACACCGGGCCGCTGTACCGGGCCCACTGCCCTGGCTGCGAGGCAGCGGCCGTGGCCGGGCCCGGGGAGGTGAAGGAAGGGACGGCCCGGCGACTCCTGCGGGCGGCCCGCGACTATGTCGAGCAGGAACTCGACGCCGTGGCAGCCACCCTTCGAACCGGCGTGCCCGTCCACCATGTCCACGGGTCCCTCGACCTGTGCTCCGACGGCCTGGCGTACGCCGCAAGCCACGGACCACGACTCGACAGCCCGGGATTCGCCCGCTTCGCCGAGCGCTACGTCGAACCCCGCCTGGGGGGGTACAGCGACCTCGCGTCGCTGGAGGCCCGGGTGGTCGAGGTGTTCCTCGGACTGGCCACCGGCGCCCCCATCGCCGAGCGCGGCGGGGACCGCGCCTCGTGGGTCCGACAGGATGTGGCCGGACGGGTGCTCCAGGGCCTCTACGGCGACGCCGAGGCCTGCGCGCCGGTGTGGGATCAGCTGGACGCCGGCGACCTCGAGGGCGCGATCCAGGTCTACGCGGAGGTGGCCGATGCCGCCGGGGGTCAGCACCCCGCCGACGTCTTCGCCCCCGGCTACGACCTGCTCCCCGGTGTGGGCCGCGCCGTCGAGCAGGTGGAGGATGGCCTCCGCTCCGTGGTCCCGATGACGCTGCAGCTGGCGGAGGACGCCGACGTGGACCTGGTCGAGTCCTTCGTGCTGGGCGACGCACCGGCCCGGGTGCCGCTGGGGATGCGCTTCGCGGCCTGGCTGGTCGACCACGCCACCGAGCCGGTGGTGGCCCTGGCCCGCTACGAGGCCCAGCTTCGGGCCTGTCGCGGGGAGGCTTCCCTGCGGGCTCTGGGGCCGGGGGACGGGATCCGCTGGGCCGACGGCGTGGAGCGCTGGGCGGGCCCCTTCGACCCTGTGGCATGGGCGGAGTCGATCGACGCGGGGAGCGTGGAGGGGCAGGTCGTCGCCGGCCGACTCCAGGCGCCTGCGCCCCCCGTCTGCCCGACGGGCCTGGTGATGGGGCGCACGGAGGAAGGGGAGCTCGTCCTCGTGGCGGTGGACGCTGCTGTGGCCCGGGGGGACGCCGGGTCCCTGCCCGTCGACGTCCGGGAGCAGCTGGCGGAGCTGGGCCTGGTGCACCCCGAGCGGTGGCCGGTGGGCTCCTAGGTAGTGTGACAGGCACGGAGGTGCCTCCGCAGTTGCACACGTAGCGCCGAGCCTGCTCGGGGGCTTCGGGCGTCAGGCTCCGGGCTTCAGCTCGCAGCAATGGGGCCGCGCTGCCGAATCGCGCGGCGCCACGGAGGTCTTCGAAGCCGGTCCATGAGCCCTTGCATGCCGTAGCCCGAAGCCTGCAGCCTGACGCCTCGCGCCACGGCCAGCGGCCATCTGGCGAGGGCTCAGCCCGCCTGGCGCTCGACCTTCAGCGCGCCGTCGCCGGCTTCGTTGGGCACCATTCCCTCGAGCTCCAGCCAGCAGAACATCCGCGTGCCCCCTGCGACGGCCATGGGGAGCACCAGGAAGTTCATCAGCGGCACCCACATGCACAGCCATGCGCCGAAGCCGAGGCCGACGCAGAGCCACAGGTTGGCGCGAACGATGCGGAGCTTGTGCATGAACGCCAGGCGGCGCCGGGACATGCAGCCGTCCATCGTCTCCCGCGACAGGAGGAGGCAGCTGACGAAGACCGACCCGATGGTGCCCAGCACCGAGCCGACCCCTGGGACGAGGTTGAGCAGGAAGAGAAGGCTCATCAGGACGGCCCACAGGAGCAGCCCCGCGAGGGTGTGGCGCAGCGACATCAGCAGGTCGCCGATCATGACGCCGAGATCGAACGCTTCGTCGACGGGGCCGAGGACCTGCAGCTCGATGTCGTTGGAGAGTCGGTCGTTGAACGGAACGGCGACCAGGCCTGCCACCAGGTAGGCGGCGAGGGAGAACGCCATCACCACCAGGATTCGAACCGTCCACTGTACGACGTAGAGAAAGAGCTGCCAGGCGAACGAGGAGCCTGCTGCCGCCGTCCACATCGACGCGGTGAGCCAGTCGATGACCATCCACGTGCCGACCACGGCCCCCACCAGAGCGGTGACCGTGAGGACCGCGGGGATGAACACGTAGGGCCACAGGTGGGTCTGGGTGATGACCGTGGTGACCCCGCTTCGGAAGAAGGCGAAACCGGTTCGAAACTGTGCGAAGGCGCCGGTGGGACGGTCAGGGTGCATAGGGCTGAGCGTAGCCCGAGGGCTGCGACCGAGCGAACGACGCCGACGGGGCGCAGTGGACGGCGGCGTCGTCGCAGGTCATGAGTGCAGCTGGAGGTTCTCATGCTCATCGCCTTGGCGACGCTCCTGTCGGTTGCCTTTGGGCAGGGGCAGAACGACTTCGTCGTTCGCAACCAGACGCTCTTGGCGCCGAACCAGCTCACCTGGGGCCTCAACACCACCGTGGGGTCGCCATCCGTGGTCGTGCACCAACCGTACGACGCCCAGGCCAACATCATGATGATGGTCTACGAGACCCAGATCGAGGCTCCGAGCGCGGTGTGTCCGGCCGGTCGTTGGGGAATCGGGCTGGCCTACAAGGCGAACGGCAGCAACACCAACGCGCTCAACGATGCTGGCCCCATCGTCGTGCCAACCACCGGTAGCTACTACTCGTGTGTCGCCGCCCACCCCACCATCGTCTCCCTGACCGACAACGCCTTCTCCGGCGGCCAGTCCTGGCTCGTCTACTTCAAGGCGGAGCAGGAGTGCGCGGTCGGCGACAAGGCGTGCGAGCGGTACACCGGGCTCGGGCGCATCGTCATCGCCTACGACGAGAACGTCTCCAACAGCTACAACTACTTCCTCCTCGGGCCGGACGCGACCCCGGTCCTCACCGAGGTCGCACAGGACATGGGCTACCCGAAGGCGGCCTTCGTCGACGGGAAGTATCGCATCGCGTTCGGGCAGTTCCCAGACGTGTACCTGGCGAGCTCCGCGCTCTCCAACGACTTCACGGTGCCGGCGACCCCGGTGGTCACCGCCGGCACGCCCCAGGCCTGGGGCGACGACGAGCTGCTCTCACCGTCGATCCTCTGCGAGGGGAACGCCACCCTGAAGATGTTCGCGGTGGGCCGTAGCTGGGACGTGAGCCCGTCGATCTTGACGGACGCCTCGGTGGGCATGTTCGAGAGCACCGACGCGGTCAACGACTTCGCCACGTACACCGAGGGCGTGCCGCTTCCCTACCTCTCGTCCCTCGGTGGAGATCCGGAGCCGCGGCATGTCCACGTCTCCAGCAGCGACAGCTACACCGAGTTCGCCATGTACTTCAGCTCGCCGGACGGCTATGGCGGCAACGAGATCCGCTATGCCGACACGGATGACTTCCGGTGGCGACGTACCGACAGCCGGAGGTGCCCATGAGCCGCGCCATGATGATGCTCCTCCTCGTCGCGTGCGGCGGCGGCGAGCCGGACAAGGAAGGTCCCGGGTCCGACCCGACCGACACGGACACCTCGGACACCGACACGACCGACACGACCGACACGGACGCGACGGACACGGACACCACGGACACCGAGACGACCGACACCGCGGGCGACCCCGGTGAGGTGGTGCTCGCGCCGTCGACGGGACCGAAGACCGGTGGCCCCTCGCTGCTGACGGGCGTGCTCGTGACCTGCTCCGGTGCCCAGGAAGCCACCCTGCGTGCCGAGCTGATCGGCGTCGTGGGCGCCCTGGAGGCGACGCCGATCGTCGACGGTACCCTGGGGACTGCCACGGCCCTGACGGTCACCGAGGGCAGCCTCTTCCACAACGGAGAGGGCGTGCTCCCGGTCGACGACTGCGAAGCGACCGGCTGGCGGTTCGTGGCCTCCGCGAACGGCGTGGAGACCTGCCTCGTGACGGGGGCGGGCGCGGCGGACTGGCTCGCCGACTCCGGTGCGGACTGCGAGCTGCGCTGAACCGTCTGGCCGGCTACCTCTGCGCCGCTGGCGGAACTTTCCGCTGTAGGAATCGGTGGACGTTGCCGAAGAGTTGGCGGACAATGAAGCCCGAGGGGGACTGATGCTATTCGCTGCCGCACTGACGACAGCGCTGTCCTGGGGCCAGGGGGCGACCGACTTCGAGCTGCCCACCACGGTCCTGGAGCCGAGCGACCTCGAGTGGGGTCTGGGGGAGACCGTGGGGTCCCCGTCGGTATCGGCCCACCGCCCGTTCGACGTCCTGCCGTTCTGGCCGAGCGCCCGCGTGCTGCTGATGGCCTACGAGACGCAGACCGAGGCCCCGTCCACTGCGTGCCCGGCGGGTCGCTGGGGGGTCGGGCTGGCGATCCGGATCATCGGCACCGGGTTCTACGACCTCGGTCCCGTCGTCGAGCCCACACCCGGCACCTACTACTCCTGCGTCGCTGCCCACCCGGCCCTGGTGCAGCTCACCGACATCGAGGATGCGGGAGGGCAGACCTGGCTGCTGTACTTCAAGGCGGAGCAGGACTGCTCGGGGAAGGGCTCGTCCTGCGAGCGCTACCCGGGGGTCGGTCGGGCCGTGATCTCCTACGAGGGGGTCTTCGAAGACCCTGCCTACGTGGTGACGGGGCCTGACGCCACGCCCGTGCTCGCTGGCGTTGCCCAGAACATGGGCTACCCGAAGGCGGCCTTCGTCGACGGCGAGTATCGACTGGCCTTCGGGCAGTTTCCCGACGTCTACATGGCCAGCTCCCCGTTCACCGACGACTTCACGGTCTCGGCGAGCCCCGTGCTCACGGCCTCCACGCCGACGGGCTGGGGCGACGACGAGCTGCTGAGCCCGGCCGTCCACTGCGAGGGCAGCAGCACCATGAAGATGTACCCGGTGGGGCGCTCCTGGAGCGCGTCACAGTCCATCCTCGACGATGTGTCGGTAGGGGGCTTCGTCAGCACGTCTCCGGGCACCGACTTCGACGTCTTCACCGAGATCAACACGACGCCCTACTTCTCCACGAGCGACAGCGACGACGAGATTCGGCACGTCCACATGGTCACGAGCAACAGCTACGCCCACTACGGCCTGTTCTACAGCACGCCTCTGGGCGCGGGGAACATCATCCGCTTCGCCAGCACGCCGAGCTACTCGTGGCGAAACACCGACTTCCGGAGGTGCCCATGAGCCGCTTGCTGATGCTGGTGCTCCTCGGCGCGTGCCGCGGGTCCGGCGACGACCCCTCTGGGACGACGGCCGACACCGACACGGACACCGTCGACACGGACACCGTCGACACGGACACCGAGACCGTCGACACGGGCTACTTCCCGGTGGCCGAGGAGGAGATCCACCTCGGCACGGGTCAGCCCGACGCACTGCGTGTCCTCATCACCGGTGCCGTCGCCTCGTGTGAGGCAGGAACCGCCACCCTCCGCGCCGAGTTCCTCGGAGCCATCGGCGTGGCCGAGGTGACCCCCATCGTGGATGGGGCCCTGGGCAGCCCGACGGCCATGACGGTCACACCTGGCAGCGTGTTCCGGAAGGCGGACGCCAGCGTCGCCGCCGACTGCGAGGCCACGGCCTGGCGCTTCATGGTGGCCGCCAAGGGCCAGGCGTCGTGTGTGGTGACCGGTCCAGGGGCCTCGGAGTGGCTCGTGGCCTCCTCGGAAGACTGCGAGCTGCGCTGAGGCTACCAGGGGCCCATGCCCGCTGTCTCGCTGGTGCTGCCGCCGCTCACGCAGCTCAACACGCCGTATCCGTCGACCGCCTACCTGGCGCGCTTCCTGGCGACCCGTGGGGTCGATGTGGACCAGCACGACCTGGGCATCGCCCTCGTCGACGCGCTGTTCAGCCGCTCGGGGCTGGAGCGGGTGTTCGGGGCACTGGAAGGACTCGAGGCCCTCCCCGATGGAGCCTGGCGGGCCCTGTCCCTGGCGGACGCCCACCTGAGTGCCGTCGACCCGGTGATGTCCTACCTCCGTGGCGAGGACTCGGGGCTCGCCCTGCAGCTCCTCCACAGCCCGCTGATCCCCCGGGGACCGGCCACCGAGCGCTTCGACCCGACCCCGTTCGGGCCCATGGGCACGGCCGACGCCGCTCGGCACCTGGCGACGCTCTACCTGCAGGACCTGGTCGCGCTGGTCCAGCTCCTCGATCCCGGCTTCGAGCTGGCCCGCTACCAGCACCAGCTCGCGGTGGGGGCTGCCTCCTTCGACCCCCTCGCACGGCGCCTCTCCGAGTCGACCCTCGTGGACGAGGCCCTCGAGGCCCTGGTCGACCTTCACCTTCCCGCAGTGGACGGCCGTCTGGTGGGGCTCTCGGTGCCCTTCCCGGGGAACCTCTACGGCGCCCTCCGCATCGGTCGGCGCCTCAGAGAGCGGGGCGCCACCGTGCTCATGGGTGGGGGCTACGTGAACACGGAGCTCCGGGAGGTCGACGAGCCGCGCCTGTGGGACTGTGTCGACGCGCTGACCTACGACGACGGCGAGGGACCCCTGCTGGCCTGGGTCGACTTCCTCGACGGCGGTCCCGACCGCCGGCATCGAACCCGGACGGCAGCAGGTCCCGTGGACCATCCGGCACCCCGGGTGTCGTTCACCGTGGCGGGGACCTACGAGGGCCTGCCCCTGGGGCGCTACCTGCAGCTCGTCGACACCCTCAACCCCGCCCACCGCCTGTGGGCCGATGGGCGCTGGAACAAGATCACCCTCGCCCACGGCTGCTACTGGCGGAAGTGCAGCTTCTGCGACGTACACCTGGACTACGTCGGCGGCTACCACACGACGAACGCCGCCCACATCGTCGACGAGATGGAGCGGCTGGTCGCGGAGACGGGCCAGCGAGGCTTCCACTTCGTGGACGAGGCGGCGCCCCCCAAGGTGCTGGTGGCCGTGGCAGAGGAGCTGCTGGCCAGAGGGCTGTCGGTCACGTGGTGGGGGAACATCCGCTTCGAGAAGGCCTTCACCCCCGACGTGTGCCGACTGCTGGCTGCGTCGGGCCTCGTGATGGTGACCGGGGGGCTGGAGGTCGCTTGTGACCGCCTCCTGGAGCGCATCCGCAAGGGGGTCACCGTCGAGCAGGTGGTGCGGGCGGCCCACGCCTTCGAGACCGCTGGGGTGCGGGTCCACGCGTACCTGATGTACGGCTTCCCCACCCAGACCGACCAGGAGAGCATCGACGCGATGGAGGTGGTGCGGCAGCTGTTCGCGGCGGGGGTGCTCTCGTCGGCGTTCTGGCATCGCTTCGTGCTCACCCGCCACGCGCCGGTCTTTCGTGACCTCGCGGCCTATGGCGTGGAGCTCCCCCCGGAGGCCCTTGCCCGTCGCTTCGCGGCCAACGACCTACCTCACCTGGACCCCACCGGGGGAGACCACGATGCCTTCGACGCGGTGCTGCCCGTCGCGCTCCGGGCCTGGATGCGTGGGGAGGGACTCGACCGACCCGTGCACGACTGGTTCGACGCCCCCATGCCCTCCACGAGCCAGGCGCCGGACCGGGTGCTGCGTGCGCTCGCCGAGACGCCGACCGAGCGCGGCCGGCGGCTCTTGTGGCTCGGGGGCATGCCCCTCGAAGGGGACGACGAGGTGTGGCTGCACACGCCCGACGGGTCCAGCCGTCTCTCGCTGACGGGCGACGGGGCCGAGTGGCTCTCGGAGGTCCTGGACGCGGCTCGGCCGGGGGGGGAGCGCCTCGGGGAGAAGGAGGCCCTGGCTGCCTGCCCCTTGGACGTGGGCACCCTGCATCCGGCGTGGCGAGCGCTGAAGCGCCTCGGGCTGCTCTGCCTACCGTAGCTCGACGCGACGGGCACGGAGGCGGAGGCTGCCCCGCTTGCTGTCGAGGCACCACGGGTCCAGGTTGGCGCGGGACAGGGTCTTCCGAGCGCGGTGGACCAGCACGTGGAGGTTGTTCGGGTCGTGGTCGTGGGCGCGTCGGCCCCACACGCGGGTCGCGACGTCGTCGAGGGCGAGCCAACCCCGCTGGGAAGGGTCTCGATCGTGGTCGTCGCGCCAGTGAGCACCGAGCACGTAGACGAGGGCGGCGCGCGCTTCCCCCGTGAACGAGGCCTCGCGGCCGCGGCCCGGGTCGCTGACGACCACCTCGTCGACGTCGCCGGCCACGAGGTAGGGGTAGTCCACCGTCACCACGAGGTCGGTCTCGGTGGCGGCGAGGGGGGCGCGGCGGACGACGAAGCGGCGCCCGCCGAGCTCGAAGGGCCTGTCGACCTCGAGCTCCTCCGTGGCGCCGTCGCGGCCGAGCAGGACCCCGGTGGGGTGTACCAGCAAGGTGGCGGACGCTTCGCAGCGGATCGCGGCGTCGGGCCCCACCAGCACCCGGTCGCGGCGCAAGGGGTGCTGGATGGACGTGCCCTCTTCCTCCAGGACGAAGGTGTCGCCGAGTGCGTCGTCGGGCTCGTCGACGAAGCGGAGCTGCACCGCACCGGCCAGGTCGACCACGGCGGACGCGGGGATGGGCTGCCTCCCCTCGAGGGCGGCGCCGTCGACCCGGGTGCCGTTGCGGGAGCCGAGGTCCTCGACCCACAGCTGTCCGTCCTGGAGCCAGACGATGAGGTGGTGCCCGGATACCCGACCGGTGCGGACGAGCACGTCGTTGGTGGCGGCGCGACCGATTCGGACGGGCTCGAGGCCCAGGGGGCGCGCATAGACACAGGATCCGGCTTGATGCACTTCCAGGCGCATACCCCCTGTCTAGCACGGACCGAGGCTTCGAAGGGGGGGTAGGGGGGCAAGATGGACGTGACCAAGGGCATCTGGGTGGACACCGATCCGACCCTCGGGTCGCCGTGGTCGGACGTGGACGACGTGCTGGCGGTCGAGCTCGTGCATCGTCGCGGGCGGCTCGCCGGGCTGTCGTCGGTGTTCGGCAACCGCGGACTGGACACGACGCATCGGGTGGCCTCGGACCTCGGGCGTCGCTTCGGTGTGCCGGTGGCCCGTGGCGCGGCGGCGCCTTCGGCGGTGCGCTCGGAAGCCGTGGATGCCCTCGTGGCCCACCGCGGGCCGGTGCTGGCCCTCGGACCGTGCACCAACATCGCGGCGGCACTGGCGGAGGGGGCGTGCTGGTCGCGCCTGGTCGTGCTCGGAGGCGCCGCGCGCCGTCTCCCCAACCTGCGGCCGCTCCACACGACCGAGCTGAACTTCGCCCTCGACGAGGGGGCCGCGTCGGCGGTGCTGTCCGCGGGACGGGATGGCCGGGTCGACCTCGAGCTCGTCCCGATGGAGCCCTGTCGGCGGGTCTGGGCAGGGGCCCCTCAGCTGGCGCGGCTCCCGGAGTGGTTGGCGGCGGGCTGTCGACCGTGGCTCCGCACGTCCCGGCTGCGGCACCCATGGGGCCCGGGAGGCTTCCACCCCTGGGACGTCCTGGCGGCGGCTGCGGCGGTCGGTGTGGAGCCCTGCCCGTTCTCCTGGGGGCGATGCGGGGTGTGGCTGGACGGGCGACCTGGACGTCAGGGGCACGTTCGCTACGGCGCCGGGTCGGTCCGGGTCCTGCTCGACGTGGATCCAGCTGGGCTGCTGGAGGCCTGGCTGCGCTGACGGGCATGCTCGGCGAGGGCGTCCAGCACGACCCGCACCCTCGGCACGTTGCGCAGGGCGGGGTGGACGACGGCGTACACGGGCACCGTCGCTGCCGGGGCCTCCGGCGTGACGGGCACCTCGTCGAGCCCAAGGCGCTCGGCCTCGTCCACCGAGAGGACGGTGGCGCCGAGCCCGTGCTGGCAGGCAGCGCGGATCACCAGGTAGTCGTTGCTGCGGAAGGCCACCAGCCCGAGCTCGAGGGACGCGAGGGCCCGCGCGATGGGGATGTGGGCCAGGTCTTCGGACCACGTGACGACGGGGACCTCCCCTCGGGGGATGCGCGCACGCCCGCTGCGGAGGGCATCGATCAGGGACGTCGCGCCGTACAGACCGCCGGCCAGGTCGCCGATGCGTCGGACCAGCAGGTCGTCCTCCTTGGTGGGGCTCATCCGGACCGCGACGTCCGCCTCCCGTCGCACCAGGCTCCGCACCGCCACGTCGCTGACGGCCTCCAGCACCAGGTCCGGGTGGGACCGGCGGAGCGTGGCGGCGATCGGCGGGAGCCAGTCGACACAGACGCCGGGGGGCGCGGCCACGCGGACGACCCCGGCGACGCGGGCGTCGAGG
>Ga0213839_1001779_pt1 | contig 13151 bp, 18 predicted proteins | sample SWPATP21_FD_160075 | JGI IMG/M metagenome (GOLD analysis project Ga0213839, IMG submission 160075) | Coastal seawater microbial communities from Marineland, Florida, United States - SWPA TP2 #1 | ecosystem: Environmental > Aquatic > Marine > Coastal | place: USA: Florida | collected 2016-08-14 | reverse complement strand
GACCGTCTTACCCGTGAGGGTCTTGGTTACAAAACGAACAAAGATCTGCATGCCACCGCGAAGGAAGGTGAAGGACCAGGTGAACGGTGCTCTCCTTCTGGATGTTGTGATCATGGAGAGAGTGCGGCCGTCTTCAAGTCGCTTGCCGGTGTTGCGGTTGTTGCGCCGTCGTGGTGTTGCAGTCTTGATCGAGTTGATCGTGTTGATCGTGGTGTCGTGGCATCGTGATGTTGCTGTGTGGCGGCGTGTTTTGTCGTGGTCTGGTGTGTCGTGTCGTGGTGTTGGTGTCGGTGGCGTGGTGTTAGTTGTGCGTTGTAGTGTTGTGGTGTCACAGTGTTATAGTCAGCGTTGTGGTGCTGGCGTCGTCATGGGCTGGTGTGGCGGTGCGTTAGTTGTGTCGTGTTGTTGTGTCCGGATAATTTAACAGACGAAAGAGTTGGCTAGAAAAACTTGTTGCCTCTCCCAAGATTGTTGCTAGAGTTGAAGTAGAGCAGCAACAAAATGTCTTCGATTGTGCGGAAAGTGCGACAGCCTGGGGCTGTTAAGCAGACAAAAAAGAAAGGAAAGTTCTTCGAATGGCTTGGCCTCGGAGTTGGCACCGTTGTTGCGCGCACGTGGAAGTTTGGTCCGGGCAAGAAGCACACCATTGTTCTTGAGCATGACTGCATGACCGGTCGCCGCCAGGTTGGTGACAATCTGCATTGTCATTTGTTGTAGTGCTGCTGCTTTCTTGCGATTGCCGTCAAACTTTGACCTTGTCTTTTGAAATAGGTCTGGCTCAACAAAAAGCTGGTGCACAACCAAACAGTTTTCCCTGACCGCTCCTTCGAAGTTTTCGTTGATGTTGATGGCAAACAGGGGAAAATTGTGGTGCAAAACAAGTTGCTGTCACTGCAAGTGCACTACCATTTCTACTACAATGGAGAAGAGCAAGTCAGTCGCATGTTCGACAGCAGTTGCAGAAACTCTTTGGAAAGTGTTTTGTCTGTTTCTGTGCCGGACTTCGAAGTGCAGGTGTGTTGTCGGTGTCCACGCCATGCATCCTTGCTGAACAGTGCGATGTTACGGATATCGTCCCTCATTCCATGGGTTACCTGTTGGACAATATTTGCATAGAATGGAGTTGCGATGTTTGTTGTGGAGTGCAAGAGTACGCGCAGCAGCGTCAAGGCTCGTTTCCTCAAGCGCTTCAGCGATTTTGTGGAATTACATCAGCGCGTGCAAGCTTCGTTTGCTGGAAGCCACTTGGCCAAGTACGGCATGCCGCTCCGTCTGCAGTCCACTTCAGCAGGTTCTGATGATTAATCCTTCGTTTGTGACATGCAGGTCCGTCCCGAAGCCCCCACCGCGGAAGTTCCGGTTTTTCAAGAACCACAATAACCCTGCATTCCTTGATGGTCGCCGAGCCGGACTCGACACGTTCATGAAGAACTTGATCGTGCTCCCTCGTATCGCTTCCGACCAGTTCGTACAATGTGGCTGCTGCCCCCATTTGCCGCACGATGTCTGTCTAAAACGTCTTTTCTTTGTGCAGATACGTTCTTGCTTTCTTCGAACCGTTTTTGGCGAAGTGTAAGCGTGTGACTGCAGCAGAGGTTCGCATAATGATGGTGCTGCGTGATGTTGTTCTTCTCCTCATGTGCGCCTGACATTGCGCCATCGGCACTGCATCTAGGCGGAGGTTGTTGCATCTACTACTAAAAAGTCACCGAAAGGAAAGAAAAAAGTGAAGAAGAAAAAGGCGCCTTCTCGTGTGGAAGAAGACCTGGAGGTCACAGAGGAAGCAGACCTTGATGTTCATGAGGACGCGGACGGCGTTGCCATCGACCCCGACGATCTGTAAACCCGCTGACGTCATACCCGCGTAATTATAAAAGCAGTGCCGCAGACTATGCCACACTCCATCATCGATCTCGAACGGCTGAAGTCGTCAGCCGTCAGCCAGAATACGTGGAGGGTACAGAGACGGCGGGCAGCGTTAGAATGGACCTGGCTGATGATCTGCAGAACTGCCAAGTACAATGCCGAAACACTCTCGGTGCGGTGATAAGCTCACAAGTACATTGTGTGGCATCCCGTTCAAGATTGATTGCACTGTGACCTGTCCTAGCGAAAGGAGCGGCAATCGTCAGTCAGCCATCAGTGGCATTCCAGCCAACGACTGACCAATTTTAATTGACCAGTGACGTCCTTGTCCTCTGTGACACTGAAGGAACAGCGATCGTCCGTCGACAGCCAACCAAGTCAGTCGTGGTCGCCGGTCGCCGGTCGCCGGTCGCCGGTCGCCGGTCAGGGAGTGGATGCACATACAGCCTGTACATATATCTTCGGCGTATCTTCGGTGCGCTGTTGGCTGTTGTCGTCGTGTCGTCGTGTTGTGTCGTCGTGTTGTCGTCGTTGTTGGATTGGCTGTCGTTGTTCGTATCATACGTTCTGGTGTCGCCTTTGTCTTCGTCGTCGTTGTTGGTCGCGGACTTAAAACTTTTGAGAGTTGGTGGTGCGCGTTGTAGGCAGGAGGTGACGGCGGTTTTTGCGCAAGGGAAGCGCATCATTTGAGTTTACGACATGCTTTGCGGCTGTTGCAGCAGCAGAGGCGCCCTGCGCACGTGCGCGCAGTTGCGACAGATCGCACAAATGTCAAAATAGCAACGATAAGTGCTACCGCTGCGTAATCTTGGCTCTGGTATGATGATTTTAAGGGTTATCGAAGAGAGTACGCATCGGCCGTGACGTATCACGATCTTTTTCGACGCTACGGAGAAAACTGGCAACAATTTGACGTCGGAAGAGCAGGAATTCCAGACGGTCGAGCTGCACATTCTGGATCCGAGTATTGATTGAGTGGAATTTACCACTATGTGGTTCTCATCTCCAAGCGCCCTCGCATTGAAAGTGTTGAAATTCAGTGGCGGAGCAGTTGCGACTGCCATGTTTTCAATGTGGCTTTTACTACGGTGGATGCAGCGTTCCATGGGGTTAGCCCCTCCAACGGAGGCACAGCTGGCGGAGGAGAACCACAACGCGCACGCTTTGTTCCGACACATTCCTCGACTGAAGACCGCGTTGGCCTGGCGCCAATTGGGAAATTTCCCGACTCCAATTCATTGCGGATCGGTAATTTCTCCAACATCCGGGCAGTTGATTCGTTTTCTTGTGAAGCGCGAGGACTTGTCGAGCCCGCTGTACGGTGGCAACAAAGTACGTGGACTCCAACACCAAATTGGAATCATTGAAGCAAGAACCACGAAACAGCATTCACCAAATGTGATTGTGGTTGGGTCGGGCGGATCGAACCAAGTTGTAGCAACAACTGTACACATGGAAGCAGCTGCGGCTGGCTTGGCGGGCCGTGTGAAGGCCCTCTGGATCTCAAAAGATAAGCCAGATCTTGACAACACTTTGAACATGTTATCTGCCTTGTCTTTTTCTTTGGCGGGAGCAACGACATGGGGTGGCTCTGTCTCTGACACCTTACGTGAGCTGTATACGGCATGGCGCAATGGAGACATCATTATCCCAACCGGCGGAAACAATGCTGCTGGCGTACTGGGCCAAGTCAGTGCCACGTTGGAGCTTGCCGAACAAATTGCAAATGGTGAATGTGAAGATGTCGACACCATTGTGCTGGCGGTTGGATCATCCTGCACAATATCAGGCATCATCATTGGCGTTGCTTTGGCACAACATCTTGGAATTCGTGCTTTCCAGAAGCCGAACTTCAAGATCAAAGGCATTGCGATTCACCAAGCACTTGCAGCTGCACGGCGGCTGGGCCATAAATTGTACATCGACCGCACACCATTCGCCACTTTAATTCCGAGTACAATTTCAAACACTTTGGTGAGGACTTGTGGGGCATTGTCCAATTTGGGCGGTCCTGATGTGCTTAAAGAAGCACGCAGAGTGTTGAAGAAGCACGTTGAAGTTGTAGATGATCCCCATTATGTTGGGTTGTATGGGGGCCATTCTGAGCCATCGCTGGAGGCAAGTCGGGCGTATGATGCAACGGGAACAGTTCACGACGAGCATGGCGAGGTGAGTACGTTCTGCGGCGCGGTCGCCCTGATCGTGCACACTGTTTGAAGTCTATTATATTAATCGCATTGACTTTTGCTCTTGATGCAAATGAAGGACGCGGAACCACTTTGGTTATGTGGGCACTTTTCGGTGAGTTAAATGCTGCGCAATGATGCTCAATCCACAGTTGATGTCCTCTGGGCGCTCACTGCCGCTGTGCTCTGGTGCAAGGCAAAATCCTTTGCGGTGTTGATGCAGGAGTACGAGCGAGCACACTCCCGTGGGCATGAAAACCCCAACATTTTGTTCTGGCAAACAAAGTCATGCATTCAACCACGATCGGAGGTGAGAGCCGCATGCATAGCATGCAGTATTCTTTCCTCGTCTAGCCGTGTTTTACGCATTGTTGTACAGGATCAAGATGAGTTTGAGCTACTGAAGAAAATGCCCAAAGACGTCCTCAAGTCAGTACAACCCACCAACCGCCCAGTGGTGCTTGTGCTGATTCATTTGAACAAAGTTCTGCATTTCGTCACTTTGAAATGCTCGACTACCACTTTCGCATGCAGGTGGGCCGCAAGGGGCAAAGCCAAGTCGTCGCTACGCAGTGGGCACGTGGATCCGCATGGCGGAACCTCCGCAGATTATCGACACTTAATGAAGGTAGACTCCAGCAGTACCATGCGTTGCTTCGTTCCCTCGAGTTTACTCCGTTGATCGCTGATGCAGGTTGTGGACACCAAGTACAGCGATGACAAATCGAGTAAACTATGAAGCCATATAAAAATTAGTACCTCAGCAAGAAAACCCACACTGTGACGATCTAGGTTGCATCATCTTGAGAGTCCGACTTTTTCGGTTTTAGGTCCTCCAGCGTCTTGACCGGATTCAAACCTTGCCGGCGACGATTGATGTTGATTTGCTTCAACTTTTCGGCTGCTTTCTTGGCAGCCGCGGACAACTTTTTACCCTTGAGTCAAATAGAAAAACTCAGAGTCATTTTCGGCGGGTAGACGAAATTCATCATCAAATTGTATACAAACCTCTTTTTGGCGCTCTGCTTGCCTGCGTGCTTCGTTTGCGGCTTCTATTAATTTGACTTTGTTTTTCATCGACACAGTCTGCTTTTGGTCTTCAGTCAACACCACGTCCTTCTTGACGTTCTGCACAAAAGGAAGTCGACGAGTGAGCCGCTAATGTATTGCACCCCACAATAAATGCGTGCGAGAATGCGTACCTTGTGAGCATTGAGCATTTGTTTAATGACCGCGTCCCTCCGTTTGGCCCGTTCAGCGTCAATCTTCTTTTGCCTCTCCTCCTCAACTTTCTGTGAACATTGGACGAAAGCCGTTATATCATCCACTCCAACATTAACTTCTGTCACACACCAAAGGCATGGGTACTCACAATCTGCAAAAGCTCAAGTTCACGCAAGTATTTCTTCCGATTTCCATCCTTAGTTTGCAATTTGAACTCGCACTCCACCGCCCTAGCGAAGGAAATCAAACGTGAGCAGTACAACTTGCGGTCCACTGCACAACAGCTTTCGCGTTGCTTACACCATGCGGTACTTTTTCCTGTACTTGTCTGCCGCTCGTTTTGCGGCCTCTGATCGCCTGTCTTGCAGCTTTTGCTTAACTTGCCGCTTCACCTATCAATGGCACCTTTCTTGCTAAGTTCGAAAATCTTGTCGATGAAATGGTGCAGGTTCCACGTACCCGATCCAATTTTGACTCCAAGTCCGACTCCTTCTGCGCCAAGCTCGATAACCATGGGTACCTGGATCGCAATTGCAGCAACTGTCAGAGAATCTTCCTCTCCACGCAAAGAGGCATCCATGACAACATACTTGAGAACGTCGAGGTTGTGAGTGGTGTAGTAGTTTCGGTCTTCATTGTAGGAGACGTTGGGGAGGGAAGATGTCATGCCACGCATTCGATATTCATTTGCTTGCCATTGTCCAGTATACACGTTGTTGTAGTCGTAGTACAGTGCTCCGGAGTCCTTGTCTTTGCAGATGACGAAGTCTCCGTACAGCATGCGGCTTTATTGAAGGATACATCACACGTCAGGGAACGCAGCACGCGGCGACGAAGTGCGGAGCTAGCACATACCCGTATCCATCGCGCATCCCATTTGAAAAAAAGCCGGTGTAGCGGTAGTCGCCGTCACCGCTGCAGTCTATTGTGCGAGTTCCATGACCATCGAACTTGTCGTTGACAAAGGTACCCTCATAGATGACATGCTCAATTGCCTGTCACAGACAACCGTACGAGTAAGCTCCCTTCACTAAGACGCTGAGCACAAGAAGGTGTGACGCTAACCTTGTGCCGAATACTGCCTCGCCCATGGAGTTTCCCGTTGCGAAATTCACCTTCCCAAATGTAACCATTTTGCGTACTTCGCGTGCCGTGACCCTCTAAATGTCCATCGACGAAGGTTCCCTGCAAAGTGGTGCCATCAATTCCGACGTACTTGCCTGCGCATTTGAGAATGTGTTGGTGAGAGCGCGGTTGAGCTGCACCTAACCAGACTCATCAACCGCGAACCTTTCCCACAAATTTCGCCTTGCTGCAACTCGCCCTCGTACACAGAGCCATCTGAGAATACCACGTTCGCTGGTTTGTATTGTTGTGGAATCACCTTGTTGACAGACGCGCGTGCGTAAAAATAGCTCAATATACTTTGCGACGAGGTGGGGAAACAACACAATTGGAAAATAACAGACCTCTTCTCCTTGCTCAGCTTGCAACTTTTTCGCCGCCTTTGTGTATTTGGCCGTCAGCTCAGACTCTACGTGCCGAATTGTGCCCATCGCATATCGCTCGTAATCCGGAAGCAAACTGAATGAGAACAGAGACCGACAACAAATATTGAAGGGCAACAGCAATCACAGTTGCACGAGCAGCGGCGAAGACACGTACCTTCGCACTGGGGCGCGCGTGGTATGTGAAACATGATGAAAGAAAGGCTCGTGGTTTGCATGCACCGCCTGAGCACACAAGTATTTTCGTTAACCTCACACTGCAAATAGACGTGTATTACAGCCAACAGAAGTGACGTACAACACCGTGCGCAAGGTACGTGAACCCAATTCCATTGTATTGACTGTTGTTGAACGGGCCTTTGTAGTACCCATGTGGAGTGGACAGTTCCCCAGTTCCACTGAACTTGTTTTTGTCCCATTCTCCGTTGTATATTTTGTTCGCATCGCGCCCGTACCGTAGCATGCCAGTACTATCCTTTTGCCGAACCACTTTGACCCCTCTCAAATTCACCTTTGCAAACAAGTTCAAACAAGTTCAACAAGTTCACACAATTTGTAAAGAGGTTCGGGCTTGTGAAGCCACACTGCGTTAGCCTCACCTCGTGTTTCCGGTCCCACGTATCTGGGGGTGCTTGCTTTATAATAACAAACTTTCGAGGGAACTTGAACCCTTTTGTTTGGATGTCCCGAAATACGCGGAATTCATGCCAGTCGGTCTTGTGCACAATTTGTTGGTACAACAGTCTTTGGCGGTCGGGATCCACTTTGATGTTGACCTTGTAATCTTTGATAAGGAAGTCTTCTTTCACATTGCATTCTTCGAGTTCAATGGGAAGAGACATTGTGTCAATTTCAAGGCCCATTTTCGTCTGTTTGTTCACCTTGCGCTCTGCTTTTAATCTCACCAGCTCCGCCTCTAAAAATACCTACGTCCGAGATGATCCAGTACCGCAATGAGAACAACGGTAGCAATGGTAACGTGGGACTTGCAATCTTGACGCCATTGCACACATCCGAACATACTTTTAACGATTTGCGTTCAGCCGCTTCTTGTTCCTGCGTTCGTCCTTCCAACACAAGGAACGGCAAGTCCTTCAAGCGTTTCTGCACGTTGAATATGGCTTCTTCTTTCGCCTGCAAATTTTGGGCGGCATATCGAGACATTTATTATTGCTGGGCAGCTAGGCGCGTGCACATAGTGCAACACGTCATTGTGTGGCTTACCTCCAGGTCTTTACAGGCATCGCTGTACATTTGATCATCATCGAGTATTCCTTCTTTCAACCAACGTATCATGCATTCCTCATCCGCCTGCGAGCAAAGTTCGAACACGAAGTGATGACAAACGCTTACAACCGACGGCCCGACTTCGCTCTGTCCTTACCCGGTCATCCGTTGGAACGTTGATAATGTAGACCGAGGCGTCTCCGACGAACCTTCATGAAACCGCACTGGTCACAGCATTGTGCAAAGACACGTACGACAGAACAAGTCGACGCACTCATATTCGTCGAATGGGTCCTCTTCGCGCGGACCATCCGATTTGACAACGATGCGGTACGTCACTCCTTCAGCCCAAGGAAGCAATCTTGATTTCCATTCATGGGGGAAAAACACCTCGCGTGTTTTGTCCATGAGGTAGTGAATATCACAACGAAAGGCTTTGTTCATAATTTCAAGTGCAAGTCGCTTGCGCGGGACACGCTTCACAACTTTGCCATAGCGTATGCGTACAGCCTCTTTATTGATCTGTTTGCGCGTCTTGGGCTTCTTCTTGGATGCAAGCGCCGGGTATTCCTGGGGATTGAGAAGGCCCTGCGCAAGAAAAGAAACACAAACGCAGCGGGTCAGCAGCTATATGGGGAAGCACAATGTCGAGCCCAACAAGCAACAGCGTACTTGAAACTGTATCAATGGTCCGTGGTAATGGTCGGGACATGAGCGCCCAATGACACGCAAGTAATGAGCAAAACAAAACGAGGCGGCACACCAATGCACCAACGTAACGAACATTTTCGGCCTCCTCTTGCTTCTTCTCCGTCACGCTTTTTTCTTTTGGCTGTGACATCGACTCAACGAAATACTCTGGCTTTTCCGGCGCATCGCTCTCATTGTCTTTCGCTGCCTTCGCTATTTCAGCATCCATTTTCTCTTTGTTGGTGGCCATCTTGGTGCCACGCTGCTGCTACTGCTAGAGAAGCCCAGACAAAGCTGCTGTTAGGTCAACCACATTGCAGTAAAATAAGTGACTCAATTAGCGCCGTCGACGCAACGGTGGATCTAAGCCATCAAGTGACTTCAGTTTCGAGCGAAGAGGATACGCGTTTAGTTTTGTAAGCGCTTGATTGCCGCGGACATGCTGCGCCGGTTGTTGACACCACGGCAACAAACGCACGACAACGACAACAACAAATGACGAAGACCAGTCGACACAACGATGCAACGGCGCAACAGCACAATGAACACCGAACACCGAACAATGAGCACCGAACAAAGAGCACCGAACAAAGAGCACCGAACAATGAGTAACGAACCACGAACCACGAACCAACGAACCACGAACCAACGAACCATGAACAACGAACAATGGACAACGAACAACGAACAACGAAGGAACGGACGAAGGAACGGACGAAGGAAGGAAGGAAGGGAGGGAGGAACGAACGAAGGAACGGACGAAGGAAGGAAGGAAGGAAGGAACGAAAGAACGAAGGAACGAACTCACGAAGGAACGCACGAACGAACTTACGAACTTACGAACGAACGAACCAACGAAACGGCAAAACGGACGGCGAGCGACCAACGACAAGAAACGACGACAACGACAACAACTCCGTCCATACAACACTACAGCCTGTATAAACCTCAACTAGTACTTCAAGTACAACTTCACGGTACCCGGTATCACATGAACCAGAGTAAACAATGTTTCTGCTCAACACTGTCAGTGAGTGAGTGAGTGCGTCAGCCGCAGTGTTCGTTTGACTGCGGGAGGGCGCGGCGACGCAGGCATGCTGCCTCCTGGCTGTGTGGCGGACGCACCCGCATTGATCCGTGGCTTTTCCAGACACTATTCAGCCGCAGTTCCCATGCCTAATACAGGGAAGAAACGTGTCTACGTAAAAACCATGGTTCAACACTGCGGTGGTGTGACGGCGTCAGTCAGCGTTCGCGTGAACAGTCAGCTCGAGGTTCGAGGTGGTGAAATGAGGATCGAGCCGTTCGTTCGCTCGTTCGATCGCTCGTTCGTTCGTTCGTGGATGTTCGTAACCGCGGGCACGAAAGCACACCATCCGTCGCGGAGTCCGGCGGGGAGTAGGGAGGCGGGTTGGTGGAGCAGCGAGGTTGAGGCCAGAGGCCAGAGGTGGGGGGATGCCGGAGGGTTGATTGACAACGCTGTGACGGAGTGTAGACGGTAAAACAGCGCAGCGTGAGGAGGGGTAAGTTGTTTGTTGGGACGGATTGCAAGATACACACGACAGAGGAGAGCGAGATAAGATAGCGGGGTCGGCGGACAACGCGAGAGGTGAATCGGCGGGTAGTTCGGTTGATGGGTGGACGAGCGGGCAGCGGACAGACGGACAGGAGAATGGGTAGAAGTGGACAGTTGATAGTGGAGTGATGGTCAAATGCGCATACTGCCTGTGGCCGAAACTTGGCTCGGATACGTTGTGGAGTCGAGAGTGCGACGCCGGCGACGGCGACAGCCGGCACAGGTGAAGAGTTTGACAAGGCAAGCAGTCATTTTAAAAAGAAATCTTTTTGCTGACTTAATTAAGTCGACACAGCGTTGCGCTTTTGGGACGATTTGCAACCGTGGGAGGCGGCCATGAGATTGTTGTCAACCTTTGCTAGCTGCACGCTTGCAGCTACGGTTGCGGCCGGATCTTTCGAAGATGATCTTGTGCAATTGTTGCAGCCAGCTATCAATGAGAAAGCTGACTTCTACAACTGCAGTATTGGAGTTGCTGCTCACTTCAGCAATGGGTCCAAGGTCGCTGCTATTGCTGGATATAAGGACTACGTTAAAAAAACTGCAGCCACACTCGAAGACCGGTTTATTTGGGGATCCGTCACAAAAGTGCTGACCGGTTCGAGTATCTTGAAGGCCCAGGAACAAGGGCTGCTCAACATCACGGATTCCATCGTGCCTCACATTGACCCGATTCTTAAAAAGATGGCGGCAAGCGACCCAACAATGAAGTTCAGTTCGTTGGAAGAAATATTCGGCAAGGACGTCGAATCGGTGACCGTCGAGGACCTGGCTCGCATGCGATCCGGAATTCCTGATTATGACACCGCGAAGCCGAGCGGCGTGCCGCCGACCGACGCTTTCCGCGGATTGTGCTACAAGAATGCAACCGAAGATTACTCGCCGCAGGATATGTTGGGGGTGTCGTGGGTTGCCAAAGGACATCTCGACTTTCAACCAGGAACGAAGTACGCATATTCAAGTACAAATTTTGTTCTCTTGGGCCTCTTGTTGGCTGAATTGTATGGGGCAACGTGGCAAACTTACGACCAGGGAGCAATCATCCCAGCCACTTCCAAGTCGAACACAGTTTTTGGTGTGACCGGACCACCATCGGCGTATACTGAAGTGCACGGTTATGATCGCACGTCGTACAATGGCAACGTCGCGAACACGCCTCCTGGCATCGATGTAGATGGAATTCACTGTGTTTACGCCGGATGGACCGCATCTGACTACACGGCATCACTGCAGGACGCCGCGGACTTTACGTACGATATTTACGGTAAGCTCAAAGCAAGCGGTCGGTGTCGAACATCCCCGTGTTGACTTCTGAACCTGGGTGTTTTGTCCATCAAGGTCCTGAAAGCACCGTCTTGACACCGGCTTCTCAAGCTATCATGAATCCTTCCACGGTACGACTGGCGCAATGAGTGTATCGTATTCAGCACAGAACAACGTGGTTTAATGCCACTGGCGCTGGTCTCACTTAGGCATACTACGGCTTTGCTACGTTCAACCTCGACCGTTACACTGGCCTCTCAACGTCAGACCCGCACGGGATCGCCTATGGGCATCTTGGCGCCACTTACGGGTATCAAAGTGTTGTCTTATTTTTCCCGGTGAGACACTCCACCCTTCGAATTGCGACTCGTGTTTCGTGGACTCAACCTTGTGCATACGCATGTTTGCCAGGCCCTCAACATGTCGTTGGCCGTGGGCTCCAACATTGAAACGACGTATCAGGCGCAACCCTCCGACACTGTGTGCTCAGTGTACGTCGATTCATGATGTATCACAACGTGGAGTCACTTTCCCTTACTGTGGGCGACAACTGATACTTTTGCTAGGTACAACATTGTTCGGTCCTATGTCACCGGAGAGGCACCGCTGAATTGCTCGTAAGTACCCACCCAACAACATGTTGTTTTTGCTATTTCTCGTCTCAACTAGTTGTTCTCTGTCCCCTGCCCCAGTTACGACACCAAATCATACTACGGCTACTGTGTCTGCAAATGAGCCACGCTAACAACCACCCTCGTCGGACGTCGCTCGATGTCCACCGTCGGCAATCCCGTAAAATTATTCCTACACAACTTTCCTGCAGGCTACTTCAGAATAAGTCTCCACTGTTCCGCAAAGTATCAGTCAAATCTTTCACGTCGTTGGTAGTTGTGAGGGCGATCGGGAAGCTCAGTTGATTGGCCGAGTGCACGTATGCCGTTGGCGCAAAATCGAGCCTAACTAGAAACTGAGCTTGACTTTGCATGAAGTGCGGTGAGCGCAGCCAATCCTTGCCCAAAGGAGCCCAAATTTGCACCTGCAGGCGAACAAAATAAGTCATCGGCTTGTACAAGAATTGGGAAAAATAATTCAACGGATCACCAACTTGGCGATCAATTTCCGGAATTTCTTTTGTCTTGTCATAGTACGGGTGGGATGAATGCTTTGCAATGAATGCCTTCAGGATCTACGATATCAGTTGCGTTCAGTAATTGCCGATGACCTGGGACAGCGACGTGCGACAGCGCGTACAACCTCCTGTGACGATTTACTTCGGAGTACATCCGACCACAGCTGTGCTGGCGGTATCTCACTCTCCTTGGACTGCACCGTTGGTGGGGAAAACGCCACGCAGCACTTTATGAAGCGCATCCCGAACCTGAAAGTCCAACAAGTCAGCCATGTTACAAGATGGTTGATGCCCAGCAGTCTGTCCACTGTGCTTACTTGTCATCTTGAACGGATGCTGTCTCAAACTCGTTTGTGATCTGCAAAAAAGGACCAAAATATTTCGCTGCTTTGGCCATGAGGCCTTGAAGAGCTCCTGTGTCACCATGGATAACTGCTTTGACAACCTCCGTGTTCGATGCCGCTCGAGGAGACTCTTCTTCG
>Ga0213839_1001773_pt1 | contig 13179 bp, 9 predicted proteins | sample SWPATP21_FD_160075 | JGI IMG/M metagenome (GOLD analysis project Ga0213839, IMG submission 160075) | Coastal seawater microbial communities from Marineland, Florida, United States - SWPA TP2 #1 | ecosystem: Environmental > Aquatic > Marine > Coastal | place: USA: Florida | collected 2016-08-14 | reverse complement strand
GAGCTGCATGGCCCCGTCTCCGTCCACGTGAGCGACACCGGCGTCGGGGAGCGCGGCCCACAGCTGCCCGCCGTCCACGAGCAGGTCGGAGGTGGGCATCGGGAGCGCCCGGAGGAGGGCCGGCCCCTCGACGAAGCCGTACAGGCGCGTCCCCACGACGGGGTGCCCGCGCCACCAGGCGACGCTGGTGCCGAACGTGCCCGGCCTCGGCGGCACCTCACCGCGCGGATCGTGGGGCGGAGCCCGGTCGAACCAGGTCAGCCCGCGGGTGGGGGTCCATGCAGCGAGGCCTGCGGGACTCAGGGCCACGTCGCGCACGTCCTCCCCGGTGAGCGCCACCGTCTCGACGCCCTCCGGGGTGACCCGCAGCAGGCCGACGGCCGCCACCCAGACGGCCCCTTCGTCCACGACGAGCCCGCGAGGCTCCCCCACCACGTCGACGCGCGCCCGCTCGACCCCGTCGGCGTCGAGCCAGAGCACGGCCCCCGCGCCGTTCGCCACCAAGCCCACGACGAGTCCGCCGTCCGGGAGTGCAGCGAGCCCGGTGATGCGATCGACCACGGGCCGGGGGACGGGTCCAGGGACCCCGTCGACCACCCGCACGGTGGGAGGGTGATCCGCGCCGGCGGCGAGCGGCACCTGCACCTCGCGGCCCCAGTGGTCGATGCCCACCACCACATCGCCGTCCACCCGGAGCCCCACCACCTCCCCCGGCACCGGCCAGGTCGCCGGGCTCGGGTCCAGCCGCGCCAGCCCGGCGGTGCCGAGGGCCGCGAACAAGGCGTCCTCGACCTCGAGCAGCGCGTACACCTCGCCGGTCGAGGGGAGCTCACGCTGGCCCGTGCTCCACACGGTGGTGGGCGTCGCGCGCGCGACCGGAGAGCCCGCGACCATCGTGGTGCCGAGCTCGGTGCGCCACACCTCCTCGAACCCGTCGCAGGCCCCGGGGGGCGTGGGCAGCACGGCAGGGTCCGCGGGCTGCGACCACGGAGACGGCGCCGTGGGGGCGCATGCCGCCAGCCACAGCCAGAGCCAGGGCCCCTCAGCCACGGCGAGGACCCGCTGTGCGGGTGGCGGTCGCGGTCGGTGGGGACACAGCCTCCGCGGCCCCTCCTCCGTCGATGGGACGCGCCCACGTCCGTAGCGCCGAGGCCACGGCAGCAGCGCTCGGGCGGTCCGCCGCGTCCTTGGCGAGGCAGCGATGCACGAGGTCTTCCAGGCCGTCGGGCAGATCGCGCTCGATGGGTGGCGGGGACTCCTCCAGCACCCGGGCCATCAGCGTCATCAGGTTCTCGGCCTCGAACGGTCGCCGCCCTGCGAGCAGCTCGTAGAGCACCACGCCGGCCGCGTAGACGTCCGACCCGGGGTCCGGCGCCTGGCCACGGCCCTGCTCGGGCGCCATGTAGCCGACGGTGCCCAGCACGTGGCGGTGGTGCTGGGTCACCTGGCCCACGTAGCGCGCGGCACCGAAGTCCATGAGCACCACCCGACCGCCCGGTGCGAGCATGATGTTGCTGGGCTTCACGTCGCGGTGCACCACGTCGAGCCGATGGATGGCCGCCAGGGCGTCGCAGATGTCGGCGACGATGCCGCACGCCGCCGCCACGGGGACCGGCCGCCGCGCTGCCGCCCAGGCCCCGAGGGTGGGCCCGTCGATGCACTCCATCACGAGGTAGGCGGTGCGCGCCAGCCGCTCGGTGTCGGGCGCGGTCCACTCGCCCCACCCGAGGATGCGCACCACGCCCGGATGGTCGACCTCCGATCCGATGCGGGCTTCCTCGCGGTACAGGCGAAGGTCTTCCTCGGTCTCGAGCAGGGAAGCGTCGACGAGCTTCAGCGCCACACGCGCCCCGCTGGCCTCTTCCCGGGCGAGCCACACGCTGCCCATGCCGCCGCGTCCGAGCAGCTCGTGCAGCCGATAGCCCGCCACCCGGGTGGCCTGTCGACGGCGATGCCAGCGCGGCTCCACCCCCCCGACGACGAGCAGGGCCGCCGCCGCGACGCCTGCAGCGCCTGCCCGCAGGCCGAGCGTCTGGTCGACCAGGGTCACCGCCCCGAGCCCCAGCCCGAGCCCCACCGCCACGGGCAGGTCGCGCCGTCCCAGCAGCAAGCGGGACCCCGCGCGGCGTGCCCTCACCGCCAGGCCGAGGAGCAGCACGAGCAGTCCACCGAGGACCACCCCGTCGGTGCGTGGGTCGAGCCAGCGCAGGCGCCGGGACCACCCGAAGGGCACCACGGGAGGCGCGGCCGCCTCGAGGTCGTCGTGCAGATCCCGCAGGCTCTCGACCACCACGGCCCCGTCCGGACGGTGCAGCACCAGGTCGTCGTCGCCGTCGCCGCCGAGGTCGAGGACCGTGATCCACCCCGCGCGCCACCGAGCCCGAGGCACCTGGTCATGGCGGGCCAGAAAGCCCGAGGCGCTGCCGGTCCACACGCTGCAGCCGTCGTCGCCACAGCCGACCAGGTCGACGAACGCGTCGCCGTCGAGGTCGGCGATGGCGAGCGCCGACTGCGGACCCGCCGACGACAGCCCCATGGCGTCGGTGGCGCCCTCGAAGGTGCCGTCGCCGCGGCCACGGAACACCGTCGGCGCCTCCCCGCGGCCGGTGAGCAGGTCGAGGTGACCGTCCACGTCGAGGTCGACCAGCTCCCACATCGAGGCGTTGGCGTAGACCCCCCGCAGGCCTGCGATGGCGCTGGTGTCGCGCACGCCACCGCCGGGCAGGCCGCGCAGCACCTTGTGGCCGTCGCCCCAGTAGGTGGTGAGCACCGTGTCGGTGAGGCCGTCGTGGTCGAGGTCGCCGCGCAGCACCGAGCCCACGTAGGCCTCGTAGGCCAGGCCGCGCTTCGGCAGGTCGACCGCGCGCAGCCGACCGAGCCCATCGTTGACCCACAGCCACGCGCGCTGCGGCGCGTCCGGCACCCCGTGGGCCGAGAGCACCAGATCGAGGTCGCCGTCGTCGTCGAGGTCGACCCACTGCGGCCGCCCCCAGCGGTTCGCTTCGGTGAGCTGAGGGCCCGCGAGTCCACGGTCGGTCACGTCGTGCAGCCGGCCTCCGACGTTCCGGAACAACCCCAGGCCCCGGCCCGACGGATCGGCGTCGCCCCACTGCACCGCCAGGTCGGCACGACCGTCGCCGTCGATGTCGCCGGCGGCCACGTCGACCGCGCAGCGGGGCAGGCCCACCTCGTCGGTGGCCTCCACGAGGGTGCCGCCACGCTGCAGCCATACCGCCGAGCGGCACTCCTGGGCGAGGACGACGAGGTCGGTGAGCCCGTCTGCGTCGATGTCGACCGCCCTCGAGGCGTGGGCGGCCAGGGCGCTCGCCTTCCAGGCATCGGACGCGTCCCGGAGGTCCAGCCCGGGGCCCCGCCTCGTGCCGTAGAGCATGCCGTCGTCGGACAGTCCCCACAGCTCCCCGGACGGGCGCTCGCCCACCTGCGTGAAGCTCACGGGGACCGAACGCGGCTCACCGTCGGCCGTCGCCGATGCCGCCGAGACGGCCCACAGCTCGGCCCCCTGGGCGATGGCCGTGACGTAGGACGAGCCCTCCCCTCGGGCCTCGCCCCCGTCGACGAGCCGGGTGACGCCGACGCCTCCCCACACCGGTCGCCCCGAGGCGTCGACCGCCAGCGTCTCGGCAACGAGCGACCAACGGTCGAAGCCGGGTCCCTCCTCGTCGACCCGCCCCTGGAGGTCGGTGTGGCGCACCCGCCCCCCGTCCCCCGAGTCCCACCACCACAGGCCGCTGCCGCGGTCGGCGCGCACCGCGAGGTGCTCCTGACCGATCCCTTCCAGGGGCCTCCATGCGCCGTCCACCCGCAGCGCCGCCGTGCCGTGCAGGCCTCCGGCCGCGAGCACCCCGCCGGACGATGCCAGGGTGGTCACGCCCACCACGGGGACGGGCTCGCGGGGACCCCAGCCGTCGTCCGTCCACGGCTGCACCACCGGGGGCACCTCCACGTACAGCCAGGCACGCCCCTCGTGGGTGACGAGGCCCGCCGCTCGCTCGGTGGTCGGCGTGGGACCCGCCAGCTCCTGCCAGCGCCCCTCGCGCAGCCGCAGCAGGGTCCCCTGGGTGGTGAGCGCCACCAGGTCGGGCCCGACCGCGGTGACGGCCCCGAGGGGTGCGGGAGGCGTCGCGAGCCGCGCCCAGGTCGACGTCGGCGGAGCGGCACCGGCCGAGATGGTCAGCAGCAACAGCCACATGCCGGCATGATAGCGGCGGATGTCGAGGAGGATCGTGTGGACACGGAGACCGCCACGCGCCCGGGTCGGGCCAGCCCTCCCCCGGTCGTGCCGCGCCTGCAGGTGGTGTTCCGGGACGGTGCACCGGTCGCGTCGGCCCCCGTGCAGCTCGAGCGAGGCCCGCTCCTCCTCGGCCGCAAGCCCAGCGGGGCCCGCCAGCTCCTGGCGTTCCCGGAAGACCCCACCCAGTCGCGGACCCACTGCACCCTGCGCCGCGACGGCGATGCGCTGCTCTGCATCGACCAGGGGTCCCACAACGGCACCTTCGTCAACGGCGTGCGCATCGACCGCGCCCGACTGCGCGACGGCGACTGCCTGCGCATCGGCGACACCTTCCTCGTGGTGCGCCTCGGTGCGGTGCCGCCCGACGTGGCCCTCCCCGAGCTCGCCGGCGGCGCCCCGTCCATGGCGCAGCTGCGGTCCACGCTGGCCAAGGTCGCTCCGACCCGGGCCATCACCGTGCTCCTCGGCGAGAGCGGCGTCGGCAAAGGAACCAGCGCCCGGGCGCTGCACCGCCTCTCCGGCCGCCCGGGTCCTCTGGTGTCGGTCAACTGCGCCGCCATCCCCGATGCGCTGGCCGAGAGCACCTTGTTCGGCCACGTGCGGGGTGCGTTCACCGACGCGAGCACCGATCAGCCCGGCTTCTTCCGCGCGGCCCACGGCGGCACCCTGTTCATCGACGAGATCGGCGACCTGCCCGCGCCGCTGCAGCCCAAGCTGCTCCACGCCCTCGAAGACGGTGTGGTGGTGCCCGTGGGCTCCACCCGGCCCGTGCCCATCGACGTGCGCATCGTGGCGGCCACCAGCGCCGACCTGCCCGCCGCGGTGGCCGACAAGCGCTTCCGCGGCGACCTGTACGCCCGCCTTGCCGAGTTCGTGCTCACGGTGCCCCCCCTCCGGGAGCGCCCCGAAGACGTGCTCGCCCTGCTGGAGCGCTTCCTCGACCCCGGACTCCCCCCGCTGTCCCCCGACCTGGTGGAGCGCCTGCTCGCCTGGCACTGGCCGTACAACGTGCGGGAGCTCAAAAACGTCGCCACGCGGCTGTCGGTGGTAGGCCGGGCCGCGACGTGCTGGGACCCGAGCTGGTGCCCACCGTGGAGCGCGCCCAGGAGGAGACGCCGTCGCCAGCGACGCCGAGCCCCGATCGGGAACGGCTCGAGGCGCTGCTGGTCGCCCACCAGGGCGTGGTCAGCGACGTGGCGCGCGCCCTGGGGCTGAGCCGCCGGCACGTGCACCGGCTGCTACGGAAGCACGAGCTGGCGCCCGACGCCTACCGAGGCTGACGCACGCGCCGGGACGTCCCGGTGGCACGGGTGGGACGTCCCTCGGACACGCCGTCGATATCCATGGTTTCACCGTGGAGCGCGGCGGCACACCCCTTGCTTTGTCAACCAGGCGAGGAGGTTCCATGGTTCCGCTGCTCATCACCCTGTCGTCCCTGGCCACGGCCGGAGGGCTCACCGCGGCCGACTGGGAGGCACTCGACGACGAGGGCCGCGCCCGCCACGTCGCGAAGAAGGTCGATCACGACTACGTCCGACTCGGTCCGCCGAAGGCCATGGACGCGATCTTCACCGGCGCTCACCGCATCGAGCGCCTCTGTGTCATCGGCGTGCAAGTGGGCACGCTGCTCGAGAGCAAGAAGCTCGTCGGCGCGGGCCCGTCCACCGAGACCCACTCGATCGTGTCGTTCTCCCAGGAGGGTCTGTCGGCCTGGGCCGACCTGTTCCACGATCTGCTGGTGGAGGAGCTGTCGGCCCGCCCCGACCTCGAGGTCGTCGGCGTGCAGGAGGTGTCGGCCGCGCCGATGTACACCGAGCACGGCAAGGGCGAGCGGGGGCCGGGGTGGGCCTCGGAGACCCAGTACTGGCGCACCCTTGCCTACGACAGCCAGGGCTTTCCCCTCGAGGGCAACCTCATCACCCGCGCCGCATGGATGAACGAGCTCGGTGCTGCCGTGGACTGCGACGCCTTCGTGCACGGCAACGTGCTGCTCACCTTCGCCCAGGGCAAGGCCGACACCCTCGACGGCGCCGACGGACGCTGGCTCGACGGCACCCTGCGCGCCACCTTCCACACCTACATCGTGCGCGACCACTACCTCGCGGCAGCCGAGGCCGGCGGCCACTTCACGCCCCCCAAGTTCGCGCCGAAGGTGAACCCCTGGGTGTCCATCGGACCGAAGGCCCCCCTCGAGTTCTCGGCCTTCGTGGCCTCCGAGGCCCCCGACGCCGTCCTGCTCGAGCACTACGCCACGCCGATCGAGGAAGCGTTCAAGGCCAACGCCGCCATGAACGCCCTCGCCCTGCAGCTCGCCTACCCCGTCGCCCCCTGATCCGGAGGACCCCATGACCCGCATCGCCGCCCTGCTCTGCCTGCTCGTCGCCTGCAAGAGCGACGACCCCAAGGCCACCGACAGCGCCGACACCGGTGCCTCGGACGCCGACACCGACACCGACACCGACACGGACACCGACGCCGACACGGACACCGACACCGACTCGGACACCGACACCGACACCGACACCGACACCGACACCGCCGAGGGGCCGCTGGGCTGGGCCGTGCTCGACGGCGACGCCTACGCCCTCGACGCGCCTCCCTTCGGCGAGGCCTGTGGTCCCTTCGGCGACACCTACACGGTGTCCACCAGCGCCGACGGGCCCGACCCCAGCGACTTCGCCAAGGGGTCCATCGCGCTCCACCTCGGGCTGTCCGCCCCGACGACGGGCGACTACGGCACGGTCGTGGATTGGGTGGCAGGGGCCCAAGACGAGACGGGCTTCACCTTCCAGGACGACCAGTTCCAGTTCTGGACCGCCCAGGACGGGGCGGGCACCGTGTCGGTCGACGCCACCTCGCCGCTCGTGCTCAGCTGGCAGGATCTCCCGGTGCAGCTCGACGACGGCACCGAGGTGCTGACCTCCGGCGAGATCCGCTGCCCCTGACTTGGGACCTTGGGGTCAGATCACACGGATTACGCTTAAAACGCAATTATCCGCCTTCTTCCGTTTGGGGTCAGATCACACGGATTACGCTTAAAATGCGATTGTCCGCCTCCCTCCGTCAGACGCCCTCCAGGCTACGGCCTCAGGAGGCGAGCTCGGGGAAGAAGCGCTCGGTCATCCGCTGGTGGTAGGCGACCAGGTTCGGCGTCGCCTGCGCGAGCTGCCGCATCGGGCCGTCGATGGGCACCTGCAGCACGAACGCGAGGAACGCGTAGAACGACGCATCGACGGTGGTGGGCTGCTCGCCCATCAGGAACGGCGCCTCGCCGAGCTGCGCCGACAGCGCCCGCAGATCGTCGCTTCCCATGCGGTCGATCGTGGCGTCGTCGTGGCGACTCATCCCGCGCACCCAGGCGGCCTTGGTGATGCCGCGGCGGATCATGCTGCCGATGAACCCCTTCAAGAAGCCAGGCGCCTCGATCGTGCCGACGATGGCCTGGCCGTGCACGGACCACCCGCGGTCGCTCACGAAGTGGGTGTGGGTGACCACCTGGTGCAGGTGCTCGTCGATCAGGCGGCGGAACGCCAGGGCCACGGCGCGCTCCCTCGCGCTCAGGGACGCGTCGAGGTCGATGCCCAGGCGCTCGGACAGGCGCCACGCGATGATCTCGGTGTCGCCCACCAGCTCACCGTCGATCGCCACCCAGGGGTTCTTCTGCTTGGGCCCGTTGCGGGCATCGTTGTCGACCGTGATCGCGTGCTCGATCCCCGCCATCCGCAGCCAGGTGAGCAGCTTGAGGCTGAACGGCCCACCGCTCGGCATGCCCCACAGCGCGTCGTAGACGAAGGCCCGCACCTCGGGCTGGGGCGCATCCTGCGCGGGAGCGGCGTCGAGGGCTCGTTCGGGCATCGTCTTCCCCAATGGACTTTGAGCACTGGTCAGATATCTGACCATTGGTCAGAAGTCTATCCTCACCGGAGGTATATTCGCCGCATGACGCGCCCCACCAGCCCCCGAACCACCCGTCGCCGCCGCGCCGCACGTCGCGAGATCCTCGACGCGGCCTGGTCGCTGCTCGACGCCGAGGGCGCAGCGGCGCTCACCGCCGACGCCATCGCGGCCCGCGCCGACATCAGCAAGGCGTCGGTCTTCTACTACTTCCCGTCGATGGAGCAGGTGTTCGGCGAGCTGCTGCGCGAGGAGCTCCACGCCTACGCGGCCGCGCTCACCGCCGCCGTCGAGGCCTGCGACGAGCCTCGGTCGGTGCTCGGCGAGGTCGTGCGCCTCACCCACGCCCGCTACACCCAGCGGCCGGAGCGCTTCATCCTGATCGGGGCCGTCCCGCTCACCCGCGGCGCGGCCGCCGTGGGCCTCGAAGACGGCGAGGTCGCTCGCTCGGTCGACCCTCCGTTCAACGCGTTCATCGACGTGGTGGAGGCTCGCTTGGCCGAAGTCGACCTGCCCCAAGGGGTAGATCCTCGCAGGGCCGCGGTGGCCGCCCACATGGCCGCGATGGGTGCCGTGCTGCTCTGCCACACGACCCGAGCGGCGGGGGGTGGGTTCGCGCGACCGGAGAGCGAGCTGGTCGACGAGCTCGCCGGGCTGCTGGAGCGGGGGGTGACGAGGTAGGCAGGCTCACTTCTCGAACCGGTACATGGCGTCGCGCAGCCCCGGACAGCCCTCTCCCAGCGGAGGACGACTCCGCACCCACGCCCACAGCGCCGCCTCCACCTCCTCGTCGTCGTAGGCGGGATGGTCACGACGGAGGCGGGCACGCTGCACCTCCAGGCCGTCTTCGGCCACCTGCAGGGCCACCCGAAAGCGCTCCGCGAGCGAGCGCTCGGCGGGCGGTCGGACCAGGGCTTGCAGCCGGTGCGTCATGCCAACCAGCTTAGTCCATGACCTCGGTAGCAGCCGGGGGCAGGCGCGAAGCTCGGGGTAGACTGCGGGCATGCGTCCCCTCCTCCTGCTGCTCCTGCTCGCCTGCGCCTCCGAGCCCTCCAAGCCGTCCGGCGACGAGGCGACCGCCGACACCGGCGACGCCGCGGACACCGACTCCGACACGGACACGGACACGGACACGGACACGGACACCGACTCGGACTCGGACTCGGACTCGGACACGGACACCGACTCGGACTCCGACACCGACGACACGGGCACGGGGACCGTCGTGACGGTCGACCCGCCCCTTGGCCTGTCGTCGGGCGGCAGCGGAGGCGCTGCGTACCCCGGAGCCGGCGCGTCGGTCACCTTGGGCGGGGTCGGGGCGGGGATCCTCACCCCGAGCAACGCCGCCAGCGCCAGCAACCTGCCCTTCCTGCTCGTGTACAGCGGGGTCGAGGGCGAGTCGCTGATGCTCCAGAACATGGCAGGGCTCGGTCCCTACCTGGGCCTCGGCGACGCCGTCGTCGTCGTCCTCGACGGGAGGTACCGCGATGCCGCCGACGGCTAGGCGGTGATCGACGCGGTGCGCGCAGCCTACGACATCGACAACGACCGCACCTGGCTGCTCTCCGAGTCGGCGGGCACGACCGCGGGCCTGGAGCTCGGCCTCGACCGCCGCCCGTCGTTCTTCGCGGCCTACTGGGCCAACGACGTCAACGCCCAGCGAACCCCCACCTACACCGCCACCGAGCTCGGCTTCGCCCCGTGGGGCAATGCCGGCCCGGGCGGGGCCTACGCCGACGCCGACGCCATCGTCGCGGGCATGGCGGCCGCCGGCTACCGGCTACCCTCCGACGCCCCCTACTCGGGACCGGGGGCAGGCACCCACGGCGACACCAACCAGTTCATCGCGGCGGTGGAGTTCTTCGTCGGGAAGACCCGACAGTAGCGGACGGCATAGGTAGGTCAGGGAGGCCCCGTGGAGCAAAACCGACGCACCGTCCTGAAGGCCCTGGCGAGCAGCGCGATGCTCGGCGTCGGGTGTGCCCCGTCCACCTCCGAGAGCCCGAGCGCCAGCTCCGACTCCGGCGCCGACACCGGCCCCACCGGCGGCACCGACTCGGCGGTCGACACCGGCGACCTGCCCCCCTTGCCCGATGGCTACGAAGAGGGCGAGTGGGTGGCCGAGGGCGCGGAAGACCTCGACGTCTTCCCCCACGGCCTGCAGGTGGGCGACGTCACCGTCGCCTCCGCCATCCTGAGCGTGCGGGCCGCCGCCCCCGAGGTGCTCGTGGAGGTCGTCGGGGTCGACGAGAGCGGCTGGTGGCCCGTGCACCGCGACACCCACTTCCTCGACGACCGCGCCGCCCAGGTCGAGGTCACCGGCCTACGCCCCGACACCGACTACGCCTGGGTCGCCCGCACTACCCCCGACACCCGCTCGGTCGTCGGCCGCTTCCGCACCCCACCCCTGGCCGACACCCCCCGGGTCGTTCGCTTCGGCGCCGTCTCCTGCCTCGGGGGCAACGAGCCCTGGCCGTGCCTGTCCCGCGCCGCCGAGGAGGGCCTCGACACCTTCCTGTTCCTCGGCGACACCATCTACGCCGACTGGGGCTTCTTCGGAGGGGTGCAAGACAAGTGGGACGACGCCCTCGCCCAGCAGGGCATGCGCGATCTCACCGCCAGCACCTCCATCATCGCCACCTGGGACGACCACGAGGTCGACAACAACTTCAACCCCGACAACACCTCCGCCGTCGAGATCGACGCCGGCCGCGACGCCTTCCGCGAGGCCCTGCCGCAGCGACAGGGCGCCGAGGGCCAGATCTGGCGCAAGGTGTCGTGGGGCCCCGTCGACTTCTTCGTGCTCGACTGTCGCGGCGAGCGCACCGGCGGCGACTACGTCTCCCGCGCCCAGCTGGACTGGCTCAAGGCTGCGCTCTCGGAGAGCACCGCGCGCTTCAAGGTCATCCTCAACAGCGTGCCGATCACCGATCTGTCGTTCATCCCCGTGGTAGGCGACATCGCCGCCGAAGACCGCTGGCAGGGCTTCCCAGCCCAGCGCGAGGAGCTCGTGGCCCACTGCGCCGACATCCCCGGGGTGTTCTTCGTCTCGGGCGACTTCCATGTGGGCGCCGCGGCGCTCATCGACCCCGCCGACAGCCCCGGCGGCCACCTGCTGGAGGTGCTGGCCGGTCCCGGCGGCAGCCCGGTCGACAGCGCGTACTCGCTGATCGCCGAGGGCGACCGCATCGTGCGCGTGGTGCCCGACCACAACGTCACGGTGTTCACCTGCGACCCCGCGACGGGCGAGCTGACCGTCGAGTGGATCGGCAACGACGGCGAGGTGCTCAACAGCCTGGAAACAAATCTCTAAGGCCTTAGCGCATCGGGTCGAGGGCCTCCCGCCGCTGCTCGTGCTTCGTGCCCGCGTCGGGGTGCTCGTAGCCGTGCAGCACGTCGTCCCATGAGCCGTACATCGGATTGGGGAGCATGAACCAGCGCACCCCCCACCAGTCGGCGTGGGCATCGACCAGCTCGGCGCGGGCCGCCCGGTCGGGCGCCTCGGGCTCGACGAAGTCGAAGAGGTTGTCGCCGAACATCAGCACGATGCGGTGGGTCGCTTCGATGGTGCGGCGGCGGGTGGTCTTGCTGCGGTCGCCCTCGGCGGGCCGGAAGAAGAAGTGCTCGAGGTCGTCGGTGTCGGGGAAACCCGCTGCCGCCAGGTTCGCGCGGGTAGGCTCCTCCTGATCGATCGACCGGTTCGACACGTAGAACACGTCGACCCCCTTGGCCTTGGCGGCGCTCAGGAACTCGGCGGCTCCGGCGACGGCGGGGGCCTGCGACTCGGCCACCCAGGCACCCCACGACACCTTCTCGAAGTGGGTGCCGTCGAGCACCCCACGGGCCTGGTAGGGACTGTTGTCGAGCACGGTCTCGTCGACGTCGACGACGATGGCGGGCTGCAGGCCGTCGAGGGCGCCGGTCTGCTCGAGCGCCGCGGTCCACGTGGGGTCGGCCAGCGCTCGATCGAGGCTGTGGTGGGCCGCGCGGTAGACCGTGCGCGTCAGCGCGTCGAGCTCGGCGCTCGTCTGTACCCAGGTGACCGCGAGCAGATCGTCGCGGGGAGGAGGCGCCGCCACCACGGGCGCTTCGGGGGCCGCCCCCTCGGCCTCGACGGCTGCCGCCGGGGGCACGGGCTTGCCACAGCCCACCAGGAACCACAGGATGACCGTCATCGTCATGGTGTCTCCAGCGTCACCCGCGGCGCAGCATCTCGGCGGCGTCGAGGGCGAAGTAGGTGAGGATCATGTCGGCGCCCGCTCGCTTGAAGCCCAGCAGCGACTCGAGCACGATCTTGTCTTCGTCGAGCCAGCCGTTGGCGAAGGCCGCCTTGAGCATCGCGTACTCCCCGGACACCTGGTAGACCGCGGTGGGTCGGCCGAAGGTGGCCTTTACGCGGTGCACCAGATCGAGGTAGGGCATGCCGGGCTTGACCATCACGATGTCGGCCCCCTCGGCCAGGTCGAGCTCGACCTCCTTGAGGGCCTCGTCACTGTTCGCGGGGTCCATCTGGTAGGTCTTCTTGTCCTTGGGGATGCCCTCCATGGCCCGGGGGGCCGAGTCGAGGGCGTCACGGAAGGGCCCGTAGAAGGCCGAGGCGTACTTGGCGGAGTAGGCCATGATCAGGGTGTCGTCGAAGCCGTCGGCGTCGAGTCGGTCGCGGATCCGTCCCACCCGGCCGTCCATCATGTCGGAGGGCGAGACGATGTCGGCGCCCGCCCGAGCCTGGCAGGCGGCCTGCTTCACCAGCGCCTCGACGGTGAGCTCGTTGTGCAGGTCGCCATCCTTGACGATGCCGTCCTGGCCGATGCTGCTGTACGGGTCGAGGGCCACGTCGGTGGCCATGAGCATGTCGGGGTAGTGCTCCTTGACCGCACGCACCACCTGCGGCACGAGCCCCTCGTCGTTCCACGCCTCGGCGCCGTCGAGGCTCTTGCGCTCGTCGTTCACCTTGGGGAACAGCGCCAGCGCCTTCACCCCGAGCTCCCAGGCGCGCCCGGCCACGTCGACCACCGAGTCGAGGGTGAGCC
>Ga0213839_1001772_pt1 | contig 13180 bp, 12 predicted proteins | sample SWPATP21_FD_160075 | JGI IMG/M metagenome (GOLD analysis project Ga0213839, IMG submission 160075) | Coastal seawater microbial communities from Marineland, Florida, United States - SWPA TP2 #1 | ecosystem: Environmental > Aquatic > Marine > Coastal | place: USA: Florida | collected 2016-08-14 | reverse complement strand
GTACCAGAGCGCGACAATCGCCGCGACCACCGTCAGGACCGGGAAAAAAGTCCTCATCCGCGCAGCCTCCCCCCTTCAGTTTTGTCCAAATACGCATGGCGCAGCGCCAGCGGCGGGCGGAGCATGCGTATTTTAGCAAAAATGAAAGGATTTGGTGTTTTCCTGTCCGGGCGGTACAGGCTGGCGAGCCGATGACCGCCAAAAGTGAAGGGGCCCCCCGCGACCTGACAAGCAGTGCGGGCCGGTGCCGGGCGGCGGGTCATTCCCGTCGTCCGCGCCGCGACAGGTTCGGGCTGCACAATGGTCATCGCGCCCACTCCATCCGCATCTCTTCCACCGTCTCGGGCGGCTCGGGCATATGGCGCGACACTTCGCGGAAACCCTCCCGTCGATAGAACCGCTGCGCCGCCACGTTCGGCACATGCGTCGTCAGCCAGAGTGCCTCACGCCCCTCTTTCGCCTTGTCCATCAACGCCTTGCCCACGCCCTGCCCGGTGACGGAGGAATAGAGTGCCACCACCTGCCCCGCCTCTGCGTTACAGGAGAGATAGGCGCAGACCGGATCGCCCGCGACCCAGACCTCGCGCAGGGGCACCGCGTCGCGAATGAAGCCCTCAAGCTCTTCCGGCGCAAAGACGCGAGGGAACCAGTCGGTTCCGTCGATCCAGCCGTTCAGCACCGCCGCCATGGCGGGCACATCCTCGGGCGTGGCGCGGCGGACCTCAGTCATGTGCAGACACCTTCCTCCACAGGATCGCAGCGGGAATGATCAGGGCGGCGCTGACCGCCAGATAGAACCAACCCGCACTGGTAGCGTTGCGACAGGTATCCGACGCGGGCAGCCCGTCGAAACACCGGAACCGGGCATCGGCGAAGGCCACGAGCCCGAGAACGAACATTCCGGTCGCGACGATGGCCAGAGCGACCGCAACTGTGCTTGCCAGAATCAGTGGAAACACCGGATCAATCATAGGCATGGCCCGCCCTGAGCCCCTCGCGCACCCGATGCGCGATTTCCAGAAATTCCGGGGTGTCGCGGATATCCAGCGGCCGATCCTTGGGCAGCGGGCTTTCGATCACATCGGTGATCCGCCCCGGCCGCGGCGACATCACCACGATCCTGGTCGAGAGATAGACCGCCTCGGGGATCGAATGGGTGACAAAGCCGATGGTCTTTCCGGTCCGCGCCCAGAGTTTCAGCAACTCCTCGTTCAGGTGATCGCGCACGATCTCGTCCAGCGCGCCAAAGGGTTCGTCCATCAGCAAGATGTCCGCATCAAAACTGAGCGCCCGCGCGATCGACGCGCGCTGCTGCATCCCGCCCGAGAGCTGCCAGGGAAACTTGCCGCCAAAGCCCGCGAGGTCCACAAGTTCCAGCACCTTTTCGACCCGCTCGGCCTGCTCCGCCTTGGAAAAGCCCATGATCTCAAGCGGCAGCTTGATATTGCCTGCGATGGTCCGCCACGGGTAAAGCCCCGCCGCCTGGAACACATAGCCATAGGCCCGCGCCAGCCGCGCCGCCTCCGGCTCCATCCCGTTGACGGTGAGCGTGCCGCCGGTCGGCTGCTCCAGCGCCGCGATGCACCGCAGGAAGGTCGTCTTCCCGCAACCCGACGGCCCGATGAAGGAGACGAAATCCCCCTTGTTGATGTCGAGGTCCACGCCCTTGAGCGCATGGACCGGGCCGTCGTTTGTCTCGAAGGTCAGGTCGAGGGATTTGGCCGAGATGACAGGCTCTTGCGTCACTTAGATCCCCGCCGGAATATTCATCGGATCGCGCTGCACCGAGCGCGGCGTGTTGAGCTCTTTCCACTTCGACAGCGCCACGGAGGCGGAGGCGAAGGGTTTGCGCGGAACGAACCGTCCGCGACCGGGCTGCGGCTGCGAATTCTGGCCCCAGGCCCAGATCACCTCTCCGCGCGACAGGGTGTAGCGCGGCTGGGCCGTCACCTCCATCCCCTCGAAGACGTTGTAATCCAGAATGGAATGGTGGTTCGACGCGCTGATCGTCTTCTTGATCGACGGGTCCCAGACCACCACATCCGCATCCGCGCCGGGCACCAGCGCCCCTTTCTGCGGATACATGTTCAGGATCTTGGCGATATTGGTCGAGGTCACGGCCACGAATTCCTCGGGCGTCAGGCGCCCGGTTTCGACCCCCTTGGTCCAGAGAACGCCGAGACGCTCTTCCAGACCGTTCGTTCCGTTCGGGATCTTGGTGAAATCGTCGATCCCCATCTTCTTCTGCTCCGACGAAAACGCCGCATGATCCGTCGCGACCACCTGAAGCGACCCGGACTGGAGCCCGGCCCAGAGCCCGTCCTGATGTTCCTTGCCCCGGAAGGGCGGCGACATCACGCGCTGTGCCGAATGCAGCCAGTCTTTCGACAGGTATTCATCATCATCCAGCGTCAGGAACTGCGCCAGCGGTTCGCCATAGACGCGCATGCCCTTCTGCCGCGCCCGGCGGATCGCCTCATGCGCCTGCTCGCAGGACACATGCACGATGTAGAGCGGCGTTCCGGCGGCATCGGCGATGGTGATCGCCCGGTTCGCCGCCTCGCCCTCGAATTCCGGCGGGCGGGAGCGCGCGTGCCATTCCGGCCCGGTCTTGCCCTCGGCGAGGAACTTCTTCTGCATAAGGTCGACCAGATCGCCGTTCTCCGCATGGACCATGGGCAGCGCGCCCAGTTCCTTGCAGCGCGAGAAAGATGCGAACATCTCGTCATCCTCGACCATCAGCGCGCCCTTGTAGGCCATGAAATGCTTGAAGGAATTGACCCCGGCGTCGACCGCATCCTTCATCTCGTCAAAGATGTTTTCGTTCCAGCCGGTGATCGCCATATGATAGCCGATGTCGGAACAGATCTGCGGCGCCGATTTGCGGTGCCATTCCTGGATCGCGTTCTTGATCGACCCGTCTTCCCCCGGCAGGCAGAAATCGATCAGCATCGTGGTGCCACCACAGGCCGCCGCCCATGTGCCGGTCTCGAAGGTCTCGGCCGCGGTGGTGCCCATGAACGGCATTTCCAGATGCGTATGCGGGTCGATGCCGCCGGGGATCACATAGGCCTCGGAGGCGTCGATCACCTCGTCGCCCTTGAGGTTCTCCCCGATCTCCACGATCTTTTCGCCTTCGATCAGCACATCCGCCCTGACCTGACGGTCCGCCGTGACGACCGTGCCGCCCTTGATGACTTTGCTCATTTGATGTCTCCCCTAAACCTTTGCCATGTCCCGGCCTTGCGCCGGGACCGCACGGAATTTTCTGACTGCCAGGAGGCCCCGGCGCGAGGCCGGGCACGTGACCCTGTTAATCCGGGATCCAAGCTGTCAGATCCTGCCAATGTGGATTGACCTCTGCGATCAGCTGATCTTTCCACGCACGCCGCCACCGCTTGAGCCGGTGTTCGCGAAGCCTGGCCTCCGCAGGGTCGTTGTGACATTCGAACCAGACGAGGGTGTGGATACCGTAGCGCCGCGTATGCGCCTCCACAGCCCCTTCCCGATGCTGCGCCACACGTTGCCGCAGATCGGTCGCGCTGCCGATGTAGATCGCACCACGCGGTCGAGAGGCGAGAATGTAAACGAACCGGGACACGGCTGGATTGAACCTTTTCAAGGTTAATCACCCGTAAACGCTCGCCCTGCCCCGGCCTTGCGCCGGGGCCTCTCACCAATCGCATCACACGTCGGGGTCCCGGCGCGAGGCCGGGACATGTCGCGGCAACTTTGGTCACTCCACCACCACCGCCGTTTCGACCACCGCGTGCAGCAACACATCCGCCCCCGCCCTGGCCCACTCCTTCGATATCTCTTCCGCCTCGTTGTGGCTCAGCCCGTCGACGCAGGGGCACATCACCATGGCCGTCGGCGCCACCCGGTTGATCCAGCAAGCATCATGCCCCGCGCCGGAGATGATGTCGCGATGCGAATACCCCAGGCGGTCGGCGGCATCCCTCAACGCGCCGACGCAGCCCGCGTCGAACTCCACCGGGTCGAAGCCGCCGACCTTCTCCAGCTCCAGCCCCAGGCCCATCTCGTCACAGATTGCCCGGGCCCCCTCGGCCAGCCGCGCCTCCATATCCTCGATCACCGCAAGGTCCGGCGACCGGAAGTCGACCGTAAAGACCACCTTGCCGGGGATCACGTTGCGCGAATTGGGGTAAACGTCGATATGGCCCGCCGCGCCAACAGCATGGGGCGCATGGCTCCAGGCGATCTCGTCCACCAGTTGCAGCACCTTCGCCATGCCCAGCCCCGCATTCTTGCGCATCGGCATGGGCGTCGATCCGGTATGGCTGTCCTTGCCGGTGATCGTCACCTGCGTCCAGCTCAGCCCCTGACCATGGGTGACGATGCCGACATCCTTGCCCTCGGCCTCCAGGATCGGACCCTGTTCGATATGCAGCTCGAAGAAGGCGTGCATCTTGCGGGCGCCCACGGGCTCCTCGCCCTCCCAGCCGATCCGCTTGAGTTCATCGCCGAATTTCAGGCCCTTGGCATCGACCCTTTCCTTGGCCCAATCCTCGGCATGCACCCCGGCAAAGACACCCGACGACAACATGGCGGGCGCATAACGCGTGCCTTCCTCGTTCGTCCAGTTGGTCACCACGATCGGATGCTTCGTCTTCACGTCGAGGTCGTTGAGCGTCCGGACCACCTCCAGACCGCCAAGCACCCCCAGCACGCCGTCATACTTGCCCCCCGTCGGCTGCGTGTCGAGGTGAGAGCCGACATAGACCGGCAACGCCTCCGGATCCGTGCCCGGCCGCATGGCGAACATGTTGCCCATGCTGTCGAGCCCCATCTCGCAGCCCGCCGCCTCGCACCACTTCTGGAAAAGCGCGCGACCCTCGCCATCCTCATCGGTCAGGGTCTGGCGATTGTTGCCGCCCGCGACGCCCGGCCCGATCTTGGCCATCTCCATCAGGCTGTCCCACAGACGATCACCGTTAATTCTGAGGTTTTCACCGGGGGCTGCCATCGGATGTCTCCTGGGTTGCACGTATTTTTACCAATCGGTCAAAGGTGAGGCTAACAGAGGCCCAAGCCCAGTCAAGAATTTCACCGTTTGCCGGACAAATAGGCACCAGCCGCCGACCAAATTTTGGTCATGGCTGGACCTCCCGGCGAAACTGCGGAACACTGTTTCACGCAGGACAGGAACCGGGACACGGTCATGAAGGACAGCGCAGCGGGCCAGACCCGAATTCAGCGCAACAAGATCGCCACGATCACCGAGGCCGCGCTCGATGTCTTTTCGACATACGGGTTCCGCGGCGCGACCGTCGACCAGGTGGCCAAGGCGGCCCGGCTGTCCAAGCCAAATCTGCTCTATTATTTTCCCAGCAAGGAGGCGATTCACACCCATCTGCTGTCAGAGCTGATGGATGTCTGGCTGGCCCCCCTGCGCGACATCGACCCCGACGGCGACCCGCTGGAGGAGATCCTGACCTATGTCCGCCGCAAGCTCGCCATGAGCCGCGACATGCCGCGCGAAAGCCGTCTCTTCGCCAACGAGGTGCTTCAGGGCGCGCCGAACATGAAAGACGCGCTCAAGGCCGATCTGAAACCGCTGGTCGACGAAAAGGCCGCGGTGATCCGCGCCTGGATGGACGGCGGAGAACTCAGGCCCGCGGACCCCCATCACCTGATCTTCTCCATCTGGTCGCTGACCCAGCATTACGCGGATTTCGAAGTGCAGGTCGACGCGGTTCTGGGCCCCGAGGTCAAGGACCCCTTCCCGGCGGCCGAAACCTATCTGCTGACGCTCTTCGGCCGGATGCTGAAGCTCGCCCCGTAACCTGCCAGGGCGGCCTTTCCTCTCCCGCCCTTCACACACCCCCCGCAAAACTGCATCCCGCGTGATGCATCGCGCCCGCTTGCCATTCCGGCCCCAATGACTAGCTGTCCCCGCGGGAGGAGGACGAAACGGACCTCCCGGTCCCCCGGACGATCGGAACGAGACGCATGTCAGACCAGACAGCCGGGCAGCTGCCCGGCGCCCCCGCAACCCTGCCCGCCGCATCCCGTGCCTCTGCCGTGCTGCTGGCGCTTGCCCTGGGCGGTTTCGCCATCGGGCTGAGCGAGTTCGCCTCCATGGCGCTCCTGCCCGATTTCGCCGCCGACCTCGGCGTCGACGAGGCCCGCGCCGCCGATGCGATCAGCGCCTATGCGCTTGGCGTGGTGGTCGGCGCGCCGGTGCTCGCGGTGGCGGCGGCCCGGATGCGCAAACGCCTGCTGCTGGTCGGGCTGATGCTGGCCTTTGCGGTCTTCAACACCCTCTCGGCCCTGGCCCCGACCTTTGGCCTCTTCACCGCGGCCCGGTTCCTGTCGGGCCTGCCGCACGGCGCCTATTTCGGGGTCGCGGCCCTCGTCGCCGCCTCCGTCGTGCCGCGCAACAAACGCGCCTCCGCCATCGCGCGGATCTTCCTGGGCCTCACCATCGCCACCACCGTCGGCGTACCGGCCGCCAGCGTGCTGAGCGACGGGCTGGGCTGGCGGACGGGCTTTTACATGGTCGGCGCGATTGCCCTGGCCACCGCCCTGGCCGTACTGATCAAGGCCCCGCGCACCCCCGCAGATCCCGACGCCAACCCGCTGAGGGAACTGGGCGCGCTTGGCAACCGGCAGGTCTGGCTCACCCTGGCGACCGGGGCCATCGGGTTCGGCGGCTTCTTCGCGGTCTATACCTACATAGCCTCCACCGTGCAGACGACCCTGGGCGGCGATGAGACCGCCGTGGCGATCATGCTGATGGTCGCGGGCATCGGCATGACCGTCTTCAACCTGGTGATGGGGGCGCTGGCCGACCGCAACATGAACGCCACCGCCTATCTCGCCTTCGGCGGCGGGGCGCTGGTGCTGGGCCTCTACCCGCTGGCCGCCGGGTCGGGCCTCTGGCCGATGGCGGCGGTGGTCGTCCTGATGGGGGTTCTGGGCGGCGTGTCGACGGTGATGCAGACCCGGCTGATGAACGTGGCGGGCGACGCGCAGCAACTGGCCGCCTCGCTCCACCATGCGGCGTTCAACACCGCCAATGCGCTTGGCCCCTTCCTCGCCGCGCGGGTCGTCGCGGGCGGCCACGGCTTTCCGGCCACCGGCTATGTCGGGGCGGCGCTGGCGGTAGCGGGGCTGCTGCTGTTTTCCCTGACGGTATGGGACGCCCGGCGGAGGGGGATCGAATAGGGGGCTCTGCCCCCGCGCGGCTGCGCCGCCCTCCCCCGGGATATTTGGACCAAGAAGAAGACCTTGATCGTCGGCCGGAAGCATCGCGGGGGCGCGGCTGTCGGGGGGCTTTGCCCCACGCGATCACTCCGCCGCCTTGGCCGCCATGGGGTTGTTGGGATGGGTCGTCCAGTTTGCATAATCGCCGACCTCGCGCCCCGTCCGGGGATCGACCGCGCCCTTGTCCATCTGCACCATGGTGATGCAATCCTCCACCGGGCAGACATTGACGCAGAGGTTGCAGGCGACGCATTCCTCGTCGATGACCTCGAACACCCGGCCCTCGTTCATCGCAATCGCCTGGTGCGAGGTATCTTCGCAGGCCGCGTAGCAGCGGCCGCATTTGATGCAGGCATCCTGGTCGATCTTCGCCTTGGTCACGTAGTTGAGGTTCAGGTACTGCCAGTCCGTCACGTTGGGAACCGCCTTGCCGATGAACTGGTCGGTCGAGGTATAGCCCTTCTCGTCCATCCACTGGCTGAGGCCCGAGATCATCTCCTGCACCACTTTGAAGCCATAGGTCATGGCCGCCGTGCAGACCTGCACATTGCCGCAGCCCATCACCATGAACTCCGCCGCGTCGCGCCAGGTGGTGATGCCGCCGATGCCGGAGATCGGCAGGCCATGGGTCGCCTGATGCCGGGCGATCTCCGACACCATCGACAGCGCAATGGGCTTCACCGCCGGGCCGCAATAGCCCCCATGCGACCCCTTGCCGTCGATCGTCGGTTCCGGCGCCATGAGGTCCAGGTCGACATGGGTGATCGAATTGATCGTGTTGATGAGCGACACCGCGTCCGCACCGCCCGCCTTCGCGGCCTCCGCCGGTTTGCGGATGTCGGTGATGTTGGGCGTCAGCTTCACGATCACCGGCTTGTCGTAATACATCTTGCACCATTCGGTGACCATCTGGATGTATTCCGGCACCTGCCCCACGGCCGCGCCCATGCCGCGTTCCGACATGCCATGCGGGCAGCCGAAGTTCAGCTCGATCCCGTCGCAGCCGGTCTCCGCCACGCGCGGCAGGATCGCCTTCCACGAGGCCTCGTCACAGGGCACCATGATGGAGGCGATCAGCGCCCGGTCCGGATAATCCTTCTTGACCCGCGTCATCTCTTCCAGGTTCACCTCCAGCGGCCGGTCGGTGATCAACTCGATATTGTTGAGCCCCAGCAACCGCCGGTCCGCCCCCCAGATCGCGCCGTAGCGCGGCCCGTTGACGTTGACCACCGGCGGCCCTTCGGCGCCGAGGGTCTTCCAGACCACGCCGCCCCAGCCCGCCTCGAAGGCGCGGCGGACGTTGTATTCCTTGTCCGTCGGCGGCGCGGAGGCCAGCCAGAAGGGATTGGGGCTCTTGATGCCCAGGAAGTCGGTCGTCAGATCAGCCATGTCGAAGTCCTCCTTGGGGCGGGCCTCAGCCCGCACTCCCCATCAGTGTTGCGTGAATGTCTTCCGCCGCATCGCGCCCCTCGGCCACCGCCGTCACGGTGAGGTCATCCCCGCCCGAGGCGCAATCGCCCCCGGCCCAAACCCCGGCGAGCGAGGTGCGCCCGGCGCCGGTGACGGCGATCTTGCCGCCGGCCAGTTCCAGCACCTCCGGCGCGCCTTCCAGCGCCTGACCGATGGCGCGGAAACACTGGTCGGCCTCGATCCGGACCACCTCTCCGGTGCCGACGAGCCTGCCGTCGCGCTCTTCGGTATATTCGAACTCCACCGCCTCCAGCTTGCCATTGCCAAGCAGCGCCTTCGGCTGCACGTTGGTGAGGATGCGCACGCCCTTGGCCGTCGCCAGTTCCTGTTCGAAGACCGAGGCCGCCATGCGGTCCTGGCCCCGACGGTAAGCGATGGTGACGTTCTGCGCGCCCAGCAACCGCGATTGCACCGCCGCGTCCACCGCCGTCATCCCGCCGCCGATCACCACCACGTCACGCCCCACGGGCAGCGTGGCCAGATCATCGGCCTGGCGCAGATCGGCAATGAAATCAACGGCATTCGCCATGCCGTCCCGGTCATCCCCCTCAAGGCCGAGCGCATTGACCCCGGCCAGGCCCATCCCGAGGAACACCGCGTCATACTCGGCCTTGAGCGTCTCGAGCGTGACATCGCGCCCGAGGACGGAGCCGGTCTTGATGGTGATGCCGCCGATGCGCAGCAGCCAGTCGACCTCCGCCTGGGCGAAACCGCCGGTGCTCTTGTAGCTGGCGATGCCGTATTCGTTGAGGCCGCCCGGTTTGGCGCGGGCATCGTGGATCACCACGTCATGCCCCTTCATCGCCAGCCGGTGCGCACAGGACAGGCCCGCAGGCCCCGCGCCCACCACCGCGACCCGCTTGCCGGTCGGCTCCGCACGGTCGAACGGATGCACGTTCTTCGCCATCAGCCGGTCCGTCGCATAGCGTTGCAGGCGCCCGATCTCCACTGGCTTGCCTTCGGCCACCTCGCGCACGCAGACCTCTTCGCAGAGCGTCTCCGTCGGGCAGACACGTGCGCACATGCCGCCGAGGATGTTCTGCTCGAAAATCGTCTTCGCCGCCGCCTCGGGCGTGTCGGTCGCGATCTGGCGGATGAAGAGCGGAATGTCGATCGAGGTCGGACAGGCCTCCATGCAGGGGGCGTCGTGGCAGAAATAGCACCGGTCCGCGGCGACCTGTGCCTCGTGCGGCGCATAGGCCGGGTGCAGGTCGGAAAAGTTCTGCGCCAGGTCTTCGGCGGGCAGGCGGCCTGGGGCAATTCCATCCGTACGGGGTGAAATACTCATCTGGGTCTCCGGCTATCTCTTGCCTCTCCAGCCTGCCACGGAAAATTTTTTTATCAAATGGTAAATTTTTGGGAGCCGAATTTCCGGTCCCGCCCGCCCCGCATCGCGGCACGAAAGATGAAAAACCGGGCAGCCCTTTCGGACGCCCGGTTTTCAAAGCCCTGCGGCGGCCCGGAGGACCGCGCCGCGTCAGCCTGCCTTGACGATCAGAAGACTCTCCGGATCGGTGCCGGAGTTCACGAGATCCTTGTACCAGTCCGGCTGGCGGCCCCGTCCGCTCCACGTCAGGGTGGGGTTTTCGGGATGGCGGTATTTCGGCGGATTGACCTTCCGGCCCCGCGCGGCGCCGGTCAGGTCATTCAGCGAAAAGCCAAGCTCGGCGGCCTTGGCTTCGAGTTCGGCAAGCGCGGCCTTTTTCTTGCGATCCTCGAAACTGCGGATTGCGGCATCCACATCCTTGCGCAGCTTTTTCAGCTCATCCAGCGACATAGAATTGAGATCAGTCATCGTCATTCATTCCATTCTTCTTGTTATGGCCCCGTGTTGGAACCCGACCAACCGCCACCAATTAAACTTGGTCAGAATGGCTAATTTATGATTAATAACATCGCAAGACACATTTTGTGTCAGGAATGTTTTCGCTCACGTCCAATGAAAATGCCCTATCCACAAGGGACAGGGCATTTAATAGTCACTCGGATTGCACGTTAACGAATGCGTTATTGATTGCGCGGGACCAGCAAGCTCACCACGTTTTCGATCATCCGAAGCCCCGCATCCTGGCCAAGCGACATGATCGATTCGGGGTGGAATTGTACCGCCGCCACGGGCAGATCCGCATGTTCCAGCCCCATGACGATCCCGTCCGGCGACAGCGCGGTAATGCGCAGGGTGTCCGGCAGGCTGTCGGCCCGCGCATGAAGCGAATGGTACCGCCCGATCGTTACCGTTTCCGGCAGATCGTCAAATACGATCCCGGGCTCGGTGACGCTAATGCGCGTAGGTTTTCCGTGCATTGGCACGTCCAGTTGATCGAGCTCCGCCCCGAAAAATTCCGCAATCGCCTGAAGGCCGAGGCAGACGCCAAATAGCGGCAGGTCACGCGCCAGCGCCTTATTAATAGTGCCGGAGCAATCGAAATCCTTCGGATTTCCCGGTCCCGGCGACAATACGACGAGGTCGGGACGGAATTGCTCAAATACCTCCTCGGCCACGGGCGAGCGTGTCGTGAAGACCTCTGCCCCGGTCTGGCGGAAATAATTGGCCAGCGTGTGCACGAAGCTGTCCTCGTGATCCACAAGCAGGATGCGCCGCCCCTTGCCGCGGGCCACGCGCCACTCGTCGCCGCCCCCTGCATTGGTCTTCACATCGCCGCGGATCGCCGCCCGCATGGCGCTCGCCTTCAGCTCCGTCTCGGCCTCTTCCTCGTCGGGATCGCTGTCGTAAAGCAGCGTCGCGCCTGCCCGCACCTCGGCCACGCCGTCCTTGATCCGGATGGTGCGCAGCGTCAGCCCGGTGTTCATGTCGCCGTCAAAGCCCATGGCCCCGACCGCGCCGCCATACCAGAACCGCGTGGATTTCTCATGCTTTTCGATGAATCGCATCGCCCAGAGCTTGGGCGCGCCGGTCACGGTCACTGCCCAGGCGTGGGACAGGAACGCGTCGAACGCGTCCATCCCCTGCCGCAGCCGCCCCTCGATGTGATCGACCGTGTGGATCAGCCGCGAATACATCTCGATCTGGCGCCGCCCGATGACCCGCACCGATCCCGGATCGCAGACCCGGCTCTTGTCGTTGCGGTCGACGTCCGAACACATGGTCAGCTCGCTCTCGTCCTTCTTGGACTGGAGGAGTTTCAGGATCTGTTCACTGTCCTCGATCGCATCCGCCCCGCGCTTGATCGTGCCGGAAATCGGGCAGGTCTCCACCCGGCGGCCCGTGACCCGCACGAACATTTCCGGGCTGGCCCCGACAAGGTATTCCCGCTCCCCGAGGTTCATGATGAAACCGAACGGCGCGGGGTTGATCTTCTTCAGTCGTTTGAAAATGGCCGAGGGGCTGTCCTTGCAGGGCTCGTAAAACACCTGCCCCGGCACGACCTCGAATAGATCGCCGCGCATGAAGCTTTTCTTCGCCTCGCGCACCAGTTCTGCATATTCGCCGGGATTGTGATCGCCGCGCGGCACATCCTGCGGACCGCGTTCAAACGGCACGGCCTCTCCGCCACCCGATACGCCCTGCGTGGTCAGATCGCCATCGGTGAAATCATATTGATAGCGCACCGCCCCGGCGGAGTAATGATCCGCGACCAGAATGTCATCGGCCAGAAACAGCACCAGATCGCGCTGATCCGCGGGGCGTTCCAGCGTGAACTCGATCGGTTCGAATTGAAAGGCGAGGTCATATCCGAACGCGCCATATAGCCCAAGATGGTGATCCTCGTCCGATTTGAAATGCGCCACCAGCGCCCGCAGAACGGAAAAGACCGACGGTGCGCGGGAACGTTCCTCTTCGTTGTAAACCCGGTCCGGCTCTTTCACACGAAGGTCGATCGCCGCGTCCGAAATGCGCACATCGGTCACTTCGGCAATGTCCTCGACCGCCCGCGCCATCATCTTGAGCAGAATGTGCCCCCGCGGATTGAGCGCCCCGATCCGCATCTGCCGTCCCCGCGCCTCGACCATGACGGGTGGTTCGGAAAAGCCGAATTCCCACCTCGTATAGCGGCCGGGATATTCGTAATTGGAGGAAAACAGCGCCCCGCGATGCGCATCAAGCTGTTCGGCAAGCCGGTCGGTATCGCCGTGATACTCCGCCGGGATTTCGCGTCGCGTGATCGTCAGGCCGCCATCGGTCTGGTAGGTCAGATCGGTCATGTGGGTCTCATCTCAGAAGGACGGCAGGCTGAAACGCCGCCGCAATGACAGGAAAGGAATTAGCAGGCGGACACGCCGCGCCATCGCCCTTCGATCTGATTGCCCTGCCACAGGATGCCGGTCATGGCACGTCCCTTTCATTCAACGCCAATCGCTTATCAAGCGCGCCGGGGGTTGTAAATGGCACCGCGCTCCCGCCCCGTCCTAGATCTCGCCCGGGCGCCCGGACTGGCCCGCCCCCGTCCCCTGCCTGCGGCCAAAATCACCCCCATCAAAATCCCCTGCATCTCTGGCCCTTCCCGTTGCGCTGGCCTAA
>Ga0213839_1001771_pt1 | contig 13181 bp, 13 predicted proteins | sample SWPATP21_FD_160075 | JGI IMG/M metagenome (GOLD analysis project Ga0213839, IMG submission 160075) | Coastal seawater microbial communities from Marineland, Florida, United States - SWPA TP2 #1 | ecosystem: Environmental > Aquatic > Marine > Coastal | place: USA: Florida | collected 2016-08-14 | reverse complement strand
CGCCCCGTGGCGCCGGCGCCCCCGCCCCAGCCCGAGCCCGCACCCGCCGCGGCGCCGTCCCCGTCGTCGGCGTCGGTGCCTGCGCTGATGGACCGCGGGTGGAGCACCGCCGACAACGACCCTGCGACCGCCGTGGAGGCCTTCCGCGAGGTCATCGCCAAGCAGGCGGGGAACGCCGAGGCTCACTACGGCCTCGGCTATGCCCTCCTCGTGCAGGGCAACAAGGGGGAGGGGGCTCGCTACCTGTGCCTGGTCAGCAGCAAGAACCCCAGCGCGGCCCTGAAGGCCGAGGTGGAAGGGGTGATCCGGAACCGCAACCTCTCCTGTCCCTGAGGTCGCTCCGTGGCGCGTCACGCTCCCCGCTGTGCCGAGTGCGGCGCCCCCACACGACCCCAGCGGTCCGGTGGCGTGCCCAGCCTCGTGTGCGTGGCCTGTGGCGCGACCACCGTGGACCCTCGCGGCGCGGCCCAGGTCGCCGAGGCCAAGGGGGACCCGACGGCGCCCCCGGTGCGCTCCGGTCTCCCCGAGGCCGGGCCGGGACTGCCGGACGACCTCACCCTGGAAGAGCCGGTGCTGTCCGTGGAGGGGCTGGCGGCGCTGGGGGAGGCTGGCTTCGAGTCGGAGCTCGAGCACCTTCGCTCGCAGCGGCGACGCCAGCTTGGCATGTTGGTGCTCATGGGGGCCGGTGGCCTGGCCTTCGCCATGTTCATCCCTGTCGTCGTCCTCGGTGTCTCGGCCGTGCGGATGATGCTCGCCACGGACGTGAGCCTGCCTGCACCGGAGCTGCCTGCGGCCGTGGAGGAGCCGGTGCCCCAGCCGGAGCCCGACGTCCCGGAGGAGGAGGCGGAGCCCGAGGAGGAGGAGGAGGAGGAGCGCGATGGGGAGGAGCCGGCGGTGGCCCCCGAGCCCCAGCCCCCAGCGCCCGAGCCTCAGGCCAACCCTGTACAGGTCTACATCCAGAAGGGCTGGAAGGTCGCCTCACGGGAGCCGGTCGCGGGGGCAGAGGCCTTCCGCAAGGCCCTCGAGCTCTCTCCCCGTCACCCCGAAGCGAGCTACGGTCTCGGATACTGCCTGTTGAAGCAGGAGGATCTGACCGGTGCCCAGCAGCATCTATGTGTTGCACGGACATCATCGAAAGCCGACATACGTCGGGACGTCGATGCGCTGCTGGCCAACAACGGCCTGGCGTGTTCCCCCTGACTCCCCACGCCCACGGAGGCGCCCTGTGTCCGACGAAGACGAGTACTTCAAGAAGCGCGACATGGAAGCGAAGGCCAAGTTGAAGGCCAAGCTCGATGCGCAGAAGGCCGAGGCCGAGAAGGCCGCCCGCAAGGAGATGCACTACCTCAAGTGTGGCAAGTGCGGCTCCGACATGGCCACCCAGGTCTTTCGTGGCATCGAGATCGAGCGCTGTGGCAGCTGCGGCGCGGTCCTGCTGGACCCGGGGGAGCTCGAGGAGCTCGCGGGCGAAGACCAGTCGGGCATGATCAGCAACTTCTTCTCCGTGTTCGGCGGACGCGGAGAGTAGCTCCCCGCGCGAACCGGGAGGCTTCGTTACCCTCACCCCGCGGCGTCCTGGGGATGCCGCGTGGACGTGGCGCAGTGCGCCTCAGGGAGTGGACATGGCACGTTGGCAGGCACAGGACGGAGCGGACCTGTACCAGATCCCCGCATGGGGAAAGGGTTGGTTCCACGTACAGGAGGACGGGCATCTGTCGGTTCGTCCGCCCACGGCCAAGAAGTCCATCGACCTGCATCGGCTGGTGGAGGACCTGCGGCGGCGTGGCGTGTCCCTGCCCCTGCTCCTCCGCTTCCCCGAGCTGATCGAGGCCCGGATCGAGCAGCTGGTGTCGGCCTTCGGCTCGGCGTCGGAGGCGTACGGCTACCAGGGAGCCTACCGCGGCGTCTACCCGATCAAGGTCAACCAGGACAAGCACCTGGTCGACGCCGTGGTCAAGCACAGCCGCCCCCACCACCTCGGGCTCGAGGCGGGCTCCAAGCCCGAGCTCCAGATCGTGCTGGCCACCCTCGAGGACCCCGAGGCCCTCATCATCTGCAACGGCTACAAGGACCGGTCCTACATCCAGATGGCTCTGTTGGCGCGGAAGCTCGGCCGCAACTGCATGATCGTCATCGAGAAGCTCGACGAGCTGGACCGGGTGCTCTCGGTGGCCGAGGAGCTGGGCACCGAGCCGGTCATCGGCATCCGGGCGAAGCTGTCGGCGAAGGGGAGCGGCCGCTGGCAGAGCTCTGGGGGCGACCGGGCGAAGTTCGGCCTCACGGTCCGGGAGATCGTGCAGGTGGTGAAGCGGCTGCAGAAGGAGGACCGCCTGTCGATCCTCCGGTTGCTGCACTTCCACATCGGCAGCCAGGTCACCACCATCCGCTCCTTCCACAAGGCCCTGCGGGAGGCGACTCGGATCTACACCGAGCTCGTCCGCATGGGGGCGCCCATGGGCTACCTCGACGTCGGCGGCGGGGTGGGGGTCGACTACGACGGCAGCCGGACCAACTTCGAGTCCTCCATGAACTACGACATCCAGGAGTACGCCCACTCCGTGGTCGCAGCGGTCATGGAGGGGTGCGACGAGGCCGAGGTGCCCCATCCGGCCCTGATCACCGAGGCCGGGCGTGCGTTGGTGGCGTACTCGTCTGCCCTCGTGTTCGACGTGCTGGGGGTCTCCCGCATGGCGGCGGCCGGGCGCCCCAAGAAGCCCCCCGAGGACGCCGACTCGGCCATCCAGGAACTGTACGCGGCCTGGGAGAGCATCAGCGCGAAGAAGCTCCAGGAGCCCCTCCACGACGCCACGGACCTCCGCGACGAGGCGCTCACGCGTTTTGGACTCGGGCTGTTGAGCCTCGAGGAGCGCGGGCAGGTGGAGGCCCTCTACTACGCCATCCTCACCAAGCTGGTGTCGGTGGCACAGCGGGGGGACTACGTGCCGGAGGAGCTGGAGGACCTCGAGGCCGCCCTGGCCGACACGTACTACTGCAACTTCAGCGTGTTCCAGTCGGCCCCCGATGCGTGGGCGATCAACCAGCTCTTCCCCATCTGCCCGATCCATCGACTGGCGGAGAAGCCCACCCGGAAGGCGGTGCTGGCGGACCTCACCTGCGACTCCGACGGGTTGCTGAAGCGCTTCATCGACCGTCGGGACGTCAAGCGGGCCCTCGAGGTCCACGACCTCACGGAGGGCGAGCCCTACTACCTGGGCATGTTCCTCGTGGGGGCGTACCAGGAGATCCTCGGTGACCTCCACAACCTCTTCGGCGACACCCATGTCGTGCTGGTCCAGTCGGCCAACAACGAGCGGGGCTTCGCCATCAAGCACGTCGAGGAGGGCAACACCATCCGCGACGTGCTCGACTACGTCTGCTACGACCGCAAGTCGATGGTCGGCCGCCTCCGCAAGCGGGTCGAAGAGGGCATCGAGGAGGAGCGACTGACGCCGGAAGAGGGCGCGCTGCTCGTCAGCACCTACGTTGCAGGCCTCGAGAGCTACACCTACCTGACCCCCTGAGCAGCAACGGCGCACCCCGGAGGGCGCGCCGTCGTTCGCTGACGGGGTCGGGCGGTCAGAACTCTTCGATGGAGCCGGCCATCATCTTGGCCTCGGCGAGGGCCACGCCGTTCATGGGCTCGTCGCCCGGGTAGGACTCGAGGATCTCCACGGTGACCTCGCCCCAGCCGCCGCCGGTGTAGCCGGTCATGGTGGGGAGGAGGAGCCACTGCATCTCGCCCGGCTTGTCCTCGAGCTCGTGGGTGATCTCCTGGTTCTGGTTGGTGATCTTGACCTTCTTGGGCCGCGCGTGGCTCTTGGGGCCGGCGTGGAGGCCGACGCTGGAGAGGCCGTAGCCGGGGGCCTTGAGGCCGAAGGTGGCGGTCTTGTCGGTGGCGGCCCAGAAGGTCTTCGGGTTGTCGTCGATCATGTCGAGGCCGGAGTGGGCCGGGTCCTCGGTGCTCGGCACGGCGCCGAAGTCGAGGGTGTCGGCCGGGAACTCCTTGAGGCGCACGCGGACTTCGCTGACGGCCAGGTGGGGGAAGTCCTTGCCGGGGTAGACCTCGAGGACCGTGAGGCGGACCCGGGCGGCCATGTACTCGCCCTTCACCTTGATGTCGGGGATGTCGACGACCTGCCAGCCGCGCTTGTCCTCGAAGGTGGCCTCGGCCTCGCCCTTGGGCTCGAGCTCGCCGCCGATGGTCTTCGCGAAGACCTCGATCTTCACCTTCTTGAGGCGGGCGTGGTCGAAGAACGCGTTCTCGTCCTTGTCCCAGCCGATGATGGCCTCGATCTTGTCGACCTCGCCCAGCGGCGTGTCGAGGTGGATCCACTGAGCGATGTTCTCCCGCTCGGGATCGACCTGCCAGCAGGTGTCGGCGCGCATGTCGAGGGCGGCACCGGCGTTCCAGTAGTTCTTGCCGAGCTTGGACTCGGACTTGAACGAGCTCGCCTCGAAGCCGCCGAAGGCGGGCAGGGCGAGGCCGAGGGCGAGGAAGCAGGTAAGGGCGCGGCGCATGGGGCCTCCGTGGCTGGGACGCGCCCCTATAACGCCCGGAGTCGCCGCGTCTTCCCTTGGAGGAGAGGCTCAGCCCTCACATGCCCCAGGTCTTGCCGGTCTCGCCGCCGTTGGCCTTGTCGCGGATGGTGAACTCGACGCGGCGGTTGCGGGCCTTGCCCTCGGTGGTCTCGTTGGTGTCGATGGGCGTGGACTCGCCGTAGCCCTTCGCGACGAGGCGACTCGGGTCGACGCCACCCTGGATGAGGTAGTCGACGACGGACTGCGCCCGACGCTGGGAGAGCTTCTCGTTGTAGCTCTCGGAGCCGTCGGAGTCGGTGTGACCCGCCACCTCGATGAGGGTGATGTTCGGGTGGTCCTGGATGGCCTGGGTGACCTCGTCGAGCAGCTCGAACGAGATCGGCTTGATGTCGGCCTTGTTGTACTCGAAGAAGATCTTCTCGGTGATGACGATGCGCTGCTTCTCGACGACGACGCGGGTGGGCGCGTTGTCGGGGCAGCCGTCCTCGTCGAGGTAGCCGTTGACCGTCTCGGGATCGAAGGGACACTGGTCGACGGGATCGAGGATGCCGTCCTGGTCGTTGTCGTTGTCGGGGCAGCCGTCTTCGTCCTGGAAGCCGTCGAAGTCCTCCGGGTCCATCGGGCAGCCGTCCTTCTCGTCCTCGTAGCCGTCGCCATCGGTGTCGATGAAGGGCTTGTCGTCGGGGCAGCCGTCTTCGTCCTGGAAGCCGTTGACCGTCTCGGCCACCATGGGGCAGGCATCCTGCGGGTCGAGGATGCCATCGCCGTCGTTGTCGGGGTCGGGGCAGCCGTCCATGTCCTGGAAGCCGTCGAGGTCCTCCGGGTCCATGGGGCAGGCATCCTGAGCGTCCCAGATGCCGTCCTGGTCGTTGTCGTTGTCGGGGCAGCCGTCGCTGTCCTGGAAGGTGTCGAAGTCCTCGGGGTCGTTCGGGCAGCTGTCGTTGATGTCGAAGATGCCGTCGCCGTCGTTGTCGTCTTCCGGACAGCCGTCCTGGTCCTCGAAGCCGTCGTGGTCCTCGGGGATGTTGATGCACACGTCGAACTTGTTGGGGATGCCGTCCTTGTCGCGGTCGAGCTGCAGCGGGTCGAAGCTCGGGGCCAGCGTGGCGCCACCGAAGGCCCGGAGGTCGGGCGCACCCACCCCGGGGTTCAGGCCGACGCCCACGCCGCCGCCGATGGACGCGTAGCCACCGTGGAACTTGATCCACGGCATGATCTCGACGGGCGCGAGGGCGATGCGGTTGCCTGCCACGGCACCGTGCACGTCGCCGCCGACCTCGAAGAGCTTCACGGGGCGGGCCGAGATGGCCCCGCGCCACAGGAACTCGGTGCCCAACTCGAGGTCGCGGAACCGGTCGGGCTCTTTGATGCGGGCACCGGCGTTGATCGCGGCGCGCACCTGGTAGTCGCCGTTGTGGACGGAGGCATCGGCGGCCTCGAAGACCGCCATGGGGATGGTGGTGATGCCCCCCTCGCCGATGAAGCTCCGCGGGCTGCCGGACGGCACCGTGACGGTGTTCATGATGGCGAGTCCGACGGGAGAGACGGCCTCTTCGATCTCCAGGATGGTGATCTTGGGGGTGATGCGGACGTCTTGGATGCCGGAGGCGACGATGTCGTTGGTGGGGACCTCGCTGCCGTCGCCCGCGGGCTCGAAGCCGGCCTGCCAGACCACGGCGGGAACGTCGACCGTGAGGGCGAAGATGTTGCCGAGGCCGAAGCCGACCTGCAGGTCGACGGTGGAGCGCTCGTCGAGCACGCCGTCGGGGAAGTTGGGACCGGGGCCGATGTAGCGGTCGCCGTTGGGGTCGAGGAGCACCAGGGAGTCGGAGCTGTACTGGCCGAAGAAGCCGACGCCCACCTGGAGATGGCCCAGGGTGGTGGAGGACTCGGTGACCGCGTAGCCGAAGGTGTCGGTGTAGGGGCGGTAGCGCTCGATGTCGATCGGGTAGTCGACCTCGATCTGCTCCTGGGCCGACGCGCTACCGAGGAGCGCGAGCATCACGGCGATCATGCACGCCTCCTCATGAGCAGGAGGAGGGGCAGGATGGGCAGGCCGATGAAGGCGGTGTTGCCGACGTTGGTGCCGCCGGTGCAGCCGCCGCCGCCCCGCAGGGTGCCGAACTGCACCCGACTGTCGCAGCCGTCGTCGTAGAGGCCGTTGCAGTCGTTGTCGATGCGGTCGCCGCAGACCTCTTCGTTGCCCGGGTAGGCCAGGGGCTCGTTGTCGTCGCAGTCGCCCTGGGCCGGCGAGAAGTTGTCGTTGTCGGCATCCTCTGTGGACAGGGGGATGCCCGTGTCGGGGAGCGTTCCGGTGTCGGTGAGCGTTCCGGTGTCCTTGGGCGTGCCGGTGTCCGTGGGGGTCCCGTAGCCGGTGTCGCCGGTCGGGCTGAACGCCCAGGCTGGGAAGGACCCCAGCAGCAGGAAGGCGCACAGTGCGCTCGTTGGCTTCGGAACCCTCAACATGGCTACTCCGCGGGCCGGTACTCGATGCCCGTGTGGTGCTCGAGGCCGCCCTCGATCTTCCACTTGTTGTCGGACAGGCTGTCGTCGTTGATCATGACTTCCAGGCGACCGTGGTCCGGGGCGGTGAACGTCAGCTGGAGGCCGACGGGCATCACCTTCTCGATTCCATTGGTCGCGGTGTACTTCATGATGAGCGTCCCACGGTAGCACCCTTCGATGGTGCACGGCATGTTGCCGCTCGCGGGGTCGCTGGTGTCGCCGGCGGCGTTCAGCCACTCGCCGTCATCCGACAGCCGGAAATAGTCGCCATCCGTCGCATGAATGACGACGCGGTCACCCTTGCAGACCTGCACGGGGATCTGCCACTCGTCGTTGATCGACAGGTAGTCGTAGAGCTTGTACGACATCTTCGGCGAGGGGCACTCCCCCTCGGTGAGGTTGCCGTTGAGCTTCACCACCCAGTCGCTCCACTCGCCGCCGCCCTTGCCGGACATGGCGGCCTTGCACAGCTCGTAGTTCTCGGCGGCGACTTGCTCGATGCGGTCGGCCTTGGCGAGCATGGCGGTCTCGGCCGTCTCGATGGCGCGCTCGTCGAAGTTGATGCCGTCGTCGCGGTTTCCCTTCCACTGCTGGATGATCTGGTCGCGAACGGTCTGCCACTCCATGCGCTTCTGACCGGAGGCCATGCCGCTCCAGTCGGGGGGCATGTAGCAGTCGCCCATCCAGCCTTCCTGGCGGTGCCAGCCGGGCTCCGCGGGCTCGTCGCCCTTCTTCTTCTTCTTCTTCTTGCCGGCCTCCGCGAGGCCAGGGGCGGCGAGGACGAAGGCGAGGGTCGTGAGAATGGTCACGAGGCGTGCAGTGCGCATGCGGGTCTCCTGTGGCGTGCAGTCATAGCATGAACCCCGAACCCGGCGGACCGTCCGTCGCTTCCGGCGGACCACCTGCCGTGCTCGGCTGCTCGAGACCACCCGGACGGCCAGACGCACGAACGCCCCACCCGACGACTCCTGGGAGTCGTCGAGCAGGGCGGTCGAAGCGCTCTCAGCCGTTGATGCCGAAGGCGACGACGAGGGCGAACAGGCAGAGGGACTCGATGAAGGCGAGGCCCAGGATGAAGGGGGTGTTCAGGGCGCCGGCCGCCGCGGGGTTGCGGGACACGGACTCGTACATGCCCTTGGCAGCCATGCCCTGGCCGAGCGCGCCGCCGAGGACGGCGAAGCCCATGGCGAGGCCGGGGCCGAGGTTGCCCTTGGCGGAAGCAGCAGCTTCCTGGGCGTACGCGTCACCGCTCATCAGGAGCAGGGCCGCCATGGCGATCAGAACCGGGGTCCACTTGTTCATGTTGTCTCCTCTCTCCCGATGGGAGCGATGTCTCTGCGAAAGTGCGGAGTAGGGGTTGGGATTCGTTGGGTCGTCCGCGATGGACGTCAGGTCGTCGCCAGAACGCGACGTTTCGTTTGTAGGGGCGCTTGAGGGGGCGGGCCCCCTCGTGGCCATGTGTTGGTGCTTGAGGGGGCGGGCCCCCTCGTGGCCATGTGTTGGTGCCGGAGGGGGCGGGCCCCCTCAAGGCTGGATCAATGTGCGTGGGCTTCGTCGCCGTGGTGGTCGTCGTGGGGCAACGACAGGTTGATGTAGACCACGGTGAGTAGGCTGAAGACGAAGGCCTGGATGAAGGACACCATCAGGGCCAGGGCGAGCAGGCCGACCGGCACGACGACCGGGATGAAGTCCGAGAGCAGGGTGAAGACCTGATGGTCGCCGTAGAGGTTCGCGGTGAGGCGGACCGTGAGCGAGATGGGCCGGATGATCAGCGACAGCGTCTCGAGGGGCAGCAGCAGCGGCGTGAGCAGCAGCATGGGGCCCATGAGGTGCTTGATGAAGCCCACCGCGTCGCGGGACAGGCCGATGTACATGAAGATCAGGAAGGACCCGATGGCCATGCCGACGTTGGTGTTGATGTTGTCGGTGGGCGGCAGGAAGCCCGGCAGCAGGCCCTGGATGTTGCACAGGAAGATGTAGGCGAACAGGCCCGCGATGTACGGGAAGAAGGTCCGCGTGTCCTTGCGGTCGAGCAGGTCGCCGACCATGCCACGGATCCCACTGGCGAAGACCTCGACGATGGTGCGCATGTCGAGCTTCTCGGACGCGAAGTACTTCTCGAGGCCCTGACGCCCCGTGGCCTTCGACAGGGCGACACGGCCGAGAAGGGCGATGCCGAGGACGGCGAAGCAGGCGAGCCACGCGTGGACGTGGACGTAGCTGTGGGCCACTTCGTGGCCCTCCATCCAGTGGGACATCAGGCCGGCCTGCTCGAGGATCGAGTCCTTGTCGATGGCCGGGATGAGGCGGAACCAGGAGAAGCCGGACGCGAACATGCTCACACCTCTCGCGGGGTGGCCAGCGCGGGCCGCGCGAAGACGAGGGCACCGACGGTGCCGAAGAAGATCGGAGACAGACCGAGCGCCACACCCTCGGCGGGCATGCGCTGAGCGAGCTCGACCGTGAGGCCGAGCATCAGGCCCGTCTTCATGAAGAGGATCGGGCCCCACAGGCCACCGCCCTCGCCATCCGCCAGGGAGCGGACGAAGCGGGGGCCGACCCACGCCATGGTCGCCAGGTTGGCGAGCATCAGCGTACCGGCGAGTGCCGCCGTGACGGCCATCTCAGCACCAAACCAGGCGCCAATCACTACCGGGACGGGCAGCGAGAGCGCGGTGGACTTCACGATGGCGGACAGCGGGATCATGGCGCCAGGGGAGGGTCGTTGACCTCTGGACGAGTCCGAGAGGACGGGCCGCCTATCGGGGGCCCCTGGGGCCGTCAACGCGCGTGCAACGTGGCGTGGCACTCGGTGCGATCGCGGCCTCAGAGCGGAGGGCGATCAGTCGAGGAGGGCGGCGACGAGGGCCGACTGCAGGCCGTCGATGACCTTGCTGACCTGCTGGTCGGTCATCGCGGTGTTGAGGAAGGCCGCCTCGTACTGGGAAGGGGGCATGTAGACCCCGCCGGACAGCGCCGCCCGGAAGAAGCGACCGAAGGCCTCGAGGTCGCACTGCTGGACCTCGTCGAAGCGGGTGGGGGCCTCGTCGCGGAAGAAGAGGGTGAACATCGAGCCCACGCGGGCGAAGGAACACCCGTGGTACTCGACGGCGCTGGCCAGACCCTTCTCGATGGCGGCACCGACCCGCTCGAGGCGCTCGTAGGCGGCGGCGTCGAGCTGACGGAGGGTCGCCAGGCCCGCGGCGACGGCCACCGGGTTCCCGGACAGGGTGCCGCCCTGGTAGACGGGGCCGACAGGGGAGAGGTGGTCCATGATGTCGGCACGACCCCCGAAGGCGGCCAGGGGGTAGCCACCGCCCACCACCTTGCCCATGCAGGTGAGGTCGGCGTGGACGCCGAATCGTTCCTGGGCACCGCCGCGCGCCAGCCGGAAGCCGGTCATCACCTCGTCGAAGACCAGCAGCGCGCCATGCTTCGTGCACAGCTCGCGGAGCGCCTCGAGGTAGCCCTCCTGGGGGGGGATGCAGCCCATGTTGCCGGCGACCGGCTCCAGCATGACCGCCGCGACCTGGCCGTCGTGGGCCTTCAGCAGGTCCTCCACGGCCTGGGGGTCGTTGAAGGGGGCGACGAGGGTGTTCTGGGCAACGTCGGCGGGGACGCCGGGGGAGCCGGGCTCGGTGGTGGCCCTGCCGTCGCTGAAGGTGGCGACGCCGGAGCCGGCCTTGACCAGCATGGCGTCGTGGGCGCCGTGGTAGCAGCCCTCGAGCTTCAGCACGAGGTCGCGGCCGGTGAAGCCGCGGGCCAGGCGCATGGCGTGCATGGTGGCCTCGGTGCCCGACGAGCAGAGGCGCACCTTGGCGACGGAGGGCACGCGGTCGACGATCTCCTCCGCCATCTCCACCTCGGCCTCGGTGGGCGCGCCGAAGCTGGAGCCCCGGGAGGCGGCGGCCATCGTGGCGCCGAGGACCCCGGTGTTGGCGTGGCCCAGGATGAGGGGGCCCCAGGACGCGATGAGGTCGATGTAGCGGTGGCCGTCGACGTCGATCATCTCCGAGCCCTCGCCGCGGGCGATGAAGGGCGGGTCGCCCCCGACCGCCTTGAAGGCACGGACCGGGGAGTTGACCCCACCCGGGATCACTTCGGTGGCGCGGGCGAGCAGGCGGGACGAGCGGGACATGGGGCCTCCGTGGCGGGAGGCGGGTCTAACCCCGGTGGACCCGGGTTCACCAGCGAGGTCCGTGGAAGTTCAGCGCCCGTCGACGGCGTCGAGATCGGCGTAGATCTCGGCGAGGGGGATGGCCAGCTCCAGGTCGCGGAGCTGCAGCTCGCCATCTTCCAGGTCGCGGCGCAGCCAGCCCTCTTCGGTGCGGGCGTGGTGGACCACGTGGTGCTTGGTCGGGTCGACGAGGATGTAGTGCCGCAGGGAGGGGATGCGGCGGTAGTGGTCGAACTTCGCCCCTTGATCGTAGTTCGCGGTGCTGGGGGAGAGCACCTCGACGACGACCGAGGGGTTCACCAGGGAGTTGGTGTCCTGGTCCGCAAACTGGAAGGGGCCGCAGACCAGCGTGACGTCCGGGTAGAGGTAGGCGCCGGTGTTCTCGACATAGAGCCGCTGGTCCGAGCTCGTGGGGCGACACGGTCGACCGCGGGTGGCCTGAAGAAACACGCCCACGACGTTCACGGTGACCGCCGCATGACGCGGCGTGCCTCCCGACATGGCATAGGCCTCCCCGTTCACCCACTCGTGGCGGATCTCCCAGGTCTCGGACTGTTCCAGGTAGTCCGCCTCGGACAGGGCGCGACGTGGCTCCATGGGGCCTCCCAGCGGAATTGTATCGGACCCTACTCGGCCCCGCTCCAGCGCCGGCTCCGCATCGACGCCTCCCGCTGACCCCGCACCGAGTCGTCGAGGTCGTCGATCTCCTCCAGCTCCGCCAGGGCGCTGTCGAGGTCCCCCAGGCGCTCCAGGCAGGTGGTGCGACCGAGCCGGGCCACCGACAGCACATCGGGGTCGTAGGTGGAGGCGATGGCGGCCTCGAAGCGGGTGAGCGCCTGCTCGATGCGCCCGCGACGGAGCTTCAGGTTCGCTCGCGCCAGCTCGGCGTGGCCGGCCAGCTCCGGGTGGTCGCGGCCCACGCGGCGCAGCAGGGCGTCTGCCTGCTTGTCGCGGCGGGCGTGGGCCAGGGTGCGGCCGGCACGTAGCAGGCGCTTGCCGGCCCTGGGACTCTCCGGAGCGGCCTTGGCGGCTCCCTGGAAGCGGGCAGCGGCCCCTTCGGGGGTGCCCTCCTCGAGCAGCAGCTCCCCGATGGACTCCAGGAGCTCCGCACGGGGCTCGGGGGCTCCGGTGACCGCGAGCAGGCCCTCCAGCTGGTGGCGGGCCTGATCCGGCTGCATCAGCTGGGTGGCGTAGACCAGCGCCGCCCGCCGACGAGCCAGGGCCCTGAGATCTGCGTCGGGGTTGAGCCGAGCGATGGCGTCGTAGCGGAGCACCGCCAGGTCCGGACGCCCTGCCCCGAGGGAGCTGTCGGCCACCTGGAGTGCCCAGGGGGCCGCCGGATGGGGCACCACGAACACCAGGGTGGCTGTGAGGGCGCCGAGGGCCAGGAACCCGCCCACCACCGGCCCCAGGCCGACGAAGCGGCGTAGGGCGGTCCAGCGTGGGCGGAGAGGGGCCATTCCCAGATCCTAGCCCCGTCGGGGCCCCCGCGCCTACGCCTCTGTGGGCTCGGGGCCCTCGCCCTCGTCTTCCACACCCTCAGCGTCGGCCTCGTCCGCCGACTCTTCCTCGTCGTCGTTCTCCACGAACAGGGCGAGGTCGACGATGCGCTCGTCTTCGTCGAGGCGCATCAGGCGCACGCCCTTGGAGTTGCGGCTCTTCACGAAGCGCACCTCGGCAGCGGCGAAGCGGATGACGCGGCCGGAGTCGGTGACCAGCATGATCTGGTCGTCGCGGGTGACCTCCCGGGCCCCCACCACGCCGCCGACGTCCACGCCGGTCTTCTGGCTGATGACCCCGCGGCCGTTGCGGCCCTGGGTCGGGTAGGACTCGAAGGGTGTGCGCTTGCCGAAGCCGAGCTCGGAGACGGTGAGCAGGGTGGTCTCGGGCTCGTCGATCGCCTCATCGTCGTCGCCCTGGTCGGAGTCCTCCTCCTCGGGGAGCTCCTCCTCGTCGGTCT
>Ga0213839_1001770_pt1 | contig 13194 bp, 12 predicted proteins | sample SWPATP21_FD_160075 | JGI IMG/M metagenome (GOLD analysis project Ga0213839, IMG submission 160075) | Coastal seawater microbial communities from Marineland, Florida, United States - SWPA TP2 #1 | ecosystem: Environmental > Aquatic > Marine > Coastal | place: USA: Florida | collected 2016-08-14 | reverse complement strand
GAAGTCGACACGTGCTTGACACGCTCCTCATCACTCCACGCCAACAACAGGGATGGCGTGACCAGCAGCGAACGTTGATGAGTACTTTGGTACTTTATTTACTTGAATAAAAACTTGGAATATCACCGGGATTTATGCAGAAGTTACGTGTATTATTTTATTATGTATTCTTCAGTACTTTTCAAGGAAAAGTATTATAAAAATGGTATTGATGCATAGCCTCCTTCGTCGCAGTCACACAGTCAGTGAGCGAGTGAGCAGCGAGTGAGTGAGTGAGTGACTGGGAGGTGGGAGGCGGCGATTTTTGAATCACCCACTCACTCACAGACTACACATATCTACACTTGACATTACACAATAAATCCCCGTATAGTCTCTACTAAAATTACATAATAGCAGTTGTAGATAATAGTGGTCAGGTGACGGCTGACTGCTCACCCACTGTCGGTCTGTCTGCTGTCTGCCGCCCACTGACTGCCGACGGCGACGACGACGACAACGACGACGACGACGAGCAACTTCCTTACAGTCTGCCCCACTTTTTGTTGCCGCACTGTCGCGTGCGACCGTGCGACCGTGCGACCGTCGACCGTCGTCGCACCAACAAGACGCACATGTCAAAGCAACGCCAAGAACGCCTGTTGGGCAAGCGCAACACTGTGAAATCCTCAGTTGTGGGTTACTATGTGGGGTGTGGTGGTGGTGTCGTCGTCGTCGTCGTCGTGATCGTCGTGGTGATGGTGATAATGGTGATGATGTGATTAGGTCTGAAGTGAACTGACTGATCCGATGCTGTCGGGCACTGAATAAAACAAACCGCCGACGTGTTTTGATCGTCGTCAGCGAATTTGCTGTGAAGGGCAGCAACATTGCATGCACGACCATCACAGTTCTATTGTTTTCCGTGTTGAGTGAATTTGGCGTGATCCTCAAAACCAAAGAGGAGAATTGTTGCAATTTGTTGGGGCAATTAATTGGCGTTATTTTTCTGGCACATCTGGGAGCCCCACTGTTGTATCCGACAGCCGAATGTGACTCCCACACGCAGTGGCACCATGAGCTTTCGGAGAAAGCGCCCTGTGCAATTGCAGGCGGGTCCGGAATGGACATCTCCCCTGAAAGAAGAGTCTCCTACGGAATCCCAGGAAGAGGAAACCGACACCCAGTCGTCATACAACCTCTTAAGCGTTCTCTCCCGCACAATGTCGAACGAAAACGACAAGGACGCGAAGATTCGTCCGATGACGGAACTCAGTGACAATGTCACAGAGAGATCCCCGCTGAAGAAATGCAAGCGAGAGACTGCCAAGACTGTCGATAAATGTGACACCGTAATTGTCGCCCCAAATACCGACAAAGCTGAAGATGATGTCGTCGTTATCAGCGACGACGATGAGGACGAACCAGTTGTGCAACAGCTGCCGCACAAACCACTGCGAAAAGGAATTAAGTCTGTCGCAGCCAATGATATACAGTCTAAGGTCTCAACGAGTCCGCAAGTCATGTGCTCCCCGGCTTCAAAGTCACCAGCTGGCGAAATTGGGTTAGAATCTGCACCCACACTTTCCTTAGCCCCCGACTCGTGTGTAGTGCCCAGCCCTGGACGAGACACCGGGTGTGAAGAAAATGACCCAACGTGCAAAACAGGGGATGACACGGAAGCGCCGGTCCCAGCCTCGACTGCAGAGAGCGACGATGACGGTGATGCAGATGAGGAGGATTGTCTGTCACAAGCCGATATTGATCGGAACAATGAAGTACGCCAACGAAACATCAAAGCAATGTTGAGCGGCAAGATATCTTTGAAGAGAACCTCTCTGTTTGCTTGCTGCATGATCCCTGAGGTGTGTTTCGTGATGTGCTGTTTCAATGATCTTTCTTCAAGCCGTCACCAACATTTTTCGTTTCTTAGTCACTCCAAAAGCCGTTTGTGCCTCCACCTCAAAGTGCCATTCCAAAGGCAGCGCCTTTGCTACCCAATAATGGGCGCCGCCGGACTCTCGGTATTCGGCGCAGACGTCGAAGCTCCTTAGACAACGGAGGTTCGTGACCCTGACTGTGCTGTCTTTGGTTCCGTATTGTCTTCTCCTAACATAGCACACTCGTTTTCTTGTGTAGGAGGCAGTGTGTTCCGTGTTCAGTTGATTCCGACTCCACTCACCGAAGAGGTGGATTTGACTGACTTCGACGCTGATGCTGGATCTGTGACCAAGAATCCATCTGGTATGCCACCTGGCCCGACGAAATGGGAACGACTTGTAGTATGGAGGGGGGACGGTTGCCAATGTCCCGGAGCTGCCGCTGGTGATCACAACGACTCCTGCTCGGCACCACTCGTCGAAGTGCCAGATATTCTGTGCAGGTAACAACCGACGCAAATTGTTGGATGTATGGACCTTGGTTCAAGTTCTCTTTGATCAAAATTTTTGTGGCGGTGCTGACCGTTTTATCAGGTGGTTAAGGCCTCATCAGCGGGAGGGCGTGAAATTCATGTACGTGGCTGCAGCGCAGTCCACTACCCTTGTTGTTGACTGTGATCCTCACCTGTGTATCTTCGTGCGATTGGCGTAGGTACGAGTGCGTTTCCGGCATGCGTTCATTCGAAGGGCGTGGATGCATTCTGGCTGATGACATGGGTCTTGGCAAGACTTTACAGTCAATCACCCTGATGTAAGCCCTTGTTTGCTCTCGTTAGGCCCATTGTGGTTAATTCACACTTGAGAGATTTTGTTGTTGTAGGTATACAATGATGCATGGTGGCAAAGAGCAGCCAGGAACTCCAGATGTCAAAAAGTGCATTGTTGTAACTCCGACATCCCTTGTCGGTAATTGGTCGGAAGAACTCGAAAAGTGGGTGCCGAACCGTGTGGAGCACATCGCTCTCTCCGACTCGTCGAAGGAGAAGGTGCGAACCACGTTCCTAGATCTGTTCGTCCAAGGACCCATTGCTCACCTGAATGACTTTGTGTAGGTCCTACGCGGCATCAGAAACTTTTTGGCGGTTGAGCGCATCCGCACGCTTGTCATATCATACGAGACGTTTCGTCGTTACGTCGATCTATTCATGACCAAGGCTGATGAATGCTGTGATTTATTGATATTGGATGAAGCTCATCGCCTGAAGAACAATGCAACAGCCACGTCAATGGCTCTGTCCTCGCTCCCGTGTCGTCGACGAGTTCTACTTTCGGGCACTCCACTGCAGAATGATCTCGAAGAATTTTTCGCGATTGTGAACTTCACAAATCCGGATATTCTTGGAACGCAAGCGCGTTTCCGAAAGTATTATCAATCGCCTATTTTGCACGGTAGAGAGCCTGACTGCACCGATGGTGAAGAAGAACTCGGCAAGAAGAGGTCTGAGGAAATGAGTGAAATTGTCAACCATTTCATCCTCCGCCGCAGCAACGAATTAAATCGCAAGCACCTTCCCGAGAAAATCGTGAACGTTGTCTGCATCAAGTTGACGGAGTTGCAGAAGCAGGTTTACAACCACTTGCTAACGGAGAAGGAAATCAGCTGGCAACGCGACGGTACGCAAAGCAAATCGCTTTTATCGATCAATGCTCTCAAGAAGCTGTGCAACCACCCAAAGCTCGTGTACGACGATATCCGCGCCGCGGAGACCAATGGAAAGCTAGAGCAAGCGGCACACGGTTTTCAAAATTGCAGGCATTTGTTTCCTGCTGACTTTTCTGCGAGGCAACGTGGCAGGGCTAATCAGGCTCGAGTAGAATTAGCTGGGAAAATGGACGTTCTCGCGCAGGTAGATAGAATGTCAATCGAAAATTTGAGTTGTGCTTGCATTCACATAGCTTCTTTTGTTGCACTTGGCGTAGATGCTGTGGAAACTGCGCCACGAAAAGAAGGAGCGAATAGTCATTGTCTCAAACTACACTCAGGTGATCACCTGTTTTGTCTGGTTGAGGTCGCTGCCGCCACCGACGTCTGAGTTTGTGCTCAATTTGTCCAGACTCTCGACATCATCGCCCTTTTGTGCCGAGAGAACCGATATCCTTTCGTTCGCCTTGACGGTTCCACTGGTGTTAAAAAGCGCCAAAAGTTAGTCAACCGGTTCAATGGCAAGGAGGATGTCTTTGTGTTTTTGCTCTCAAGCAAAGCTGGTGGTTGTGGTTTGAATCTCATTGGCGGGTCCAGATTAATACTCTTCGATCCAGATTGGAACCCGGCAACCGATAAACAGGTACCGTGTTGTCCTGCATGATGAATGTCGCAGACCCAAGCTTGTTATTTCAATCTCGTGCGCGTTCGTGCAGGCTGCCGCTCGTATCTGGCGCGACGGACAGAAGCGTACATGCTACATTTATCGCTTCTTGGCGACAGGTACCATTGAAGAGAAAATTTTTGAGAGGCAAATTTCGAAAGAGGGCTTGTCGCAAATCGTCATGGAAGGCGGCGCCAAAGGAGCAGTGAGTCTCTTTCAGCTGCAAATCCAATATGTATCTTGTCATTGGCGTGTCGTTCACATGTCATGTTGTCGTTTATTGCACAGGCAATGTCCAGTGACGATTTGCGCGAAATATTCACGTACAATGAAAACTGTATCTCTGACACTCATGACTCACTGGGATGTCGACGTTGTCGGTACCGACTCACCGACGGCGAACGGCCAAAGCACGAAATAGAACAAGTTGAAAGTTCCCAAGAAGAGACGGAAGACAACGATAGCATTGAGGAAGCATCACAAAAGCGAGACGAAGAAGAAGACGTCGACGAAGACGACAGCGACGAAAATGATGACGATAGCGACGAAAATAATGACGATAGCGACGAAGATGATGACGATAGCGACGAAGATGATGACGACGACGCTGATAGCGATGATGAAGACGAAGATAGTGATAGTGAAAGCGCTGACGACGACGACGTCATTGTATTGGATGGTCCTGAAGAGAAAAGTGCAGTACAAAAGTCCCGCCCAAAAAGTGGGGCAAAGTCCAAGAAGAAGAAAAAGAAGAAGAAGAAACACCGGCGATGTCATGAAATCGTTGACAACAAACCAATGATGTCAGCAGACGGTACCCCAATGACTCAGCTCCAACGCTCGGCCCAAGTTGGAAACCCGTCCGAAGACGAAATCGCACTGTGGGCACACCATGCCCAAAAAGACACCATTATCGACGATGTACTGCGGGACAGTGATTGCAACAGCAACATTTCGTTCGTGTTCGAGTTGCGAGTGCCTCCAATGGTCTTGCCCGTGGGCAAGTAGGTATGTCCGTATAAACATTGGAAACCTCTGCCGACCATTAAAAACTAAAAACTTACATGTAGAGTCTGAAAAGTCAATCAATCAATCAATCAATCGAAAAGTACCCGGGCAGATAATTGTGCCGCCCATCAGCCAATCGATGCATGCAACACTGGCATGCTCTCTGGTCTCATTCATTATTACGGTTGGCATCACTGCTCATCATCGTCCCTGTCATTCATCGTTCATCTATGTCATAGAGGATTGGATGTCATCCGATCATCCGACTGGTTCATCATCATCCGCAACAACCAATGCAACCAACCAACCACAGAAGCAAGAAGCAAGAGCCAACAACAATTGTAACTGTACAGGTTCCACATCCATATGTCAGTGACTGACTGACCGCCTGACTGAGTGACTGAGTGAGTGAGAGTGAGTGAGGCGGCTGGGAGGCTTTGTGCGGCTGTGTGGGAGTGAAGGTGTGAGGTGAGGCCACAGCCACAGCACTCACTCCCACACTCACTCCCACACTCCGCAAGCCGACTGATTTGTGGGGCGTGTGAGTGAGCGAGTGCTTAAAGTCTGGGCCCTCACGCCAGCAAGGAGCGAGCGAGCGAACGAACGAGAACGACGTTTTGAAAAAGAGAGGGAGGGAGACAGCGACACAACAAAGTGCCCAGAACACACATTATGTCATAAAAGGATAACATTGTATTGAGATTCAGGGTGAAAGTGTGTTTCTACAATTGGGAATATCTGAAATGGTGAGCTGTGGGCTGACAACAACAAAGAGAAAGTGAGTGTGTGAGTGAGTGAGTTGAGTGAGTGAGTGAGTGAGTGAGTGGGAAGGTTTCAAAAACTCCACTTGGCGCCACTCCACACGACGAGATTGATTTGTGGGCCGGGCCGTGGGTGGGTGGGTGGGTGGGTGGGTGGGTGAGAGGGAGTGAACGAGCGTCGGCGTCAGGCAGTCAGTCAGTCAGTCAGTCAGTCGCCCTTGGTCACTCCACTCACTCACTCACTCACTCACTCACTCACCCACTCAGTCGATGGTCACTGCCAAACGCCAAACGTGATCACACACAAAAAATCAAAAAATTAAAAATTCGAAAACTGCTGAAATTGGGGAATGCTGCCCGACTGATTTGTGGGTATTACAGTGCGCGTGTGAATATTGAAAAGTCCTGAAAACCAAGCTGTGAGATCACTAGAAGCGAACACAAAACGACAGACGACACACAAACACGTCAAGTCACATGCGCAACTTTTGATGATTAGACTATGGTCTTTTCACAGACACTGATTTTACCAATAAACCGCACTCAACGTATGTCTCACATATCCGTATTAAGACCATAGATGAAACCAGCCGTGCGCAAGCAAGCCAGCGCGAGCGTCAACCTCACGGCGTGAACTATGGTCTTTTTACGCCACTTTTAGACATTCATTTACACTCCACTAATGTGTGGGTATGTGTCTATGTAAAGACTATAGTTTTCGATGAGGCGTCCCCGCCCACTGTGCTGTGTCGCACAAAGCGCGCGCAAGTTCGAACTTTTGAAGTTCGTCGTCGTCGTCGCTTTCGTCGTCGTCGTCGTCGTTGTCGTCGTTGTCGGCGGCGTTGTCGGCGGCGTCGTTGTTGCGTCGTTGTCGTTGCGTCGTTGTGGTAGCGTTGTTGTCGTTGCGTTGTTGTCGTTGGTTTTGATGCTGTTGTTGTTGTTGCTGTTGCGTCGCCGACGACACTGTACTTCTTTCTTCTTTCACTGCCGTTCATTTCGCGCCACAAACTTGAGTGACCACGTCGAACTTACTCACTCGCTTGTTTGCGTTCTTGTCTTGCTGAATGCTTACGGACTGTTTGTGCTTGCTGGTTAAGTGTTGCTTGACGCCTTACGCGTCGCTTCGAACGTACCGTGACTGACTTGACGCACGGTATCGGCACGCGACTGTCGTTGTGTTGCGTTTTGCGTTGTCACCGAAACCTCCACTGGATGTCTGAAGAGCTGTGCCGGTGAGCGTGACCGCGGTGCTCCAGCTTTGCACGCCCGCGCACATCTTCGAAAGTAGCAGTAACGATGTGACGCACAGGTCGGAGCGGCGATTACGACCACTAGCACATGCAAGACAAGACAGTCGAAGACGAAACGTGACATGCGATCACGAGCAAGGAATGTTAGCATAACATCGACGGAAGGGACCGTGAATGCGTTCGGGCAAGTTGCACAGCCTGGGGTTGCTTGCCACCGGAAACTGCTCCTGCACATCGCTACTGCAGGCAACGTCAGCCAACATCTCAACGCTGCAAGGAACAACAAAAGCCAATTTTAATCTGTGGATGATTGTCCTCAACAACAAGTTTGGCCGCTGTCGTTTTGTGGCTGGCAACATTCTCGTGCAGACATGTTGTCGTCGTCGCTGGTAACTGAGCGTCAACAGCTCGCTTACTTGCTTCGCAACTCGTCCTCTGGTGATGACTCCAAGCAAAGAGTGGCAGGTAAGGCCAAGCGCAGCGGAAGACGACGTGGTGTAGGTACTCCGCAGCAAGACGCTTCTCCCGTGTCTGGTGCTCCTGGAGGGGACAGCGTCGGATCCAAGTCCGATCGCGTGGTGAAGAAGGACTACGAGAAATTCGAGAACGGGACCACCTATTTGGGTTGGTGGTGCAAGGACACTGACCGCGTGTTTTCTGAGAATGGAGAATCTTGGCTCAGTGATGGGTTTGGTGTTCAGAGAACTGCAGAATGCGACGGTGGCTGGACGTATGCGGGATTATACAGCGAAAACGACCGCCACGGCTTTGGAGAAATCAGATACGTGCGGCACAAGAAAAACAGCCTATGGAATGAGGAGGAAGGTGGACGAATCGTCGGATACTGGAATTCTGACAAATTGAACGGCCCGGTCTGGCGTTACTACCCCAAAGGATCCAAATATTATCGTGGACACAAGGATTCTGGTGCTGGCCACGTCACTTTTGCGTGGTTTTTGCAAGGAATGCTGCTGAAGGAGTCAGAGTTCTTCGTCTTCGATTCGCAGCCGAAAATGCATCGGATCGTGCTCTCGTACATTCAAAAGCTGGCCACTGTGAGTGACCGTATATCGCTCCAAAACCTCGAACAGCAGGAAAAGATATTCTTGTCGCTTGCCAGCGCTTTGTCCACCGCTATGCTACGCCTGGCGAGTGGCTTCAATCGTGTAGCAGTGTCTGACGTCGAACTCGCAAATCGTCTTCGCACTTTCAGTGAAAAGAGTAAGATGTGGCTGAGCCGTGACCTGAGCAGTCACGATACGGACTTGGACAACCTTGACATTCTTGAAAAGGAACCATTAGACTCTCCAACCGCTTCCCCAAGGAGCAAAAAAGACCCGTCCTTTGTTCCAGATGTGACGATGGCCACCCCTGCCAAATCTCGCCCGGCAGAAAAGGAGGCGAAGACGTCGGCTCAGCGACGCAAGCGTGGCCATGGTGCTGCCAAGAGTAGGAGTGCCTCTGCCAGCGGCGACTTTGAAACGCCACAACAAAAGCCCGCTCAGAGCTCGTCGAGGTCTCCGAACGACCGAAAGACCGCAAAACCCGCCCGAGTGAAAAAGAGAGAAAAGAGAGAAAAGGCACAATCTACTCCCGTGCCAAAGAAACAAGCGCCCTCACGACGTGAAAAGGAATTGCCTGCAACCACTGCAGCTCCGAAGGTGGCCACTCCTCGGGCGAAACGGCCCGAAAAGCTCGAGCGTAGTAAACGCACGCCGAAATCAAAAACGCCTCGAAGCAAGGATGTCTCGTCGCCGCCAGTTCCGCCAAAGCCGTCGAAGCGGAAACTAAAAAGCCACACAGACACTCCAGAATCCGAACGAACTCCTCAGCCCAACAAGATTCTGCGCCGGTCTATTGCGGACTCATCACCTGTTCGCTCAATGACGCAAAAGGATGGGACAGAAGAACCTCCAAAGAAGCCGCGCAAACCCTCTCGCACTCGCCTGTTTGACACCAGAGATTCCGCTGCGGCTCCACCCAAAGTTATTCCATCGGAACCACGTCGGAAGGCTTCTAAGGCTCGGGGTGACAAATCGGCACAACACGCCGCACCAAACAAGAAGAAGAAAGTCGCAGACAAAACACCGCGGCAACAACGAGCCGAAGCCTTGCAAAGGGCCCAGCGTCTTGATCGCATCGCGTCGGAGTACGCGGCAGCAGAAGAATCCGCAGCCCGCGGTCTCAGCATCCTGGCATCTCGGGAAGCTGCTGCGGTCAGACAATTTCGGTCATCGCGAAACTCTGTGCAAAACGCCAACATTGTTATGGGCTTGGGTCCGGAGTCAAGCTCGCTTGCTCACCACAACTTGGATGGTTCTAGCTGGCCGTCGGCACGACCGATTGGTACCCCAATCCCGCTGACGGATCACTGTGATGACGACATGCACACTGCGCAGAGGCGCGATCAAAGCTATCCAACCCCGAGTACCCTCGCTCAGCAACATCTGTCAGAGCGTGATGCTTTGATGAGGAAATACATTAACTCCCGGACCCAGTACTTGGATCACGATTCAAAAGTCGCTGAGGCGTCCTACAGTGCTCAATTCAGGCATTTGTTGCCAAGACGCTCTGTTCCGCTAGTTTCTCCTCGTCCGTTTACGTTCAACGATGCGTGCCACACGCTTGCGACGGGTCTTGGTTTCCGTAGCGAGGATCGGCTTGCAGCGATAGCTGCACAGCATCGCAATGAATCACCAGGAGCTCTGCGCAGCCAACACGCTCACCGTTATTTGCCGAGTCAGGTTTGTTTTGCTTGGTCATTAAAGTTGTTCGTGTCATTGAAGAATGGTATCATCAACTCTGTGTTTGTGTGTTTCGATGCAGTTATCTTCCCCGCAGCGATTGTTCTCGCAGTACAACGAGATTGTGGGTGATATGCTAGTCAGACAACGCATGCAGCAAGAAGCCCTCGCAGCCCGCATGGCGCTGCGGGGCGAAGTGTCGGGGCCCGCCTCTGTTCACATCGTGCATCATCATCACCACCACCACAACGAGTCTCAGGGTGAGAAAGTCTCATCTCCGCCGTCCCAGTCACCCGCGAACGTCAAGTCTAGCTCGGCAGGTCCTTGTTAGCACGAAAAATTGATGCCGAGAGCCACTCGCCATTTTTGAAGTAGGAAATGCTCCAACTCCGCTGCGCTGTGATATGTTCTTTTTACCACTAAGTGAAATAATAATTGATAGTTGATAGCTAGAAGATGTCTTACGGTTCAGCAGCATCACAACTATTCGCTCTGTATCATCGACAGTTGCATTTCGAAACGCTGCAGGAGGAATTGGTAAAATTCTTGATCCGGCCCCAGCTGACGCGCAAGCTGTCGTTGTAACGCAAGATATAAATGTTGTGATAAGATTGCCACATGGATGGCGGGAAGGCTTTTGACACGAAGACAGACCTGCTCTTGTTGTGATGGCGTTAGTTCATTTCCTATTTCTAGCACATGATGCCGGGCGTTCACCTGCGAGCAGCCGCACGTGTATGTGAGGGCGGTTCGTAACACCAGAGTTGAAACTCGGCTCATGGTGTTTCACCTTCTTTTCCACATCCAGAAGATGATGTGGAATGTCGAACATCGCACTTATCAGTGACAAACTGTCTTCCCAGCGCTCGATGACGCCAATGAAGTCAATTCCTGTCTCAACAACCCATTTTGCGTGTTGCTCAACAGCTTTCACTGCAGCAGGATCAAAGCTGCTTTGGTCTCCTGAGTCGAACGTCGGATTTACAAGGCACAAATTTGGATCCAATCTGCTGGTAGCCAGTCGGTGTCGCCTGGTTGACGCCCAGAGCGAAGACTTCCAATGCTGCGAACCAATGTGCTCACTTGTAGCAAAGTTTGGGGTAGGCAGCCACGGTTCTACTTTGTCAGCCATATGCCGTTGCTGCGCAGCAACATGTTGAGCATCAAAACTGTCAATGGAATTGAGGAAGCAACCAGACACCATTCTTAACGTTTCTTGTGGTGAATGTTGTCGAAGAAGCCATTCTTGGAACGCTTTGCGTTCTGCATCCATCAAGGCCGGATTTTCTTGCAATTTTGATAATCTGTCCTTTAGGGCACAAACGAGACACAATATGACCAACCCAAGTGCATGCGTACTTGTGCGCGAATGTGAAAGCGTACCCCATTTTTGCCGGCAGTTATGAATTCATAATTAAATGACGACTCAAGACGAGCAATAGGATCTCGAACGACGAGCATAATTTTGTATCCATGGGCTTTGAATATCGACGCGACAGATATATCCCAATGATGCAATTCCACGACTGGACACCGTGCCTCCAGTGCTCGAAATATCTACAGGAATGTCGCAAGTCACAAGCACAACACAGTGATTTGAATGACCTGGCAAAACATGATCCAAATCACCAACCTGAGAAGCGGCGACAAAATTGTCTTGCATTACGCTCCTTGCGTGGGATGACAAGTCCGATATCCACTCTTGTGAGTAACCCGCGTTCTCAAGTATCCTTTCGACTCCTCCAAGCTGTGCGATGTCACTTCCGCTTGCAAAGGCTGCTCCCAAAGATGATGTAGAGTTCGAAGCTTCAATGCGTGCTTCTTCCTCACACCTAGTAGAGTACATGGGTGGAGACTTTATGCTGCACAAGCACGGATCCTTGTACTGTTTTGGCAACAACTTCCGCAACAGTGCCCATGCCGTGGAGCCGCCCGTTTTGCGAACGTGCAAAAATACTATTCTAAGATCTTCTGCACCACTAAACTTGCCATGGCGCTTTTTGTTCCGAACAGGCTTTGCGTCTTGACGTCCTTCCCGGTTGGCCGCGCGGAGTGCTGGCTGTTTCGGAGGTTCAGAAATATTCTTGGGCCGAAATGTGGTGGTCACATCTTGTCCTTGAACGTGTTGTAGTTTGTCAATGACGTGCATACCAGGAAGAGCTGAGGAAACTGATGGCTCTGTTTTGGCACCGAGGCGCCAAATATAAACCTGTTGCAACATCACCACAGCAATACATAGCCCCAGGACGAGTTTCACAAAGGGGGGCCATCGACTACCCATGTCTGTACTACTTCTGCAACAGAACGACCAATTCGTTGCACGCGGCAAGGTGGTCATTCAATGCATTTTGTGCCATTTTACGTTGAACTCTGCCCCGGAATGGTCGAAAAACCACTTGCAAAAATTGCCACAGACAATTGTGTTTGAGACAAAGACGCCACTAGTCTTACTATCGCCCACGAAGGCGCACGCATTCGAGCCACATCCTCTCAAGTTGCCAACGCGACCAACCACAACATCATCGTCGGTATTCGCGAGAACCGTTCCTCATCACTGTATTCTCTTGGCGGTCCTCAATATTCATCAGTCGTCGTTCGTCGTCACACAAGTAGTTCGTCGATATGATACTGTTCGTTGTTGCTCTTCCATCAGCGTCTCCACCGCCGCCGGTCGTCGTCGTCCGTCGTCCGTCGTCCGTCGTCGTCGTCGTCATCTTCGTTCGTTGTCCGTCGTTCGTCGTCCGTCGTCCGTCGTCGTCATCTTCGTTCGTTGTCCGTCGTGCGTCGTCCGTCGTCGTCATCTTCGTTCGTTGTCCGTCGTCCGTCGTCCGTCGTCGTCGTCGTCATCTTCGTTCGTTGTCGTTGTTGTCGTTGGTGTTCGTCGTCGGTCGTCGTCCGCTGTTGACGTCGAGTGACCTGTCCCTGACACGTCAACGAACGAACGACGACTTCACCCACTGACTACCGTATGTAAAGCCTGTACATCTACAATAATCCACATTATGTATGTACTGAAGTACTGTACATTAGTACTAGTACTGAAGTAATGAATGTACAGGTTCTTGGAGGTACAGCAGCGGAGTTGAGTTGGAGGGAAAAAGTGGCAGTTGCCCGTTGTCCGTTGTCCGTCGCCGTCGTCGTCGTCGTCGTCGTTGTTGCACCACTGCGACACATACATACATCACCGACCACCGACCTCGACAAAA
>Ga0213839_1001768_pt1 | contig 13209 bp, 8 predicted proteins | sample SWPATP21_FD_160075 | JGI IMG/M metagenome (GOLD analysis project Ga0213839, IMG submission 160075) | Coastal seawater microbial communities from Marineland, Florida, United States - SWPA TP2 #1 | ecosystem: Environmental > Aquatic > Marine > Coastal | place: USA: Florida | collected 2016-08-14 | reverse complement strand
AGCAAACCTTGAAGCGGGTAAACCTTACGTAATCCGTATGAAAATCCCAAGCGAAGGCACGTTTAAGTTTAACGACTATCTACGTGGCGACATTGAGATCCCATGGGAAAATGTAGACATGCAAGTGCTACTTAAAGCGGATGGTTTCCCAACTTACTTCCTTGCCAACGTCGTTGATGATCACCACATGCAAATTAGCCACATTTTCCGTGGTGAAGAGTGGATCAATTCAGCGCCTAAGCTATTAAAATTATATGAAGATTTCGGTTGGGAAGCGCCAGTACTAGGTCACTTACCATTACTTCGTAACCCAGATAAGTCAAAATTATCGAAGCGTAAAAACCCAACTTCAATCAACTACTACAAAGAAATGGGTTACCTACCAGAAGCACTATTAAACTATTTAGGCCGTATGGGTTGGTCAATGCCTGATGAGCGTGAAAAGTTCACGTTAGCAGAGATGATTGAACACTTTGATATGAAACGTGTGTCGCTTGGTGGCCCAATTTTCGACATTGATAAGCTTAGCTGGTTAAACGGTATGTGGATCCGTGAAAACTTATCTGATGCAGAACTAATGCAGCGTTTTGTAGATTGGAAATTTAATACTGAGCTATTCGCCAAAGTATTACCAGAAGCAAAAACGCGTATTAACACGCTTTCTGATATGGTTGATCTTGCCGGTCACTTTGTCGGTGGTATTCCAAGCTATGATCCTGCGCTATTAACAGCAGGTAAAGCTGATGAAGATGTAATCCGTCAAGCATTACAGTTCTTCATCTGGCAATTAGAAGGTTTACGCAGTTGGGAAAAACCAGCGATTTTTGCTATCGCAAAAGAAGTGGCGACTTTCCATGAATTGAAGATTAAAGACTTCCTTGAGCCAATCTTTGTGGCTATCACAGGTAAGACATCTTCAACTTCAGTACTTGATGCGATGGAAATTTTAGGTTCTGACTTATCACGTGCTCGTTTACGTGTTGCACTAGCACATATTGGTGTCTCTAAAAAGCAAGCGAAAAAAATTGAGCGTGCATACCGCGATTACCCACAGGCGTAATCGTATGTTACTTCCAAAAACCGAGCGCTATGCTCGGTTTTTTGTTTTTAGCTGTAGCTGTTAAAAGTGACAGCTCAGTAATAAATAAAGCGAAGTTTGCCTCAGTAACTATACGCCTTACCTTTACATACAGTGGCAACATCGCAGCTTTGATAGTCACTGGTAAAGTCTTTACAGCTTTCTACCCAGTAGCCATTGCCGCCTCGATTTACTACTTCAAGTTTTAGCTGCTCAATAGCAATCTTATTGACCTCTGTAGGGCTATAACCACCAGATTGTGCTGAGCGCTCACCAAGACAACTAAGCCCTTAAACTTCACTTAAATAATATGCGCCGCCTCTCTTTTCTATTTATAGGCATTGTAAAAAGAAACTAAATATTGATGCTTACTTGGTAATTGAAATGTTAACGGTGTGTACAAAACGCTACACGAATGTACGTCATTTTTAAAACGTCTTGTGGTTATATTGTAGTCGCAAGCAGTGAAATGGATGTTCACACAGCTTGAATAATTACTCTAACTAACTATCCAGGGGATACTTTATGCAAGTGAAAACACTCTCGATTGCTGTTGCCGCAGCTCTCTACAGTGCCAGTGCTGCTCATGCAGTGGGTGTTGATAACAATCAAGTAAAACACCAATTAAAAGCACCTAATATCACATTTGAAGAAGTAAAAGCGTTTAGCAAAGAGTTTAACCAAGGTGACTCTAGCAACATGCTACAAAACGATGGTCTTAACGTTCAGCTAAATAGCAAAGCAAATAAATTTGCTGAAGAAGGTATTGATGGTGAACATATTTATATTATTCGTTTACGTGATAATTCAGTAGCGCTAGAAGCACGTGATTTAACCTCACCATTATCACAATCGCTTCAAGCTCAAGGCGTTTCAAAAGTATTTGAAAAAGGTCAGGCGGCAGTCTCTGCTGTTACTGAATATCAAAATAAATTACTTTCAAAACAACGTACTGTAATGCAAAGCGTGACAGCAGTAACGGGCCGCACAGACATGCGCCGTCAATTCACTAAAGCATTAAATGGTTTCTCTGTAAAAATGACTGAGCAAGAAGCGATGCGCGTTGCAGAGCTTGGTGCAGTTGTTTCTGTAATGCGTTCGAAGAATTATGATCTTCTTTCTGATGAAGGCCCTAAGCATATCGGCGCTGATCAAATTTGGGATGGCTCAAGCGTTCCTAGTGGTATCAAGGGTAAAGGTGAAGGCCAAATCGTTGGTATCATTGATACTGGTATTAACTCAGATCACCCTTCATTTGCAGCTGTTGGCGGCGATGGTTACGAGCATGAAAACCCGTTTGGTCCAGGTGTTTATGTAGGTGACTGTGTTGAAGAGCCAGAAGAAATCCAATGTAACAATAAATTAATCGGTGTGCGTTCTTATGATGTGATCACGGATGCGTTTGATGCAATGATCCCAGGCTGGCCTGCAATTGGTGAAGATTACCAAGGTCACGGCTCACACGTAGCTTCAACAGCAGCTGGTAACGTGGTTAAAGATGTACCGTTTATGCTTCCGAGCTTTGGTGAAAACACCGATGGTAATATCTTAAAAGACGACTTATTCCCTGAAATCTCAGGTGTTGCACCGCACGCAAATATCATTGCTTATCAAGTATGTTACCCATCAAGTGACGAATACGCAGGCTGTCCTGGCGAAGCGCTTGTAGCGGGTATTGAAGATGCAATTTCTGATGGTGTTGATGTAATCAACTTTTCAATTGGTGGTGCCGATTCTAATGTGTGGGCCGATCCGGTACAACTTGCATTCTTAGCAGCGCGTGAAGCGGGCATTAACGTTGCCGCGGCAGCAGGTAACAGTGGTCAAGCATGTGGTGCGGCAGAGTGTTTTGGTTATTTAGATAATTCATCGCCTTGGCTTGCACAAGTTGCAGCAACAACGCATGGTCGTACTGTCGCTGTTGAAACTGCCGTCGAATTTGCTGGTTTTGCAGACGATACACTGGGTTCAGAAGTACCTAGCTGGTCAGAAACCGGTCTTGTTGGTGGTTCAATTAATAGCGAAGAAATTACCGGTGTTGTTGTTTGGGCTAAAGATTACGAAGACGTAAATGGTTTTAAAGATTACAACGGTTACTGTACTGCAGATTATCCAGAAAATACCTTCAATTTCTACAAAGACGGTACTGAAATCGCAGGTGCTGCCGATGGTAGCACGAATGTTATTGTTATCTGTCAACGTCATAATGCAACAGATCCAGAGGCAAATGCGCGAACCGCAAAAGTAGACCATGTTAAAGCAGGCGGTGCAGATGGTTTCATTATGTTTAACCGTGATCGTGATCAAGGCACTGTGGCTGAAGGTTACTCATTACCAGGTGTTCACTTTACTTATGACCAATGGAATGGTGTTTATCCAGAAGATGGTTTAGAGGATTGGGTAGATAGCTACTCAGAGCTTGGTCACATGATCACTATTAAGCCAACGGTGATTGAGCGTCGTGTTGATGCAGAAGATGCGGATTGGCTAGCAACGTTCTCATCACGTGGTCCATCATATTCAAACATCGAAATTTTGGCTCCAACGCTTGCAGCACCGGGTGTTGATATTTATGCGGCATACTCAGATGAACATCCATTTGTAACGCCGCATGGTCAAGATTATGCCGCAATTAGCGGTACGTCGATGGCATCACCACATGTTGCAGGTTCAATGGCGTTACTACGTCAAGTACACCCAGATTGGACTGCGGCTGAAATTCAATCTGCGCTATCAATGACTGCTGAAAATGTAGTGAAATATCATCGTCTAAATGATCAAACTGATGTGGTTGGCAATGCGAAAATTTATCGCTCAGGTGCAGGTCGTATCAACGTAGCGCTTGCTGCTAAAGCTGGTTTTGTAATGGATGAAAGCGCAGATAACTTCTTAGCTGCTGATCCATATAATGGTGGTACACCACATAAACTTAACTTACCAAATCTAGTTAATTTTTCTTGTGCACCTGAGTGTCAGTGGGTTCGTACAATCAAAGCAACAGAAGATGGTACTTGGACTATAAGCCACGAAGATGTAGAAAACTGGGCGTTTGATGTTAATTCACAGACAGCACAAAACGGTGTGAATATCGATATCTTCCCGAAAACTTTCACGCTGAAAAAAGGTGAAACACAAACAATCATTGTTAAAGCATCAATCATGGATACTCAAGATTGGTTCAGTAACTCTGAGGTTGAGCTGCATACAAACCTTGTTTTCCAGGCTGAAGAAGAGAATATCCCTGATGCACATTGGCCTGTGGCGTTTAAATATGATCGTGGTAACTTACCATCATCTTTAGAGACAACAGCTCATTCAAACGTAGGTACTTATGTTGCTAAAGGTATTGTATTACCAAGTGTTGAAGCGCCAGTTGCTCGTGCATATGAGCCAGTAAAAGCAGATATCACAACGGTGACTTTACCAAAAGATGATGAGCGTACTTTCCCTTGGACGATGAATCGCACTGGTGATGTTGAAGCAACTGATATTTTAGATGAAGCAACATTTACTAAGTTTGTTACAGTGCCTGCTAACTCAAAACGTTTTATTGCAGAAACTGTTGGAGTTGAATCTGAACTTGAAGGCACCTTGGACGTATTAAACCCTGTTATTTATGTAGGTAAAGACTACAATGGTGATGGAATTGTCCAGCCACAAGATGAAATTTTATGTGTGTCAAACCATAAAATTTATGAAAACTTCTGTAATATCAATAACCCAGAAGAGGGTGAGTACTGGGTTGTTGCTTATAGTCCGAATAAAGCGTCAGTGGGTGTAGTTGAAGAAACCTTTGAACTGGCTACAGCTGTTGTGTCAGACCAAGTTGCCTCTGGTATGACTGCAAGCCTTCCTGGAAGCGATGGTCAAAATACTGTTGAAATGACTGTTGACTGGGATATGGACCTTGATGCTGACAGTGTGTACTACTCACTTCTTGATGTAGGCACATCGGCTGTAAACCATGGTAACCTAGGTTCTATTCCATTTAAACTTAACCGTGGTAATGACGTTGCTCACCTAGATGCGCCATATACAGGTGCAAAAGTGGGTGATATGGTGCCATACACATTTGAAGTTTTAGCGAACAATTCAGGTGTAGACCGTGAGTTCTCATTAGAGCTTGATATCCCTACGGGTCTTGATATTAAAGCAGAAAATGTAATGGTTTCGACAGCATCAGAAATCAACGTTGAGATTGCTGACGGTAAGGTGATTGTAACGGGTACGCAAGCGGATACTCGCGATGTTGAACCTGATTATATCGTCACAGATAACATTACCGATGAAATGTGTCGTACGCCTGATTTTGGTAACTCAAACCCTGGTGGCTATGTTGACTTAGCAGAGTTTGGTATTACACCTGTTCTATCTGGTTTTGATGAGGATAACCTGTACAATTCTCGAACAGGTTACTCGTTACCAATCGCAAGTTTTTATAATGGCGCATACGACACATTCAGCCTTTATAATAATGCTGAAAATACTAATATCCAAAACTCGATAATTCAAATTCGTGGTATGGGTACAGTAAACACCAATGGCAGCCGTTATTTCTACCCAGTGCATAATCCGTTCCCTTATAACTCATTCCCATATGAGAACATGGGTCCATTATGGCGCGGTTGGGAGTTTAGTGACCACGGTTTACTACGCTCTGTAATGTCGGTTGGCTTATCATCTGACGAAGGTATTTCACTTGCAAGCACAACAACAGGTTGGGGTATCGTTGAGTGGGATAACGCATCAGACTATGACAACCCTGTTTATGATCGCTCTACGGGTAAATACACTTATACAAAACGTGATAACTCATTTGACTTCCAAGTGTTATTCAATGCTAATACTCGTTTTGGTAAAGGTGAACATGAAATTTACTACGCATACGATAATTTAGATTTTGGCAGCACTCGTCCTGCAGGTAGTATCGGTTTACAAGGTTTCCGTGGTGCCCAGTATGAGTATGGTCCACTTGAAAACTACCGTGGTATTCAAATCGCTTATAACAACCTAGATGAAGTGATCAGCGATGGTTACGTTGTGTGTATGGACTATGTAGGTCCAGAGTCATCACAATTTGAAGTGACTGCTTGGGCCGAAGTTACGCCGTCTGCAGCAGGACAAACACTTGAAGTTGCAGCTAAAGCAGCAATCTCGGGTCTGAATGACATGACTTCAACAGCAACACTAGCCATTCCAGGCAACATCACTGTGGTAGCGCTTGATGACATGGTAACAACAGAAGAAACACCGATTAGCTTTGAAGTTCATCACATTGATGAAAAGAACTCGAAGAATGAAATCTCGGTAATTTCTGATGATGTAACCTATGAAGTTGATGGCGATACAGTCACGATTACACCAAATGAGAACTTCTCTGGTGAGACAGAAGTAACTGTGATGGTATCTGATATTGAATACCCTTCAGATGCTGCAAGCACGACCTTTATGTTAACGGTTGAAGCAGTTAACGATGCACCGGTAGTGGTTGTTGAAGCAAGTGCTCAGCAAGTTACTGAAGGCAGCATGATTACCCTAGATGCATCAGCATCACATGATTTAGATAACGATGAGTTAACTTTCTCATGGGAAGGCCCTGGTACAATCGCAAGCCCAACATCAGCAATCACTGAAGTATCAGGCTTAACGGCTGGTGAGCATCAGTTTACTGTAACGGTTAGTGATGGTGTAGAAGCCATGGAGCTAGGTGTAGCTGTAACGGTAACGGCACAAGAAACAACCGTTGTTCCTGAAGAAAAAGCGAAATCATCAAGTGGCTCACTTGCATGGTTAACAGTTCTATTAGCGGGTTTTGCAGGTGTTCGTCGCCGCGTAAAACGAGGCTAAGTACTCCCTAAGTATGTTATGTGACAAAGGGCCTTCGGGCCCTTTTTTTGGTCTAGCAAAAATAAGTCGTACATTTTAATAACTAAAAAGAATAATTAAAAACTGAAAACCTATGTAGCAAAATGTACAAGCTATTTTATATTTTTTTCAGTGTGTTAGTTTGAAGATAGGGCGTAAATTAACAGTCTACGCCGCTTTGTTTATCAAAAAAATTATACAATAAAGCGCGCAAACGATATGATCGTCCCAGATTAAGTAAAGACTAAAGACTTTTTGGTAGTATTAAGCTGTCATAGTAATTGTTATTTATGACATAAAGGTGAATTGCGTTAATGAAGAAATTGTTTGGCTTAGTATGTTGTTTAACTGCATCGACTGCGTTTGCGCAGGCTGATGTTAAACAACCACAATTAATTAAAAAGTCGACAATACATGCCAGCATCACAGTGGGTTACGGAGGCATTGAGAATCCGGTGCTTGATGCCGATAATGTCACTTCGCCAATTCTGCCAAGCTTTGCTTATTACGGCGATAACTGGTATTTCGATGACTTTTCTTTAGGCTACAGCCTCTATGAAACAGAGAACTTCTACGTTGATTTACTGGGGCGCTTTAATGACGATGGTTTTTTCTTTGAGCTGGATGGGGTAGATAAACTCTATGCCACAGGTGTTGTTCGTTCGAGTTCAGGGCGACCGACATTACCCTCTGCATCACCGGTTAACCTAACGCCTATAGAGCGCGACCTTTCTTATATGGCAGGGTTATCATCAGCAGTAAACGTCTACGATAATATCTGGTTAAGTGCTGCGTATGTGCATGATGTAACCAATGTTCATAATGGTTATGAAATCTTGTTCAACGGCTATCAAGTATTTGAACTGTTTTCTGGTAATGCTGGCATTGAAGCGGGTATTAATTATAAAAATGAAGAGCTGATCGACTACTACTACACAGTAGCTCCATCAGAAAGCAAAACTCGTTTACTAAACTACAACTTAGAAAGTGCCACCAACTACTACTTAAAAGTAAGTTACGAATATCCGATCAGCAATAGTTTCAGCCTTGATTTTAAACTTAAACATACATGGCTTGATAGCAACTTAGCTAACTCACATATGATCAATAAAAACGGCTATTTCTCAGGCTTTACGGGCATTACTTACCACTTTTAGGCCAGCGAATGGTGATCTCTGCTCCGCCTGTTTGCGAACTGTTGGCCAAGCTAATTTTACCGCCATGCCAGCTGACAATACGATGCACAATATAAAGTCCTAAGCCATAACCACTCGCCAGTTTATCGCCTTCACCTTGTTTAAAAGGCTCAATGAGCGCATCCGCATTAATTGGTAAGCCAGGTCCATCGTCTGTAACACCTATGCTGTAATAGCCCGCTTGTTCTGTGCTACTTATATTGATGGTGTGTTTTGCGTATTTTGTGGCGTTGATCAGTAAGTTTTGTACCGCGATTGCCATAAAGCTTGCTTCGCAATAGGCTGTGTCTACTTCTAGGGCTGGTATGAATTCGAGCTCTTTGTATAAATCGAATTTAGCAATTTCTGTGTTGATCAGTTTAGCTAAGTTAACTTTCTCCTGATTAAATACACTTTGCTGGTGCTCTAAGCGAGCGAACGATAAGTATTGCTCTAGACGTAATTCAATCTCATCAATATCACGCTCAATTTGGCTACCTTCTTGAGATTCCAAATCGGCAATCGACAAAGCAAATCGCATACGGGTAAGGGGAGTGCGAATTTCATGAGAAATAATACGCGATAAGTCATTATGTAGCTGAACAAACTTATTGATGCGCTCAGACATATGGGTGAAGGTGCTGGCTAATGGCGCAATAGATGAATTTGGTTTTATATCAAGCTCTATACGTTGCGGTTTCTTACTAAAACGATGAGCTGCGCGTTGTAATAAGCTCAAGTCACGAAATACTGGGCGAATGAATAATAAGATCATCGCACCAAGTAAAAAGTAAAAGGCAAAAAATGCAAGCCAGTCAGTTTTGGCTTGCGAAATCAAAGAAATGGGGCCAACTTTTTGGATGCTACCGTTATTGCCTTTGAGGTATATATACTGCTGATTGTTTTCGGTGACGCTGATAATGCCATCTTTATCGAATTTGGCTTGTAATGAATCAGGTAAAACAAGCTCGTTTTGGTTAAAGGAGCTGATCCTAGATTCTTTTTGCTCAGCTATTTGAGCAAGTTCAGCAACACTTATTTGCACACTCGGTATGTGCTCAGAAAAAAACTGATTATAAAGCTGGCCAAAAGCTAAAACTAAGGCAATTAAGCTTACTGTGATAATTAAGTAAAGCTTAAAAAATTGCTGCTTCATATTTTTGAAATATCCAAGCTGTATCCTTTACCTCGTACAGACTTGATATCTAGCGTTTCTTTTTGCTCGCTAATGGTTTCTTTTAGCTTTTTACGTAAACGGCTAATTTTTAAATCAATAGCTCGGTCAAGTCCGTCATACTCACGGCCAATAACATGCTTGAATAATACCTCGCGAGAAACCGGTTCAGGGGTGTTTTTCGCAAGGTAGGCAATGATCTCAAATTCACTTTCATTGAGGTTCAATGCTGTGTTATGAAAATAGATATCGCGTTTTTTACTATCGATACGCAAAATATCAATTTGGTGCGAAAAGTTATCTTGGCCAACAGTGTGGGCGATAATCGTTTTAACTTTGGCGAGTAACAATTCAGGCTTAATGGGTTTTACAAGGTAGTCGTAAGCACCTAGGTTTAAGCCCTTAATTTGTGATTGCACAGAATCCAGTGCCGTTAGAAAAATAACAGGGCAACTGTACTTTTCTTTCAATTGAGAAATTAACTCAAAGCCATTGCCATCCGGTAGCATCACATCACAGATGATCAGTGAAGGCATAAAGGTGATTTCACTGCTACGGTACGCCTCAGCAGTATTGAATACATCTATGGTATAGCCATGCTTTAACAAAAACGTTTGTATTAAGCTTGCTAATTTCACATCATCTTCAATTAAAAAAATATGCTGCATTATAAACTCCAGCCAAAGCGCCGTTTTATTCGGTAATCTTTAGCTTCATAGCTTGCTATTGACAGTAGTTGTTGCTTAACAACTTGATTGCTCAATGGATTAATTAATTTCACTGTAAGCGGATGCTCAGTCTTAACCGTTAATTTCTCGATAATTAAACCACCTTGTTTGTAACACTGTGTATATTGAGGACGCTGAGTTATTTCTAAACAAAGTTCTTTAAAGGGAGCAACACGAAAATGAATCTGTATATTAAACTCACAGGCTTTTTGTTTTGCATCTGTCACACACACGGTGGGTGAGACTTTAAAAAAAGGTTGCTCGGGACTGTCATCGCTTAAACAAAGCGACGAAAAACAAAGACAAAAAAACAGTAATAGCCAACTAAATCGGTTTATCATTTAACCAAGTCTCTGTTTTTTAGAAGTCTTTTCTTCAAAGTAACAATAACCATCGAAAGCTGATGTAACCTGCCCAACTCACTTTGAGTACTCATTTTTTTGCCGTTTATTATAATTATTATTTATGCAGCCTATGAGTGGCGATTACACGATAAAAAAGCGTGTCTATCATACCTCATTTATCGTTATAGCTACAAATAGGTGCTATGCAAAGCCAGTAATTTCAACCTATTGGCGTATTTTCTTTATATTCTAAAGTTAGCTTGTTGTTTTAAAAGGGAAACTGAATTTATATTTAGTTTTAGCTAATAGTTTTTCACTAAATTTAGTTGGGCCTTAGTCTTTACTATTCTGTGTTATTTGTTAATTGTTTCGTACAAATTGATACAATTTAAATTTAGCCTATCAAAACCACTATTTTAGTTCATGCATTTAAACATATGCTGAGCGCGTGATTAATAATTAACAGATTCGACCTCTATTTTCATTTTATCTGGTAGTATAGTCAGGTTATAAGTAGTTTAAGCAGTGAACAATTATGTTAAGTCCTTATTATCAGCAACATGCTGATTACGTTTCTATCTCACGTGAGCAAGGCTGTCGTTTTGCCAAGTTAGTGGCTGATGATTTCAATCCGTTACACGATAAAGATGCCAAAAAGTTTTGTGTGCCGGGCGATTTACTTTTTTCGCTGGTTTTAAACCGCTATGGCATCAGTGAAAAAATGGAATTCACGTTTGCAGGCATGGTTGATGAAAATTCAAAGCTGACTTTCCCTGAAGGGGCTGATGAGTTTGCGATCACCGATGGCGAAAAAGTCATGCTAAAAGTGAAACGAGAAGGGGCTGTTAGCCAATGTCCTGAGTTAACAAATAGCTTAATCAAAAACTATGTTGAGTTCTCTGGCACGACCTTCCCGCATGTTATTATTCCATTGATGGGGAAGCAAGATGTAATGATCAATCCAGCCCGTCCAATGGTGATTTACGAATCAATGCTGATTAACCTTGACCGTCTTGATATCAGCGCACCTGAGTTAGAGTTTGCTGAGCCTGATTTTGAGTTTACTGGCAAACGCGGCAAAATCACGCTTCGCTTCAACCTGTTAGAAAATGGCGAAAAAGTAGGGGCGGGTGAAAAACACATGCTTGTGTCTGGCATTCGTGACTATTGCCAAGCAACGGTTGATGACCTAATTAGTTTTTATAATCAACGTAAAGAATCACTTAAACCAGCGTAATCTTTACAATTGCTACAAAGGGCGCTGATTGCGCCTTTTTTGTTGCTGATGTTCCGCGTACAATAGCGCTTTTATAGCCAAATGTACTTCAGACTATGTCAGTAGCGAACTTTTCAGAGTTAAATCTTGCCCCTGCATTGCTAACAGCCCTGCAAGCAGAGAATTATCACACACCTACAGCAATTCAAGCGCAAACAATCCCACTTATTTTAGCGGGTGCTGATGTAATGGGCAGTGCACAGACGGGAACGGGCAAAACCGCCGCGTTTGTTTTGCCACTACTGCACAATTTGCTATCTGCTGAAGTACTCCCTGATGCCGTTAAAGTCCTAATTTTAACACCTACCCGAGAGCTCGCTCAGCAAGTATTTGCAAGTGTAGAGCGTTATGCTGCGCATACTGAAATAAAAGCAGCACTGGCTTATGGCGGTGCTAGTATTGGCCCACAAATTAAAGCCATAAAAGGGGCGCAGGTTGTAGTGGCAACACCTGGGCGTTTACTTGATCATGTGATCAAAGGCAGTATTAAGCTTTCAAGTATCAATGCGCTGGTATTTGATGAAGCTGATCGCATGCTTGATATGGGCTTTATTGACGAAATTAAACGTATCTTGCACCATGTGCCTAAAGAGCGCCAAACCTTACTTTTTTCAGCCACATTTGACGACAGCATCTTTAAACTCAGTAAGCAGTTATTAAATGATCCTAAATTAGTTGAAGTGAATAAACGCAACTCAGCAGCGGTTGAAGTTGAGCAGCTAGTTTATGCGGTTGATGAAGACCGTAAGCGCGAGCTGGTATCACACATGATTGGCATGAAAAATTGGCAGCAAGTACTGATATTCACTCGTACTAAACAAACCGCCGATGTGCTTGCTAAAGAAATGTGTAAAGACGGCTTAAAAACCGAATCTATTCATGGCGATAAAAGCCAAGGTGCGCGTGATAAAGCACTGCAAAATTTTAAATCAGGTGCGACAAGAGTACTGGTTGCGACAGATGTTGCTGCGCGTGGTCTTGATATTGCCTCACTTAAGTATGTGATTAACTATGAGTTGCCTTATGTGGCTGAGGACTACGTACACCGTATTGGTCGAACAGGACGTGCTGGCGAGAAAGGGATGGCGATGTCGCTGGTTAGCATCGATGAGCAGTGGCTATTGGACGAAATAGATATCTTACTCGACACAAGACTCACGCCGCAGTGGTTACCAGGGTATGAGCCTGATTTAACCAAAGAGCCAAAGCAAGTTCGTAAAAATACTAATAAGGCACGCCGCTCTCGTGATAAAAAACGTATTTTAGGGCAAAAAAGTAGGAGACGTTCCTAAATCTGGCATATATTTATACTATCCTCCGGCTAAAGTTGAGAGTTTAGTATGTTAGAAGAGAATAAATGGACGTTCCGCCGCGCTGATAAACAGTTCTCCTTAGAAAAGTGGCAGAAAACAATTGATCTCATGACCGAGTTGTTTTCTGCTCCCGCAGGTTTTATCGTTCATAAAACAGATGATGTTTATCGTATTATCGTCTCCAGTGAGCAACAAGAAAACCCCTATGATGCCGGGGCTGAATTAAGCGCCGACGATAATATCTTCTGCAAAAAAG
>Ga0213839_1001766_pt1 | contig 13234 bp, 11 predicted proteins | sample SWPATP21_FD_160075 | JGI IMG/M metagenome (GOLD analysis project Ga0213839, IMG submission 160075) | Coastal seawater microbial communities from Marineland, Florida, United States - SWPA TP2 #1 | ecosystem: Environmental > Aquatic > Marine > Coastal | place: USA: Florida | collected 2016-08-14 | reverse complement strand
GGCGGTGGAGGAGCAGGGCATCAACACAATACTCTCTGCAATTCTCAATATCGGCAACATCACTTTTCGCAAGGTGAAATCTGGTCTCCCAGCTCAGGTTGATCCAGAGTCCCGAAAGTATCTCCAACGTGCTGCTAAGCTGCTGGACACCTCCGAATCAGATCTGGAAGGATTGTTGACAGTGGAGAAAAACGCGCGGAGCACTCGCCGAGCATCGATACATGTTGCGTCGGCCGCTTTGTCGACGGAGACACGAAATCGGCTCGCCATGAGCTTGTATTCACGGTTGTTTCACTGGATCGTTGATAAAATCAACCTGCGGGACCGCGGAGCACTTGACGTCGAGTCCGATCATGTGCGCATCTTTCAATTGATTGATGTTCCTGGCTTCGAAAAGCACGCAAAGAACTCACTGGAGCAACTTTTCATCAATGTTGTTGACGAAGTACTACAACGCGAGTTTTACAGCAGGATGTGCAATTCCCGGTCTGCATTACTGGAAGACGAGGAAGTCGAAGTGGAATCGCTGGTTGTTCATGATGCAGACTTGTTGCTGAATGTTCTAGGACTTCGATTGAGCGTTGAAGACAAGCCCGCAACTTCCTCCAACGGCGTCTTCCAATTATTGGATGAGCAAACAAAAGTCGAAGGAAACAATCGTACGTTTCTGGCCAAAGTGATCCAGGCACATTCCGGCGTCATAGTGGACTATGAAGAAGCAGCATCAGATGGAACTATTAACAAAGGGCGTGTCGAGCTAATCCAAAAAACCGGGCAGAACAAGAACATGTTTAAGGTGATGCACTTCATGGGGCCAGTGTCATACAGTACTACCGGCCTGGTACGCAGAAATATCGATGCTGAGTCTGTTGCAAGCATTGAAACTTTCATTGTGTCAAAGTGCAAAGCTACTATGTTGACGTTTTTGTTCGACTTTGGGCGTGCCACCGTTGGAGGGGGGATAGACCAAGTCTCGTCGCAAACGGAGTCTCCGCGATCAGCTCGTGGCAGGCGGTCAACACGAATTGGTCGGTCATCGACTCTCATGCCGAACATCTCGGCGCTAGGCCCAGCCATAATGACTCCAGTAATGGCTGGCGTTACTGCAACACCGGGAACGAAGGAAGCTAGAGCAAGGACGAGGTGCCAATTCTTCGTCGACGAAATGCAGCAGCTTGCCGCCGGACTTCACGAGACCCATGTGCACTTCGTGAAGTGCATTCGACCAAATTCAGTGCACAGCCCAACAATTTTTGCTGGGGGTGGTGTGCTGAGACAATTAATCAATGGCGGCATATTTGCTGCAGGAGAAGCTTACCGGTCACAATTCTCTGTCGTGCAAAACTTTCGCGACTTTTATCGAGAGTACAAACACCTCGCAGTCACCAAGCATCCCAGCTGGCAGTCAATGACGAAAGAGGCACTAAAGCACTTGTGTTCGGAGTTGCTCAAGGACATCTGTACGGTGCGAACATCCGACCCCGCACTCCAAAATTCGTTTGCGAGTATCAAAATCGGGAAAGATAGCTGCTTGATGCAAGAAGCACAACTTGAACAACTGAATAACCTGTCATACAGCACAAGCATGGGGAGTATTGTTACCATTCAAAAAATGGCCCGAGGGTACATTTATAGTATGCAGTATCCGCGTCTGCGAGCGCTGGCCAATTCGGCGCGGCGTGCGATTGCGTCACGTGATCTTGCGCGATTGAAGGGAATTTTGCATGATCTCGTGGCCGAGCGGCCAAAAATATACGATGGGGTGGCGGATGCACAGCGCTCTCGAATATGTGCGGATTCCTCACGCTCACGGCACGACGAGTCTGCCAGCAAGCTTAGGGCCTATTCTGCGTCCGACGATGCTGTATTGGCGCATGTTCCAGATGAGTATGATTTCCGATGCAATGTGTTTCAACGCCTGCAAACACTTATATGGTCTCTAGAGAGTGAATTGGAATTCCACCCGTTCATCAATAAAATCAGAAAAAATGGTCTCGGTGGCGAATCGTCTCGCAGAGAATTAGAGAAGGCGCAGAGCATTGTTGCCAAGCTCACGAGGGCGTACGAACTTAACCCATCCCTGCAACTCGAGAGTCCTCACATGGATGAGTTTATGAAACTTGTAACGAAGTGGCAAGAGTTCATTCGCATCGAAGACATATTGACGGAGTTGCAAAGTCGATCAATTGCCCACATGCCTCTCGTCCTCGCTGTGGGTGCTGTACGATCACTGTACATCATTGTTCGGCAATGCGAGCGCTCCTTTCAGGAACTTGGGGTTCGTAGTGAATTGTCCAGGGCGCGACGGCGCATCAAGTATTTTCAGCAAAGGTTGCATCAAGAATATCACCTTGTTTCGAACATCATGCCCTTTATTGAGGACATCGGATGTGTGAGCGGTGGTGTGTATCAACTCGAAGTTTCGAAAACAGACGTTTACAAGCTCGAAGCTGCGTTGGATCGTCTGTGTGATTTTCAGCAGGCGCTGCGCGTGTCTGACAACTCCGCTGACACGTCTGACAGCGTTGAAAGCGACAATCAAGCCGAGGTTCGAATTCGGTCGACAGGCCAAAACGGGTCATCATCGCAAATTGAAGTTGCTCTCGACGACATTGCCAAAGGTCAAAAGGTCGCTCCATTGACGTTGACGTCAGCACGTGCATTATTTTTGGGTCGCAAGCTTGCCGCGTTGCGGCGAGCTGTTATCGAATTCCAACATAATCAGAAAGTAGCTGTGACCAACCAAATGCGTGAGCGAATGGAGACAATTCTGGAACAGATTCGTGATACTACTGGTTCTGGAGTTACGTTGGATGAAGTTCAACAAGTCGAAGTCGAGGCAAGCATGCGCAAGTACGAACAAACAGTGTTTCAGAAGAGTGAAGACCAACACCATTTTCGACAGATGCGTGGTTTTGACATGGTGTGGGCCCGGTGGATAGCACAAGATTCGAAAGAAGTTGCTCTTGTTCGTCGCGAGTTAGACTTGCACATGGACGTGGACGAGTTCGTATGGACTCTTCAACAAGAGACAACTGCAATTCTTACGTTTGGTTCCACCACGACTACCAATGTGTCATATTTCAATGTCGAAGAGTGTTTGGATATTCCTGATGTTACAACTTTGAAGCAAAGCTACGACGCATTGGTTTCGAAGAATGTGCACCAATACATTGACCTCAACCGACAACGGATGGTGGAGTCAGCCCAGTTTCTTATTTACAAAATTCAACCTTTGTGGGTGCGCTTAAGAGCATTGCTTAACAGCAAACCCTACCACACTATCCAGCTTCGAAGTGTACTTCTGCAGCTGGATAGCATGTTCACCCAGTTGTGGGCTCAGAACGGACGACTTGCCGTCGAGTGCGCAAGTGGAAATCGACATCACCACGAGGAGTTACCGATTTGGAAGATATCGCTGATGATAATCGAATCAACGAAGGTACTTGCGCTGTGATTGCACTGTTTTTGTGCATGCTTCTTTGAAATTTTGCTTTTATTTCTGACTTCGTGTACTATGAATATGGGTTCCAGTTAATTGAGCAAAGAGCGGAATCAGAGCTGTTGCTGTTTGATTTCTACAACATGCAGCAAATTTCCGGAGTGATATCCACTCTTGGCATTGTGCCAAGCTACTTTGGGGCGATTGTAATGCATCTGTGCCAAATGCATGTTGACAAGCTAAGCTTCGCAGACATTGCAGCAATTGCGTCAACAACTCCGATGCATCGGCCAAAGTTGCAAAACGTTTCTCTGGCTGGAAGCGCGAGGCGTACTGAACAGCTGGGTGCCCACGAACTCCGAGCTGCAACTGCGAACATCATTCTACACAAGTTGCATAAGTACTCAATTCACAGGGGATCATCGTATTGGTCGTCAGCTCTCGTGAAACGACTCCGAATTGTGACATTGATAGAACAGCGGAATTTTACTAGTGCCGTTAAGCTCATCCAGGTATGTTGTCATTGTGTGCGTTGAGGAGGAAACACTTGCAGTGTGACATCGCTACCTGTGATATAGGCTGATCTAGAATCGAGGTGTTCGAATAGTTTCTTGACCTTCGATATCTGGTTTTCCTTTGATGGTATTCTTGAGCCAGAAGATTGGGCCCAAAAGTCAGATTGGCTCCATCAACGTCCGACTCTCCGACGTTCGATGCACTGGCGTTCACCGCAGGAATTTGATCCTCAAATTCACCATCCCCTCACGTTCTTGAGATGCGATGCTTACGCTCAATCGGACGCGGAGAAGTACGATTCATTACTTGGCCCTCAGGGCGATGGTGGTAGCAAGGACTCCAATGTTGCACCTGTGTCAAGTCGCGACTTCGATTCGTGTGGCGCTTGTGCAAAGGGACTTTTCAAATCAATCTCTGTATTTATCCGACAATTTGGTCGTCCACAGAATGAGAGCCCGATGTCACCTCGTGATGTGGACCAACACCACACCCGTGTTGACAGGCAACGTGAGCAATTATTATTGAAGGTTCTTGGAGGAAAAGTGCAAGAAATGCTTCAACTTGGTCTCAGTATTCCTCGACTTCGAGATGAAATTTATGTCCACATACTGAAGGAAATCAACATTCCGGTCGCCGACACCACAAGTGGAAGTTCCTACGTAAGCAGTGGACAGAAATTGTATGACCAACGATGCATCATTGCTGGACTGGGTTTGCTATGCTTGACTATATCAGTATTTTTGCCCAGTCAGCGGTTTCTCCCTTACTTGTATGAGTTTGTGCGGCGTTTTCGACACGCAATTCTCATGCAATGTGCACCATTTCGTGTCCGCGCACTGTGTTTATTGACCACAACAGTGTTGTTTGGACAACTTGTTACTTCTCCATCATTGATCCAAGTGCAGCACGTGTTGATCGACTTCAATTCGTGGATGTGTGACGTACTGAATCAAAAAGACTTGTCGGAGGCTTTCGGTAGTGAGCAGACGTTTCGTCTGTTCTACTTTGACGGTCCTCGTGAAAACTTTAGCGCACGAGATTTGCAAACTGTGGGAACTGTGCCGGTTTGTTGAATGATATTCTGTTGTGACGCTAACCCCATGTTCATCGCAAATGTAAAGTCTCGTGCATCTCCAGGCACTCTCGGATTGCATGACTCTTTTTGAGAAGCAAATTAGAGATGGCACATTTGAATGGAAAGACAGAGCGCACTCTCGCAAATCGACCGATGCCTCATGGTGGAAAGTCGAGCCGGTATGAATGCAACAACACATCTTCAAAAACATTGTCGAATATCTTGCCATAGCTTTACTTCCATGTCACTTCAAACAGACCGACGTTTCATTGTCAAAAATTAAGTCGACGGTGATGACGTCACCGACGTCGCGACAGAAAAGTTCAGGGCCATCACCTCTGGGTCTGACATCAGAGGAGACGATACCTGAGACAAGTGCAAGTCATGGCGAAGAACATTCTTCGTCACAAGTGAGTAGTGACCGTTGCACCTATTGTGATTTTGGTAACACCTCAATATTAGCCACGGTGGTGTCTACAGGGGCGTGCGCTAGATGGCAGCGAACTCAACACTGTTCAACCGCTCGTTCAGGTATCTGTGTTTTTCTACAGCGCACGGACGAATAACGAGAATTCTCATGATATTGTATGTCTGATTGCCAGGCAATAAGCTCATTTGAAGCTGTTCACCCGAGTGAGCTCTCAATCACAAAAGGAGAGATTTTGCGACTCGTGAGTCACAAGACAGGTACAGTTTTGTGGGAAGCACTTGACCCGAAGCTCGTTGCGTGGATGTAAAATTTGGTCGTTTCTTTGACGAACAACTGTAGGTCGGGATATCAGGTCGAGTTTTGCGGTTGAGGAAATCACGCAAAGGAAAGCGTCGTTTCTTTTTCTTAGAAATGCTCAAAATGAATGCGGGTTTGCTCCAGCAACAGTTGTGCAGGTTTGTACAGATCTGTCTTGGCGTTTAAGCTTGCCACTTCCTAATGCGGAAGTGTATTGTGATCATGCAGAGAATAGACGTTTCCAAGTCCTCCCAGTCATCGTTGGTGCGAGAATTGCATTCCATACTTCGGCAAGAGGACGCACTCGTCGGCGGAGAGCGGGCTGTGGTTGCCCGAGCCGTCCATGCTTTCACGGCGCGGACTAAAAGTGAAGTGAGCTTACGAATTGGCGATTTACTCATCATTCAGCCGCAAGTAACGGAGGTTTGTGTTTTCTAGATTTGCAAGAGTCAAGCCTTCTGAATCATTGCTCACTCACAATATACTGTTGATGCTGGAAGGTTTCGTGGGTGCGCGCGCAGCCACTGAGCAAAGCATTCCAGAATGTGTCTCTCAGAAATTCTTGGGGCGAAGTACCCGCGACTTACTTAGAACTTGTTCGTCCCATTCAGACCGTGCAGTTGCAGCGGAAATACGAACCACTGGTGCAACACGTGATGGATCCAGAGGGGTCAGGGCGAAACACGACGGCTGCGACACTGCCCACGGGCGAAAAGAACAGACATGCCACCATATCGTCCGTTCACCAACGAACAAGTCCATCATCTGACTTGCACAGCAATTGGGAACTGTCACCTGTTGTACGTGATACCGGCAACTTGGATTCTCCTCCTGCTGACATATCAACAAACAACCGAGGTCGTTTCCTGAAAGTATTACACGATTTCAACCCTCCGGTACGTGTGAATCACTTGGCCCTGTTCGAATTCGGACCTCATTGGGTCACTTTTGAATTTGGTAGGCCGAAATGGAATCATATTGTGTTGTCTTGCAGCAAGGGACAAGAGTTTGGGGCGACAGCTACGTAGAAGGGTGGTGGGAGGGAACTAATCACTTGGGCCAGCATGGATGCTTCCCAGCCAACTACGTTGAATGAAACAAGTAATGGGAATGTCTTTTTGACTGACGACAGCGGTGGAGCTGCCGGAGAACATAAACCATTATGACGCTCGCTACAACAATCACCAGCGCTGATACATCATGCCTTCTTGTTTGCCTTCTTTGTCTTCGTTTTCTTCCCCGAACGGCCCTGCTTCTGTGCAAGCTCAGCAGCTTTTATTAATTCTACTTGCACCTCATCATCTCTTTGAAGGAAGTCTAAGCAATCTCCGAGGGTGACACTTTCTGTAAATACGAGTTGATTTTGTGTCCCAGTCTTCGTCGGCTCGGGCTGACTGTCAGCCAGTTTGATGCTGTGGCGCACTTGAAATTCAAACACCTTGCGCATCAAGACTCCGATAATGGGTCTGCAAAAAATTGGTGTGGTTGGCTCATTGGATTCGGATGACACACAACAACATAGAATGGTGACGCACCCCGCACGTAGTTCTTGCCTCATCACTTCCGACAAATGCTTTTTGACCTCCTTTCCATTGAGAACGGGCAACGCTGCAGCAATTTCTGCAAGACGCTCTGCTTCAATGATGCTTTCTAATTTTTTGAACCACTGCAGCACCAGTTTCGGGTGCCCCGGTCCAATGTTAATGATGATGGCCATTAAAAGGACTGCTCGCCATGGGACATGTGTTGCGTGGACGGTGGGAGCGGCGACGATTCGAAGCGACAAGACTTCCTCGGCACTGATGTCACAGTCATTGAAGTCAACACTCAGATACTCCTACAACAGCAAAATATCAGGTTCACTCGCGGCCAAAAGTAATGCCACGCGGTGACACGTTTTCGCGCTACCTGCAACCATGTGGCTATAGCAAACTTGAAGGACGCAAATTTGGCAAGAGATCTACTGGGACTGCCCACGTCAGGAAAATCTTTGAAAACTTGCTCCAACAAGGCTGCAAGTGTGATTGCTCCTCGAGTCGCATGGCGCAGCAGTCTGCTGTCACGAGTCTGAACATTACGACAAAATTAAGGGGTAACTCGACGACAGTCGTGAGAGTGAGGCCGAAACAATACACACTGACCGTGCTCGAAGGTAAGTACGTGTTCAGAAATGTGTCTAGTTTTCTGAGGCGAGCGAAATACTGCTTTTCATTCTTCCGTAGTTGTTGCTGAGTCGGCTTGGAGTCGGGTGTGATTTCTCGGAATAGCGGGAGCGCAGGTGGTGGCAACTTTATTAAGTGAGGATGCAAGGATGCAGCCACATAGAATCCAGTTGGCGAAAGATCCAGCGCCAATCCCCAGTACTTGACATCGCTTGGGTCATCGCGGCCTAGAGCGGCCCAGCTTGCGAGAAAGTCTACGGTCATCGGGACCACATCTGCGTTGAAGGAGTCCTGCAAGAAGATGCTCCACGTCAGAGAGTACAACAATGACAGTATTTGCACATGTAACGTACCTCGAGCGGAATGTTCACGGTGTCACGAAGTAGATATCTAATTGGAACCACGTCGTCGAGGAAGCTGCCATTGCGCACGATGGATCCCGGCATGTTATCTGAGGAGGCTAGCGGCACATTTTTACCGACTTCCGCGAGGAGCTTGAGTGAGTCGGCGCGTTCTTCTTGGTGGAACATTTTGAAAAGCTCACGCATGGTGAGCTGCCTTGATACGAGGTGGCGAAACTGTTGTCGGACATTGGCGTCGTCGAACACAACGCGTACGCTAGGATCCATGCGAAATCCGTATCTGGTGACATACCGTACAGCTCGAAGCATTCGAAGGGGGTCATCGGTAAACGACTGAACTGGATCAATATTCGTGCGTACAACACCATCAATCAAGTCACGCATAGCTTTTCCGGTCGGGTCTACGATATTGTCATCGGCTTGGGTGGCCCCGAATTCGTAGAACAATGCATTGATGGTGAAATCCCGACGCTCCGCATCATCAAACAAGGTTCCAATTGTGATTTCGGGAATACGACTGCCCGGATCGTACCGTTCCCGTCGTAGCTGATTCATGTCAATTTCAAGACCGGCTATACCAATGCACACAGTCTCCAAATGAGCACTTTGCTCTGCATTACGAACAGCATGTGATCCTAAGTCGGTCGTGGGCTCTCCGCTCGCAGCCAAGACCTTATTGACGTATCCTGCAAAGGTCAAACCCGACACGGAGCTGAAAACGAAATCAATATCATCTGATTCTGTTCCAAGAAGTTTGTCCCGGCACCAACCACCGGCAACACGAATTTCAACAATTGGGTCGCCCGTTGCAGCAGCCATTTCTTGCGCCGCCGCGCGCACAACTTCAAACACTTCGTCTTCCACGGTGTTGGTTGAGAATTTGTGGTACACCCGATGCCGAGGCAACGGAACACCCGGAGCTGGCTCCACAATCCCCCTGTTTGCATCATGGATTAGCGTTTCTTCCTCTTGCATCCTATCAACCGGAGATGTTGGCTTGTGGGAGCTCATGTCCCACAGGTCACGACAAAAGGGGTGTGTCGACAAGGGAACAGACCCCACGTGAAACGTTGTTCCAGACGCAACTAAAACAAACAAGAAATGCCACTTCTATAAAGTTGGCGTGCAAGTTGATCACGAAGCCGGTCAGCAGAATTGACTTCACACCTCATTATGTGATTGCTTCGATTGTACCAGTTCCCCACGCTGTGTTTCTCCGCAGATGTTTTCAAGGACAACACCGAGAACGATGCACGACATCACCAACGCGTCCATCCCATGCACAGCTGCTGTCGTTTGTTGCGTAAAACATACACGCTGCCGAGTCGCTATCATACTTCACAGGGAGGCCTGACGGCAGATGCCGCTAACGCAGATGACGCCGACGCCGACGCCGACCCAAGCCGACGCAGACGCAGATGATGACACACACACAGACACACGCCACCGTGTTCGAACTCAACTTCTTCACGCGTACGCGCGGCGGTGTGTGTGGTCGCTCGGCGGTGGCGATCGATGATGGCCGCGGGTCGGCCGTTGCTGTGTTGCCGAAAATGCACGGGAGGAGGTCGTCAGTGTCGGCGTTTTGCACGTGCACCAGACAGACAGACAGACTGTGAGTGACTGACAGTGAACTTTGTCACAAAGTTGCGTGTGCCATCACAATGTCTTTTAACGTTCACTGAAACAGTGAATGGCAATGAGTGTACGCGGGTGGGCGGAGTAGAGGACATTTCGGCCGGCACGAAGTCGATGAAAGTGCAACATGTGAAAATACGGAAAACGAGTGACCCTAATTTGAACGACCAGCCTCATAGAAAATCAACCGAAATAATCCTCGAAGAAAAGAACGAAGCCGAAAAGTGCCCGGAAAATAATACCACCACCACCAACGACGCCAAGGAGGGTTTTCAATCAAGCTTTGCTTCATTATTCAACCAAGCTCTGTCCAGAGCTATTATTACCCCTTGCTTCAACCACCCACTGGCTTTCTGACATACAAAGAAGTGGTCACCTGCCCTCTGTCACCGCTTGCTATTGAGAGAAGCAGTTGTTTGTCTCATGGTCACATTCACTTGAAGCCTTCGTTCTCGAAGTGTGCGGCTTTGGACAAACCATAACTGTTTTTATTACATAAGACACACGAACAAGAAGCCAGATGCGGTGGGAGCGCGATGCCGTGTTCTACGACATCGTGAGCAAACTTAAGTACACCGCAACCGTCGCGGGGGATGGAAGGAAGTCTTTGATGTGCTTCCATACGTTCGAATCGTGATACAATTCCTCCATACTGGCAGCTAATGATGGGTGCAGGAGCTCCGGGTGGTATTCGAAGAGCCACATCACTAGAGCCCACGTTCCGCAGGCGAGGTATGGATATCTAGTACCAGCAACAAGCGCAGGGAATCAACAACAGAAAAACAGAAAATTGAGAGCAGCAGTACCGGAGGAAAAACTTACGCCTGTTTGAAAGAAATATTCTTGGTATACGGGTCCACTTCCTTCTTCGACATGAGCTTCACTAAAGCCACGAGCACCCGTGACACCAAGTAGAGCAAGATTTGGTAATTCACAGACGAGTAGTTGGCCCATGTGAAATATCTGAATGTCAGTACATTTACACAATGGGTCAAAGGTCACACACCGCGAAACTGCGTTACACGCCTACAAACAGCAACATTCAAAGCGCTAAACGTACGCTCCAACAGCTCCTGCGATCATTGCATGAATTGGGTGGCCCGGTCTCCCGAGCAATGCAGATGTCCCGTAGCCTTTCATACTAAGTCCGACGATGGCCTTGTAGATGAACACGAATTTACCGAGATTGAAGCCGTGTTCAAAAGCTTTCTTCGCCACTGCGACAACAACGTCTCTGACGCTTGATTTGCTGCTGAACAGCACAGTCATCACCTGTGCACACCAGATGAACATAACTACGATCACGCATGCTGTTGTGGACCGAAGCGATGCCAGCATTTCACAAATCTGCAGATACACACCAGCGCGTGCGGAAGGCGCACTTTGACACCATAGTAGAGACCATTACGCAGTCCTCTCAACAGAGAAAGGAAATATGGAGGAATGCCACTCTCGCGGAGGAAGTTAGGGTCACCTTTCGCGGCTACACTGCTTCCTAGAAAGCGCTGGACGCTACCTTGCGGCATGTTGGCACAAAGAGCGAAAATTCAAAATATCAAATGAGTGTACTTCGACAAAAGTGAAAACTATGGTGGGCGTTTGCTTTTCACCAGCAAGTTTGCACAGCGTGTGTGCAGATGAGCTGTAGTGTTCGCCAGGGTATTGCCCACCTCTCTCCATCTGTCTAACTGGAGTTCGTAGTCGATGACGGTCGATGACTCTTGACGATTCTCTACGACTCATCACGCCACTCCGCACTCAACAACGCGCCACCAACACAGCAGGGCAGACGACCGACGACTACACGAGGACACGACTACGATGTCGCCGTCGTTATCGTCGTTGTCGTCCTCGTAAGATCGTGGAAGCAATGAAAACTAGACTACCATGCGCAGTCCGCACTCACACCGAAGAGCGACGAGTACTCTTTCTCACAAAAACGCCCCCACAAGTCGAGCTGCCACGCCAGCTGTTGTTCGCCGTACGACGCAACAAGCGTCCGTCCGAACATTGCTTCGGTGGCGTACAGTCCGAGCCGCCATCGTCCGGTCCGCCGCCGTCGTTGTCGTGTTGTCACGTTGTCGTTGCGTTGTTGCGTCGCTTGAATTGAATTGAATTGGTTTGGTGTTTCGATCGTTCGTCGTTCGTTCGTTGGTCTTTGGCTGCGTGTTGTCCGCAAACTTGCTGAATTACTGATTACGGATACATTTACTACACTATACCTCATAGATGAAAATATACCCTTATTTGCAATTACAAAAATCCCGGGACAAAAGCGCGGGATTTAAGTGTATTATCGAAACCGGATATTATTTTAATATGGCCAAAAGCGGACATAAAGTATCCTGTATTGCAATTTAGTGATACAAGCAGTGCAGTCCGCTGTTGCCCTCGAGGAGCAATCAATCAGCCAGCACAAGATCGTTCTCGAGTTGCGCGGCGTTGTTGCCCAGCACCACAGCACGTTGCGGTCATGGCAAGTGGCCAAGGAGTCGCGAGTGGCTTGCGGAGCGCGGTCCGTCGACTGTTTTTTTGCTGCCTGGGGCATGCGTAGTGTTGGAGTGTGTAGTGCCTACCCGAGTAGTGTGTAGGTGTAGTGTGTGCTGTGTAGTGTAGAGCACGGAGCACGGAGCGTGGAGCGTGGAGCGTGGAGCGTGGAGCGTGGAGTGTGGAGAGTAGAGTGCGAAGGCAAGGCAGCGCTTCGTGCGCCACTCATTCTAGGCACGAGTTGTGATGTATGCACGGTGTCACGTAGGAGTGACTTCTTTGAGCAAGCAAGTTGTTTCGACAGAGGCTGACTCGTAATGAACTCAGTGCAAGCAAAGTGAATGGTCAACACTGCAGTTTGGTCGTACAAGTGCAGAATGCATTGTGTTGCTTGTCGACGAATCACTAAGTGTGAGTCGATCTTGTTGAACCATGATTACAATGTCTTTGTCACCAGAATGTGGACTACAAGAATATTCTCAAATAGTTTTGTTCTGTCTAGTCTCTGACACTGCTGTCGACGGTTGGGGCTCTTATCACTTTGACCACGCATCATCATGACGTGGCTCCTCAGCGTTGTGCTGTTGCTTTTTGTTGTGGCCGGCAATGTTGCGGCCGATGACGACGATCTATTGGTGATCGGCGCAGGTTTCGGGCGCACGGGTACCGCATCAACAAAGGCTGCCCTGGAACAGTTAGGGTTTGGCCCGACTCACCACATGTTTGAGGTCATTACATACAACCAAGCCGGCATTTGGGCTGACATTGGTAGCGCTGAGACAAAAGAAGAGCGACATCGTCTTCTAAAGCAGGCGATGCAAGGCT
>Ga0213839_1001765_pt1 | contig 13240 bp, 10 predicted proteins | sample SWPATP21_FD_160075 | JGI IMG/M metagenome (GOLD analysis project Ga0213839, IMG submission 160075) | Coastal seawater microbial communities from Marineland, Florida, United States - SWPA TP2 #1 | ecosystem: Environmental > Aquatic > Marine > Coastal | place: USA: Florida | collected 2016-08-14 | reverse complement strand
ACTACGGGAAGATCCTGGACTCGCTGCAGCTCTTCGACGTCTACTCCTCGGCCTGGTTTTCCGCCATCTACCTCCTGCTGTTCGTCTCGCTGATCGGCTGCGTGATCCCGCGCGCCGTCGCGCACTACAAAGCGATGCGCTCCCAGCCGCCGCGCACCCCCGCCCGCCTGTCCCGGCTCCCCGAATACGGCACCCTGGTGGTTCCGGCCGACGCCGGGATCACGGCGTCGGACGCCATCACCACCGCCGCGGAGCTGCTCAAGAAGCGCGGATACCGCGTCGACGTCCGGGACCGCGACGGCGCCCGCCCCTCCCTGGGGGCCGAGCGCGGCTTCATGAAGGAAGTCGGCAACCTCGTCTTCCACACCGCGCTGATCGGCGTGCTGGTTTCGGTGGCGGCCGGCGGTCTCTTCGGCTACAGCGGGCAGCGGATCCTGGTGGAGGGCGACACCTTCGTCAACACCCTCGTCGGCTACGACCAGTTCACGCCCGGCACCAATTTCCAGAGCAGCCAGCTCCAGCCCTATTCGGTCCAGCTGGACAAGTTCAACATCACCTTCGACCGAGAATCGAAGGGCAAGTTCGGACAGCCCATCGACTTCAAGGCCGAGGTGACCACGAAGGAGAACCCGGACGCGCCCGCCAAGAAGGAAGTGCTCAAGGTCAACGACCCGCTCAGCCTCGGCGGCACCAGCGTGTACCTCACGGGCAACGGCTACGCTCCCGTGGTCACCATCCGCGACGGCGCCGGCAACATCGCCATGCAGGGTCCCGTGGTGGCCAAACTCCAGGGCGAGAACTACTACTCCTCCGTGGTCATCAAGGTTCCGGACGCCAAGCCGGAACAGCTCGCATTCGCCGGATTCTTCCTGCCGACGGCCTTCGTCACCGACAAGGGCGTGTCCTTCAGCGGAGACCCCGAGCTCATCAACCCGCAGTTGACCCTGAACTCCTACTTCGGCGACCTCGGCCTGGACGCGGGCTCCCCGCAGAACGTCTTCGAGCTCGACGTCAAGAAACTGACACCGCTCAACGCCAGGAACCTGGACACCAAGGGCATCGTCCTGGCGCCCGGCGGCAGCTACACGCTGCCCAACGGCAAGGGTTCCATCAGCTTCGACGGCGTGAAGCGCTACATCGGCGTGGACATCCATCACAACCCCGGCCAGCTCTACGCCCTGATCTTCGCGCTTCTGGCTGTCGCCGGGCTGGTCACCTCGCTCTACGTCAACCGCCGCCGCGTCTGGGTCCGAACCGGCACGCACGAGGACGGCCGCACTATGGTGGAGTACGGTCTCCTGGCCCGCGGCGAGGACCACCGCCTGGCCGGCGAGGCCGCGGCCATCCGCACACTCCTGTCCGGCGAATGGCTAGTGGACCAGGACGCCGCACCCGGTTCCCAGCCCGCTCCCAGCAGGACAGCGGATAATGACCGGGCGGACAAGGCCGGCACGGCAACAGGCAGCACGGCAGACGGCGCGCACGCCACCCCTGAACAACCCGCAGAAGACTTCATCCAGTCAACAGCCGGCTCCTCCGAGTCGAAGAAGGATCAGTAATGTTGTTCTCGATCAACGAAACCATGGGCCAGTACAGCGAGCTCTTCATGCTGCTGGCAGCCGGCACGTACACGGTGGCCTTCATCGCCTTCGCCTGGGACCTGGCCAAGAGCAGCAAGGTGCTGCGCGCGGTGGACCTCAAAGCCGCGGAACTCTCCGGGCAGACCACCGAGGCCGCTCGCGTACCCGTCGGCGTCGGTGCGGGGACCGCCGGAGGCGAGGTTGACCGCGCCGATTCTGACGTGAGCGGACCCGCGGGCCGCGCCGAGCGTCCGACGTCGGCCACCGGCCGGGGTGCCGCGGCCGGCGCGGGCCAGACCGCGGACGGCAGCATGCGCTACGGCGGCGAGCGGCGTGCCCCCGCCCGGGTGGCCGTCGCGCTGACCGTCCTCGGCGCCGCGATCCATGCGGCCGGCGTGATCACCCGCGCGCTCGGCGCGGGCCGGGTGCCGTGGGGCAACATGTACGAATTCCTCACCACCGGCGCGTTCGTCGCCGTGGCCGTCTTCCTGCTCGTGCTGATCCGCCGCGACCTGCGCTTCCTGGGCACGTTCGTGATCGGCCTGGCCATCATCATGCTGGTTGCCGCCTCCATCGCCTTCTGGACGCCCGTGGGCCACCTCGTGCCGGCGCTGCAGAGCTACTGGCTCATTATCCACGTCTCCATCGCCGTGATGTCCTCGGCCCTGTTCACCCTCACTTTCGCCATGTCCGCGCTGCAGCTCGTGCAGTCGCACCGGCAAAAGACCATCGCCGCCGGCGGTGCCGACAAGCTCGGGTTCATGCGCCTGGTACCGAACGCACTGAGCCTGGAGAACCTGTCCTACCGGATCAACGCGATCGCGTTCGTCGGCTGGACGTTCACGCTCATGTTCGGCGCCATCTGGGCCGAGAAGGCCTGGGGCCGGTTCTGGGGCTGGGACACCAAGGAAGTCTGGACCTTCGTGATCTGGGTGGTCTACGCCGGCTACCTGCACGCCCGCGCCACCCGTGGCTGGACCGGAACCCGCGCCGCCTGGCTGTCGATCGTCGGCTACCTGTGCGTCGTCTTCAACTTCACGATCGTGAACCAGTTCTTCAACGGGCTGCACTCGTACTCCGGGCTGTAGGACACCCGGGTACTCCGGCTGTAGGACACCCGGGTCTGAAAACCCTCAGAGCCTAAAGCAACGCGGGGTCACTTACGGCCCATTCCGACGGCCGGAATGGGCCGTAAGTGACCCCGCGTTGCTGTTGGAAGGCTACTTGACCTCGTCGGTTCCCTGCGTTCCGGCGTCGCCGGGCTCGTGGGCATCGCCTGCGGCTTCGGTGCCGCCGGCTTCAGCGGTGCCGGCGTCGAGCTTGTTCCGCTTGGCGTCGTACTCGTCCTTGAGCTTCTTGAGCCTGTCCTCGTCGGCCTGGTTGCGGCGGCGGATTTCCAGGTTGCGCAAGAAGTCGGGGTCGTCGTCGGGCGCTACGGGGTGGCTGTAGGTGACCGGTGCGGCGTCCGTGGCGCGGGGGCGTCCAATAAGGAACCAGAGGATGGCACCGACCACCGGGAGGAGGATCTGCACGAAAACCCAGGCGGTCTTGGAGATGCCCCTGGTCAGCCGTGCGTCAGTGCGGATGAGGTCGACCAGTCCGTAGACAAATACGACCAGTATGACGATCGGAACCACTACACGGAGCATATGTTCAGTCTAGCCGTCAGGAGGCCCAACCGCGCAGGTCACCGGGTCCCGGTGCAGGCCAGCCGCACCCCGGCTGCGGGCAGTGTGGCTGCCGAAGCCGGGAGGCCATCCTGGCGGCTAAACTTGGGGGGTGGCTTTCCTCAAATACACCCTGATTCGGCTGGCGCTGTTTGCGCCCCTGTTCGCGCTTTTCCTCTACCTGCAGCTGGGGGTGCTGCTGGCCGCGCTGTGCGCCGGGATGATGTCTTTCGCCATCAGTTTCCTGTTCTTCCAGAAGCAGCGCGACGCGGCCACCGCGACGCTCCACCACCGGTTCTCGGGCAAAGCCAAGCCGCTGCGCAGCGCCGGCGAGGTGGCTGACGCCGAGGCCGAGGACCGCCTCGTGGACGCGAACCCGGACATTGCAGTCCGCGCCGACAACCGCCCCAAAGACTCCTAGAACCCCCGGCCCGAGAAGCGGCGCTCCTAGAAGCCGTGGCTCAGGACCAGTCCGAGTGAAAACAACGCGGCGAAGCCGAGGTTGATGAGCCCGGTCTGCTTCAGGACCGGGATGAGGCTCTTGCGGCGGCGCCCGGAGATCATCAGCCAGGACGGCATGAGGCTGGCGGGGATCAGCAGCAGCACGATCAGCATCCACGGCCGGGCGGGGGCCAGGACGATGACCAGCAGGATCGCGACGGCCAGCATCAGCACATAGCTTTCGCGGGCGTGCTTGTCCCCGAGCCGCACGGCCAGGGTCTTCTTCCCGGCCTTCCTGTCGGTCGGGATGTCGCGGACGTTGTTGGCCATCAGCAGGGCACACGCGATCAGCCCCGTGCCGATCGCCCCGATGATCGCGGCGAGGCTGAGCTGGCCCGCCTGGGTGTAGGTGGTGCCAAGCGTTGCCACGAGACCGAAGAACACAAACACGAAGACGTCGCCCAGGCCGAGGTAGCCGTAGGGGTTCTTGCCGCCCGTGTAGCCCCAGGCGGCCAGCACGCAGCCGATGCCGACCAGAATGAGCCACCAGGCCTGCGTGATGATCACCAGGATCAGGCCGAACAGCATCGCCAGCCCGAACGCCGCGAACGCGGCCCGTTTGACGTGCTCCGGGCTGGCAGCGCCAGAGCCCACCAGCCGGAGGGGGCCCACCCGGTCCTCATCCGTACCGCGGATGCCGTCCGAGTAGTCGTTGGCGTAGTTGACCCCGATCTGCAGGAGCAGGGCGACCAGCGCGGCCAGCACGGCGTTCAGCAGGATGAACGAATCCATCTCGTACGCGGCCGCGCTGCCGATCAGCACCGGCGCAATCGCGGCGGGCAGGGTGCGCAGTCGGGCGCCTTGGATCCATTGTGCGGCTGTGGCCACGGTCAGTACCTCGTTGGTTGGTTGAATACTCGTTGGTTGGTTGAATAGCCAGTCGGCCGGAAGCCGGAGGCGGCTTGTCTATTTTCCCTGATGCAGTGCGTCCAGCAGGACCGTCATGCCCAGACGGTCGGGTTTGCCGTTGGGCAGCATGAGCAATTCCGCGGCGGTCAGGACCGTTTTCGGGGCCAGTGCACCCAGCGCCGGTCCCCAGGTTTCGCTCCGGCCCTCGGCGAACGCTGCCAGCCCGTCCGGGGTACTGTCGGTCACCGCCACATAAGCGGCGAGGGCGTGGCCCCACTCGGCGGAGGGGACGCCGGCGACAAAAGCCGCCCGCACGCCGTCGAGCTTCTCCAACTCAGCCTGCACATGCGCGGCCGAAACCTTGAGGCCGCCGGTGATGACGACGTCGTCGGCCCGGCCGAGCACGGTGAGCCGGCCGTCGGCGTCCAGTTCGCCGAGGTCGTTGGTCCGGTACCAGCGGACGCCGTCCTCCTCGGTGAACGTCTCCGCCGAGAGGGCAGGGGCCTCCAGATACCCGGCGGCGATGGTTGGCCCGCCCAGCAGGATGCGGCCGTCGTCCTCCACACGGACCAGAACGTCCTCGAGCGGGAAGCCGTCGTACACGCACCCGCCGCAGGTCTCGGCGGAGCCGTAGGTGGTCACCACTCGCACTCCGGCGTCCCTGGCTGCGGCGAGCAGCTCCGCGGACGCGGGACCGCCGCCGAGCAGGATGGCGTTGAAGCGACGCAGCACGGCCAGCGTCCCGGCCGACGGTGAGTCCAGCAGCCGCTGCAGCTGGGTGGGCACCAGGGACGTGAAGCGGATCTTGTCCGTGAGCTCCAACGCCGCCGCCGTGAAGGCCTCCGGGGTGAAGCCGCCGCTCATGTCCATGACCCACGGGCGGGTGCCCGCGAAGAGCGAGCGGACCAGCACCTGGACCCCGGCCACGTACTGCACAGGGAGGGCCAGCAGCCACTGGCCTTCGCCCTTCAGCGCAAAGGCGGTCGCCACTGACGAGGCCGCCAGGGCGTCAACGGTGAGGACGGTTGCCTTCGGCGTGCCGGTGGAACCGGAGGTCCGCACCACGACGGCCGCGTCCTCGATGCCGGGCGTTGCGGGGAACGACAGCACCGGTGAGCCGTCCGGCCCGGCGGAGAGTTCGACGGCGGGTCCCTCGCCGTGGAGGGCAGCGGCCAGCGCCTTGAGCGCGGGTTCGATGTTCATGGCTCCGGAAGTCACAGGGCGCCTTTAGAAGTAGTACGGAAATTTGGACCAGTCGGGGTCGCGCTTTTCGAGGAAGGCTTCCTTGCCCTCCACCGCCTCGTCGGTCATGTACGCCAGGCGGGTCGCTTCGCCGGCGAAGACCTGCTGGCCGGCCAGGCCGTCGTCGGCGAGGTTGAACGCGAACTTCAGCATACGGATGGCCTGCGGCGACTGCCGGGCGATGTCGGCGGCGTATTCCAGGGCGACTTCCTCGAGGCGTGCGTGGTCCACGGCCTCGTTCACCGCGCCCATCCGGACCATGTCCTCGGCGGAATATTCGCGGGCCAGGAAGAAGATCTCCCGGGCGGACTTTTGGCCGATCTGGCGGGCCAGGAGCGCCGAGCCGTACCCGGCGTCGAAGCTTCCCACCGTGGCGTCGGTCTGCTTGAACTTTCCGTGCTGCCGGGAAGCGATCGTGAGGTCCGAGACCACGTGCAGGGAGTGCCCGCCGCCGGCCGCCCAGCCGTTGACGACGGCGATCACCACCTTGGGCATGGTGCGCATGAGCCGCTGGACTTCCAGGATGTGCAGCCGGCCAGCGCGGGCGGGGTCGATGGTTTCCTTCGTCTCGCCGTCAGCATAGCGATACCCGTCACGCCCGCGGATCCGCTGGTCCCCGCCGGAGCAGAACGAGTGGCCGCCGTCCTTGGGGGAGGGGCCGTTGCCGGTGAGCAGGACGGTGGCAACGTCCGGGGTCATCCGGGCGTGGTCCATGGCGCGGTAGAGCTCGTCCACCGTGCCCGGCCGGAAGGCGTTGCGGACCTCGGGGCGGTTGAAGGCGATGCGCACGGTGGGCAGGTCCCGGACCGCTTCCCCGTCGGCGGAGCGCTCCACCTGCCGGTGGTAGGTCATGTCCTGGAAGTCGTCGAAACCGGACACGGTGCGCCACCGGGTGGGGTCAAAGACGTCGGATACCTTGGCGGGGATTTCGTTGCTCACAGTCCGAGTCTAGTAATCGGCTCAGCTGATGCAGAACTCGTTGCCTTCCGGGTCCGCCATGGTGTGCCAGGAATGAGGCCCCTGGCTTGCGGTCCAGAGGAACGTTGCGCCGCGCGCTTCGAGGGCCCTGCGCACCTCGTCCTTGTCCGCGCCGGCGAGTCTTACGTCCCAATGGACCCGGTTCTTGCCGGTCTTTTCTTCCGGGACCGTCTGGAAGAGAACGCGGCGGGCCGGCGATGCGGCGTCGAGTTCTTCGGGCGGGCGGATGGCTGCCCCGGCACCCCACACGAGTTTGCCGTGATGCATCACGGTGTCCGCCTCCGTGGCGAAGCCCCGCTCGATCATGGAACGGATGAACCCCTCATCCTGCGGCTCCACGGCCCAGTCCAGCGTCTCGGCCCACCAGTCGGCGAGCTCATGCGGGTTCCTGCAGTCAACGGCGATCTGGATGTTCAGTGTCATGGGAAGAACCTACGACGCCGGGGCTTGCGGCGGAAGGGTCCCGGGCCGCGCGGTAGGTGCCCGGTCTCCATGCAACACGGGGTCACTTACGGCCCGTCCGGCGCCACGGGATGGGCCGTAAGTGACCCCGCGATGCCCCGGCTAGCCCTGGACCTGCTGCAGCTGTTCGAGGACTTCCGGCGGGATCGCGTAGATGAAGACCACCGCCAGAAGATTCTTGGAGGCGTGGACGAAGTAGGAGAACATCACGTTCTTGCCGGTCCAGACGTACACGAACACCAGGACGGCGCCCATCGCGAGGTAGGGCATCAGCACCTGCAGGGTCATCTGCTCCTGGCCCACGATGTGCAGGGCCGCGAACAGGACCACCGACAGGGCACAGCAGAACCAGAGGTTGACCCGGCGGCTCAGTTTGCCGATCAGCAGATGGCGGAAGATGTATTCCTCGACGAACGGGCCCACGATCACCAGCAGGGGCACCATGAGCCAGGCCGGGACCTGCTGCATGAGCGCCTGGAGCCCGGCCTGGTTGGCGGAGGTCTGCACGGGCCCGCTGACGGCCACGAGGACCGCGGTGAGGATGAGCATCGCCACGACGGCCAGCGGCACCATGAGCGCGGTGAACCAGGGCCTCGTGGCAAGGACGCGGAGGTCGCGGCCGGCCACCCGCCGCGCAGCCGCCAGGGCCAGAACGCCGATGGTCGCGTAAAAGATCAGGTTCACCGCGTAGGACGCCACCGCAGGATTCGGCGAGATCCGCAGCAGCAGGGGCGCCAGCTGGTCGCCCGCAACGGCGAAGAACGCGGCCACCGCCACATAGAGCCCGGCGGTGATGAAATCGAGCCGGGAGAACCGGTAAAGCTCCGGTTGCGGCGCGGGTGGAGTGCGGAGAGCTGTGCCCATGCCCCCCAGCCTAGCGCCGGGGCGGAGTGACGCGGTCAAGTGCACCATGAGGCAGGCGCCTCGGTACCTGGGTAAGAGTCGGCGGTGCCATACTTGAGGACGCAAGCCGCCGCCGGCAGGCTGGCACTTACTTGCGAGGACTCCTTGAGCGAACATCTCCGCCTTTCGGGCGTATCCCATGGCTATGGGGACCGCCAGCTCTTTGCCGGCGTCGAGCTTGCCATCACAGCGGGCGAACATGTGGCGATCGTGGGCGAAAACGGCGCGGGTAAGTCCACGCTGCTCCGGATTCTGGCCGGACTCGAGGCCCCGGACGATGGCGCCGCCGTCAGCCACGGCCGCGTGGGCTACCTTGCCCAGACCCACGGCCTGCCTGATCAGTTCACCGTCAGCAACGCGATCGACGCCGCACTGGAATCGCTCCGGGCACTGGAGACCGAGCTGGACCGCCTGGAGGACGGGCTTGCCGGCGCTGAAGCAGACGAACTGGAGCGCTACGGAAACCTGCAGACGCAGTACCAGCTCAGGGAAGGCTACGCCGCGGAATCCCGGGTGGAGGCGGCCCTGGACAGGCTTGGCCTGGGCGGGCTGGACCGGACGCGGACACTGGGCTCGCTCTCCGGCGGGGAACAGGAACGCGTGGCACTGGCCTGCGTGCTGGCCGATCCCGCCGACATCCTCCTCCTGGACGAACCCACCAACCACCTTGACGCCAGCGGGACGGCCTGGCTGGAGGCGCGGCTGGCGGCGCACCGCGGAACCGTGGTGGTGGTCTCCCACGACCGCGTGCTGCTGCGCAAGGTGGCCTCAACCGTGATTGAGGTCGATGCCGAACGCCTCACGGTCAACCGGTATGGCAACGGCTATGAAGGCTATCTGCGGGAGAAGGCCGCCGAGCGCCAGCGCTGGGCGCAGCAGTACCACGGGTGGCTGGACGCGATGGCTGCCGAACGGCTCCAGGCGGACACGGTCGCGGGGAGGATGGGCTACGCCCGCCAACGCGACGGCGACAAGATGGGGTTCGACTTCAAGGCCGGCACGTGGCAAAAGGCAGCCTCCAGCAAGGTCCGCAATGCCCAGGAACGTCTCCGCAGGCTGGAGGCGAACCCCATCGACCGTCCCCCGGTGCCCCTGAAGCTGGCCACGGAGCTGCGGACGGACGTTGCGGCGGGCCCCGCCCTTGAAGCGAAAGGCGTTGCAGTGCCCGGCCGCCTGGAACCCACGGACTTCCGGGTGGAAGCGGGCCAGAAAATCCTCATCACGGGGCCCAACGGTGCAGGAAAGTCCACGTTGCTCTCCGTCCTCGCGGGCACCCTGGAACCGGCCGGGGGCACTGTGGTGAGACACGGCCGGATCGGCTACCTGCAGCAGGAGCTGGAACTCCCGCAGCGCCCGGCGTTGCGGCTCTTGCCCGCTTTTGCCGCGGGCCTGGGCGGCAACATCGATGAGCACGCCGAGGCGCTGCTGCGCCTGGGGCTCTTCCGGACCAGCGAGTTCCATGTCCCCGTGGGCAGCCTTTCGGCAGGACAGCAACGCAGGCTGGCGCTGGCCCGGCTCCTGCTGGGCGGGTTCGGGACGATGCTCGTCGACGAGCCCACCAACCATCTGGCGCCCGTCCTGGTGGAACAGCTTGAAGCAGCCCTTTCCGACTTCGCAGGGACACTGGTCATGGTCAGCCACGACCGCGCGCTGGGGGAGTGGTTCAGCACATGCGCCCGGGAAAGCAGCAGGGCGAACCGCGCCGGAAACGGCGCCGGAAACTGGCTCCGGTACACCATGCAGCACGGCGCCGTGGCGCAACAGAACGATACGCCGGGATTTGCCGCACCAAAATAGAACATTATTCGGCAATTGAGCGGATTTAGCGTCATTAATTAGGAATAGTGCCCGCCTGGTGTTGCCCGCGTCACGGCCGGGTCAGGAATTCTAGTACGATGGATGAGCCGCGCGAAGCTTTGACTTTGTGAGGTTCGGTACACGCTGCTGCCCCGCCGGGGCAAACCCGACTGTTGTGTAGCCGAATCCCGGTCCCGTCCCGGCCCTAATCCGACCTGCAAGGAACTGTTGTGCCACAAAGTACTTCCACCGAACTTCAGAGCGCGCCGGCGCAACCCGCCGTCGACTCGACTCTCAGCGCCGAGGGCTACAAGAAGACCCTGAGCGGCCGCCACGTGACGATGATCTCGATGGGCGGCGCGATCGGCGTCGGCCTGTTCATGGGTGCCGGCGGACGCCTGGCCTCCACGGGCCCGGCCCTGATCTTCTCCTACGCGATTGCCGGCGTGATCGCGTACCTGCTGATGCGGGCACTGGGCGAGCTCATCATGTACCGCCAGACCTCCGGCTCCTTCGTCAGCTACGCCGGCGAAATGTTCGGCAAGAAGGGCGCCTTCATCTCCGGCTGGATGTACTTCATCAACTGGGGCATGACCGGTATCGCGGAACTGATCGCGATCGGCCTGTACTTCCAGTTCTTCTTCCCCAATGTGCCGGTGGAAGCCTCCGCGATTGCCGCCCTCGCGCTGCTCGTGGCCGTGAACCTGTTCAGCGTCAAGGCGTTCGGCGAGTTTGAATTCTGGGCGTCCTGCCTCAAGGTCGGCGCCATCCTGATCTTCCTGGCCGTGGGCACCTTCATGGTGGTCACCAACGCCAAGGTGGGCGAGGGCCACGCCTCCGTGGCCAACCTCTTTGCCGACGACGGCGGGATGTTCCCCAAGGGTGCCCTCGTCATGGTCCTCGTGCTCAACGCCGTGATCTTCGCGTACAACGGCATCGAACTCGTCGGCATCACCGCAGGCGAGATGGAAAATGCCAAGCGCGAAGTGCCCAAGGCGATCCGCGCCGTCGTGCTGCGCATTGTGGTGTTCTACGTCGGTTCCGTGCTGCTGCTGGCGATGCTCCTGCCCTCGGACCAGTACAAGGCCGGCGTGTCCCCCTTCGTCACTGTCTTCGGCCAGATGGGCCTCGGCTGGGTGGGCGACGTCATGAACATGATCGTCATCACCGCTGCGCTGTCCTCCTGCAACTCGGGCCTGTACTCGATCGGCCGGGTCTTCCGCACCATGGCCAACAACGGGCATGCCCCGCAGTGGCTCACCAAGATGTCCAAGCGCCACGTGCCGTACGCGGCCATTCTTGCCATCGCCGCTTTCTACCTCGTGGGCATCCTCCTGAACATCTGGCTGGGCGGCTCGCACGCCTTCGACCTCGCGCTGAACACCGCCTCGATCGGCGTGATCTTCACGTGGGGCGCCATTTTCGCCAGCCAGATCGCGCTGCGCCACCAGAAGGGCCGCGTCTCCAGCCTCCCCATGCCGGGCTCGCCCTGGACCAGCTGGGCCGGATTGTTTGCGCTTCTGGCGATCACCGTGCTGATCGGCTTCGACACCATGACCAGCAAGACCGGCGAGGTCTTCCACCTTGGCCTGTGGACCCTGGCCACTGTTCCGTTCTTCGCCCTCATGCTGTGGCTGGGCTGGCAGAAGGTCAAGAACAACGCGCCCAAGAGCGAGCTCTTCAGCTAGGACCCTCCGGGGCCCGGCGCGCACCGCGACGAGCTGTAACGACGTCAATCTGAACTACGACGACGGCGGCAGCCACCTTCAGGAGGTGGCTGCCGCCGTCGCCGTTAACGCTGCCTCGCGTCCTTACATGCCGGCCCACGGGTCGGCGATGCCGATGTACTGGGTGGTGGTGTATTCGGCGATGCCTTCGGAGCCGCCCTCACGGCCCAGGCCGGACTGCTTGACGCCGCCGAAGGGGGCGGCGGCGTTGGAGATGACGCCGGCGTTGAAGCCGACCATGCCGAATTCGATCTGTTCCGCGACGCGCAGGAGCCGGTTGAAGTCGCGGCTGTAGAGGTAGGAGGCCAGCCCGTATTCCGTGGCGTTGGCGAGCCGGATGGCGTCTTCTTCGGTGGCGAAGGTGGTGACGGGGGCGACGGGACCGAAGATCTCCTGACGCAGGATCTCGGCGTCGTTGGGCACGTTGGCGAGCACCGTGGGCCGGTAGAAGTACCCGGGGCCGTCCACGGGGGAACCGCCTGTGAGCGCGGTTGCGCCGGCGCCGACGGCGGCGGCCACCAGGGCGTGGACGTCATCGCGGGCCCCGGCGTCGATGAGCGGGCCCACCTGGGCGTCCGGTTCGGTGCCGCGGCCGGTGGTCAGGGCGGCCATGGCCGCGGCGAACCTGGCGGTGAATTCCTGGGCCACGGATTCCTGGACGAGGAAGCGGTTGGCCGCGGTGCAGGCCTCGCCCATGTTCCGCATCTTCGCCGCCATCGCGCCCTCGACGGCGGCGTCGAGGTCGGCGTCCTCGAACACGATGAACGGGGCGTTGCCGCCGAGCTCCATGGAGGTGCGCAGCACGTTCCGGGCGGCGTCGGCGATGAGGCGCTTGCCGACCGGGGTGGAGCCGGTGAAGGAGACCTTCCGGAGCCGGGGGTCGGCGAGCAGCGGCCCGGAGATGCCGGCGGCGCTGGCGGAGGCCACGACGTTGAGGACGCCTGGGGGCAGGCCGGCGTCGAGCATGGTCTGCGCGAAGTACTGGGCGGTCAGCGGGGTGAGCTTGGCGGGTTTGAGGACCATGGTGCAGCCGGCGGCGACGGCGGGGGCGACCTTGCGGGTGGCCATCGCGAGCGGGAAGTTCCACGGGGTGATCAGCAGGCACGGCCCCACGGGTTTCTTCTGCACCAGGATCTTGTTTTTGCCCTCGGGGGTGGTGAGGTAGCGGCCGTAGTCGCGGACTGTCTCTTCGGAGAACCATCGCAGGAACTCGGCGCCGTAGGCCACCTCGCCGCGGGCCTCGGCCAGGGGCTTGCCCATCTCCAGGGTCATGAGCAGGGCGAAGTCCTCGGCCCGCTCGGTCACGAGATCAAAGGCGCGGCGCAGGATTTCGGCCCGCACCCGGGGCGCGGTCCGGGCCCAGTCGGCCTGCACCTGGTCGGCGGCGTCCAGCGCCGCGAGGGCGTCTTCGCTCGTGGCGGAGGCCAGGGTGGCGAGGACCTCGCCGGTGGCGGGATCGTGGACGTCGAACGTGCCGCCGTCGGACGCCTCACGCCACTGGCCGTTGATGAGCAGGCCGGTAGGCACGGAGGCG
>Ga0213839_1001762_pt1 | contig 13253 bp, 9 predicted proteins | sample SWPATP21_FD_160075 | JGI IMG/M metagenome (GOLD analysis project Ga0213839, IMG submission 160075) | Coastal seawater microbial communities from Marineland, Florida, United States - SWPA TP2 #1 | ecosystem: Environmental > Aquatic > Marine > Coastal | place: USA: Florida | collected 2016-08-14 | reverse complement strand
GACCTGGCGGTGCGTGCGGCCCGCGCGGTGCTTCCCGCCGACCCCGAGGCGGCGCTCGCCTCGCTGCGGGCGGCCCTTGGGCACGACGACCGCCACGGCGAGGCCCTGCTCCTCGCGGCCGAGCTCACGACCGACGCCGCCGAGGCCAGAGCGTGGCTCGAACGGCTGCCGCCGAGGCTCACGCCCGAACAGCAGGCCCGCAAGAGCCGGCGGCTGCTGTCGCTGGAGGCGGCAGGGGTGTCGGAGACGGCGTTGCGCGAGCGCCTCGCGAGCGACCCCGAAGACCTCGACGCTCGCTGGGATCTCGCCCATCGGCGCGCCAGCCACGAGGCGTACGGAGAGGCGCTCGAGCACCTCATGCACATCGTTCGTCGGGATCGCTCCTACCGCGACGACGGGGCCCGCAAGGCCATGCTCGGCGTGTTCGACGTGATCGGCCGGAGCGCCGAGTCGGATCGGTGGCGCGACGAGCTCATGCGAGAGCTCACGCGCTGAGGCGGGCCTCGGTCAGGGGCCGGTGCCGTTGCCGCCCCACCAGCCCGTGCCGCCGGTAGGCCAGTTGAACCCGGTTCCGCCCGTCGGAAAGTCGAAGCCGGTGCCGCCGGTGGGGAAGGTGGTGGGAAGCGTGAAGCCGGTGCCGCCCGTGGGAATCCACGACGTGTCGCCCGTGGGACGCGGGAAGGTGGGGAGGCCGGTGCCGGAGGTGGGGTTCCCGTTGTTCCCGTTGTTCCCGTTGTTCCCGTTGTTCCCGTTGTTCCCGTTGTTCCCGTTGTTCCCGTTGTTCCCGTTGTTCCCGTTCCCGTTCCCGTTGGTGGCAGTCGTGCTGGTGTCGTGGATCCAGGCGGTGTCGGCGTCGGTGTCGGTGTCGGTGTCGGAGTCGGTGTCGGCATCCGTGTCGGCGTCGGTGTCGCCATCGGCGTCGGCGTCGGCGTCGGCGTCGTTGGCCAGGTCGCTCGAGGTGCTGGCGAAGCCGTCGGGGCTGTCGGGGCCGTCGTCGTCTTCGTCGTCGGACTTGGAGCCGGTGCAGGCGAGCAGGAGCACAGAGAGCAGGGCGAAGCGCATTGGGGCCTCCGAAGGAAGGGTCATCTATGCCAGAGGCCGTTCGCGTCAAGCGCCCCCACGCAGCGGAAACCAACCACGAGTGGCCGCTGGTGCGATCCGCATGGTAGGGCGGGCCCCGACCCAGGGGGATGGATGCCTTCACCGCCGCGCCTCGACAACCCGCTCGCTCCCACCTCGGCTGCTGCCGACGACGGGGAGCCCAGCCTCTACGAACGCACGCGGGCGCGGGGCGACGCGCTGCGGGCCCGCCCCATCGTCGCGTCCGGTGTGGCGGCGCGCATCAAGCAGCACCTCAAGGGTCGAATGACGGTGTGGGAGCGGATCGAGGCCCTCAAAGACCCCGGCACCACCCCCACCATCCTGTTCCAGAACTGGGGCGCGAAGCTCGACGGCGCCTCGATCGTCACCGGGGTCATCCAGGTGGATGGTCGCGAGACGGCGGTGTACGGCCACGACTTCACGGTGCGCGCGGGGTCGATCGACGCCACCAACGGCGGCAAGCTCGCGCGGCTCATGCGCATGGCCGGCGAGCGAGGCATCCCCCTCGTCGGCATGAACGACTCTGCAGGCGCCTACGTACCCGCGGGGGTCGGTGGTCTCGACGGCTACTCCGAGGCGTTCACGGCGCTGCGCCGGATCAGCGGCCGTGTGCCGACGGTGATGTGCATGTTCGGCTTCAACGCAGGCGGCGGCGCCTACCTCCCCCGGCAGGGCTCGTTCGTCATCCAGCCGGGCGACACCTTCTTCGGGCTCACCGGGCCCGGGGTCGTCAAGAGTGTGCTCGGCGAAGACGTCACCCCCGACGAGCTCGGCGGGCCAGGGGTCCACAGCCAGACGGGCGTGGCCGACCTCACCGCCACCGACGAGCTCGGCGCCCTGCGGCTCACCCGGAAGCTGCTCTCCTACCTGCCGTCGAACAACGAGCAGGGGCCGCCCACGCGCACCACCTCCGACCCCCTGCAGCGCGCGACGTGGGGAATCGACACACTCCTGCGCAAGGCCATCGACTCCCCCACCGGGTTCAACACGCCGTTCGACATGTCCATCCTCATCCAGGAGATCTGCGACCACGGCGAGTACTTCGAGCTGCAGCCCACCCGCGCCCGCAACCTCATCACCGCCTTCGGCCGTCTCGACGGCGACGTGGTGGGCTTCGTCGGGAACAACAGCGCGGTGAGCTCCGGCCAGATCGACGTCGACGCCTCGCTGAAGTGCGCCCGGTTCGTCCGGTTCTGCAACGTCTACAACATCCCGATGGTCTTCCTGGAAGACACCACGGGCTTCCTGCCCGGCACCGAGCAGGAGCACCGCGGCATCGTGCATGCCGGGCGCGCGATGCTCGACAGCATCATCGACCTACGCACCCCCCGGCTGTTGCTCATCGTGCGCAACGCCTTCGGCGGCGCCTACTGTGCGTTCAACTGCTACCCCACCGGAGCGAGCCACGTGCTGGCGCTGCCCACCACCCGCCTGGCGGTGATGGGCCCCGCGGGGAAGGAGTTCGTCTACAAGCGTGAGCTGCGCGCGGCGCGAGGCTCGGTGGGCGACAAGGTCGCCGAGCTGCTGGCGACGGGCCACAGCGCGGAGGAGGCCGAGGCCGGCGCCCGTGCCTGGCTGGCGGGGATCGAGGCCGAGCTGTCGGCGCGCTACGAAGACGAGCTCATGAACCCCAACGAGGCGCTGTCCCTCGGCAGCATCTCGGAGATCGTGCAGCCCGAGACGGTGCGCGAGGCCCTGGGCAAGAGCCTGCGGTTCCACCTTTCCCACTACACCCCCGGCCCCCTGGCCGGCATCCAGCGGGAGTTCCACTGATGCCGCGGATTCACCACGATCGTCGCCACGCCGAGCATCCGAGCGCCTGGGTGCGCAGCTTCGACTGTTCCGACCTGCGCATCCTCATCGTCTGTCGCGGCCCCATCCGACGGGAGGCCATCGACGTGTTCCGGGAGATGGGCGTGGCCCGCGTGGGGATGCTGCTGTCCGAGAAGGACTCGGTGGTCTACCCCCGGGCGCTCGCCCCGGATGCGCGGATCATGCCGCCCGAGTGCGTGCATCCGGTGGCCGACTACACGGGCGCCACCAAGGCCGAGCGGGTCGAGCGGGTGCAGCAGATCATCGCCATTGCCCACGACCACGGCTACACCCACGTGTTCGCCGGCTACGGGTTCATGAGCGAAGACGCCGCCTTCGTCCGGGCCCTCGAGGAGGCTGGCCTGGTGTTCGTCGGCCCGGCCAGCCGCGTGGTCGAGGCCGCGGGGGCCAAAGACGAGGCCAAGCGAACGGCGCTGCAGGTCGACGTGTCGGTCACGCCCGGCGTCGACGACCTCACCTGTCGTGCCCTGCTGGCGAAGCATGGTGGCGTCGATGCCATGGTCGCGGCGGCGGCCGCCGCAGGGGTGACCCTCGCCGACGCCGCGCCGACCGAAGCGCTCGCTGTCGCCGATGCGTTGCTGCAGGCGGGCTACGCCGCGGGCGTCGATCTGCTCTCCATCGACGAGATCGGCGCGCAGGTCGCCTCGGAGGTGGCCCGGCTGCTCGCGGCGCACCCCGGCAAGCGCCTGCGCCTCAAGGCCATCGGTGGTGGCGGAGGCAAGGGGCAGCGGATCCTCGCCGACGCCGCCGACGCCGCATCGCTCTACCGTGAGGTGCTCTCCGAGGTGAAGGCCACGGGCGTGGGCGACAACAAGAACGTCCTCATCGAGCTGAACATCGAGCAGACGCGCCACAACGAGATCCAGCTGATCGGCAACGGAACGTGGTGTGTGTCGATGGGGGGCCGCGACTGTTCGCTGCAGATGCACGAGCAGAAGCTCCTCGAGGTGAGCGTCACCCAGTCCATGCTCGAGGCGGCTGCTGACGCCCGGCAGGCGGTCGGCGACGAGGTGATGGCCTCGGCGCTGCGGGCCGAGAGCGCGCTCGTGGCCCGCATGGAGGCCGAGGGGGAGCGGTTCGGCGAGGCGGTGGGCCTCGACTCCGCCAGCACCTTCGAGTGCATCGTCGACGGCGACGCGCACTACTTCATGGAGGTCAACACGCGCATCCAGGTGGAGCACCGCGTCAGCGAGCTCTGCGTCGTGCTCCGGTTCCACAACCCCGACGATCCCGACGACTTCTTCGACGTCGACAGCGTGGTCGAGGTGATGGCGTTGCTCGCGGCCCATGGTCCCCGCTTGCCGCGCCCCGAGTGTGTGGCGCGCTACGGCGCTGCAGTGGAGGCGCGCCTCAACGCCACCGACGACAGTCTGTCGCCCCATGCCGGCGGAGAGATCACCGAGTGGAGTCCCCCCATCGAAGGGGAGGTTCGTGACGACCAGGGGATCGGCATCCCCAACCCCGACACGGGCGCGTTCGTGCCCTACCGCCTCGCCGGGGCCTACGACTCCAACGTGGCCCTGCTGCTGACCGTCGGCGACGACCGCCGGGCCAGCTACGTCAAGCTCGCCGAGGTGCTGCGCCGCACCGAGCTGCGCGGGCGCGATCTGTCGACGAACATCGGCTTCCACTATGGACTGGTGCACTGGTTCCTCGGCACCGACGTGCACGCGCGTCCCACCACCCGCTTCGTGTCGGCCTACCTGGTGCTGGTCGCTCGGCTGGCCGAGGCCGCAGCGAAGATCGACCTATCGACGGCCTACGATGCCTTGATGGTCGTGCCGGACGGCGACGACCCCGCGGCCTGGGCCCGTGTCGCTGCCGCCAAGCGCACGCTCGTGCAGCGACCGCTCCGTCGACTGTTGGCCAGGCCCCACACGCTGTCGGCGTGGTTGTCGTCGGTGCGGCGCTCGGTGCAGCTCGGCGACCGGGTGGCGTGGAGGGTCAACCCCGTCACCGTGCTGCGCGACACCTACGAGCTGCTGGAGCTCCTCGACGAGCGGCCGGCGGCCCCGTGCAACCGCATCTGGGACCACGATCGTGCGCTCCTCGAGGCGGCCGCTGCGTTCTATGCCGACGTCCACGCCCGCCTGGGCACCGACGACTGGGCCCGCGTTGCTGCGGCCCTCGACGGTGCCACACCGGCGTTTCCTTGCGACGACTGGGGAGCCGTACAGGGCGCTCACCGGGGCCATCAGGCGGGCCTCGGGGTCTTCACCTTGCTCGTGCACGTCGCAGCGCAGATCGGCTTCTTCGACCTCGCCCCCGCGTCCGACGGCACCATCGTGGTGCCGGCCGAGCTGCTCGATGGCGCTGCGCAGGCGGCGGCGAAGAAGGTGCTCTCGCCGCCACCGCCGCAGTCCGCGGACCAGATCGTGTCGGTGAGCGGAGGCATGTTCTACGCCCAGGAAGCCCCCGGCATGCCGCCACTGGTCACGGTGGGGCAGCAGGTGGAAGCCGGCGAGCCGCTCTACATCGTCGAGGTGATGAAGATGTTCAACAAGGTGCGGGCCCCCTTCGCGTGCACCATCGACGAGGTGCTGGTGAGTGGCGACGCCACCATCGTGACCAAGGGGCAGCCGCTGTTCCGCGTCACCCCGCGGGAGCGGGTGGAGGTGGCGGATCCCGCGGCGGTTCGGGCGGCCGCGCGCGCCGCGACCAAGGGCTGGCTCGCCGCTCTGTAGCGGTGGTGGCTCAGCGCGCTCTTCGGAACGACAGCATCCGGTTCGCTTCGAGGCCGACCTCGGCCTCGGGCAGGGCCACGAACAGCCCCGTGCCCACCACCTGCGCCTTCACCTCGTCGGCGGTCTGGTGCACGTGGCCCCGAACCCAGTCCGACGCGCCCTCCTTGCCAGGATCGAAGTCGACGATGTGCAGCGCACCATCCGGGGTCAGCGCGCGCGCCATGTCGCGGACGAACACCTCGGGCTGCTCGAGGTGGTGGTAGACGTCGACGAGCAGGAGCGCATCGACGCTGGCGTCGCTCAGTCCCGTGCGGTCGACGTAGCTCTCGCGGACCTGCACCTCGGTCCAGCCCTCCCGGGCGGCCCGCTGCTCGAGGTGGGCTCGGAAGCCGGGGGACAGCTCGGTGGCGATCACCTTGCCGCCGGGGCGCACCGCATCGACGAGGGCGTCGAGGAGAGCGCCGGTGCCGGCGCCGACGTCGGCCACGGTCTGCCCCGGCGTGAGGCCCATCGCGGCCACGATGGCGCGTCGCTTCGCAAAGACCTCGCGCTCGGCGCTCTCGAACCGCTCGGTCCATGTCTCCACCTGGAGGTCGTCGGCCGTGAAGCGTTCGTTGGACGCGGGCCCAGTGGCTGGCTCGGCTGCGTGAGCGGTGAGCAGGGCGGCGAGCGACACGACGATCATGGAGCCTCCGGGGGGGCCCCTCCTATCCTACTTGGACGCGCCGATGGTCACCGTGCCCCCGATGTCGATGCCCGAGGCCAGCGCCGCCGCGCTGTTGTTCGGTATCCCGGGGTTGTCGGTGAACACGAAGTCGCCGGCGATGGTCTGCAGGCTGAAGAAGCGCGGCATCTCCCGCAGCTGCGGGTGGTCGTGGATGACGAAGTCGCCGCCCACCGAGACGAGGAAGGCCAGCGCCTCCCAGTAGAAGAACGACGGGTTGCGCTCGAAGCGGAACGTGCCGCCCACCGCGGTGAGGTCGGGGAAGCCGTGGGCGCGCTCGAGGGAGGGGTTGTCGGTGACCACGAGGTCGCCACCGATGGTGAGCAGGCGGTGGAAGCCATGCAGGGCCACCGCACCGGTGTTCCGGATCTCCACGTTGCCGCCCACCGAGGCGAGCTCGGAGAAGTCGCTCAGCTGGTCGATGAGGGGGAGGTTGTCGATCACCAGGTCGCCGCCGATGCTCTTGTGGCTGTGGGTGCCCAGCAGCAGGCTCGTCTGGGGCAGATCCCGGAGCACGTAGTGACCGCCCACCGTGTCGAGTCGGGACAGGGAGACGGCGGTGGTGGCCGCGAGCTCCGACAGCTGCAGGTCGCCGGTGACCGTGATCAGCTCGTCGAAGCTCACCGCGGGGAGGCTGTCGAGCTTGTCGACGGTGATCGAAGCGGCGGTTCGCACGTCGCTGAGGTCGAGGTCGACGAGGTCGTGGGCCCCGGTGACGGTGACGGCGCCCACCTGGAGCAGCCCGGGGGCTTCGAAGGTGGTGATCGCCGGGCCGCTCACCACCAGGTCGCCCCCCACCCGGTGCAGGCGCTCGAGGGAGACAGCCGACGCGCCGTCGGTGGTCACGTCGCCATCGACCTCGCACACGCAGCTGAGATCCGCGTCGCTGTCGAGGGACAGGTCGCCGCTCACCCGCACGGCGGGGTCGGTGGCGCAGCTGAGCTGGCTCGCCAGCTGGTCGCCGGCCACGTCGACCGCCGACAGGCAGGGGTCGACCGGCAGCGGCCCGCCACTGCCGGGGGTTCCGCAGCGGATCCACTCGTCGAGGAGCTCGAGCTCGTCGACTGGCACGCCGCCCGAGGGGGGCATGTCGACCAGGTCGACGGCGCGGGACTGAATGCGCGCCGCCCACATCACGGTCTGGTCGTAGGTGTCGAAGTCGATGCCGACCGGCGCGTCCTGGCGGAGGCCATCGGGCACGCCCTGGGAGTGGCAGGGGGTGCACCAGGTGAGCATCAGGGGCTGGCCCACCGTCTCCCAGGTGGCGAGGGAGTCGGCACACTCGGGGGGCAGCGGGTCGGTGGCAGTGTCGGTGAGGGTGCCGCTGTCGCCGGTGGGCGCGACCGTGGAGTCGGTGGTGCCCGGCGGCGGCTTGGTCTTGCCGGGAGCCTTGTCTTCTTTGCAGGCCACCGACAGCACCACCATGGCTGCCAGGCCCAGGCGGAGGAGGCCTGACGCGGCGTGGGGCGATCCGACCGGCAGCTCGCCCATGACGACTACATCGCGCCGAGGAACGGCTCGACGCCCGGATACCAGTCGCCCGGATCGATGTCGAGCATCGCCAGGATTCCGGCGGCGAAGTTGTCGTAGCGGAGGATGGCGCCCTTCGACGACACCTCACCGGTGGCGAAGTCGACCGGCATCGCCTCGAGGCCCGCGTCGGTGGCACCCGCCACGCGCCCGCCGCGCACTGGGCCGCCGAGGAGGAGGGCGGAGGTGGTGGGCCAGTGGTCTTTGCCCTTGCCGCTGTTGAGCTTGGGCGTGCGCGACATCTCGGAGACCACGGCCACGATCGTGGTGTCGAGCAGCCCCTGGTCGTCGAGCCCCTGGACGAGGTCGTCGAGCGGGGAGAAGAGCGCGTTGAAGTTGCCGTGCTGCGACGTGTTGTTCGAGTGGGTGTCCCAGATGAAGCCGCTGTCGATGGTGACCGAGCTGCAGATGTCGTTGGCCAGCAGATTGACGCTGAGGTCGGCGAGCTGCTTGAGGCTCTGGGTGATGCCCGTGCGCATCTCGTCGAGGATCAGATGGCGGCTGTCGACCACGCGCTGGGCGCGGTCGCTGGCCTCGACCATGGCGTCGACCTGCAGCTGCATGCGGGCCCGCTCGGTGGGCGCGGCGGCGAGGCGGTCGGCGAGGAACTGGTCGAGGAGGGCGGCCTCGGCGTCGTCGGGGGCGTAGCCGCCGAAGCTGTCGAGCCCGAGCGACCGGGCAGGGTAGGGCATCAGCGAGGGGTCGAGGAGGTAGCCGATCTGGTTGCGCGCCCCCAGGCGCCCCGCGCTCGCTCCGAGCGAGCCCGGCAGCGACAGGCCCGAGGTGTCGACCGTGCCCAGGGGCAGGTTGGCGCCGAGCACGTGGCCGGTGATGGTGGCCACGTCGGGGTTGGTGTTGAGCTGTGTGCCCGTGAGGATGCGGTAGCGGCCGAAGTCGTGGACGATCGAGCCCACCAGCAGCCCGTTGACGATGCAGCAGCGGTCGGCCCACTTGTCGAAGAACGCGGTGACGTTGCGTCGGCGGCCCTCGTTGGTGCACACGGCGAGGTCGCCGTAGTGGCTGACCACGTTGACGTCGTCGGGGTCGTTGCGCTTCTCGTCGACCTCGGGCCCGTCGATGTCGGGCACGTCGAGCTTGGGCTCGAAGACGAAGGTGGAGTCCCACCCTCCGTCGGCGAGCACGACCACGAGCCGGTGGGCCCCGGCGGCGCGAGCGGCCCGGGACAGCGTCGGCACCAGGGCAGCGGCCCCGGCACCCATGAGCAGGGAACGGCGGGACAGCAGCATCAGTAGAAGACCATCCTCGCGTCTTGCAGCAGCGCGGTGAGGGTGAGGACCCAGGCTCGCTGGGGGTCGTCGCTGATGGCGTGCATCGCGCTCCACAGCTCGTAGGAGCGGTCGACCACGGCGGAGTCGGGGGCGACGAGCTCGGAGGAGATGCGCATGTGCAGCAGCGACAGCTGCTCCCGCACCAGCGCCTCGTCGGTGTCGGTGAGCTCCACCTCGGTGAGCAGCCGACGCTCGGCCTTCGGCAGCAGCAGCTCGTGCTCGACCGCCCACGCAGCCGCCTCGTTGGCCGTGGCTCGGTAGACCAGCGGAGCCGACGGAATGGCCGTGTAGGAAGGCTTGATCACCTGCATGCCGTCGATGCCACCAGCCATCGCGCGGAACCCGTAGCGGTCGGAGTTCTGCAGGTCGACCACATCCCAGCACTCGGGCGAGCAGTCGGGCTCGAACGGCTCGGCCCACCAGGTGAAGCCCGTGAGGTCGAGCAGCGCGGTCTGGTATTGCTCCGGCCGGATGAGCATCGCACCGACCGGCTCGAAGGGGGCCTCGCCCTCGCCCTCGAAGTGGTCGGTGAGGAAGCGCGGGTGGAGCACGATGGACTTGACGAGCTCCTTGGTGTCGAAGCCGCTGCTGGTGAGCACCTCGGACAGCTCGATGGTGAGCCCGAGGTCGACGTGGTCGACGTCTTCGTGGGCCAGGTAGCTCCAGAACCGCTTCGTGGTGCACGTCGCGAAGCGGGGGTCGGCGGCGATCATCTCGCCGAGGTCGTCGATGCGCTCGCCGGGCTGCCCGTAGAACCCGGGCGGTCGGAGCCCCAGCCCCTCCCACTCGTCTTCCATGTAGGGCCGGTAGAGGCGCAGCGGGTAGCAGGTGTCTTCCTGCAGCGCGCCTTCGGGCACGGGCTCGTCGTTGTACAGCGAGATCGTGCAGTTCTCTTCGTAGGCCAGCCGCACCGCGCGGGCCTTGAGCTGGTGCTTGTAGCCCCAGAAGAACGCAGCGATGGGGTCCATCGCTTGGTGGCAGCCGACGCACGCCGGGTTGTTGGTGATCGCCTCGAGCACCACGGCCTCGTCGGAGAGGTCGAGGCCGGTGGGGAGCACGATGTTGCGCGACGCGAACGGCTCACAGAGGAAGGCCTCGGCGACGAAGTTGGCGCGCTTGCGGTTGTAGTTGGCCCCCGCGGAGCGGTAGCGGCGGAAGATCTCGCTGCTCGACAGCACGCCACTGTGGGGCCGGCCGTCGGTCCAGTGGCCCTCCTGCCACTCGGGGCCGTCGGGATCGAAGGGCAGGCCGTAGACCTCGGCGATCATCGCGTCGTAGAGCGTGTAGTCGAGGGTGACCACCTCGGTGTAGGGGCGGTCGTTCATGACCACGTGCTCGACGAGCATCAGGGGCTCTTCGACGATGGAGCTGTAGATCTCCCACGTGTTGTTGTCGCTCAGCGGCCCGCGTGACGGCAGCTGCTCGACCGTGTCGGCGCGGGTGCGGAACTGCTCCGCGTGCATGTCGCGGATGACCTTGCCGAACGCTTCGGTGTCGAGCCAGGCGTCGACGTAGGACTCGACGAGGGTGGGGTCGTCGACCACGCTCTGCAGCTCTTCGGCGGTGGGACGGAGCCCGCGGAGGGTCATGGAGATGCGGAGAAGCTGGTCGGCCGGCGACATCAGCACCGCGGTGGGGACGGGCTCGGGCGTGGTGTCGGTGGAAGGCTCGGTGGTGGTGGTGCCGTCGGTGGTGGACACCGTGTCGGACGTGGTGGGCGACGTGGCGCTGGTGGGGCTCGGGGACCCCACGGTGCCCGCGTCGCCGTCGGAGCCGCAGCTCGCACCGATCAGGGCGGCCAGAACGACGCCGCCCGTCGTCATGCGTGGGACGGGGAGGTGGCGAGGCGCGGTAGTTGTCGGTGGGGTGCGCTGCACGGGGACTCCGTCCATCCAAAGCTACCGATAGCCCACAGCACCGTCAACCGCATGCGCCATGTGGGGCTGAACGGCGTGCAGCACGCGCTCTCGGAACCACCGATGGCCGGGATCGTGGTGGTCGCGCTCCTGCCACATCGCCGCCACCGGAACCGTCGGTAGCTCCAGGGGCGTGGGCCGAAGCACGAGCCCCAGGGGCGCGCAGAGAGGCCTGAGCACCTGCGCCGGCCCGGTGAACAGCAGGTCGGTCCGTGCAACGACATGCGGCACCAGCAGCAGGTCGCTCACGATCAGGCCGACGTCGCGTCGCTGGCCGCGCTGCTGCAGTGTGAGGTCGACGATGCTCGGCAGCGCATCGGCCGTGCGCACCAGGACATGAGGCCAGGCGAGCCAGGCATCGAGGGTGAGCGCGCGGTCGGTGAGTGGATGGTGTTCGCGGTGCAGCACCGCCTGATCGAGGGCGCCCACCCGCCGCGCCATGACGCCGGAGGCATCGTCGGGAAGCACGTCGAGCACGACGTCGGCGCGGTCGAAGGCGCCCCGCTGGCGTGAGCCGATCAGCTCGAGTCGGGCCCCCGGCGCCACCGACATCGCGTCGAGCAGGTCGGGGAGCAGGGGGGCCATGAGCGGGGGCGCCGCGAGCACGAACATCCGCTGGGCGGTGGCCGGGTCGAAGGTGGGGGCGGCGGCGAGCGTGCGGCGCAGGTCGTCCATCAGGCGACGGACGGGGTCGGCCAGCGCCTCGCCCCGTGGGGTGAGGGTGAGGCCGCGTCCCTGGCGCACGAGGAGCGGGTCGTCGAGCACCTGCCGCAAGCGGCGCAGGGCGTGGGAGACCGCGGGCTGCGAGCGGCCGAGGAGCGCCGCCGTGCGGGTGACCGAGCGCTCGGCGAGGAGCACGTCGAGCGTGCGGAGGAGGTTCAGGTCGATGTCGTCCAGCGGGTCCACGCGCCCCTCCACCCAACCATTCGCATGGTGAATGATTGAATGCAAATCATGCATTGGGAGAAGGGGACCGGCCAGGTGACATGAAGCCATCGGAGGTTCGACATGAAGGTGTTCGTCACGGGTGGCTCGGGGTTCGTCGGAGGACATGTGATCGAGGCGCTGGCGCCGGCGCACGAGGTGGCGGCGATGGCGCGGTCGGAGCGGTCGGCGGAGGTGGTGCGCACCCGCGGAGCACAGGCGGTGTCCTGCTCCCTCGACGACGTGACGGCGGAGCACCTCGCCGGGGTGGACGTGGTGGTGCACGCGGCGGCCTACGTCGAGGAGTGGGGCGACCGCGACGACTACTGGCGCGCCAACGTCGACGGCACCCAGCGCTTGCTCGATGCCGCTCGGCAGGCGGGCGTCGCCCGCTTCGTGCTCGTCAGCACCAACGCGACGGTGTTCGATGGCCAGGGCCAGCAGGGAGTCGACGAGGCGCACCCGTTCCCCACGCCCCGTGGCTTCCACTACGGCGAGAGCAAGGCCGAGGCCGAGCGCCGCGTGCTCGCGGCGAATGCCGACGGCTTCTTCACCGTCGCGGTGCGCCCGTGCTTCGTGTGGGGACCGCGCGACAACAGCGTGCTCCCGGCGCTGCAGCGGATGGTCGCCGACGGCAGCTTCTTGTGGCTCGACGGGGGGCGCGCCCGGGTGTCCACCACCCATGTCGACAACCTCGTGCACGCCGTGGTGCGCGCCCTCGACCACGGCGTCGGTGGCCGCGCCTACTTCGTCGCCGACGAAGAAGACACCACCATCCACGCGTTCCTCACGCGCCTCGGCGCGTCGGTGGGTCTCGACCTTCCCTCGCGCTCGCTTCCTTCGACCCCCGTGCGCTGGTTCGCGCGCTCCGTCGAGCGGGTGTGGCGGGTCCTGGGACTCGGCTCCACGCCGCCCCTGACGGCCATGGCGGTCGAGCTGATGTCGGCCGACATGACGGTGGTGACCGAGCGCGCTCGCGTCGACCTGGGCTGGGAGCCCGTGGTCGGCCTCGACGAGGGGATGCGCTCGCTCGCCGCGTGATCGCACCTGCGGCAGCTCAGTCGCCGGGGGCCCACACGGTAGGGATGGCTCCCCGCTGCGAACACTCGGTGTCGTGCTGGTCGCAGGCGATCCGCAGCTGGTTCGTGCCGTCGGCGGGCCGGTGGAGCAGCCAGGCGGCCTCGGCGGCCGGAGCGTCGGGCCGGTCGAGGGCCCGCGCCGCCAGGGCCTGGCTCCGGAGCAGCTGCGCGTC
>Ga0213839_1001761_pt1 | contig 13262 bp, 8 predicted proteins | sample SWPATP21_FD_160075 | JGI IMG/M metagenome (GOLD analysis project Ga0213839, IMG submission 160075) | Coastal seawater microbial communities from Marineland, Florida, United States - SWPA TP2 #1 | ecosystem: Environmental > Aquatic > Marine > Coastal | place: USA: Florida | collected 2016-08-14 | reverse complement strand
TGTCAAATTTGCTTTGGCTTTAACTGGTGGAACATTGTTGATTTTCTTGTTGTTCGTTTGTCATCGCTCCCCTCCACAACTTGGTTTAGCTCTCGCGAAGTTGACGTTGACTGTTATCTATTCGATGGCTACTTTGTGGCAATTGAAAAGCCAGACGACCAGGGAGAAATTGTCGCATTGTTGATTCCGACCACCGAAGACTTGGGCATTTCAGTACAGCACAAGAACAAAGCCTTGCAGTTGGAAAGGTGCGTCCAAGCAATTGCTTGCCATCACCGCACGGCAATGATCTGAGGTCTGCCAATTTTGTCACGGCAGTCGCGATGCCTTCGTTGTCCATGGTCACTCTGACAATGAGAAAGCACAAAATCTTGTCGGCGAACAATCCCATCTTTCAGGTATTGGCATTGTTCAACTGTCATGTTTGTGCAAGGTCGCTGACGACAAGTCTGGTGCCGTATGTTAGGTCATGAATTTATGTTCACGGTCCCTGAAGGAGCGACGCTCCGTTCGTCCACTGCAGTGGGAACCCAGTTGCGCTTATCTTTGCCATCTCGATCACAAACGATAGCCAATTGGGAAAAGGAGATCACTGAGTGCGCACTCGAGCAATCTTCCAACAAGAAATTGGTGGATCAGATTATTCCGTGGGTAGCCGCTGGTCATTTGGACAAGATTCAAGGAGCCCTAAAGAACGTACGTGTGATTGATCGGCTTCGTCATTTGCTTGTTGAGATATTATCTCGCAACCTGTGAACACCGTGTCAAAACATTGTGTCTGCGTGTGACAGCGACACGAAGGTGTGTGGAGATTGTTCAACACAGTAGACTCGCAACAGCAATTGGCAATCGTTACAGCCGCGAAAGCTGGGTTCTTGGACGTGGCAAAGTATCTCCTTGATGAAGGCGCCAATGTTAACCAGGTACATGTTGACGGCCTGACTACTTGAAGTTGGTTGGGCCTTCTTCAACTGTGTTTGTTGTTGCGGATCCGTTCCAGGCGACTCCGGGCGGCGGTACCGCATTTTTGGTTGCTTCAGAGCAAGGCAATATTCGGATGCTCTCACTATTGATAAGCTATGGTGCAGATCCAATGTGTCGCGATGCAGAAGACAGATCCGGGCTTGAAATTGTGCGCCACAATTACCCGGGAAGGTGTGCGACTCATGGTTGCTTGTGCTGCGTTTAGCTTTATATCACTCCGGCAGTGCTGCCTTGTTCGTTGACTAGGTACATTAATTTCTACAACAACCTGATGGAAGAGTATTCCGCCGATGACGAAAAGTCACGGTATCTCAGAGAGTGTTTCGAGACTGCTAATGGTACGGCCATGCGTGAGGGTCAGTGGTTGGGACCCGCATTTACTCGTGTTGTGTGGTGCCGTGCAGTGCGATTTGAGTCACGTTTTCGCGGGGTCAACGGACCTGATAGTACTCCCTCGCACTTTACTGTGCCACTTCGTGAATCCGCACTCTCTCCTGTACAGGGATTCACTCACCCCCTTCCAAAGCTGTTGGTATTGCTACGAGAGTTATTTGTTGCAGCCGGTGGGCCGAAACGCGATGGTGAGTGTTCAGTGTGCCGAGTGTTTGCTTTGTCGCATCTCTTCACATGAATGTCACGCACCCAGGTGTGTTCCGTATTTCGCCTGATGGAGTAAAAGTGTCACGAGCAAAGCAAGAGCTGGCAGCAAACGCTTTCTTGGAAAAACAGCGGGTGCCTCACACCGTGGCATCCGACATCGATGTCAGTTTTCATATCACTGCCTCTTCACCTGTGGTCTCAATCCTCACGTCAGCCTGCCTCGCGCACAGGTGCTCGCTTCGCTCATTAAATTGTATTTCCGCAAGTTACCCGAACCTTTAATTACAGTGTCCGAAATATTGGTTGCGCCGGGTCAACGAGACACCATTTCGGTAAGTCCGACGTTGGCGAAGACTCAGCGAAATATTTGTCGCTATTGGTTTCACTCGCCTCAAACCACAGGTAAACGAGCTTTGGTCAAGGATGACCAAGAAAGGGAAGCTCTTCCGTGAAGTACGCTACTCGCTATTGACTGGCATGTAGTTATCGCGGGTTCGCATGCGACCAACCAGTGCTGTCACCAATTTGTAGGTTCTGCGCTACGTGGTCGACATTGCCGCTGACGTCGCCGAAAATGAAAACGTCACAAAAATGACGCCCGGCAATATGGGCATCGTGTTCGGGTACGTGTGGACCGCAGAGCGCACTCTAGCCTGCGTATGTTGACGTTCGCGCCGCTTCGTTCCAGGCCCAACGTCATCAAGACCTCACAGGGCGAAGTAGACGCCGACCCACAGCGATTTCTGGCAGAGTCAAAAATAGCAAACGAATATTTCGCTCACCTAGTGGAACTACGACTCGAAGAACGGTCTCGCTGAACATTTGAGAGTGAATGAGCCGCAATAAATTACAAAAGTACACGTTGCACAACAGTTCAACGGCACGCAATCAAATTCAAGAAGGTATTATGGATTATTGCTTCTGTATTCGCGCGTCCACTAAGATGACAATGTAAATGAAGACGAAGTTGCCCGCGGTCAGCGCGTTGAACCGTCTCCAATGGCCCCACTGCCGATGGGCTTGACACCAGGCCTTTGTGCTGGAGCTACAACTTCGTCGTTGGCTTCGTTGAACATGTCCGCAAATAGTGATTGGGGATCGATGCCTCCGCCAATGACCTCCTGCTGCCGCGTATCGGGCACGCCAGCAATTGTGCTCGGGCTGTTCAAGCTGGACACACTAAATGCATCCGCGAGGTTGGCGGCCGCAATATCGGCGGTTGTAGATGCGCCGACTTCGAGCTTCGAAAACGGATTACTCAAGTCGTCGCTGGCAGGTTGAGAAAATAAGCTACCACTCCCAATGTGGTTTGTTGTGAATGACAAGTCTGGCGGTCCGTTGTGAGATGTGTGGGGTCCACTCAGTCCAGTACCGAGGGTATTAAAGGCGACTGATGCTGAATGCGCGGGCGCGGGCAATGGCGCACCATGCATCGCTGCGTGTGCTTGCTGCGGCGTCGAGGATGTGTACTGTGGAGCGTGCTGATTTTGCGATCCTTGAGGCTGCTGGTGGCCATACATTCCGCCGGCGAACGATGGTCCCCACGCATTTGAACTTGAGACAAATGCACGGTTCTCATGCGGCTGCTGGTTGTATCGGTCATTCGAGCCGAATGAAGTTGCTGGCGGGCCAATGGGTGCACGTCCAGGCTGCATTGACCACGCGTTGTATTGTGACGGTCCATTCCAATCTTGCCCATTTGAAGCTGCGGGCTGTGGAGGCAGGCCAATCAAGTGTTGTTGATATGGCGCTGAAGCTGCGGTACCGCTACTGTTTCGCAGCCCCATGTTCTGCTCGTGCTCAGCAAACGTCCCGTTTGCAACCTGCTGTTGCGCACTGATGGGGTGAGGGGTACTGTTCACATAAGGCTGTGGCAATTGCTGAGCTCCGACGTTACTTCGTTGCTGCCGCCGTTCCACTGCAATGTTTGACGCACGCGCACGCGGGTGGTCATGCGGCACGGCGATGGCTCTGTGCTGCGGGTGCAGAGGACGTTGGAGTGGTGGTTGTCTTTGCTGGGCGAGGGTGCCACGTGACTGATCTGGAACAGAGTGAGTATGAAGTCGAGGTGGTTTGGCTTGTCCCCGTGTGGCCAGTTGGCTTTGGGCCCGCTGGGACTGTGGAGGTTGGAACGAACTCCGAGCGCTTGGATTCCGTTGCGACACAGGACCGTCAAGCTTGACGGTTGATCCAGCTCTTGAGGTGCCATGCCGTTCATTTGCGGCGGAGCGCGATGATGCACTTTTTCGAACTGCAGATTTGCGAGCGGTCCCAGATGCGTCTGGAATGGCTTTCGTTGCGCTCTTGTCTCCCATCGGTTTGCCAGCGACTGGTGGCACAATCTGCTTTCCTTGAACAAGCAGTTCACCTTGTTTTGAAGACTTTCGGCCATGGCCACGGCCGCGGTTGGGTGCAGCAGAACCACTGTTAAGTTCTTGGTTCGCTCTTGCCCCTTTCTTGGTCAGAGAAGCACCACTGCGAGACTTGCTGGACGAAGTCTGGCCTTTCAGGGCCGCGAAGGCGGTTTGCTTGATGTTCTTTTCTTTTCGACCCACAACGCGTTGCACTTGGTGTTGTTGTTTCAATGCCTTGAACGCGGCCTTTTTGGTCGCTGTTTTACGCGACTCGAGTGCCTGAGCAACTTTTCGTTGCTGTGCAGGTGACCGATTTTGTTTTGTGTGAACAGACTTCGATTGCCCTTTGTTTGTGCGGGTTGCGTTTTGATCAGAGATCGTTCGCTTGTTCTTCTCTCGGGATGGCGCGCCCACTGCATGTCCGGGCACTATCTGTCTCGGTTTCATGGACTCTGCCTTGTGGGCCTTTGCTGACAGCTGCTTCTGTTTCTGTTTCTGGTGCTGCTTCTGCTTGCCCTCAAGCTTCTGCCTTTGCGGCTGCTGTTGCTGCTTCTGTTGCTGCTGCTGCTTCTGCTGCTGCTTCTGAAGTTGCAGCTGCTGTTGTTCCTGTTCCTGCTGCTGCTGCTGCTCGCGAGCTCGGTCGGCTTTTTCCTTGTCCCTGACTTTTTGCTTGGTCTTCTTGTCTCCAGCCCGTTGATATATTTGTGTTGTAGACATTTGGCCAATAACATCTTTCTCGAGCCGTTGAATTCCAGCAATTTTCAAATCCGGACTCGGAACTGGCTCGGCCGTGAATGGAGCCTTCACTGCGGCTCCAGATTCCTCGGCACTGGCAACGAAGTGCTTGGTGGCAACACTGTGCAACCAACCAGGAGCGCTGAACGGAGAACCCTCGTCGTCCTCAGAAGTGTCAACAGAGGACCCATGGTGATACTGGCAAGCAGCTGCGAAGCATGCTGGGTGCAACAGAAGAATTCGCTGCTTTTGAGATTTTTCTTTCTTCGTCGTGCTGGTGTCCTCCAAAAGTTGAACGACGACCCTGTCTTGTCCTTGGACGATATTCCTGGACTCATGCTCACAATCGGCAGCAAAGCATTGACTGATGACAGCGCGCTTCTTTTTCTTTTTCTTCTTTTTCTTCTTCTTGCCAGCTGCAGCAGGGGCCGCAACTGTAGGTTGAGACTTTTGCAATTGCCGCAATGGAGGAGCTTCGTCCGCAGAGTCATCATCAGATCTGGGATCAAGATAACGAAGCTGTGCCTGTCGTGCGCGTGTAAATACGTCGTCGTCAACACTATCGTGAGGAGGAGGGTGCTGAAGGTACTTTTGAATATACTCTTGCTGCGCCGCGAAAGGGATGCACGAGTGTTGGTGACTGCTCCAGTGTCGTCGTTGGTGGTCCCGACTGCAGTAGAAAGCAGCCTTGCATCGGCTGCACTGGGAGAGGCGAGGTTTGCCACCAACGCCCTCGGCAATAGTGCAGCCCGGCAGACTGCAAACACGTGAGCGTGAATTCCCTGAATTCGCCAAAAACTGCTGCGAGTCGAACGACCCATGGTCAAAATTGCCGCCATATGCGCCGAGTGCATGCTGAAGGTGGATATCTGCGTCGTCGTCTCCGTCGAGGTCGTCGATATGCTCCGGAAGTTGACTCGGATCCAGGCGCTCTGGCTCGGCTGTCAATGGTGCGTGGCGCCTACTGCCCTTTTTAGAGCCTTTCTTTTTCTTTTTCCGCGATTTCTTAGACTTGGTTTTCGTGTGGCGTCCATTTCCAATTGATCGAGGGAGCAGACCGGAGGCATCGGATATTTGCGCTGCCCTGGCGCAGCTTTGAACAACACGATCAGTCATCTCCCGTTCCATTTCTTTTTTCAATAGCCGAATCACGCCCGGAAGTCCGAGCTTGGCTGGAACCCCCATTCCGTAACCCCGTAGCAAAGTGGTGATGTGTTTGCGGACCGACTCTCTTGAAGCATTCGATGGAGATTGGAGCGCTTCTAGCATGCCTTCCATTGCACGCAACACCTCCTGCAGTTCCAACTGAGTGGAAGATGCGTAAGGACCGATGGCCTGCCAACACACGACAACACTCACCATTTGACCGTGACACACATTCGGGGGGCAACAACACGAACCATGACATGCGGAAGACGGGGTTGTCCATAATCTTCAGCCAGTGTCTCCACGTGCACTCGAACCGTCAAGCAGCCGTCAGACACAAAGCCGAAACCTTCTAACTCGTCGAGATGGACAAAGCGGATGCCATAGAGCCACTGTACTTGTTTCGTCAATTGCGAGCTGAATTGTTGGATGCTGCGCCGAATTAACAGCGGCGGCGCACCCTTTGGTAACGGGGGCACAGCCTTATTACCATCACGTCTACTCTCCAATAGTCGACGATTCACGAGGGTGACTGTCACTCGAGCAGTCTTTGACCAGCTCTCGAAGAACTCGAGATTCACTGGCATGAGAACGACGCACACCAGTGGGAGGTGGAACTGCATGTTGACCTATGCAAAACAAAAAGAGTTATGGGGGGGTGCAGTCGCTAATGGACAAGTACGCTGCCAGGAGATCGCAAACCGTTGCTTTGTCGGTGAGGTCTTTCGGAGCGAAGTCAGCTAGACCATATGGCAGTAATGACAACGTCCACTCGTTGTTGAATTTGTCGATGAAAGGCGTACTACTCGCCATCCGCCCTACGCGTGGAAAAGGACCATCGGGACCACCACTGACTCCAGTGCCGCCACTCTCAGTTGTTGTCCGCTCTCCAACGTTGCTCCTCGAAGGGTCATTGTTGGCGTGCGAGGAGCCCACAGGAACGTTCGCGGTATCCCCCTTGGTGTTGTCAAACGCAAGCCCAACCCCATGAAAAGTATGTTCGAAACTGGCGGTGTGGAGCACTCTTCTGTCAGAACCTTGCGTAGATCCAGGAACTTCCGAAATTTCAAGGCAGAAGGTTACTTCATCCTCTTCTTCGTCCCAAAAAGTCTTATCTTCATCACTGAGGAGTAGTGATTGTGGAACGATACGCCACCCCATTCGAATGTTGGCGCGCGTGAAGACGAGTGGCTCCTGCGAAAACCCGCGTGACACGCCCAGTGAACCCCCTTCTTCAATTCCGTTTTCGGTCACACGATACATCTTGGAATTATGAAAATCTTTTCCGGCATGCTCTTCCGACGGAGCAGTTGATGCGGTGTTATCAGACGCGGGCTCCGCGTGACTGTCACCGGCAGTTACCTTCTGCGAATTCGCCATGCCACTTTTGCCAGGTTCATGTCCGCCGTTCCGCGTCGACGTGTGTTCATGCATTTCCTGACGCTTTTGAACTTCTTGAGGTGATTGCTGAATCGCGCTGTCGTATGTCGGAAGTAGGATGGCCTTTTTGTCTCGTCGCAGTAGCCAAACACGGCAACAAACCTTCTTCTGCCAACCGTCCCGGAGACTCAAGTGGTTGGCAACTTCCAAATGCAGTGAAACGTCTTGCTTGTACAAGCCGGTACCGCGCGGATAGAGAATAAGCCTCCATTGACTGTCCGAGCCCTCATCTTTGTACGCGCCACTTGTGAGGCAAATAAATGGAGGTGGTGCCTTCTGGTGTGATTCACTGTCACGTGAGATTGATTCACTGTGAGGCTTCAGTGCTTGTCGCAGTCCGGTGAAGGTGTGGCGAAAGTTGAAAGTTGGTAGAAATCCAACCTCGTTTTCAACCACAGCAATTTCAACCGTAAAAGTGACCTTGCGTAGCACACCTTCTTTGAGCGCTGCCTGGAAAAACTTATATCCCAGATCTTTATCAACGCCCGCTGACTGTCGGATCTGCGCGAGAGCCTCAGGCGTCTCGCGGCCACCAACCAATCCAACTTCGCCCGCGGTCGTGCTTGCATCAGGCGTTTTAGTGACATCGGCAACGGGCACAGTCGAGGTTCCACCCGGTGCCGGGGCTCCGTTGGCTTCGTGGTCGCCTGTACTCGGAACGGGCCCAACAATCTTGAAGTTCCCATCCGCCTGTAAAAAGTCCGTTAACTCGTGAGTCCATTTTTGATCAAAAAATTTAGCAGAGTTGTACAACCGCTGCACCACCAATGTCGTGGGAGTAGAGTCGACCGAGTCCGTCTGGGAGTTGCCTTCAGTGGCGTGGCTGTTGGTTGAGGATTGCGAATTTTTCTTCACGTCGATCGTGATCGTGGCTGTCACACGAAAGTTAACGACTTTCAGCCAATCAATTCCGTGGGGCTCGTTGACATCTTGCACGGATTCAAGGAACACTTTGAATGGGGCCCCATGGGCCTTTGCAGAGTCACTCTCTGCAGGTGCAGAAGTGGGGGACGTGGGAGAATCCCCAGTTCGATCGCTTGAGCGTGCTTTGCTCGCTGTCGACGCACTTGGATCTGGAGGTGACAATCCGCACGGAAAGAATAATAGCCTCCATTTGTGTGAACAGCCGTCGCTGGGCGCTTCAGCGATCGAACTTCGAAGAACTGGGAAATGCGGACTCGCTGCACTACCGTTCGCAAGATGCTTAAAGTCTTGTGTCCCAAACTCTTGATGGAACACGAACGGCGGAGCGCCCGACGATTCGTCCAACGTCAAGATTTCAGTCAAAAGTGAAATTGATCCATCTTCTTTAATCAGCTGCCTGATGTGGGGATCCGACAACGACATTGCGTTGTGGACACCCTCAGTTTCAGTCACCGAAGTTGATTCAAATTTACATTTGGCCACCTTCCACACAGTGTGACCGGCAAAAGAAGCTTTGCCGAGGTCATCCATGGAGTTGCTTGCACCGCCATCAGCAGTAGTGGTCAGAGCGAGACTTTCGACGCCCTGGGTGCTGCCATTTCCATCGGACTTGTCTTTCTTGTCATTATCCCCATGCGTCCCATTCTTGCCGGCTGCCACCAGGTCGGTGGTTCCGGTACTCGGTTTAGCCGGGTGCAGAATTGACACACGGTATCTCACACTCTTCCACCAGCCCACGCCTCTCAAAACGTTTGTGCTCGGGGTGGTCAAATACACCGACATTCGGGCACCACGCTCATCTTCCGGCTCCCCATTTGGGTACATCGAAATTTGCCACTTTTCGCGGTCACTGTCCACAAAAGTGGGAGATACTAACTTTGTCCCGCGTCCTGCTGAAGCCACATCGAATTTCTGCACAAAGACGAAGCTCGGTTCTCCGCTAGAATGGTCTTGAACGGCGATCTCTGCCTTGATTGTGACCGAATCGTCAACAACGAATTGTCGGTGTGCCTCCCCCAGGGAAATAAAGTCCCGCCATCCCCAATTGCGGCAATCACTATCGAATTCGTTCGTCCCTGCTTTTTTCCGTGATTCTCCCGTCTTGGGATTCAAGAGCGTCAAGCGATATCGGCATTGCTTCCACCAATCTAGTGGCTCTGAGTCGTGGTTGGCAACTGCTAAGTACAGCGACAGATGCGTGCCGTGGGCGTCACCATCTCCCGTTGGGTACAGCAAAGTGTAGTATGAATTGCCGAAGGAATCTGTGTGCACTTGCGACAGCAGTCGGGCGTGCTTGCCAGCGCGACTGAGCATATCAAACTTGTGTGTGAACACAAACGACGGAGTTTCTCCGACTTCCTCTTCCAACACCACCACCTCTGTCTGCAAAACGACGCTATCGTCCTCGATGAAGAGCGACTTAGCGTCCTCGAGAGAGATGAATTTCTGCCAACCCCATTCATTGCTGCCGCTCTCAAACTCGTTTTTGGCCGTCATTGACATCGTTTTGTTGGTTCTCTTATTGATCAAAGTAAACCGATACTTGACAGATGTCCACCAGTCCACGGGCAAATTATCACAATGCGGGGCGATGAGATACACCGACATGTGCGTCCCAAGGGCCTTCGAGTTGCCTGTTGGGTACAAAGATACCTGCCACGAATGCTCACAATCATCTGTGTGCACCTCGCTCAAGAGTCGTTCTCCGGAGGCTGTAGTGGAAAGGCTTTTGAAGGTCTGCTGAAACGTAAAGGTTGACATTGTGCCCACATCCTGCTCACGCACAGCGAGCTCCACATGGGCAGTGATACAGTTGTTGACAAGGTATGGCTCCGCCTCGTCTAAAGACATGAATTTCGTCCATCCCCACCGCTGATGCCCTGTGTTGAATATTTCACGATTTGATGATTTCCGCACCAACACCACCAAGTCCTCGCGGTCAGTATCGGCCGCAGAATCACCGTTGCTGCGGACTCGGGCGTCTTGTGCAGTTGACGAGGATGGCAAAGTATCGTCGCCCGGTGCGTCGGTTGATACTGTGACCGTGGACTGGGCGGCAGCGGATGGTGCCGGTGGCCCGCGTTGATTGAGTGCTAAGCCACCTCGAGCGTACACATTTTGCATTTTCTCCAACTGCTTATTAACAGCAGCAAGCTGTTCAGCTGGCATATCAAGTTTGCCCACGAGCTCATGGAGTGACAACAATGGCCTCGGGTCCGTTGACAGGGGATCCACATCAAAACCAGCCTTCTTCAAGGCCTCAAGTTGTCCGTCCAGTTTCAAATACTTCAAGTACTCCAGCACATTGAGGCGGCGGCCAAGAAGAATGATTCGATAGCTGACAGACTTCCACCAACCCAGTGGCAGTTCTTCACATCCAGAAGCTTGCAGATAAAGCGACATGTACTTGTTGCGTGCGACGCCTTTGCCTTGAGGATAAAGCGTCAGCCGCCACTTGTTCTCGTTCTCATCTTGCACTAGCGAGCTCAAGACGCTGCTGCCAGGCTCAGCTGAATTCCCCGCTGTCGCATCGTACTTGTACAAAAAGCCGAGGTTTGGCTGCACTCCTCTATCGTAGTCCAGCAGGTTGATTTCGACAGCAATGGTAATCGAATTGTCGACAATGAAGGATGACGTTACCTGCGAAAGTGGTGCGAATTCTGCCCAACCCCAATCCAGTCGGTTGCAATCAAACTTCCTCTTGTTCACCTTTTTGTCTGCCACGACTTCAAATCCCGGGTGATCTGACAGCTCCTCGCTAGCCTTGTCAAGACGGTTGTCGTCAGAGGCGCCGTCGCTCGATTCTGGTACTGAGGTGTCCACACATTGCTCCCCGGGCCGCGGAACCAAGACTTTCATACGATACTGCACGCACTTCCACCAATCAAGCTCATTCAACAATTCGCAGTCGGCCGCGACCAAATACAAAGCCATGTGGTTTGATTGCTTCCGGCACAACGCGTTACCACAGAACTCGCATTTGCGGCCCATTGGGTATACTTTGATCTGCCATTTGTTCCCGAAACTATCAGCATACATAGGGCTCAGCAACCCAAAGCCCTCGCCAACCTTGTCTGTCGCGCTGAAAGTGTGGGTGAACTTAAAAGTTCCTAATTCCGTCGACGATGGTCGCGACGACGTCGAAGCGCTGGACCCTCCAGGTCCAGACCCATTGGTGGGCAGGTTCGAGGACGGAGTGGCTCCGGATCCCGAGTCGGAATCGGCACGGCTCGTCGTCAACAGCGAGATCACATCATTTCCATCGGGGTCATTTTCGCTGCCTGCATGGCCTAACCGGGAAGCTCGGCCTGCACCGTCCCCTAAGTGAATGTGTGAGTGATGCACATCGGCATCGATCAGGTCCGGTTGTGGGTGACGGTGATGATGAAACGGGTGAATGTGTTGGTGTTGTGTCCCAATGCTGTCTCTAATGATCGTCGATCTGTCCGCGCGGATGGTAGCTTCACCGCCGCCGCGACCATTACTACCGGTGGCGGAGGACATGGCACCTTCGCTGCCCAACGCACTCAGGGCGACGGTGTGTCCAACATGGCAGCTAAAGGCTGCAAGTTTCTGCCAAGAAATAAAACGACAATGTTACACGCCACACAACGCAGTGGCGCGATTTCGCAGTCAAAACACTTTTGGCGGAAGTCGACGCAGCTGCACGCGAAACCACCAGCAAAAAGAACCGAGGCATCTTTGTTGTCTCGGCAACTTGTGTTGGTCAGATGTGGTCGACACCAACAGAGTTCGTCAGAACCGAGGGATACCAAATGACTTGAGACAACAACCCCCACCACACACAGACAAGCACAGACACGCGCCGGATGATCGCGTGAAGCCTCCAGCAAGCAAGCCTTCTGACGAGCCGCGTTGCGTGAATTGTAAGACATTTATACACACACAGTTTCAACTCTGCATGGCATGCACACCGACGTTCACACCACTACTTGGCCCTCAGCAACACCGTTTGCTTGCGTATCGTATCAATGGTGAAACCAAACCAAGCTCCGGGACGCGACCACCAAAGCGACCGAACAAAGCGACCGAAACGAACGAACGAACGAACGAACGAACGAACGAACGAACGAATGAATGAATGAATGAATGAACGAACGATTATCGAACATCGAACTTCGACGACGAACGACGATGACGAACGACGAACGACGAACGACGAACGACGAATGACGACGACGACGATCACTCACTCTGTACGGCAAAAGTGTACGCCATCGTACATTTTCTGTACACTACCTCGTAATGTATGTCTGTGTGCGGTGTTTGGCGGCATGTACGCTGTCGTTGTGCATCGTACAGTGTACAGAGCTGGCTGGCTGTCTTCGACGCCGTGACGCGGATACGGAGAATGGGCGATGGTGGATTTGAGCGCTGTGATGTGGGCATTAGAGTGTATCTCAAAAGTGTAAATAGAAATGTATAAATTGTTTACGAATAAACACTAAATACTAAATGCCATGAATGATGAATGCAACAACGCAGTGAGTGAGTGAGTGACGGTGAGTGAGTGAAGTGAGGCCAAGGAAGGGAAGCGGAGTGAGTGAGACAGTGCACTGTCACCCACCCACTCACTCACTCAGTGCATTCACTCACAGTCACTCACTCACTCACTGCGAAGAGGCCACTCCTTCCCTCTCACTCACTCACTCACTCACTCACTCAGAGCCACAGTCCACAGTCCACAGTCCACAATCCACAGTCCACAGTCCACAGTCCACAGTCCACAGTCACCGTCTCAGTCACAGTCACCGACGAACGACCACCGACCACCGACCACCGACCACCGACGAACGAACGACCACCGACCACCGACCACCGACCGACGACCGACGAACGACGAACGACGAACGACGAATGACGAAGGGCGAAGAATCGCAGTGTCGCAGTGTCGCAGTGTCGCAGTCGCAGCATCGTCGTCGACGGCGGATGGCGGACGGCGGACGGACGGCGGACGGCGGGTGATTGTTCTGCAAGTTCTGAACTGAAGTGAAGGTATGTACATTACAACATCTCAGAAGCGCACAAGCACGGAGGACGACGACCACAAACCGTAGT